>Ga0082212_10001774_pt1 | contig 31779 bp, 24 predicted proteins | sample TergutNt197P3_FD_71548 | JGI IMG/M metagenome (GOLD analysis project Ga0082212, IMG submission 71548) | Neocapritermes taracua P3 segment gut microbial communities from Petit-Saut dam, French Guiana - Nt197 P3 | ecosystem: Host-associated > Arthropoda: Insects > Digestive system > Gut ...
CTTAAATTGCGAGGGTATTGGAGGTCTGAAGTTATCAATAATTCTTCGAATATCAAAATTCCATTTTTTTAGAAACGCCCTGTAATATATAGACGTAAAAAAGTGCAAAAACGTTGCACGGCAAAGATTTTTTGTAAAAATTTAATTCGCACTATAAATAGTGCGAATTTACGGTGATTTTGCATTTTATTTTGTGCAATGATTAGATTGAGATGATTGCCAAGTTGTCGATTTTTGTCGGGAGTAGTTTTAATTTTGCATTATTTCAACTATGCTAATATCCATTCATTACCAACCGAGTAGAACATAAAGTCATGAAATATGCCTTTACTTTTTAATAAGTTCAAATTCACAGCGGAATGCCTCCTCCGGAGTTAAGGCAAATACAACTTTTGAAAATGCCAATTTTGTTCCGTCGAATGTGTAATTATATTCACCCTCAAGTAACAATCTCGTGGCCTCCGAGACATAAAAAATGTCCAAGTATGGAGAATCGTAGTATTCTACTTCAAATATAATTTTTTCCTCATTAATAGAATAGCCCCCATAAACATTTCGATAAACACTTTCAGGAGTTTCTTTATAAGTAAATTTCCCTTCTTTTAATTCAATTGTTGGTACAGTACTCCATGAAAAATTACGATTCAAATTCGTGATGGTATAAGTCCCTACGTAAGTGCCTTCTATTTCATCTGCCAACACTTCCGGATACGCATTATCTTTACTGCAACTTGTAAACATTATTCCGCAAATCAATGCGGGAATAATCACTAAAACTAATCTTTTCATATCATTTGTTATTATTTGTATTCATATTCTTCGATTATATATCTTTAAGGTTTACATATCCGGCGTTATATCTATCTATCTGCGCATTAAATGTAAAAATAATTCTTTGAATATCAAAATTTCGATTTTCAAAAACGCTCTGTAATATATAGACGTAAGAAAATGCAAAAACGTTGCATGGCAAAGTTTTTTTGGGGGGTTAACATTTGGATTTGCTGAGATAAATTGACGGGTGCATACTGTTTCTATTGGCTATTAAGGTTTTTCAAAATGCATAATTCACCTCCCCCAACCCCCTCCAAAGGGGGATATTAGTTTTCGGTTGTTAATTATTTTGATACAAATATCGCTTGATGCTGTTTTTGGGGGTTTTTACAAATTCGGTTTCGTGTAATTCAATTTTCCTGATTTGTTCGTAGATGGCAAGCATTTGATTTACATGCGTGCGATTTTTTTCCATGATACCGGGAATATCATCTTTTAATATCAGGTCGTTTTCCAATTTCTCATAGTCAGGATAAACCAATGCGACCAGTCGTCTGTCACGTTCTATCACAACGCTTTCCATAATATAAGGCAGATTGTCTAATTTCGATTCCAATGCTTCGGGATAGATGTTTTGGCCGTTCGAGCTTAATATCATTGATTTCGACCGTCCCTTGATAAAAATTCGCTTTTCTTTATCAATCGTACCCAGGTCGCCTGTCCTTAGCCATCCGTCTTTGGTAAATGCGTTGCGGGTTGCTTCTTCGTTTTTATAATAACCGAGCATCACATTTTCGCCCCGTACTTGTATTTCACCCACTTCGTTGTAAGGATCATTTGAGTCGATACGTACCTCCATGAAACCCTTTACAAGATGTACACTGGAAGTCGGGGTAAATTCCTTATGGCTGGAATAACCGATCATTGGGCCACATTCCGTCATGCCATAGCCTGATGCTATCGGAAATTTAATTTTATATAAAAATTCGGCTACTTCCTGGCTAATAGGGGCGCCACCTTGGATCACTTCAATAAATTGTCCGCCCAGTTTGTCACGTAGCGTCTTATTGATTTTAGCATAAATAAGTTTGGCAAGGAAAGGAATCCTCAAAGCAAACTTCACCACAGGTTTTTTCAATTTAGGTGCAATCACATTTTTGTAAATCTTTTCCAAGATCATTGGGACGGTGATAATCAATTTAGGACGCACTTTACTGAAGGCTTCCAACAAAATGGTAGGGGTCGGGCGTTTATTTAATATATGTACGTGCGAACCTATAACCATAGGTGCCAACAAATTGAATGCACAGCTCAATACATGCGCCAATGGCAGGAAACAAAGTTCTACATCTCCACGACACATCAGGTTTATATTCATTCCCCATGTCACATTGCTTGCCAGATTGTTCGCTGTCAGCATGACCCCTTTACTGAATCCGGTCGTGCCCGAAGTATAATTAATTTCAACCACCTCGCTGTTATTGACTTCCGCATAACGAATGTCATCTTTTGTGAAACCTGCAGGATATTTTTCTTTTATCTTCAATGCCGCGTTATTGTCTATTTCCTGCAAAGATCCGCCATCGTTACGGTATATACAATGTAAACCCTCCGTCAGCATAAAGGCTTTTTGAATAGCGGGCATCTCTTTTGTATCTATTTTCTTCCAAATATTTTCGGTGGCAAATAAAACAACAGAATCGGAATGAGTCACTAAATGATGAATGTCATGAGGGGAGAAATCCTGAAGGATAGGGACAATCACTGCGCCATACGTAATCGTAGCCAAAAAAGTCATACCCCAATGAGCACAGTCTTTTCCTACTAAGGCAATTTTATCTCCTTTTTTAACTTGACATTGTTCAAATAATACATGCAGATACGCAATTTTCCGCGCCACATCGCAAAAATAATAAGTGCTGCCATCTTTTCCAAAATCGGTCAGAGCGGGCAGATCCCAATGTTCACGAAAACTTGTTTCGTATAGTTTGATAAAATTTTCCTTAATCATAATAGTTTATTAAAAGAAGTCATCCAGTACCATAGAATTATTAGATCGACTGTTATCAGGCAGGTCATTTGTTTCTTTGGATTCGTCAGGCGCCGTAAAGGTTTCTGTTTCAGAATATCCTAATGTTTTGTCGGCATATACTTTTGTCATAAACAATCCAAAAATCGGCAACGCCGCTGCTGCACCCTGTCCTTGCGCCATACTCTCAAAGCGAATGGAGCGATCTTCGCCGCCTACCCAGCATCCCGCAACTAAGCTCGGTGTAAAACCCATAAACCACGCATCCGAATTATTTTGGGTAGTGCCGGTCTTACCACCCATTTGCGCTCTGATACCGTACGTAAAACGAATACGGCCTGCTGTACCTCCGTCAATTACACTTTGAAGCATACTTAGTGTTTTATTGGCGGCGCTTTCGTCCAATACTTCCACCCATTGCGAGGCAAAAGATTCGATTGTATTACCATTTGAGTTTTCAATCCTTGTCACAAACAAAGGCTCCAGACGCATTCCATTATTTGGGAATACCGAATAAGCGCTAACCATTTCACATACGGAAATATCCGGTGTTCCCAAACACATGGCAACAACTGGATCAATTGGCCCGGTTAATCCGTAGGAACGAAGAAACCTCACCAATGTGTAAGGTGATAATTTACTCATTATTGTCGCAGTCACCCAGTTGGACGAATTTTGCAAACCCCATTGAATCGTCACAGCTTCGCCGATATTTTTATCTGCTGAATTTCTCGGTTTCCATTCTATTCCGTTTTCATCAAGCAATACAGGCTGAACATGCAACACTTTATCCATTGGATTAAATCCCTCCGACATGGCAAAAGAGTACACAAAAGGTTTCATCGTCGATCCTATTTGTCGGCGGCCTGTGGTTACCATATCATATTTAAAATGGTTAAAATCAATTCCTCCTACATAAGCCTTCACATGTCCTGTACGTGGATCCATCGCCATGAATCCCGAACGAATAAAACTTTTATAATAACGAATCGAATCCATAGGCGTCATTGTAGTATCAATGTCGCCATTCCAACTAAACACTCTCATATCAAAAGGTTGGTCAAACGTTTTACGAATGTCTTCGTCGCTCATACCGCTTCTTCTAAGTTCGCGATAACGGTCACTATTCGTCACATCGCGGTTTAATATATTCTTTATTTCTTCTTCTGTTATATCTCTGCTTACAAATGGCGCATTTTTCTGTCCTCTTATTTGTCTATTAAATGCAGGTTGTAATACTTCACTTATATGTTTTGTCATTGCTTCTTCAGCATACTGTTGCATGTGTGAATCGACTGTTGTATAAATTTTCAAGCCGTCTTCATACAAGTTTAAAGGGTCTCCGCCCGGCTTCCTGTTTTTATTACAAAATCCATATAACGGATTGGTTTCCCATGCAAGCGAGTCTTCCGAAAATTTCTGCTGTTGCCAAGATGCAGGATAATTACTTCGATCAGGTTTGTTGGCCGTCATTATGATGCGAAGATACTCCCGAAAATAGGGCGCTAAACCATCCGTATGGCCTAATCGTGTAAAATGCGTTTCTAAAGGAAGTTGGCTGAGCGAATCACATACTTCCACATTCAGAAATCCTGCTTTTTTCATTTGCACAAGCACCATATTGCGTCGATCGCGTGTCCGCTCATTATAGCGTATCGGATTATAAAATGCAGGATTTTTACACATGCCAATCAAGGTTGCCGCCTCTTCAGTTTTCAATGTACCGGGGGTAACTCCAAAATACGTTCGTGAGGCAGATTGAATGCCGACTGCATTATATAAAAAATCAAATTGATTCAAGTAGAGATTGATGATTTCTTCTTTTGTATAGTAGCGTTCCAATTTTACTGCAATAACCCACTCAATAGGTTTTTGAAGCAGACGATAAGATTTCGTTTTTGCTCCGGGAGAATATAACTGTTTTGCTAACTGTTGTGTAATGGTGCTTCCGCCGCCACTGCTTTTTCGCATTAAACCTGTTTTTATGACAGCACGCATTAACCCTTTTAGGTCAATACCGTTATGTTGGGTATAACGAATATCTTCCGTAGCAATCAATGCTTTTACTAAGTCTGGCGATAATTCATTGTATGTCACATAGATTCGATTGTCTTTGCCGTATGAAAACTGTCCCAGTAATTTGCCATCGGAGGATATAACCTGAGATGCATATTTATTTATCGGGTTTTCCAATTCATCAACAGGTGGCATATACCCGATTAATCCGGTAGCAATCGCAGCAAAAACGAAAAAAATAATACCAACAAAAGCGAATAAACACCCCCAAATGGCATAGATAATTCTTTTTTGCCATTTGAGGCCTTTTTTTTTGTCGGGCTTTTTTCTTGCACTTCCTTGTGTCATAGATTTTCAATTAACCACTAACCATCATTGTTTCTTTTTCGGCCTCCTCCTCCTCTTCTTCTTCGGGAGGGGGCGCTTTTTTTACGAAAAACGCGCTCAGTTCATAGAGGCTGTATAACGGTAAAAATACACACATTAATGTAAAGGGATCGCCGCTTGGGGTAATAAATGCTGCTGCGACCATTAAGCCGACAATTGCATGACGGCGATATTTGTTAAAAAACGTACGCTTTAACAATCCTAACTGCGATAAAAGCCAACACACCAATGGCATCTCAAAAACAACTCCCATAACGAAAATAAGCATTAAGAAGTTATCCATATAAGACTCCAATGATACTTGTTCCTCAATGGCAGCACTCAAATCAAAAGTAACAAGGAAACGAAGCGTCATAGGGAAAACCAGAAAATAGCCCACCGCACAACCCATAAAAAACATAAATGTGCCAAAGGAGAATACCCATCGGATATTTTTTTTCTCGTTCTCATATAAAGCAGGACTAACAAATTTCCACACTTCATACACAAGGTAAGGAAAGGTCATTAATAATGCCATCCAGAATGAGGAAGACATCCATGTAAAAAATTGTGTGCCAAGTTTTACATTGAATATATGTACATTGTAAGTATCATCACAAAAATCAGGAAAGAAAGGAACTGCTCTTGTCAATTTACAGAGCAGTTCAAATAAAATAAAATCAGACCGTGTGGGCGCTAATATGACTGAGTCAAATAAATAGCGCATCACAGCAAAACCTCCGATAGTGAATATTAGAAGTGCAAAAATACTGCGAAATAATGTCCAGCGAAGTTCTTCCAGGTGATCCCAGAAGGACATCTCATCACTTTTTGGTCGTGACATTTTCCTTATTTATCGTCGTCTAATTTGATATCGTCTTCCACATCTTTTAGACCTCTCTTGAATTGACTGACGCCCTTACCAAGACCTTTCATCAGTTCGGGAATTTTCTTTCCACCGAAAAGCAACAAAACGAGTATGGCAATAATAATTATTTCACTCGTTCCCAAATTACCTAAAAACAATAATTGATTCATCTTTTTACATATTAATGTTAATACTTCATTGATTCGAGATGCAAAGATACAATAATAATTGATAATTGAAAATTGAGACTTTACAATCGTAATAAAAAATTTATGTTTGGCTTTCGAAACGGAAGCAATTGAAAATTGTTTATTATGGATTACAGTCTACATTGTTTCAATTATTTATTTGACCGACGCGTATTACCTTTTTTTCAGGAGGGTACTCCTTTCTTTGGGCGCTTTTTCTTTCTTTTCTTTGGGCGCCTTTTCTTTCTTCTCCTTGGTTGTCTTTTCCTTCTTCTCCTTCGTTACCTTTTCTTTTTTCTCTTTGGGGGCTTTTTCCTTCTTTTCCTTCGTTGCCTTTTCTTTTTTCTCTTTGGAGGCTTTTTCCTTCTTCTCCTTAGGTTCTTTCTTGCTTTGAGCAAGGTCTGTCAAACTGTTTTGAGCGTCGAAATGTCCCTGAGCGGCGCTCTTTGTATACCATTTTTGCGCTGTGCTGATATTCGTTTTTACGCCCTGACCATACCGGTACATGTTTCCCAGTTCGAATTGAGCATTGGCATTGCCTTTTCCTTTTCCTGCACTTTTAAGAAGCCAGTTCAACGCTTCGCTCTCATTTTTGGATATGCCGGTGCCTGATTGAAACATCTTGCCTAAATAAAACTGCGCTTCGGAGTTTCCACTGCGTGCCGGTTGGTTGATCAACTGATAAAGTTCGTCCGACGATTGCATTTCAATTTTTTTCTCATAGATTAACATGAACAGTTTCATCCGGCATTGTTCATCTTTCTCCATACAAATACGATACATCATAGCTGCGCCGCTGTAATTTTCTGAAGCAGCCATCGCATCGCCTTCTTCCTTTTCGTTCTGGGCAATAACTGCCGTCGATACGAATAAACACATAACTAATAATACTTTTTTCATTTTTTATTTTTTCATTTTTTATTTGTAATCATTTACATTATCGAGTGCTGTAGCCACTTTTTTCAGCGAGGTATCAAAGACCACCCATCCTTCCTCATTTTTCAGCGCATAAAAACCGTTTTTCAGTCGTGCCGATACCTGCGTGTATACAAACGATTCGGCCTCAACGCCGTCGAGGTTTATGATTCCCCATCGATTATCCGATTTGCGTTGTACGATCTGATAGGTTGAACCCAACTTGAAGTTGCCGACAAAATTGTAGGCCTCCATTTGCGTCTTCAACGCAGTTTGTCGTTGTGTTTCTGCAGCTTCCCGTATAGCCTTATCACATTCGGCTATCTTTCCGTTTACAAACGTTATCTTTTCATTGTCTCGATTCTGATTCGCAAGATTCAGCGCCCGCGTATATTCATCTTTGGCTTGTGCGTAATTCTTGTTGTTAGCTGCTGTTTGTGCGAGGTTGATAATACGGTTATAGTTCGTCAACCATGCAGGTGGTGCTGCAGGAGCAGGCGTTACCTGTTTTTGCACTTCCTCTACGATTTCAACCGGAGGTGTATCATCGGGCAATAATTCTATCGGGTCTTCTGTTTCTATTAAGTCTGTCGCTATCGGTTCAATCGTGGTGTATTCTTGTGGTTCCGGTACCGGTTTGAATGTCGGCTGTGAAGGCTTAATGGATTTGACAATGAAAATGGATAAAAGCAAGAGAACAAATCCTCCTGCGATACTTAACACGATTTTTTTATTAAGACGTGTTATGATGCCGGCTGCCAGCTCTTTGATATGATCTATCTTATTCGGGACAGGTTGCGTCTTTTCCTCCGCTGTATCGAAAACGACCTTCTCTCCTCTCTGATGTTGTTCCGTCCATTTCACAATTTGCTGAGCTACAGGTCTATCCCAAGTCTCTTTTTGCAGGCAGCGCGTAATAATTTCCCGCAGTTCGTTCGAATGTTCGCCGGGCATATCCGGTATTTCCGCACCGCTTTTCTGTATCAATCCGCCGTGTTCGCCGAAAGGCATGTTTCCGGTAAGCATTTCATATACCGTTGCACCCACCGCCCAAATATCGCTTGCTTTGATAGGCATATTTTCCTTTCCGAAACGTTCGGGTGGCATGTAGGCCAATGTGCCGCCTGATGTTACGGTACTCACGCTTTTGCGCAATGTGCTGCGTACTTTGGTACTGATACCGAAGTCGGTGATCTGAAAGTTTCCGAATGTATCCCTTAAGATATTGTCGGGTTTGATATCCTGATGAATAATAGGAGGATTTTGTTCATGTAAATACGCCAAACCTGCCGTCACATCATGCAGAAAACGCCATGCGTCTTCTTCCGTCAGATGACCGACTAATTTGCTTGCTGAGCCTTGTTCGCAAAACGGCATTACCAAATAAGGTGAGCGTTCGCAAACATCGAAATGAGCCGGACGCAGCAAATTCGTATGATTGAGATCGAACACCAGTTCAAACTCGCTGCTGAAAAGCTGCACGCCGTCAGAGTCTAATCCTTTATCCGGCGCATATATTTTCAGCGCCATCTTTTTGTTCCCTACTTTGATGTCTTCTACAAGCCAGACTTCGGAGAAACCGCCGCATCCCAATACTTTTATTAACAGATAGCGGTCGTCAAATAACGTGTCCTGTTGAAGTAGCATAACTGAAATAATTTGTTTTTATTTTATCAAACCACTGATTCTGATTGTTCAGATAATATCCGACTCCAAACGCTAACCCCAATACAAGCAGTAATATAATGACAATCCATAATCCCTTTCTTTTTGATTTTTTGACTTCCACTATGGCAGTATCTACCGGAGAAGGTTCGCTGACAGGCTTTTCCGGTTGTTCAAGTTGTTCGGCGCCGGATACTATCTTACAAAGCGCGATCGTCACATTGTCTGTCCAACCTGCCTGTTCGGATTCCGTCCACAATGCATTGCGGCAGTTTTCGACCGTATCGGTGTTATTTGCCATGATCTGTTCGATCTCCACATCGCGCAACACGCCGCTCAGTCCATCGCTGCACAACAGGATCATATCATCATTGTTAAGGCGATAATTGATGACATCAGGTTGTGCCTGTTGCCGTCCGTCTCCCAGACTGCGCGTAATGATATTCGAGTCGGGATGATCGAATGCCAATTCTTTCGACAATTTGCCGCTATCTACCAATTCCTGGACGTACGAGTGATCGTGCGACAACCGTTCCAGCCCGAAAGCGGGATTGTAACGATAGGCGCGACTGTCGCCGCACCAGCCGATATAGACCTCTTTACCGACAATCCATGCAAGCACAATCGTACTGCCCATGCCTTCATGTTCACGGTTTTGACTGCCGTCTTCCTTGATATGGCTGTCGGCGGCAATGATTGCTTGTTTGATGTGTTGCATTATCGTTGCGGGAGAGTCTAACACCTGCGGCGTCAGGCGGTCGGCGGCAAACCATCCTTTGATTGAATTTACTGCTAACCGTGAGGCTGTTGCGCCTGCTTTCATGCCTCCCATCCCGTCGCAAACGACTAAAAGAACGCCTTTTTCATCCGGATTGACTTCTTTACCGGTAACAAAACTCCATTGGTCGCCCGACAGGCTGTCGGTCAACTGGAAATTATCTTCGTTGTTAGGGCGACCTGCTGCTTCGCAGCGGGCCGCCATAACTAATTTTGTAACGCTCATTTATATTTCAATTATGAATTACCCTTTCAATATTGATTGGATTGCGAATAGGCAACAGATATGGGTACGATACGTCCTTTGGCAAAAGTGCTGCCGGACAAGATACCTACAACCTGATAGACGCCTGCATTATTCACGATCGTCACGGGACCGCCGTCATTGCCGCGCTCGGTATTATCGTTCGATACCATGATGGTGCCATTCACGTCCAATCCGTTTCGTGCTACCTGACAGGTAGAGTAGATTGGGGTGACCTGTACGGATTCGTCGGCGCCTCTTCCCCACGGATAACCCTGTACCGCCAGCGTAGTACCGATGTCCAAGTTCATCGAAAGGGCGCTATTGTGTGAAAAGCCGCTCCTTTCGAGTGTCTGATAGACAGCCCAGTCGGTATCATCTACAACTGCCGTGCGCCTGATGATACTTGTGCGTCCGGCCCGATCGGTCGACATCCTGTCTGTCGTACGGTTTATCCGGGCATTGCTGCTGTTGAAAGAAATTCTTTTCCCTGTACTCGAAACAGCCGTATAGTGCGCAATCACCGTACCGCCATTATTGACATACATGTTTAAGTCGGCCAATCTGAATCTGCGGTAAACATCGAATAAGGAATAATCCAACTGTACATTGTAAAAATACCAGGGTTCCAGGACATGCCGCGCTGTAATAAAACGTCCGTCGTTCATCAAAAAGCCCGTTCCGACTAACTTGGGTAATGGTTCAACAATGACCGATGTTCTGCCACGCCATGTGATTTCCGTCCTTTCCAATTGAATGGCAAAAACATATCCACTGTAACTGTTGATATCCATTGCTGACGGAAGAACGTTGCCAATGGTATTTCCACCTCCTTCGCGAGTGCCTGCTAAAGCCTCGCCATGTATACCGGCTGCGCCAACTTCAGCGGAGGCGGGGTCTGCAGAACGCGGTGCACTTGTGCCCGTACTGCCAGCGGCAGCTCTACCGGTATTTGATGAATAACTTTGTGCAGGCGCTGCAGGGGGAGCTTCCGATAGTTGGGTTTGTAACTCTTCCACCTCACGGCGCACGCGGCGGTTTTCGGAAACCAACTGACTGTTGCTTTGTGCTAACCTTGCAGCTACTTCTTCCGTCTGCTTGACTACTTCCTGATATTCGGCCGATGATTTATCGGCTATCGAATCAGCTTTGATAATCAATGCATCCAATTCATTACTCAGCTTCGTGTTTTCGACTAACAATTTTTCTTGTTTTTGATAAGAAAAATATCCCCAACCTACCGAACCGGCAATAACTAAGACTAACAGGATAGTCAGCAGGGTAAGCGCTGTTTTATAGGGTCGTAGCGCTTGTTGGCGGAAAAGGCTTAGCCGACGGGTAAGTCGCAGACTTCCTGTCCCTGCTTTAGGTCCTGAAGGAAGAATAAATCCAAGACGTGGACCACCGGCTGACAGTTGGATTTCGTCGCCGCTCTGCAAATACCATTCTTTTTCTACTTTAGCCCCATTGAGGAAGGTAGGATTGGTGGTGGACAGTTGTACTAATTTCCATCTGTCGCCCACTCTGACAATGGCAGCGTGTCGCCGACTAACGGTCGGGAACGAATCATCGAAACGTACCTGACATTTGGGATCGCGTCCGATCTCAATCTGATCGACAATAATTTCCTGCGATTGCCCTGTTCTGTAATACTTGGAAGTGTTTTTGTGTTCGAGGATATAATACTGTCTTCCGGATCCTCCGAATAATGATCCTACTCCGGAACCTACCGAAGAGGAAAATGAACGCTTGTACTGTTGTTGTGTTTGTGCCATAATGTAAGTTTTTTTTTAGTAGTATAATTATTCTATATTTATTAGTTCTTTTATTCTGTAACGATGAAATATAATTTAAAGATTTAAAGATTTAAAGATTTAAAAAAATACCTGTTCCCCCAATTCTTAACTCTTATCTCTTAACTCTTAACTCAATCAGTATCCTTCAACCCTTAGTTTAACATCCCCAATTGAAATGATATCGCCTGCCTTGATATGCATACCGCTATCAGGTACTTCGGACGAATTGACATACGTGCCATTCAACGAATTTTTCCATCCGTTGGTTGCAGTTTTATCCCACTGTCCGTCGCGAATAAACCATTGATTTCCGGCGCCTCGTTCTAATGTACAGTGTTTTCTCGAAATAAAACGCGTCATATTTTCTGTAAGCTGAAGCAGGTTATTTGTAAAAGGGTCTTTGCATCCAACGGTTATGATGCGACTGTTACCCCGCAGCAACTCGTTCAGCTTATATACACTGCCATGATCTTCGCCCTGCATGACGCGCAGCAGAATGCCGTTTACAACTTGTTGCCGTACAATATCGCTCTGTTGAGGTGCATACCTGAAACCGCTGCTTTGGGGTAAAAGCGACATGACCATTTCGGCTGTTTGCAGTCGTTTTTTGAAATCGGGATGCAGACATCCGGCAATTGCTTCGTCAAACTTCGCCCCTTCGGGATACTTTAGCAACAGTTGCCTGTTCCAGTTGCCCTCCCTTGCGTTGCGGATATACGAAGCTAAGTCGTTGTCATCGTTCAATGGGCCGAAAGGATAATCGTTTGTGATGAGTTGATACAGCATAACGCCAAAAGCAAAAATATCCATGGTTGGCAATACGGTTACATCTCTGTTTTTGGGTTTTGCCTGTTCAGGCGCCATGTAGATGATGGTACCTGTAATCTCGGTGGGACGTCCGAACAAATCAGTAACGGTAATTTGCTTTTTTCTGTCACCGCAAATACCGAAGTCAGTCAGTACGGCAGTACCGTCCGCTTTTATCAAAACGTTTTCAGGTTTCAGGTCGCGATGAACTTTGCCGCAACGGTGCAAATCATGCAGTCCGCATAGGACTTCTCTGCTGATTTTTACAAGATCAACATGTTGGTGCTTACCGACTAATTGAAACAAATCGCCGTTGGGGCAAAACTCCATGACGATAAAGGGATTCCCTTTCACGTATCCGTATTCAATAGAGTGAATCAGGTAATTACTTTTGATTTGTCCTGTTTCATACTCCATTTGGAAACGCGATGACATCCCTTTACGCTGGTCGGAAGGCATTTCCCAGAATTTGAACAGTTTCAAGGCATAGATGTCACCGTTTTGCCGGTTTTTTACCTTGAAAACTTTTCCGAAAGTTCCTTCACCCAGCAGTTTGTCGACTATGTATTTATTGTCGATACACTCGCCGGATCGAATATCGCACCGTTCCACCAATTCGTTCATCACGTCAATTGCATGTTATTTAAAGTACAACAGATAATTACTGAAGACTAAACATCAAATGATGCCAACGGTATTTCCATAAAGAGCAGGCGGGTAGAGCCTATTTTGATCATATCGTTATTTTTCAAAACGCCTTCATCCATCAGCTCGTTATTAATAAATGTACCGTTGCTCGACTGTTCGTCCTTGAATTTGAATTTCCGGTCGACTGCTCTGTAAAGAATAGATAAATGTCTGTCGGACACTAACGAATCGCCTTGAATAAACACATTCGATGAATCAGCGCGTCCAATGATATTTTTCCCTTCGTAGAGTGGGAAAAATTCACCATAAACGGCGTTGCTGTAACTTACTAAAAAACCTGTCAGTTTTCTTCCTGTCGCATCGTTCGTTTCTTTATCAAAGTTGGCGCCTTGAATCATTGTAGCTTTCGCAACAGGTTTCTTGATTTCCTGTTTTTCAACATCAGGCTCTTTTTTTCCTCCTGCCATCTGAATACCGCATACCGGACAGGCCGAATCGTCCGGTCTTACCGGATAGCCGCAAGAAGCGCATCCTGTAACAGTAGAACGGGGACTAAAGTCGTCCTGTGGCATAAATCCACCTGCAACGGTAGCGCGGGGCGTATAGTCATCCGGTACAGCTCCTCCTGCAACAGTTGCGCGGGGATTATAGTCATCCGCTACATTACCATAATGGGACATTCCGCCATTATCCATACCGTCTAATGGCGCATTACATTTCTCACAGTTTACATTTCCGTTGGGATTATCCCACCCACAATTTTTACATCTCATAGTTTTGCTGTTTTTCTATATTTATGTTTAATGTATTTTTATTCAACTCATAACTATCAACTAACCACTAAGCGTTAGTTCACTTTTTGAGCAGCAAAAATAGTTGTCTGTCGTTTTACGAATTACCCCCATTTGGGGGTTTTTTTATTTCGAATTGAAAAATACCCCCAAATGGGGGTATTACAGAATCTTTTCACACATTACTTTTGCCATATCAATTTGATGAAGCTAAAGGGAATAAAACAAAAAATATTTTTAAAGTAGATAATTATAACAAATCATATTTTACTAATTAATTAAAATTTATAAACAGATGAAAAAGTTTTTTATTTTTTTAACAGCATTTTTATTTGCTGCAAGTGCATTTGCTCAGTATGAGCAAGGTTCAGTTCGCGTAGGCGGTGCGTCTAATCTTGGTTTTTCAAGCATGAAGTACAATGGAGCCAGCAGTTCAATGAACACGTTCGACCTGCAAGTTAACGCAGGTTATTTCTTGATGGATAATTTATCAGCAGATGCAGACCTGCTTTTAAATTTTGACGACACTTTTGATATGACAACAGTAACTATTGGTGTTGGCGCTCGTTACTATTTGCCTATCAATGTTTTCGCAGGCGCGGGTGCTGATATGTTACTCTACAAATACGACGGCGGATCAGCTACGGGTTTCGGTGTTAATCTTAAAATCGGGTACGCTGCTTTTCTGACTGACAATATTGCCATTGAGCCTGTCATTAGTTATCGTTTGGGTTTGACTGATGAAAATAAAGGAACCAAGATTAGCGGGTTATCTGCCGGAATTGGGATCAGTTTGTATTTCTAACCACTGTTTTTCTAAATAATTCGTAATTATACTGGCAGAACCGTGTGTCTGCCAGTATTTTCTTTTACGTTTGTTATCATCTTGTGCGATACTTTGTTTTTTTTACCCTCGCATACATAGATATTAATGGAATCAATAATTACTAAATCTTATTGACGTTGCTGTGTTTGATTCCATAAACAAAATAAATTACAATCCCAACGATTGTCCAAATAATAAGCCGTAGCCAGGTAGGCCAGGGGAGGGCTGCCATTTGTACGATACAGAGCGCTGCGCCAAGTAAAGGTAATACGGGAACAAACGGCGTCTTAAACGGTCGTTTAAGATTGGGTTGCGTCTTGCGGAGTATCACAATAGCTATGCAAACCACCGTAAAGGCCATTAATGTGCCGATTGAAACCAACTCGAACAAAACATTCAAGGGAAACAAACCGGCAACCAAGCCGGATACAATACAGGCAAAAATGGTTGCATTTTGCGGGGTGCCTCGTTTTTTATTGACTTTTGAAAATACTTGCGGTAACAAACCATCTTTGGAGATAGCGTAATAGATACGCGACTGGCCAAGCATCATCACTAAGATCACGGAGGTAATACCGGCAATAGCGCCTAACTTAATCAGCGGACTTAACCATGCAAGCCCTTCGCCGACTCTGTCAATAGCCAATGCAATCGGCGCCGGTACATTCAACTCCGTATAATAAACAATACCCGTTAATACGGCAGTAACGGCTATATATAAAAAAGAGCAGATTACAAGCGACCCAATAATTCCCTTGGGCATATCTTTTTGAGGATTACGGGTTTCTTGCGCAGCGGTTGACAAAGCGTCGAATCCTAAATAGGCGTAAAAGACGACCGCCGCACCACGGAGTATGCCGCTCCATCCGAAATGTCCCCATGTTCCGGTATTTTCGGGAATATAAGGCTGCCAATTGCCTGTATCGACATACGAAAGACCAAAAGCGATAAACAACAGCACCACACTTACTTTGATAACAACAAAGATGTTATTTATCAATGCCGACTGCCGGATGCCACCGATAAGAAATGCCGAAATAATAGCAATAATAAAGACGGCAGGGAAATTAATGATACTGCCTGTCCAAATCCATTGACCATCAATAATATCGAGGGTTGGGTTACTGATATGAAACGGCAGATAAATACCCCAGCTATTGAGCAGATTGACCATATATCCGGCCCAACCTACCGCCACGCTTGAACAGGCAAACAGGTATTCAAGTATCAATGTCCAACCGATAAACCACGCAACAAATTCGCCCAATGTGGTATAAGTGTACGAATAGACGCTACCTGCAACAGGTATCATGGCTGAAAATTCTGCATAACAAAGCGCCGCTAAAACGCAGCAAACAGCAGAGATGGCAAAAGAGATGGTAAGCGCCGGCCCTGCGTAGGTAGCTGCGGCTTGTCCTGTGACAACAAAAATACCGGTTCCCACAATGGCGCCGATTCCCAATGAAACCAACTGTGTTGCCGTCAGGCTTCGTTTAAGTCCGCTATTGGTATTTTCAGCCTCCTCTATCATGGCGGCTAAGTTTTTTCGTTTGAGTAGTCGGTTGAGCATATAAAATCAATTACGAATTAAAAATTACGAATTACGAATGTTTGAAATATTTCATTAATTATATTGTTTTGTCAACATAATTTTGGAGCACAAAAGTAGGGAAAAAAAGTCAATAAGTGTTAAGAGAAACAATTTCTCCCTTTTTTTTATTTAATTTGCATCCGAATGATGCGCTATTGAATTGCTTAATCAAATGAAAAAAGGTATTATTATTTTACTATTGCTGTTCACGTGGGTTTTCACACCTGTTTTTTCACAGGATTTTTTATGGAAAGCAGGTGTGTATAATTTTTTTGATAATTCCGAATTTGCCAATTCCAAGATCAATATTCCGCAAACAATGGCGGGGGTACATCTTGCTCCCGAAATCGGAATCCAATGGGATGATAATCACAGAATCTTTGCCGGATTTGACGCCATGCACGAATATGGAAGCGACAAGGCGGTCGATTTTTTTGATCCGCTTGTATATTATCATTTTGCAGGAAAAAAATTCCGCTTTTTTGCAGGCGCTTTTCCCCGCAAACAGGTATTAGACAGGTATCCGCGTATCTTTTTTCAGGATTCTATCAATAACTACCGGCCTACTGTCACAGGCGTCTTTTGGGAATATCATTCGCGCAACAATTATATGAATGTATGGTTGGATTGGGTTAGCAGGCAGACATACACGAGGCGGGAATCCTTCTTTTTGGGCTGGTCGGGAAAGGTCAACCAACATATTTTTTACGGACAACATTTTGGTTATATGCTGCATCTTGCAGGCGTGATGGATCCGGTTATTCCCGAAGGACTGCACGATAATATATTGACCTTAACGTCATTAGGAATCGACTTGACATCCAAAACCAATTTCGAACGATTGGAGGCGAATATAGGTTGGGCTGTCGGGATGGAACGGGATAGAGACATTGGCGAATTACATTGTCCTCAAGGTCTCTTGTCCGAAATAAAAATCGAATATAAAGGATTGGAGGTGATTAATACCTTTTATAAGGGACAAAGCCATCATATATTCCGCGACGACCATGGAAGCGAACTTTATTGGGGCGACCCGATGTACGCTGCTACTACATATAACAGAACCGACTGCTCAATCCTGTTTTATAAAAGTGATGTGGTTAATTTACGGATGACATGGTCGTTCCATCTGGCAGAACAAACCTTGTATCATCATCAACTGTTCAGCGCTACGTTTGATTTGAACAATTTGAAAATGCCAAAGCAAAAAAAGTATGTATACCTTTGGGATAATTGGTTGAAATAGTTATTAGTTTTTAGTTATTAGAATTATAGTAAATATTATTAGGATCGATATTATTAACAAGGATGAAGAAGTTGATATATTTTATGCTTAGACAAGACTGGAAAAAACTTTTTGCATTGTTGTTGGTTTTATGGCTTGGAATGAATTTATTCCAGGCTGTATTCACGGAAATAATGAAAGATGAAACCTATTACTTCCTGTACGGGCAAAATTTAGCATGGGGGTATTTCGATCATCCTCCGATGATTGCGCTGATGACCTGCCTGTCGGCTCTTATCTGTAAAGGAAATCTGTCGGTTCGTTTGGTCACTGTGTTTATTCAATTTATTACCCTTCTTATTATCTGGAAACTGATTGATGAAAAGAAACCGGATGCAAAAAAAGTAGCGTTATTCTTTATTATTTCCTTGTCGATGGTTATGTTTCAGGCATACGGGTTTGTAACAACGCCTGATGTGCCGTTGTTATTTTTTGCTTCTTTATTTTTACTTGTTTACCGGAATTTCCTGCAGAAAGAGTCGTGGCTGCATACCTTTTTGCTCGCTGTTGCTATGGCCGGTATGATTTACAGCAAGTATCATGCAGCGCTAATTATCGGTTGTATCGTTTTGTCCAATTTAAGATTGATAGGACGACCTAAATTTTGGATAGCTGTTTTAATGACGATATTATTGCTGATTCCGCATATATATTGGCAATTTTCGATGGATTTTCCCAGTTTCAACTATCACCTGAGCGATAGAAGCCGAAGATTCAAATGGCTGTTTTTCTTCGAATACCTTCCTAATCAATTAGTTGTTTTTAACCCCTTTACATTCGGCGCTACGGTCTATATTTTCGTTCGAAACAAGGCCAAAGATTTGTTTGAAAGAGGGTTGTATTTTCTGACAGGAGGTTTTTTCTTCTTTTTCTGGTTGATGACATTCAGGGGGCATGTCGAACCTCACTGGACAGTCGTTTGCACCATTCCGATGATTATTTTGTTATACCGCCGCAGTCTTCATGATCGGAAATTAATGGGTTTTGTGCAACGATGGATATTGCCATCCATCATTTTAGTCTTTCTTACCCGGATTGTTTTTGTGACGGATTGGTTGCCCGAACATCTTGATTTTTACGGCAAAAAAGAAAAAAGCGAAGCGATACGGTCGGTAGCAGGCGCATTACCGGTTGTTTTTGCCGATGAGTCGTTTCAAAACCCTTCCACTTACCGTTATTTCACAGGACAGGAATCGTTTGTTTTAAGTTCAATCAAAAGTCGCCGGACACAATTTGATCTATGGCAAAATGAATTGGCGTATCAGGGGCAACCGGTTTTTATCTGCCGGTACAGGGAAGGTATATCAAATGAATATCATATCAACGGACATTCGTTTTCAGGTTATTTTGCTTCTGATTTCCAGTCGGTCAACAGGGTTGAGATAAAATACAAGTTGCCCCGGCAAGAACTATTTCAGGGTGATACGCTACAAATCGATTTTGAAATGTACAATCCTACTTCAGCAGCCATTTACTTCCGACATGCCGAATTTCCCGTCACTTGTAAAGCTGTTTATATAAGGCGTTTAAACAGTGATGATAGCGTTGAAAATAAGGAAATAGTGCTAATAGACTGCGAATTGGAACACGAAATAATCATCCTCCCTGCGAATACAACGATCACAGGAAGTCTGAAAACTGTCGTTCCTTCTGTCAAGCCATCTGAATATTCCTTTGCCCTTACGCTTGACAATACGGTCTGTTATGCAAAAAACAGTGAATTTACAAGCATAAAGATACGTTAACGATAAGGTTGTTTCAAAAAAAAAATTACCGCAAAGTCTCAAAGTATTTTCGCAAAGGACGCAAAGAATAACTTTATGATGTTCAAAATATTGCGTTCTTTACGTAGACTCATTGCGCCCTTGGTGGTTATTGTTCTTAAACTCTTATTTTTTCAAATCAAAGCAAATTTTCATGCAAAATACGAACTTGTTGATCCTCAATAATAATAGAAAATTCATGTCAGAATTTCTAAATTTATTAAAAAATATCTCAATGTTTCACAATAATCTGCTGCACTTCCGGCACACCGTTTATCCCATCATATATGTGTAAAAAATAAATGCCATCCGGCAGATTAGATACATCTATTTGGACCGTTCCGCATCCGCTGTTACTGATTTGCCGCATCATATTGCCTGTTGCGCTATAAAGGCGTAAATCATAAGTAAGATTTTGACCCTTTTCACCTGCAGTCGAACCGACATCCACATTAAGTATATTGTCAACAGGATTTGGATATGCTGGTGATGGAGAATGATAGTGAGCGTCTACATACAAATCTGCCCATTGTCCAGTCTTTCCAATAGAATTAGTTGCCCTACATGAAACTCGATATGTGTTTACATCGTTAAAATAAATACTCACCCAGCTACCATAATCATACAATTGTGTATTATATGAAGGAGACACTACCCATTCGTAACTTGTTATTGCTGGAATTGAATAATTATAGGGGTAAGCATAATATTGATTACCACTACCCGCAGTTACTGATGTCGGACCTGATATAGAAATAGTAGGTAAATATAATGGCACTCCATTATGCGTTGTTGGATTTGTTCCAAGTGGATCCAACCAATAATTAAGACGTCTTCGATAATCCGAAGCGCCATTGCCAGTCCATGAAACACTGAATTTTCCATACCAATCCGGATCATTTATGTAAGAACAACTGGCGAGTCCTCCCTTTAATTGTCCTATAATTCTTTTATTGTTATTAAGTAATGGCGACCCAGATGAAACTCCCTCTGTTGTTCCAGCACTCCATGTTATCCTCCAATAATTTTCACTTGCATTTACTGTGTTACTCAAGTAATCGGTTGATGTTGGAGTTATTGAGTAAACAGAAATTTTCATAATATCACCTTCAGGATGATGAATACCAACTCCGCCTACTCCTGGGCTTCCCGAGCAGTCCCACCCCAAATAATATGTTGTTATGTCTGCTCGAAAACGAGGATCACTATTACTTCCACTTAAGTCAAGCAAAGCAAAATCTGAAATAGAATTATTAGCTACAAGCTTTGCGCCTGAAGTTGATAGTATCGGAGGTACAGCATTAGCGCAAGTTGGTGATTCATAATTCCAATAAAATGACCACCAATTAAGATTAGGACTGTTATTACTTACTGCATCATAACCTCCTAAGCAATGATTCGCTGTTAAAAATAATGGGCGATTATCATTGGCTGTTGTATTTACCAACGACCCGGTGCACAGCCTTATTCCATTAACCAAAATCATTGCTACTGCTTTTTTTTCGTTTTGCCAATTTGCCCCTTGAGTGCAATTGATGTTTATATTGCAATTTCCGGATTGACCATATCCAGCTTTTTCATATTCGTCATCCATTAGGATATATCTGTAACCATGTACTGCATAAGCGATAGAAATAACTCCATTTTCTTTTACTTCTTGCGGGCAATAATATTCCAAAGTTATCTGGTCGCTATACACTAAGCCCGTAGCAAATCCTTGCAAATCATTTCTTTCTCCATTGTTATTTGCAGAGGTAAAAGCCCCAATACTATGCTTGTGGTCATTGCTGTAAATAAAAAATTTAGCCCCTTCGGGTATCCAAAACTTATCATACAAAAGATTAATAGATAGAGCATCAGGACAAGATATTGACAAACGCCAAATTCTACCTCCATCCTGTAAATCTGCCCATTCACCTGAATTGTCCATATTATAATTTACTTCATGTGGGTAGCCAAATCGCGGTGGAACTCCGTTTGATTCATCATCAATATCTTCTTTCTTTATTTTATTCATATCAAGAGAAGGCAGAATTTTATTTGATCTTTCGCTAATTCGTAAGTTCGAAACATTCGCTCTAAAACTTACTGGCTCTTCATTTGTAGTTATTTGTCCGTAAACTGAATAACAGGCATAAATTAATACAATAGTTGTAAATATATATTTTCTCATAATTCAATCATTTTAAAAAATAAATGATTTTTTTGATCGTTATAATACAATCTTAATTCGTTCTCTTTGTAAAAAAAGGATTTTACATTGGGAAAAATATTTCGCCACAGGTCTCCATCTCCTATTTCACCTGCCTTTGTTCCTCCTTTTATTAAAATATTAATTTCTTGAGTCCCATCATTAATAATATAAGATCCGGTTAGTTCATTTATTGATGAATAAAACATTATATTACAGTCAGAATACACTGAATTAAAAGTAATTGTATAACAATTATCGCAATCTTTAGGCTCTAATACTTTTAAACTATTCGTTTCATCATCTACAATACCAACTAATTTCCATTTAGTTCCAACCAACTCTGTTGTTACATCAAAATCATTTGTAAGCCTTTCAGCCTGAACCGGTTCTTCAACTCTTGTAATATTTTCAACATCAGTTAGGCTTCCGGAATCAGTTTGATTTTGACATGCCCAAGCAGCAAAAATCATTATTGATAAAAATAATTTATATCTATTCATTTTTATTAAATTATAATGTGTTTCTGTTTTTTTTACCGCAAAGTCGCAATTTTTTTCGCAAAGGATGCAAAGAATAAATTTATAATGTACAAAATATTGCGTTCTTTGCTTAGACTCTTTGCGCCCTTTTCGGTTACTTATTTTTTGAACGGCTAATTTTTCAAATCAAAGCAAAACAGTAAGTCATGATCCCTCAGGTAGAGCTTGTCATTCGCAACGACCGGGTGCGTCCATAACTGATTATCTTGCGTTGTTATCTTGGTGCGTTCCGGTATGGTGATCCTTCCGGATTCTTTCCATCCATCCGGCGAGGCTGCCACAACGGCGAGCGCTCCGGATGTCATATCAAAACAAAGCAGATGGTTACCAACACCTATGATCGATCCTTTACCGATGCCGACCTCCTGCCCTCTTTGGTTCCAAACGATTTCGCCGGTTTTCATATTTTGACATACCCAACCGTTGGCGGGTTGCTCGGCAAAGCCAAAAATATATCCATTCATCAGCACAACACCACCATGTTGGTTGCTAATCGTTCTTTCGGCATAAATTGTATTGGCAGTGATATTTTCGCCGTTTTTAGTAAGTTTGATACCCATACACCCGCCATTATATCCGTTTGTCACATAAACCATGTTATCGTAGAACACCGGCGTCGGAATGACAGCCGTCCGGTAAGCCGAATTTTCGATTTTCCACAACAGTTTGCCGTCTTTAGCCGCTATTCCTGCCACGCCCTTGCTTGATTGTTGAATATACTGGCGAATGTCGTCGACAACAGCAACGATGGCGGAAGAATAGCCGCTATCATCAGTCCAACCGGTGGTCCTCCAAACAAGGTTTCCGGAATTTTTATCAAGCGCAACCATCGTGCCGTTACTGCCGCCGGGTGTACAAAGAACGAGGTTTCCATCTATTAACGGCGACTCGCTATATCCCCAATTCGACATGATCTTACCGTTGAAATCAGCTTTGAAATCTTTCTGCCAGATTATCTTGCCGTCAGTTGCCGAAAGACAGAGTATATGTCCTGAGCCGCGAATCAAATAGAGTTTATCGCCATCCGTCGTGACCGACCCGCGAGGACCGTTGCCACGTTCAAGAACAGATTCCGCACCAAGTTCCTGTTTCCATTTTACATTTCCTGTTTGTGTATCCAATGCAAAAGCAACATCTTTACCGTTTTCCGCACCCTGACAATAGAGCGTCGTGCCAACAATCGTTGGCGCTGCATAGCCGGCGCCTGCTTGTTTGAAAGTCCAGACAAGAGACGGTTTCTTTGCCGCCCAATCTACATTGAGATCTGTTTTTTTGAAGACGCCATCACGTTGCGCACCACGCCATTGAGGCCAATCCTGCGCAAACGAATCCATACCTGTAACAATCAGCATTGCTGCCAGCATCATACATATAGATACAATCTTTTTCATACTTACTAAATTATTTATTCAACATTTCGCGCAAGACATCGACCGAGCGTGTAAGTCTTTCTGTAGTAGTAGGTATATCAGGAAAGTTTTGTTCGATGATAAACCATTTACAACTGCCGGAGGCTTTTGCGGCGTCGATAATTTCCTGCTTAAGCGCTACGTTTCCATCTCTGTCGAGTACGGGAAAGTGTAATTTTGTCAACCTTCCGCCAAGTTTTTCGATATATTTGATGATATCCAATTCTGCCGGTAGGCCGGAAAAGTGAAATTCCATTAAAAACAGTGATGGATCGGTATTTTCAAGCATCACATCCATTGCATATTTGCCGTTGAAAACATCGGTAAACTCGTACGCATGATTGTGGTAGTAGAAATTGAAACCGTTCTTCTTGTATTCGCGTGCAATTCCGTCAAATGTCTTGGCGTGTTTCATGTAATTTTCGAGCGAACCTCTATGGTTATTTTCCAACCAGTGACAAGCAATATCATCAGTTCCAAGCACATAGCAATATTCCATTTTGGGAACTACCCCTTTTTGTTCGTACTCAAGCAGGCCATAATGAATGCCGCAGCAAACCATATTATACTTGTTTTGCAACAAGCGGAAGGTAATGGCAGGGGTGGATGTCATACCCGAATACTCAACGCCTTCAACCCCGCAATTCGAAACTATTTTCATGGTGTTATCAGGGTCTGCCGACAACAATTGACGGATTCCATAAAGTTGATAACCGATCTTAAAAGCTGTACTTGGCACCGGTAGCGGTAAAGACTTTCCGAAAGCCTTGTCTGACAGCGCTGCGGGAACAGCCGTAGCGGCTGCCCCAACAAGCGATGTACGTAAAAAATCTCTTCTGTTAAACATTATTATTAATGGTTAATGGTTAATGGTTAATTCCTAATTCTTAATTCCTAATTCCTAATTACTAATTAAACAAACTCCCACCCCTTGCGCGTATCGCGATGGAGGAGTTTGTTGCCTTCGTCGTCGTTCGTAACCGTGCGCGTCTTCGGATCGTAGAGCAGTTTTTTGCCGTCGCGCATCATGGATACGGCTCCGAGGTTATATGTCTCAGTCAGTTCACGGATAAACTCAAACGATCCCGGGCCTTTGCTCACTCCCTTTACGTTGTCTATCCAGCCTTGCAGCCAGCGCGGCGTGCCTTCTGATACCTGTTCGCTCTGATTGGGCAGACCGGGAGCGGTAATATTACCGTATTTTTTCATATCGTTCGGAGAAAGCCCGATCAATTTGGGATTTTGTCCGTTGAAACCGCCTACGATTGTACCTTTCTCGCCGATGAACATCATACCTTCCAAAGGAAGATCATCTTCCGGGTAGCCATAAGGCACATTTGGTTTCATGCCACCATCGTGCCAGGTAAAGAAGATTGTTCCGCTTCCATTCTTGTAAGGTATCTCGAAACGGAATCCACCTGATAAGGGATACGACCATGTATTCACTACCTGTCGCGGAACCTGATCGGCGTCGATCGTATATTCTCTCGAAAACCGCGACGAAGCAGATACTGCCGATCCAAGTTCTAACCCCCTGAAAACAGGTATCATACTGTAAATACCCATATCGGAAATAGATCCTGCGCCAAATTCGAACCAGCCACGGAAACGACAATGGGTGTATTTCGGCGAATAATCGCGCATCTGAGCCGGGCCGAGCCAGAGATCCCAATTGAAACCTCTCGGAATGGGCGGTTTCTCGGTCGGAATCTCAGCATATTGCGGCCAATAGGGGCGTCCCGACCAGTTATGAATCTCGCGGAGTTTGCCGATAGCGCCCGCATCAATCCATGCTTTTGTCTGGTTAATGCCGTTGTTGCTCGACGAATTGAAAGCCAGCAAATGAGTGGCTAAGTTTTGTTGCGCCGTAGCCATATCAATGACTTTCATCGCTTCATGCATCTTGTTACCAATCGGCTTGTGCATGATCTGATGTTTGCCGCGTTTGAAACAATCGACAGAAATGTAAGAATGTAGATGGTCGACAGGGATGATCTTCACCGCATCAACGTCGCGCATTTTGGAAAGCATTTCGCGATAATCTTCTTCTGCCTGACACGTACCGGTGTAGCCCGGACGGTTCTTTTTGTAATATGCATCTACCACCTCTTTCATTACCTCACGTCCTCCGGGACATCCTGTTGCGCCTGTCTGCCAAGTCTGATCGTCAATCAAACGCCGGATACTGGTTCGCATACCATTGTAGCTCCATTCAAGGTAGTCATTACTCCGTTGGTTCGGGTCGGCAACCCCGACAACCTCAATCTGCGGACAACGAAGCAATGCCCCTATTTCGGACATTCCCTGATAACCGCACCCTACATTGATCAATGTGATTTTGTCGCTCGGCGGGATAAACCCTTTTCCAAGTACTGAGCGGGGAATAATCGTCAATGCGCCTACCGCTGCTGTTGTTGATAAAAAATTTCTTCTGTTCATGATGTAATTTGTTTTATATAGTATTTTGGTCACAATATTAGTAAAAAAAACAATTTGATGTGTATAAAAGCGTATATTTTTTGTAAAAAAGTATAAATACGCTTTCATTATGCATAAAAAAATGCACAAAAGTTTATAAAATGTGCATTTTTCTGTACTTTTTTGTTTGTTTTATGGAATGTTTACTTATTTTTGCAGTGCGAAAGAATTGAATAAACGCATTGATTTTTTTTAAATTTTGTTTGCTTCCTTTCGGAAAGCCAAACATTGTTTATTTTTTGAACACTGATGTAAATTCGTAATTCGTAATGCATAATTCGTAATTATAAAACTATGAGTCTAAAGATTATCGTATTGGCCAAACAGGTTCCGGACACGCGCAATGTGGGAAAAGACGCCATGAAGGAGGACGGAACAGTGAACCGTGCCGCATTGCCTGCCATCTTTAACCCGGAAGATCTGAATGCGCTGGAACAGGCGCTTCGGCTGAAGGACGCCTTTCCGGATACTACTGTAACCCTGTTAACCATGGGACCGGGACGTGCCGCCGGGATTCTCCGCGAAGGTTTATACCGGGGAGCCGACAACGGCTATTTATTGACCGACCGCGCTTTTGCAGGAGCCGACACGCTGGCTACATCGTATGCAATCGCAATGGCTATCCGGAAAATCAATGACTATGACCTGATTATCTGCGGCCGCCAGGCGATTGACGGAGATACGGCGCAGGTGGGGCCGCAGGTCGCCGAAAAGCTCGGTCTGCCACAGATCACTTACGCCGAAGAAATCATGCGTGTAGCCAATGGCCGGATCACTGTAAAACGACGACTGGAACGAGGCGTAGAAACAGTCGAAAGCAAACTGCCTGTCGTCATTACAGTAAACGGAAGCGCACCTGCATGCCGTCCGCGCAATGCTAAATTGGTACAGCAATACAAACACGCCAAAACCGCCACAGAAAAACAGGAAGCCGCCTCTTTTCCCCCTTTGGAGGGGGCAGGGGGAGGAACAGGTTATATCGAATTGCTTGACCTTCGCCGATATCTCAACCTTCCGGAATGGAACGTTGCCGATGTCAATGCCGATATCCGGTTGTGCGGACTTGCCGGCTCGCCAACCCAGGTAAAAAAAATCGAAAGTGTTGTTTTTCAGACAAAAGAAAACCGGACTCTTGCTCCAACCGACGCCGATATCGAAGCGTTAATGAAAGAATTAATCGCTAACCACACCATTGGATGATGATCAATTAGGAATTAGGAATTAGGAATTACGAATTTTAGTATGTATAGTAGGGGCGAAATGCTTTCGCCCAAAAATTCGCCCAAAAATTCACCCAAAAATCAAAAAAACAAACATAAAAAAGCAACAAATGAACAATTTATATGTATACTGCGAAATCGAAGACGGCGCTGTCGTTGATGTGAGCCTTGAGTTATTGACCAAAGGACGTTCGCTGGCTACGACGCTGGGTTGCAAATTGGAGGCCGTCACCATCGGCCACCGGCTTGATGGAGTCGGTGCTCAGGTTTTTCCGTATGGAGTAGACACGCTTCATCTGTTTGATGATTCACGCCTGTATCCATACACATCGCTGCCTCATGCCTCCATCCTAATCAAGTTGTTTGAAGCAGAGAAACCGCAGATTGTACTGTTTGGCGCTACAAGTATCGGTCGTGACTTAGGCCCACGCGTCTCTTCCGCTCTGGGAAGCGGACTGACAGCCGATTGTACATCGTTAGAAATCGGCGACCACGACGACAGGAAAGAGAACATAATATACCGCAATCTGTTGTACCAGATTCGTCCGGCCTTCGGCGGAAATATTGTAGCCACAATTATCAATCCCAAGTGTCGTCCGCAAATGGCTACGGTGCGCGAAGGCGTGATGAAAAAAGCAATCACGGATGCAAACTACATAGGTGAAATAGTCAAACACGATACAAACAACTACGTAAGCGATACCGATTTTGTTGTAACCATCATCGACCGTCAGATAGAACAGCGCAAAACCAACATCAAAGGCGCATCTATCATAATTGCAGGAGGTTACGGAGTCGGATCGAAAGAGAACTTCCAACTGTTGTATGACTTGTCGGCTGTCATTGGCGCCGAAGTAGGCGGCTCACGCGCTGCCGTTGATGCCGGTTTTATCGAACATGATCGACAAATCGGACAAACTGGCATTACGGTTCGCCCCAAACTCTACATCGCCTGCGGCATTTCAGGTCAGATTCAACATATTGCCGGAATGCAGGAAAGCGCTATCATCATTTCCATCAACAGCGATCCGAACGCCCCTATCAACTCGATTGCCGATTATATCATCACAGGAACGATAGAAGACGTTCTTCCAAAGATGATTAAGTCTTTATTGAAAACAAGACAATAATGATAACCTCCCCCTGCCCCCTCCGAAGGGGGATATGAATAGTAAACAGTAAATAACAAATAGTAAATGGTAAATTATTATACAAACAACCCTCGACTCCGTCATCATCTGTATCATCCGCTAATGCAGCGGATTGTAGCGCTGAGAGAACGAAATTTTGCCGATAAGGACATATATGATTATGCGCCAGTTGATTTCGCAGATACAATAGACAGTTATAAAAGGGTAATGGAAATCGTGGGTGAAATATGTGCCGAGGTCATTGCTCCGAATGCGGAAGAAGTCGACCATGAAGGCCCGACACTCAGTAATGGGCGCGTGACGTACGCCTCCGGCACGCAGCAAAACCTCAACATCGTTTGTAAAGCCGGTCTAATGGGTCTTTCGATGCCCCGCCGGTACGACGGCCTGAATTTCCCAACCGTCCCTTATATCATGGCTTCCGAAATGGTTTCACAGGCTGATGCGAGCTTTATGAATATATGGGGTTTGCAGGATTGCGCTGCAACGCTGTATGAATTTGGGAACGAAGATCAGCGTCGGCGTTACATCCCGCGTATCTGTGCCGGTGAAACGATGTCGATGGACCTGACCGAGCCAGACGCAGGCTCCGACCTGCAATCCGTGATGCTGAAAGCAACCTTTTCGGAAGAAGATGGCTGCTGGCGGCTGAACGGCGTGAAACGCTTTATCACCAATGGCGATTCGGATATTCATTTGGTGCTTGCACGCTCGGAAGAAGGCACCAAAGACGGGCGCGGCCTCTCGCTTTTTATCTACGACAAAAGAAACGGCGGAGTCGATGTGCGTCGTATCGAAAACAAAATGGGCATCAAAGGATCGCCTACCTGCGAATTGGTCTTTAAAAACGCCAAAGTCGAGCTGTGCGGCGAACGCCGACTGGGATTGATCAAATATGTCATGGCATTGATGAACGGCGCCCGCCTGGGGATTATGTCGCAAGCCACAGGCCTCAGCGAAGCTGCCTGCCGGGAAGCGTTTGAATATGCAAAAGAACGGAAACAATTCGGAAAAGCCATCATCGAATTTCCCGCCGTCTATGAGATGCTTGCCCTGATGCGTGCCAAGACAGACGCTTCGCGTGCCATACTGTACGAAACAGCCCGTTTTGTTGACGTCCAAAAAGCGCTGGAAGACATTTCTAAAGAACGTAAATTAGAACCCGACGAACGTCAGGAAATGAAATTCTACGGCAGATTGGCCGACGCATTTACCCCGATGGGCAAAGCGATGACCTCCGAATTTGCCAACCAAAATACGTACGACGCTATCCAGATACATGGCGGTTCCGGATTTATGAAGGATTACACCTGCGAACGGCTGTATCGCGACGCCCGGATAACAAACATCTATGAGGGAACGACACAATTACAAGTCATTGCGGCTATCCGCCACGTCACCACAGGTACCTACTTAGAGCAAATCCGCCGCTACGAAGCCATCGAATACAAACCCGGGTTGGAAGTTCTAAAGAAGAAACTGATAGAAATGACCGGCCAATACGAACGGATTGTCGCATCGGTTATCGAAATAAAAGATAGCGAGTACCTTGACTTCCACGCACGCCGGATGGTTGAAGCAGCCGCCCACTGCATTTTCGGCTATCTTCTCTTACAAGACGCCGAAAAAGACGATCTTTTCCGCCCTTCGGCAGAAGTATACATAAAGTATGGTCAAGCCGAAATAGCCAAAATAGAATCCTGCGTTCAAAACGTTGATTGCGAGGATTTTATGTATTTCAAATAATTACAAGCGTCCTTTCTTTTCCAATAATGCCATCGCTTCCATCAACATACAACCGCTCAGTTGCGGGGTAAGTCCTGTCGCTTCTTCCGGAGGGGTTTTCCAATAGGGACCGAAAAAGACAGATTCTTTATTGGTTCCTTCATCCCACAATGTTTCCGCATTGTGAATCAGAAAATCAATATAACGTTGACGTACCTCGCCGTTAAGTCCGTCCGACAAAATTAACTGTGTGAAATTACGGATAAATATCCCTTTGAACAAGCCTCCATCACCTGTGCCTTCGCTTTTCAGGATACTGTCGGCAGGATTTATCAGGACATTTATTGTGTAATCTGTAGCTTTAACGGCGTCGTTTATATACTTTATATCGCCGGTAATTTTGTGCAATTCGACCGCAGCCCCTACAAAAGTACCTGTATTATAGGTATAAACCCGCGTATTGACCCTGTCCGTTATCGTGTTCAAATTGTCATATACAGCGCCTGTTTCCGCATCAAACAACGTCTCCTTAAGCCATGTATAGATTTTCAAAGCCCATTCCTTATCTTCAGACTTTCCAAATTCATGGTATAAATTGGCGGCAAGAAGCGCTGCCGGACCATTGGAACAGGCATTTTTACTGTGCCGGTTCCGGTTGCCTTCCCAGAAAACGCCGCCACCGCCTTCTTCAGTCCAGGCTCGTTTAATGCCGAAAGAGGCTCTTTCGTCAGTCATGTCGTCATCAGTTCCGTCCCACACATCCATACAGGTCTGAAGGAAATTCGGATTGCCTGTCGCCTGATAGGCTCGAAGCGCAGCCAGACCAATCCACTCCATATCATCAATATAGGTGTTGTTCCAACTGTTTCGGTTGGCCGCACGAACGCCAATAAGCCAAAATTCCATGTGCTTTTTGTAAAACTCATCACCCGTCCGCAAGTATGCATCTACCAGCACATCCAATGCGTGAGCCTGAGGCCAGTAATGCCCATTCCAACTATCCGAGTTCGAGGCATCGTTAAAATACCCATAGGTAGCGTTCCAGAAAGCGTTTACCAATGCGTGACTGCTACTATCGGCTACAGCCGACCAATAGGCGTCTTTGGGATTTTTTACATGATCGCACGATACAAAAATCAGTGCCGTTACTACAATAAAACAAGCTTTTTTCATGTTGTTATATATTTTTTTGTACAATAGCGTATCAATGTTTTATTAAAATTTGTATTTCAGAGTGTACAAAACTACGGTTTTTTTTTGAGTATCCAACAATAAGGAGGTTTATTGAAAATAATTCTAATTACTCCCATTCCGAAAGCCAAACATTGTTTAATTTTTAACGCTAATGTAAAGTCCTAATTCCTAATTCCTAATTATTCTCACCTCACATCATACCGCAACAGCAACCCAAAGCAACCCAAAAATACCCCTATCGTCACTATTGAAAGAAATATCAGCGAGGTACGCATGTAGCCGAGTCGTTGTGCCGGGCCGGCAGGCTGTTCGGTATAGATTGGTACCTGATCAATAGATACTTCCTGTCGGCTGGTAGAATAGTCTTCGTAGGGATTGTACCAATGCGGGCTTTTGTCGTCTTTAGCGTCCAAGTCCTTAAACCATTGCAGGTAAAGTGGTTGGAAGATATGCAGATCGTCCCAGTTTTTGCGGAAACGCAGGTAACCGCCGCCAAGCATGGCTTCGTTCATATAGTCGA
>Ga0082212_10001775_pt1 | contig 31778 bp, 34 predicted proteins | sample TergutNt197P3_FD_71548 | JGI IMG/M metagenome (GOLD analysis project Ga0082212, IMG submission 71548) | Neocapritermes taracua P3 segment gut microbial communities from Petit-Saut dam, French Guiana - Nt197 P3 | ecosystem: Host-associated > Arthropoda: Insects > Digestive system > Gut ...
ACCTCGTTTCCCCTGCCTAAAAATTAGGCAGAACAGGTTAAACACCCTGGTCAATTTTGGGCCGGTATACCCCTCGCTACATGCTCAGTTTTCGGTCGGCGTGAACAGACGGAACATCTCTGCCCAGTCTACCCGGCGAACCTGCCACTTAGCAGCATCATGAAAAATTTCGTGATCGTCTGCCATGATCTCACCAAGCAGGTTGACCACTAGGCCAGCAAGATACTGAAAGTTCACCGGATTGCCGAACACATTCTGGCCATAGAAGAACTTGTGCCATGAACATTCCACCACCACATAGGGCGCACACGGGACAAGCTGCACCCGGCCATTCGTGCTCACCCAGTCCTCACGCATCACACGGAACGAGATGCGCGAATCAAAAGAGCCTTCAAGATTCCCGCTGGTGAGTTCATACAAGACCTCACCCGTACTCAACTGGATACCTTGCTTCAGGACGCATTGCCGCTCCAGGTAGCTGGCCGTACCTTCGTCAATGGATGGAGAGCGTAGTTTTACGGTATCAATCATTGAAAAACTCAAAGCATGACATCGGCAAACGGAGTCCGGTAAACCGGACTTTTAAGCGGTGCTACACTGCGCCGCTTAAAAAAATAGGGTTTACCCGGACTGCCCCAAAAAACCCTAAATGAATACAAAAAACCCCGCGACGCGATGAATCGCGCGCGGGGTTTTTTGTATTCACTGAAATATCAGCAAGACGAATCATGACTGTTTTCCTTCCCAAGAAGAAAGAAAGAGAACAGGTTTCGTCAGATCGAAAAACGGAGCCAGTGCGTTATGGAAAAAAACGAGAACGAGACTGAACATCACTGGGAGGAACGCTACAGACACCCTTCCGACTTGAGCATTGCGATTAAAGGCCTTCTCAACGCCCTGACGGTCATCGCTTGGATATTTGCCATAAACCTTGTTTTGGCAACCGTTGGGCATATCATTATTCTGGCCAACGGGAAAACATGGCTCAAATGGTTCACTCTCTGGATGTAGATATTTTGTCATAACATAATTACGGAACTCTAGCAGGCTCCTTTTACTGAAGATCAGTAAAATTTGTCAAGAAGCTCAGTAAAATATAATATTACGGAAAACCCTTATCAATAATTCACACATCATGAAACAAATCAGAAAATACCTAGACGACGCTAAAGACACAGGCATCGTAAGAAATGACACTGAAATGGCCGAAAAACTAAATATAGGCCGCGCAACTGTATGCGAATGGCGTAAAGGCCGAAGTGCCCCCAATGAAGATCAAGCCGCAGCACTAGCCGAACTACTAGAAAAACCCGAGATCATGGCCGAAAGCGCCGCCGCCCGGGCGAAAACCGAACGGGGTAAAAAAACATGGGAATGGGTTGCCGCCACACTTGCCATTGCCATGAAAGGAGATGGCAAAGAAAGCTGGCGCGCCCGAGACGATTCGAACGTCCGACCCCTGCCTTCGGAGGGCAGTACTCTATCCAGCTGAGCTACGGGCGCGGGGTTGTCGGCAACTGCCGACAAGGGGCGGAAGGATAACCTTTTTTTCAGAATGATGAAAGGAATCACCGCTTGCCGTTGTTGCCTTTTCCCTTTCAGCGTGACCAGATCGTGACACGCCATCCAGCACCGCAACCGCCGCCCTGACATTCTCCGGGGACAAATGCGCGTAACGCTCCGTCATCGTCACCGTGGAATGTCCAAGCAAGTCACGCACCGCTGGCAGAGGTTGCCCCGCACTAACCAGCCATGAAGCACAGGTATGCCGCAGGTCGTGAATGCGGAAATCCGCAATCCCGGCATTCTTGAGCGCAACTAGGAAGGCGGTACGGATGCCCTCTTGCTGGCTCCCATCCTTGTGAGCGAACACCCAAGGCGAATCGGGGCAGTACGAGGCCCGGAACCTCGCCAGATTCAGCAAAGCCGTCCGCGCCTGCGCATTGAGCGGCACGGAACGCCGCCGCCCTGTTTTGGTGTCCTGTTCGCCCAAAAAGAACAGGTTTGCCTTGAGATCAACCCGCGACCATTGCAGCTTCAGCAACTCACCGCGACGGCATCCGGTATTCAGAGCCAAACGGATAAAATCGGCCAAGTGCGGTGATTTACGCGACCTTTCAGCCTCGGTAATTAACCGCTCCGCCTCTTCCACCGTCAAACTCCGTACCCGGCCTTCCGGCGCTTTTAAGCGCATACCTTCGGCAGGGTTTGGAATGTCCCAATCCCAGTTACGCCGCGCGTAGTTGATCGCCGCAGAGAACAAGCCGATTTCCTTGTTAATCGTGCCATTCGCAACGCCGTCACTGAGGCGCTTGTCGATATATGCCCGGATGTCGGAACGTTTCAACGCCAAGAGGTTGCGCCCGGTAAAAAAGGGTGCCAGCCTCTCAATCGTGTAGCCATCCCGCTCCGCGCTCCGCTTCACAGCCTGTGTTGCCTTCGTATATTCCAGCATCAATTGATCGAATGTGCGGCTGGGTTCCGCACCCCATCGTTTCACTTGGTGCGCTTCTAACTTCCACTTCGCCTCAAGTGCTTCCGCCTCGCGGCGCGAAGTTGTGCCAGTAGTGCGCCTAACTCTTTCGCCGCTTGCGTCGGTGAAACTTCCCCAATAGACCGGGGAATCCTTGCGTCGGTAGACCATGATGATGTACTCCTCAACGTCCCCGACTCCACGCGGGGATCATTATACTCGCCTTGGGTAACCCGCGCGACGTACCCGCGCACCGCGTCCGCCGGGACACGAACTAGCCGCCCGACCCGGCAGACGGGCAGATCGCCCGTTTCAATCAACCGCATGACCGTGCGGGCAGACACGCCGCCCAACTGGTACGCGACCTCCTTTATTGTCCAGAGCAGCGTGTCTGGCTTATTCCGCAACGGTTCCATGACGTTTTTCTCCTACGTTTGCCCTGGGGCGCTACCCGATGTAGACGGTGACGATTGCAATACGCGAATGGCCTAATTGGGCTGAGATCGTCAGCCGCGCTTGTCGGTCAATTTCGCGTGCCTTGCCCCTGAGCGTGTTGCGCGCTGGCCCGCCCGCCTTCGGGCATTTCCAACCCGTCAGCGCCTCGTATCGGTCTTGCGCGTACTGATGCCGCAGCCCGTGCATGTTGGAAAGCCCCGCCGCCTTGGTTTGCGCGTCATACGTGCGCTGCTGCTGGACGTAGGATTTAGCCGCCGGGATCAGCGACCCTTTCCCCGCCAAGACGTGCGCGGCATCAAGCGCGGCACGCTGCTCCGCCGTCTGAATCGGAATCACTCGCTCACGACCGCCTTTACACCACGAGGCTTTCAGGGCGAGGGTGTTACCGTGGTCGGCCATGCTCGGCTTGATCTTGATCGACTCTTCGCGCCGCAGTCCAAAAACGGCCTGCAAACGCAGACTCATGTTCACATGGGCATCGGTTACGTTTTCTAACCGTGTATCGAGCGTTTGCGCCTTGTTGGCCGCGCCGACGTACTGGCGATCCGCAATGCCCAACTGCGCATTGTCTTTCGGAACCATGCCCGCCTTGCCGAGCTTTTCCGCCAGCCAGCGCACATGCGCCATGCGGTTCTTGATCGTGCCTGCCGAGAGCCCGGATTTCTGCCATTGGCTGACCAAGCACATGACGTGTTTCATCTTGAGGTTATCCGCACGCAACTGGTTATAGCCGCTGGCCCGCAGTTCCCGTGCACATTGCTGGAGTACCAGAAACCGCGCCGCCTGCGTCGCGTGGCTCCCGTCGGGGTTGCGCATACACAGCGTTTTGAGGTCTTTGCTTAACTTACTCATGGTTGAATCCTTGAATGGGGTTGTGGGGGTTGTGGGTTGTAGGGTGATCCGTCCAACATCAGGGCGTTGGCTCCCATTCAGGAAAGACTGTTCGGTCAGTGTTTCGGTCAGATCGTCATCGAGTGACGAAATCCCTCGAAAGGGTTAAGACCGGGCCCTGAACTGGCCCTGTGCCCCCGAATAGGGGCTTGTCCGCTTCCTCGCCTTTCCTGTTGGAAGCCGCGCGGACAGGTTCCATGCTCAAACGCATGGGTTGGCATCGCACACGGAACGGAAAAACCCGTCCCCGGCCACCGATGCCCGTGGCCTCACACGCCCGAAGGCGTTACATGGGAAAAGACGCCCGCATGGGTGACATGCGGAGTCGGCAGCCTGAAAAGGCCGCAAAGAACAAGGAGCACGCAGGTATGGCCCCTTCGTCGTGTGCCCAAGATCATCAGGCACACGAGGTACACGCGAAGCCGGGTACGGCTTGCTGTCTTACGTCCTCTGTCCGGTAAGGTGGCCGGGGAGGAGCGTTTGCTGTGGCGGAACGAATCCCGCGATGCGCTTTCGCGCGTGGATAACGCTTTCGCGTTGTGCTTCTCTTTGCGCTTTCGCGCACACTTCTACGGGACGAACCCGTTTTGCTTCACTTTTGCGCTTTCGCGCAATTTCCATACAGGACAAGCCCGTATGTGGAGTGGCTTCCCTGACAGTTGTCAGCGACGGACGGCGGAGGAAGTAAGCCCGTTGGTTCCGATATTGCAGCGATTGCACCCATCGGCAGGTCGTTACGGTGCTTATTATGCGCCTCGTCTGGTAGAATGCAAGGGTCAAACGAAAATATTTTTCAATGAATTCAATAAGTTCTGTTATATTCTATTACATTCCAATACATCTCATTACGTTCTATTACATTCCATTGCGTCTCATGAATGCGCCCGATAACGCCATCGAACGCATGACGCCGCCCCCGGCGGATGCGCAGCCGCAACCCCCCCATCATCATTTGAAGTCATTTTGCTGGTGGCATACCAAACGGCGGCAAAGGCTTGACGGCTGGCGTTACGGTAGAGCCTCTCCCCACGCGTCACTACGTAGGCTGACCGCCCCCGTAGTGACGCGTGGCCACGCCGTCCGTGGCTGTACCTGGCGCTCGCGCTTGGCGAACCGCCGTCAACAGCGTCCGCGCCCCGTGCTCTATCGGTAGACCAGACGCCGCAAAGCACGGAACCCGCGGTTATCCACCGTGGGCTAGTAGTAGACACGCCCACCGTGGATAACCGCTAGTCTGTTTTGCGTAAGGGAAGGCTGCTAAAACCTGCCGTTAATCAGCCTTCGGCTCTTGCCGGAGGGACATAGCCGGGTTGCAGCAGGCCGGGGATCGGATCGCCGTCGGCAAATTCACAAAATTGCATTGCATCTTGCAGGCTGTTGATGATGGTGTCGCCGTTATCCGTAGCACTGCCTATGATCGCCGCAGGTTTATCTCCGTAGACCAGCGCATAACCTGCACCAGAAACGATTTTGCTTTCTGTGCCATCCGGGTAACGGATAATGTCGCCTACGCGGGCAATGGAGTAATCGTCTACCCGTGTGCTGGATGTCGCCGTGGCAACTTCACCGCCCATACGGGTTTTTGAACCCAACGTGGCAGGGATATGCCACATCTTGATAGGTCGCGCAGCCTGTTTTGCTGAAAATTCGGCATACTCGGCAAGTACGCGCTGCACTTCTTCATCGTATTCGTGTTCCATTTCGTTGCACCTCTGGTGAATAGTTGGCGTTTGTAAACTTCAATCAATCGGTTTACTGCTATTTCTCCGGTTCCATCTTGATGGTGTTGGCAGTAAAAATATGGTCTTCAAGACGGCTACATGCATTGGGGGATCTGCTGCACCATTCTGTAAGTTCTTCGGGAAGCATGAACCCCCCAATTCCTTGATAGGGTGAGAAATAGAAAGTAATCTTTTCTTCATGTGTACTTTCAACTACAAATGTTCTCCCATTCTCGTCTGTTTCTCCCTGCTTCCGGGAACCGTCCGCACGAATAATCATGTAATTCAAAGGGATAAAATGAGAACGACCCTCATGATTTTGAATTAAAAATTGTAATTGATATGGTGCTTCTGTTTTCTCCGACGGTTCAACAGCCTTAATAATTAATTTTTTCCCATCGTGTATACCCCTGTCAGGAAATAGATAATAGTCTATTTCAGCAAAACAACCGCCATCTGTGTCGATACGCCCATCTGGACGCGGTTTATCAGGTGAATATAAACCATAAACTTGGGGAGAAGAAGGGAGTTCTGCATCCCACCCAAATTTTTCCTCTTCTCCCGCGCTGCATTCATAATAAACTCTAGAAAATGTTCCTGTATCGTCATAGTGCGTAACCCATGACGGCCCGTAATCAAATCGTGCGTGACCCCTATGCAACTCTTTACCTGTCTTATCATAAAGAATGGCAATGCCATGAGTAGTCGGGGGAGAGCGGCTAAAATTTATGTGAAATAATGACTGAAATAATGTTCGATACTCTTTAATATAAAACTCGTGGTTAGGGCTATAACATACTTTCACTTCTCCGTTTGAATAGCCCTGTTTAGTATAAGGGATGAAATGCCACTCGGTGAAGATAAACCACAAAATGAGCAGGAATAGACAAAAAATACCAATTTTGCGAAGTCTTTGGATTTTCATGCGAGATCTACCTTTTAACTTTTGCTGCTGGGAGGCAGCTCAATGCGTATATATTCTTTTGGTTTTACCCAATAAATATCTGAAAACACATAATAATCCCCGCCCGTTTTATTCTTATCTCTCCACCTACCAAAATCAGAATTTTTGACGGGAACAAAACCAGCAAACTGTTTAATAAAAAGAATGTATGCGACAGTGCTACCCATTGCCGCTGTTCTCATCGTATAATATTGTGCTGTTTCAGCTTTACTTAATACACGATCTCTGCTCCAAACGCCTACGCCTATTGTCTCATCCTCCCCGCCTACTGAATTGAAATCCCAAGTATCCTTTAGATAGAAACCCATTTCTTTAACGTCAAAATAATCCTTTTTAGTGGCACTATCGTAAAAAGCCCGACCCGTTAAAGCAATCCTGAGATTGGCAAAAAGAACAGCACCGTAGTAATCATTCATAGTTTCCCAATATCCGCCAAAAGGCTTGTTATTAACATAATAATTGTCTTCCTGTACGATAGCGTCCCCTAACCTATCTCCGAATTCAAACCACGGCATTCCCGGACTCCATTTAGCTCTCTTCAGAAGGTCTACTAAGCGCTTCCTACCCTTTACCGTGTTCCATGTATTAGTCATTTCCTCAATCGCCTTTGTCACCTGCGGATAGCCGCGTGCCCAATCCATTGTGATAGTGGTATTATCGACACGTTCCGGGTTCGTCTGCCTTAATTTAGTGTAAAACAAAATGCCTTCATTTCTAGGCGTTCTATCTGTCATCTCCCACTCAGGATTATCAAACCAGCGTTTCATCATTTGAGCACTAACCGGCCAGTTCATTTTCTTCAAAGCGCCGACTATCTCATTCAGGTACATAACAGGATACTTTACCTTTTTGCGTTCAAGCTCAAGTTGAGTGTAGCACTGAGCGTCTGCCAGCTTGCAGGAAGGGTCAATATCGAGATTAGCGCCATCTTTCATTTTTCAAACTCCCATTTCAAATTGAATCGGAACCAACATTTCAACCGACAGGCTTTTGTCACGGTTTACCAACTGGGTCTCTGTAGTGTCATCCACTGCCTTGTCCACAAAGGCATCGCCATCATCAACCACAATGCAATAAGCCAACTCAACATCGGCGGGTTTGCCCGTTTTTTCGTCGATGATGATGAATTGTGCGGTGTATTCGTTTGAATCATCCGCACCATCCGCGCCATCCGACGCAGCCGCCCCGACCGCCGCCGCAGAAGTCATTGTCAGCGCCCTTGCCGCCGCCGCTTCTTTCTCCTTCCGCGTCTGAACCGCTACCACAATGGGGTCTACCCAACTTTCATCCGTGTACGAACTCAAATTCTGGCTTGCCAACAACGAAGCGCCGCACGTTGTAAAATCGGCAGTGCTGGCAACCACCCTCCCGCAGAGTGTCTGGCGGTGCTTAACGTTATCGCCCTGAACAATCTGATGGGTGCCCTTGCACAGCGGGCATGTCACGTAGTCCCCAATGCAGGCAACGTCAATATCAAAAATTGTCCAAGGGTGGCCGCATTCCTTTGACCAATTACCAATCACCGTGCCGCCATGTGTCGTCTTATCGCCTACGCGAATGTGGTATCTGTTTATCCCGGCCATGATTTTGCTCCCTTTCCTGTTACCGTTAGATAATGCACACTTTACACAAATTTTGAATGGTTGGTGCATATGGTGCTGATGGTTTTTGTACTGTTTGCCGTATTGACAATAGCATGGTGGGGCGTGCTGTGGTTTGTCTTGCCCGTCGATCTGGCCGCGCTCGCTCCGCCGTCGCTGATTTCATTGCACGTTGCCCCGCCTGTGCTGGCCCTCTTTGCCCTGTTAGTGGGCAACCAAGCATGGAAATGGAACGTGGCAAGGAAGAAGAAAATCCGCAAGGATGCAAAAGAAGCGCAGGAAGCCGCCGACCTTGCGGCAAAGGCAGCGGCAAGTGAGGCGGAATTAGCGCAACGACGCGCCGTTATTGACTGCCGTGCGGTATGGCTGGCTGTGCCTGAAACGCCTGACTGGTTCATGAACGAATCGCCGCAATGCCGGATTCTGGAACAGGACGCGGACAGCTTGCGGGCAATGGGGCGCGACGCCGCGCTGTCGTCATCCTTACAACTCGTGTTTGAGGCGGCGTTGTTGCAATGCGAGGCGCTTGCATACCTGCCGCTCTATCTGCTGCCCGGTCATGCAGAGGGCGACGAAATGGCGCTGGAACGCGTCCGCGAGGCGTGGCAAGAGGCTTTAGCGGCAGTTTCCCCGGAAGATGCGCCCGCGCCGGATTGCAGGCTCATACCTGCTTCGGACGAACCATTAACTGACCGTATCATTACCTTGTTCGAGAATGACCCGGCAATGCCTGCAATGTGTCTGTTTGGCGCGGATTCGCTTCTGGACAAAGCGGCAGCAGGAATCAAGCCGGGACATGCCGTAGCTGCTCTCATTCTGAGCCGTCCAAGCCTCACACTCACCGAGACAGACATCATCGAAAAGCCCGACCTGTCCAATCCCTATTTGCCGCATTGGGAGCGTGAGCAAGGCTACAAGGATGCGCCGCAATGGGGGAAGGTTCCCCCAAGGTTGCGCAAGAATTTATGGAGCTTGTCGCCCGTGGCCGCGCTGCACCGTTCCCGCGCTCTGAACTTTCAGGGTGAGGCGGTTCGTCCCGCGAAAGGGCGGCAACAATTCCATGCGTTGATCGAAAACGTATTGGTGGACGCCGCCTTGCGTGAGCCTGACGGGAAGGCAAAGGAAACCGAACCGCCGGAGCTGGAATTTCTGTTTCACAACTGCGGCGCGGACAATGCCCCGGCGACAAACGACAAGCTAACGCCTGTCTTTGCTGCCCTACGGCGTTTCGATTACTGGATGAAATCGGATAGGGCAAAGAATGTGCTCACCGAGCAGGGCGATACGGGCACAGCCTGTCCTGCGCTGATGCTGGCCGAAGCAACGATGTGCGCGGCGATGACCCAAATGCCCGTCATGGTTGTCGATTCAGGGGGAGCGGACAGGCTGAGTATCGGGGTAGTACGGCCTGCCGCCGGAACGTGATGTGTGCGGGGGAAACGTTGCGCAAAGGGAATTCAGATGGTGTCGTAATCCGCAAAACACCATTGCGACTCAACCGGATCATAGATAGCGCATTGCACGGGTTTGCGCTCGTCCGGTTCCGTGTATTCGGCTATCTGCAACGCCGTGGAGGCGATTATTTCAAGTTCGGCCATTGAGGATTTTGCCTGCTCATAGACAAGGCTTGGGTAATCGGGCAAGCCAACCGCACGGTGCACCCTATCCAGCCAATCCGAAATGTGCTGATGAAATTCAAGATGAATGTGTTCTTCAACGTCTTCGACCTTGAATCGATGATGGAGCGGATAGGACAGTCCTGACAGATAACCGTCTTCGTTCAAGATGAGCTTATTGCCATGCGCCGCAAACCCGTAAAAAATATACATGGAAAGCCAGCCATCCTGACTGCGGATGGTTCTGCGCGGATCATAGGACTCGAACGGGGATACACCGAAATGCCCCCCTTCCTTGTTGAATTCCCGGCATTTGATGACAGCATCGACCGGAGACACAAAAAGCATGATGCCCTCTGCGCCGTTGCTTTCAAGGTATCCAAACCGGGCAGCATTCGGGTTTTCAGGGCGGGGGTTGCTCTCCACAATGACGTAAAGCGGCAGCGACGAACACATCGGGAGATCAGGATTTTCGTAGATTCCTTTGCGCAGTTCGGATAAGGTTTGCATGGTATCCTCCCGGTTCAATGCCTTATCCTATGATCCTAACATGCGGGATCAACAAGCAGGGGCGAAAACCGGAAAACGTGGGCTTGCTGGCGAGGCTGGCAAAGACTGCGCCAACGTCGCCACTGCAAAGCGTGTGTGTGACCGTTTTGTGACACACCCCCATCGTCCCATGTCGTCCATTAGCAATTTCTGTCGCTTTTGCGTGGAATCGGATAACGTAAGTTATTGATTTAACAGAAATTGTGTTTTGCTACTCGCCTTCGGAGGGCAGTACTCTATCCAGCTGAGCTACGGGCGCGAGGCTGCCGACATTGACCGGCAAGGGGCGGAAGAATAACCCGTTTTTAAGAGCGATGGAAGCGTAGCGGCGGCGCAGCAAAACAGGGCGACCGAGGCACTCTATGCGGTAATCCGCTTCTGTGCGTACATGCGCGACAGGCAATACACGGCCACAGCCGTTACAATGCGCCATCTTCAACGAAACACATTTCGCACCGCATGTTCCGCGAGCCTCAAACTCAGCCCCCTCCTTTCCTGCAACGCCATCTTTATGGCACTGTTGGCCTGATCCTGCTCATCGCCTTTTATCTGCTCACCGGCCTGACCGGGCATGATCTCTGGCGCGGCGACGATGCCCGCTATTTCGGGCCGGTGTATTCGATGCTCCAGGGTGAAGGTTTGCTCTTTCCGCAACTTGGGGGTGAGCCGTTCCTTGAGTACCCACCGCTTTATTACTGGTGTGCGGCACTGCTGGCGTTCATTACCGGCGGCGTGCTTGCCCCTCACGAAGGCGCGCGGCTCGCGAGCGCCGTTTTTACCGCGTTGGCCGTTTACTGGGTTGCCCGTAGCGCCGAGCGCTTGTACGGCTACCCGGCTCGCACGCCAGCGGCGCTCCTTACCTTGGGCTGCCTTGGCCTTGTCCTGCATTCTCACGAAACACAGCCACTCCTTGCCCTGATGGCAATGATCGCCCTCGTTCTCAATGGCGTCTCGCGCGTACCCGAGCATCCATTGACGGGCAGCCTGCAAGCGGGACTGGGTTGCGCGCTGGCCACGCTCGCAGGCGGCATTCCCGGAATGCTGTTCACCGCGCCGTTCTTTGCCGTCGCCATCATCGCCAGCCCGGAGTGTCACAATCCCCGCGCCAGCGGCGGTCTGCTCGCGGGCCTGACCCTGGCCGTGTGCGTGGGGGGAGCGTGGCCGCTACTGCTCCACCTGCAACAACCGGAACTCTTTGCCGTCTGGCGACAGAATCAATGGCGGCAAATCACCGGGCAGGGTTTCAACATTGACGATTTCATCCGCCTTATCAAATTGCTGGGCTGGTCCCTGTGGCCACTCTGGCCGCTTGCGCTCTGGTCGCTCTGGCATGAGCGCCGCCGGCTTTTCCATTTGCGCTGGCTGTTGCCGCTGCTGGCCACCGTGTTCTCTCTGATTTTCCTGCTATTGTCTTCCAACCGGTCCCTGCCCGCTGTCCTCCCGCTCCTGCCCGCGATGGTCTTGCTGGCTGCCGGGGGTATTTCCACTCTTCGGCGCGGCGCGGCCAATGCCTTCGATTGGTTCTCGGCAATGACGTTTGGCGTATTCGCTATCCTGGTATGGATTGCCTGGACGGCTCAGGTTTTCGCCTGGCCACCGGGCCTTGCCCGCCACATTGCCAGAGTCGCCCCTGAGTTTACGCTTGCCGGAGCGCTTCCCCAAACCCTGCTTGGCATCTGCATCTGTATACTGTGGTTCTTTCTCGCCTGGGAGTTGCCACGCCGCCCGGCGCGTGGGGCCGTAAACTGGGCAATGGGAATGACAATGCTGTGGTGTCTTGCAGTCACGCTGCTGATGCCGTGGTTTGATCACGGTCGCAGCTATCGACCGATGGGGGAAGCGCTCAGCAAGGCACTCGCCCCATATGACGGAGAATGCGTCACCAGCAACAAGCTGCCCGACCCAATCCGTAGCATGTTCGACTATTATGCCAAACTTCGCCCCCAACCCATCCATGACGGCTCTACCCACTGCCGCCTGCTGCTAATTTATACCGATCACAGAACCGAAAAACCCGGCGAACTCGAAGGATGGGAACCCGTCTGGACTTTCCAGCGCGGAGGCCGCAGACAATTTGAAGCCCTGACCCTCTATACCCGTTTGAACCATGGCTGACGCAGGTGATTTCAACCCACCGCAACACCTACCCGCATGGGCGGCGCTCACCGCCCACGCGCAACGACTCGCAAATCAGCCGCTTTCCACTCTTTTCGCCAATGATCCGGATCGTGCCCATCGGTTTGCCCTGGTCTTTGAAAATCCGACCGAACTCGATCAAAGCGCGCTGATCGCGGATTTTTCCAAACAGCGGTTCGACGATCAAACCTTCGCCGACCTTATCCAACTTGCACATGAAACACGGCTGACCGAAGGCATCCAGCGCCTCTTCGATGGAGAACCGGTCAATTTCACCGAAAAACGCGCGGCCTCCCACATGGCCATGCGCGGCGGATGTCCTCTTCCATCCGGCAGCGGGGCGAACACCCGTGCCATGCGTACTTTCGCTTTCGACTTGCGGGAAGGGCTGCTCACCGGCAGCACCGGAAAAACCATCCGCCATCTGGTCAATCTCGGCATCGGCGGCTCCGATCTCGGTCCTCGGCTTGCGGTCGAAGCCCTTGCCGACCCGCACGGCGTTATCGTCAGTGGCGTCGAACTGGCACGGGTCGATTTCGTCGCCAACGTCGATTCGCGTGAACTCGACACCGTGCTTGCCCGCGCCGATGCCGCCGACACGTTGTTCGTCATCTCCTCCAAGAGTTTCAACACTCCGGAAACGCTTGCCAATGCCGAAGCCGCCCGGCAATGGCTGCGCGCGCAGCTTGGTGAGGACATCGACATCAGCGCGCACTTTGCCGCAGTCAGCAACGCAACCGAGGCCGCCATCGCCTTCGGCGTCCGGCCTGAGCGCGTCTTTTCCCTGCCTGAGTGGGTCGGCGGGCGTTATTCAGTGTGGTCTGCCATCGGTTTACCGCTGCTCGTCACCATCGGCGGCATGTTTGACGATTTTCTCGCGGGCGGCAGGATCATGGATGATCATTTCCGCCTCACTCCCCTTGAGCAAAACCTGCCCGTCTGGCTAGGGCTCACCGGGCTATGGAATACCAGTTTTCTTGGCATTCAGAGTATGGCCGCGCTTCCCTACGCGCATGGGCTTCGCAGCTTTCCGAACTGGCTCCAGCAACTCGAAATGGAAAGCAACGGCAAATGCACGCTGCGCGATGGCAGCCGCACTGAAACCGCCACAGCGCCCATTGTCTGGGGCTGCGCCGGAACCATCGGCCAGCATGCGTTCCATCAACTGCTCTACCAGGGGACCCACAGGGTTGCGCTCGACTTCATCATCTCGGTTGGAGATGGCGAGGACCCGCGCCAGCGCATTCTCGTCGACAACGCTATTGCCCAAGCTGCCGCGTTGATGGTTGGCCGCAACCTCGAAACGGCCCGTACCACGCTCACCCACCGTAACCTGCCCACCGCCGAAATCGAACGGCTCGCCCCCCATCTGGTCAGTGAAGGCAACCAGCCCAGCACAACAATCATATTGCCCCGGCTCGACGCCTTCCACCTCGGCGCGCTGCTCGCGCTCTACGAACACAAGGTTTTCGTACAGGGCTGGATATGGGGCATCAACCCCTTCGATCAGTACGGCGTGGAACACGGCAAGGAAATCGCACGGGCGCTCGCTTCAGGCGAAACCGGCGTACAGGACGCATCGACAGCGCAGCTCGTCCGTCTGGTAGAAGAATTCCGGCAGCGAATACGTTAGAGCGGCTTTTGTTCAAGTGTGTACAAAACTCCCCTCTCCCCTTGAGGGCGAGGGAATTTTCTCCCTCTTCCTACAGCGTGCCATGTTGTTTGCGATAGCCTTCAAGAAACCGTGCGATGCGTCCGATGGCTTCGCGCAAGTCTTCTTCGTACGGCAAAAAGACCAACCGGAAATGATCGGGGCTAGGCCAGTTGAAGCCCGTCCCCTGTACCAGTAACACCCGTTCAGCTTCGAGCAGTTCAGTGATGAACGCCTGGTCGTCCGTGATCGGATACATCCGGGAATCGAGCTTCGGGAACATGTAAAGCGTGGACATGGGTTTGACGCAGGAAACTCCCGGAATCGCGGTAAGCAGTTCCCAGGCCAGATCACGCTGATGACGCAATCTGCCGCCCTCGCAGATCAACTCGTTGATGCTCTGGTAGCCACCGAGCGCGGTTTGAATCGCGTACTGGCCGGGCACGTTCGCACACAGGCGCATCGAAACCAGCATATCCAGCCCCTCGATGTAATCCTGTGCATGCCGCTTGTCGCCGCACACCACCATCCATCCGGCGCGATAACCGCAGGCACGGTAATTCTTCGACAACCCGTTGAAAATGATGGTCAGCACATCCTCGGAGAGCGCCGCGAGCGAAGTGTGCGTCGCACCCTCGTAAAGCACTTTGTCATAAACCTCATCGGAATAAAGAATGAGGTTGTGTTCACGCGCGATGGCGATGATTTCCCTCAACACTTCATCCGGATAAATCGCCCCGGTCGGATTATTCGGATTGATGACGACGATGCCGCGCGTGTTGTAGGTAATTTTGCTGCGAAGATCGGCCAGATCGGGCAACCAACCCGCCCCCTCGTCGCACAGGTAATGCACCGGCCGCCCCCCGGAGAGCGATATCGCCGCCGTCCAGAGCGGATAATCTGGCGCGGGAACCAATACCTCATCCCCCGTATCCAGAAGCGCGTTCATCGACATGACGATGAGTTCTGAGACACCGTTACCGATGTAAATATCCTCGACATCCACGCCCTTGATGTTCTTCTGCTGCGTATAGTGCATCACCGCCTTGCGCGCAGCGAAAATGCCCTTCGAGTCTGAATACCCCGATGAATTCGACAGATTGCGAATCATGTCCCGCTGGATTTCCTCGGGTGCCTCGAACCCGAAAGGTGCCAAATTACCGATATTCAGCCTGATGATCTTGTGTCCCTCGTCCTCCAGTTGCCGAGCGTGAGTCAACACCGGACCGCGAATGTCGTAGCAGACATCGGCGAGTTTGGCGGATTTGAGAACCGGGCGATGTAAAAACTCGCCCTCTGCAACCGTAGCGGGTGCGAGCGAAGCCCTTTCCGTCTGCTTTGCCCTCTTCATGCTGGTCTCCTGAAGCGCTCCGTCTGGATAAACGGTGAAAATTGAGTATCTTAGACTGCCTCTTCATCGGCTACAATCGCCGATGTGATATGCAGTACGAGGATTCGTGGAGTAAATGCCAAAAACTGAAGTGCCGATCATCAACAAACTGGGGCTGCACGCGCGCGCCTCGGCAAAGCTTGCGCGACTAGCGAACACTTTTGCCTCCGAAGTCTGGCTGGAACGCGATGGGCGACGGGTCAGCGCGAAAAGCGTCATGGGGTTGATGATGCTCGCCGCCGCCCAGAGCGCCACGCTCACCATCGAAACCGTGGGCAAGGATGCCGACGAAGCGATGGCGCGCATCGTTGAACTGATCGCCGACCGTTTTGGCGAGGAAGAATGATAAAAGGACAAGGAGGAGAGCCGCGATGAGTTTCACCGTACACGGCCTGCCGGTTTCACAAGGCATCGCCATCGGCTATGCACACTTGGTTTCGCGCGCGCTTCTTGAAGTCAATCATTACCAAATCGCGCCACGCCATCTCAAAGCCGAAATCGAACGCTTCGACAATGCCGTCGCTTCCGTAGACGGCGAACTGCTCGGCTTGAAAGCCTCCGCCGCTGCCGCTCAACCGCATAGCGAAATAGGCGCGTTCATCGACCTGCAACGCATGATGCTGGAAGACCCCGTGCTGATCGAGGCCGCGCGCGACAAAATCAAGGAGTACCACTACAACGCCGAATGGGCGCTGGTGCAACAGATGGAATCGGTGGTGGAACAGTTCCGCCAGATCGAAGACCCCTACCTGCGCGAGCGCAAGGCCGATGTGGTGCAGGTCGTCGAACGGCTGGTGAAGGCGCTGCTCGGCGATCCCGGCCCGCTGCCTCCCAAGCGCAAGGACGGGCTCGGAACCGTCATCGTCGCCCATGACCTGTCCCCGGCGGACACCATCGGCTTCAAGGATCACATCGCGGGATTCATCACGGACATCGGGGGAGCCACAAGCCATACGGCCATCGTGGCGCGCGGCCTGGGTATCCCGGCAGTCGTTGGGCTTCGCCATATCCGTGGCCTGCTGCGGACAAACGAACTCATCATCGTCGACGGTACACGCGGCATCGCCATCATCGACCCCGACGCTTCCGTCGTCGAAGAATACCAGTTACGCCGCTCCGCGCTGGAACTGGAGCGTTCCAAGCTCAAGCGCCTGCGCGACACCCCAGCAGCAGCTCTTGGCGGCGAAGTCATTCAGTTGCTGGCCAACATCAGCGGCCCGCAGGACATGGCGCAAATCAAGGAAACCAACGCGGACGGTGTGGGCCTGTTCCGCACCGAATTCCTCTTCATCGACCGCGACACCCTGCCCGACGAAGACGAGCAATACGAAATTTACCGTTCCGTACTCAAGGCTGCTTCCGGCAAGCCCGTCACGGCACGCACCTTTGACATCGGCGCGGACAAAACGCTTGCCGGAAGCGCCCAGAACGAACCCAACCCGGCTCTCGGCCTGCGCGCAGTGCGCTATTCGCTGGCCGAACCCAAAATATTCCTCACTCAATTACGGGCCCTGTTGCGCGCCTCGGCGCACGGCAAGCTGCGGATCATGATTCCGATGCTGGCGCACGCCGATGAAATCGAACAGACGTTAGCCCTGATCGAAAAGGCAAAAGAAGAACTGCGTGAGGAAAAAATCAAATTCAACGAAAAACTGCCCATCGGCGGTATGGTGGAAGTACCCGCCGCTGCGCTGGCTCTGGGTATGTTCATCCGCCGCCTCGATTTTCTTTCCATTGGAACCAACGACCTCATCCAGTACACCCTGGCGGTCGACCGTGGAAACGAAGCAGTCGGGCGTCTCTACGACCCACTTCACCCGGCAGTACTGAAACTCATCTCCGGAACCATCCAGGCGGCACAGCGCGCCGAACTACCCGTTTCCGCCTGCGGCGAAATGGCAGGCAACTCCGCCTATACCTTTTTGCTGCTCGGAATGGGGCTTCGCAGTTTCTCGATGCACCCTGCCCGCATCCTCGAAATCAAACGGCAAATCCTGCGCGCAGACCTCGCCGAGATTGCTCTCAAGGTGCAACGCATCCTCAAACTCGACGAACCCGCCCGCATCAACGAAGCGGTGGAAAAACTGGGGGGATGATTACGCCCCTCTCCCCCGCTTGCCGGGAGAGATAAGCTGCCGCGCCTATTCAAACCGTCCACCAGACGGTTTTTTTATGTCTGTTCAGACTGCAAAGCCCAACCTTGAGTCATCACTCCGAAATGAGACAAAAAATTATTTACGCATACATCGTTGACTCGCGCATTTATAGAATATATGTTTATATCATTCTAAATAAATCCTTAAAGCATGCGCCTTATTTTCGTTGCCATAACCATCTTTCTCTCTACCGTGTTCGCAGGGTGCACGCAGATGCCGCAACCACGAGACTCCGGGCGCATGCCGGGTTCCGGACACTTGATGGCAGAAGAGAATCAGGGGCAGGCTCCAGGCGCATCTGACGAACAGACTGTAGCGCCCGCGTCCGATCCGGCCTCTTTCCACACCACACCCCCTACACCAATATACTCGCTCGATGTCCGCCTTGCCCCGGTCGGGCAGGTTCTCACGGCCTTGGCGCGCGACCAGCGGATCGACCTCGAACTGCGTCCCGGCGTGGAAGGGCTGGTCAGTTTGAGCGTTTTCAACCGACCACTGCCGGAATTGATCGAAAGCCTCTGCGACCAGGCCGGACTGCGCTGTGAATTCGACGGAAAACGACTGACGGCAATGCCCGATACGCCATTTCCGCGCGCTTATCGCATCGACTACGTCAACCTCGCGCGCGACATGAACGGCACTATCGCCACCAGCACTCAGATTGCCACCAGTAGCAGCGCCGTCGACGCCAAGGGCGGCACCGGCAGCGGAAACGCCTCGCTCACCCAAATCGCCACCAAGGCGACGAATCATTTCTGGGAAACGCTCGAAAGCAATATCCGCGCGCTGCTCGGAGAACATGAGCGCAACGCCCGCAAGCCAGGCAACGCGGGCGCGGAAGAATCCGCCTTCGTAGTCAGCAACCGCGAAACCGGCGTATTGATGGTGCTCGCCCGCGCCAGCCAGCATCGCAAAGTGGCCGAATTCATCGACCTCGTGCAAAGCGCAGCCAAGCGGCAAGTAATGGTCGAAGCCACAATCGTCGAAGTCACGCTCGCCGACGGCTACCGACAGGGCATCGACTGGAACCGTCTGGGCATACCGGGAATCAGCATAAACCCGCGCGGCACAAACGACAGCGGCGGCATGCTGCCGTCGGTTTCCTACCTCTCGGATCGGCTCGATGTGCGCCTGGACTGGCTGGAAACTTTCGGAACGGTCAAGGTGCTCTCCAGCCCCAAACTTTCCGTGCTCAACAACCAGACCGCGATTCTCAAGGTAGTCGAGGAGATCGTCTATTTCCTCGTCGACGCCTCAGTCACCGAATACGGCAACAGCGACCGCGAAAAAGTCACCGCCACCACCAAGCCGCAATCGGTATCGGTCGGGCTGGTAATGGCAATCACCCCGCAGATCGGGCGCGACGGCGCAATCATTCTCGCTGTTCGCCCCACCATTTCCAGCATTTCGGGTTTCAAGGACGATCCGAACCCATCGCTCGGCAGCATCCCGAACCGCGTACCGCAAATTCGCACACGCGAGATGGAATCCGTACTCCGGCTCGCCGACGGTGAAATCGCCGTTCTCGGCGGATTGATGGAAGACAAGCTCGATACCGACACAGGCCGCATCCCGTTGCTCGGCGCGATACCGCTGCTCGGCGAGTTGTTTACGAGGCGCGAAAACAGCGTCCGGCGCACCGAACTGGTTATTTTCCTGCGCCCGCGCCTGATCCGGCATCCGGGCATCGACGGCGATTACGCGCCGGAGCGAATGATACTGCCGGACGCCTCTTTTCTTCGCCCTGGTGCGCCATGAACGGAATCGTGGAAGGAACGCTGCCGTCAGTCCGTCGCCAAATGACACCGCACGATATGCCCGTGACCAAGCTCTTGCGTAACCGGAAATGCCGTGCGGCAAGCATCGTTGGCCAGCGCGCAGCGCGGGTGAAAATGACACCCCATCGGCGGAGCCAGCGGCGACGGCGGTTCCGCCGCTACGTCGGGTCTTTCCGTGCCCGTGCTTGCCTCAGCGTCGACACGGGGCACCGCCGCCAGGAGCATCCGGGCATAAGGATGAGCGGGCGCTTCCAATACCCGCGCCGCCGGGCCTTGCTCGACGATGCGGCCAAGATACATGACGGCTACTTCATCGGCCATGTAGCGCGCAACTGCCAGATTGTGAGTGATGAACAGATAGGCCAGCCCCCGTTCCCGTTGCAACTCGCACATCAGATTGAGCAACTGCGCCTGCACGGAAACATCGAGCGCACTCGTAGGTTCATCGCAAATGATGACGCGGGGGGAAACCGCCAGCGCGCGGGCAATGGCGATACGCTGCCGCTGGCCGCCTGAAAATTCGTGCGGGTAACGCCAGCGCATCTCCGGCAGCAGGCCAACCCGTTCGAGGAGTTCATCCACGACGCGCCGCCGGTTGCCGCCAACGCCCAAGCTCACCATGCCTTCTTCGAGAATGTCGCCGATACAAAGCCTCGGGTTGAGCGACGCGAAGGGGTCCTGGAACACCATCTGTACCGCGCGCCGCATGCCGCGCACTGCCATGCGGTCATGAAAACGCAGCGGCGCACCGTCGAAGCTCATCTCTCCCGCCGTGGACGGCATCAATTGCAGAATGGCGCGCCCTACAGTCGTTTTCCCGCAACCGGATTCGCCCACCAAGGCAAGGGTACGCCCCGCTTCCAGGCGAAGGCTGACGCCGTCGACTGCCCGCACCCATCCTACCGTGCGCCGCAGCAGCCCTTTTTTCACCGGAAAATGCACCGCCAGCTTGCTCACTTCGAGCACCGGCGAGCTTGAAGAAGTATCAGTAGATGCCGCTGCCTCCAACGCCCCTCTGGCGATTTGCCTCCGCAGGGGCGTCTCAGTGCCATCCTCATAGCAATGACAGCGCACGCGACGCCCCTCTACCGCGCTCCAATCCGGCGCATCAATCCGGCAACGCTCAAACACGCGCGGGCAGCGAGAAGCGAAACGGCAGCCCGTAATCCCTTGTTCGAGCGAAGGCACGCCCCCCGGCAGGGCATCGAGCATCCTTCCTCGCGCCGCACTGTCGGGCAGGGCTTTGAAAAGCCGTTGCGCGTAAGGATGCAGCGGCGCTGCGAAAAAATCTTCCCGCCGCCCCGTTTCGATCAATTCCCCGGCATAGAGCAGGCCGACGTGATGCGCCATGCGCGCCACCACGCCGAGATCATGCGTAATCAACAGCATTGCCATGCCGCGCTCGGCTTGAAGGCGGGCAAGCAAATCCAATACCTGCGCCTGGACGGTGACATCGAGCGCCGTGGTGGGTTCGTCGGCAATCAGCAGTTCAGGCTCGCCTGCCAATGCCATCGCAATCATCACCCGTTGCTTCATTCCGCCAGAGAATTGAAACGGATAGTCATCGAGCCGTTCCTGGGCGGCGGGGATACCGACTTCTTCGAGCAGGCGGCGCGCCTCAGCCCGTGCCGTCCCGCCCCTGAGTCCACGATGCAGCGCCAGGACTTCCCCGATCTGCGCCCCGATGGTCATCACCGGGTTGAGGCTGGCCGCGGGTTCCTGAAAGATCATGCCGATACGCCCGCCGCGCACCCGCCGCATCTGCGATTCGGGCAGAGCCAGCAATTCTTCGCCACCCAGGCTGACCCGGCCACCGGCAATCGCCGCCGCCTCGGGCAACAGGCGCGCAATGGCAAGCGCCGTCATCGACTTGCCGCAGCCCGATTCACCGAGCAACGCGAAAGTCTCTCCCGCCTTGATCGACAGCCCGACCCCTTCGACCGGGCGCATGGCGCGTTGCGCGCCGTGTATCGTTACCGTAAGCCCCTCGACTTCGAGCAGGCTCGCCGCCACGCGCGCCGGATCAGTCATGGCTCATGGCTCGTTTTCCCTATCCACCCGAACCGGAAGATGAGCCCCGTTTAATGAACGAGGTGCCCGCCATGCCCATCATGGTCATCGTCGTCTTCGCCGTGAACATGGCCATGTACGAGTTCTTCCTCCGTGGCGGCGCGCACCCCTGTCACGGTCATGTCGAAAATCAGCGCCACGCCAGCGAGCGGATGGTTGCCATCGACGACGACCTTGCCCTCGGCAAGCTCCGTAATCCGATAAAGAATCTCGCCTTCATCACTGACGCGCTCGAAGACCATGCCGATCTCGACGTCCTCCGGGAACATCCCGGCATCCTCAACCGCCACCAGATGCTCGTCGTAATCGCCAAAGGCTTCCTGCGGCTGCAACTTGATCTTGAGGTTTTCGCCGATTTTTTTGCCGTGCAAGGCTTCTTCCAGTTTTGGGAAAATGCCGTCGTAGCCGCCGTGCAAATAGACAAGGGGCTGGCGGCCATCATCGACCACGGTTCCATCGGGGTCTGTCACCGTGTAATCGAGCGTAACGACGCAGTTTTTGATGATTTCGTTTTGCATGGCGCGAAATTTATCCTCCGGTTGGCGTCCGAACATAGCGCAGCCCGGCTCTCAAGGATTGTAATCGTACACCTCTTCGGCCTATTCGTAACGCACGGCCACGATTTCCACTTCCCGCACACCCGACGGGCTCATGAAGCGCACCACGTCACCTTCGCGCGCCTTGAGCAGCGCACGTGCAAGCGGCGAAATCCAACTGATCCTGCCGGTAGAAACATCGGCCTCGTCGATGCCGACGATCTGCCAGGACTGTTCAGCGGCGTCATCATCGTTCGCGTCAAGAACCGTCACCGTCGCGCCAAAAAACACCTGGTCGCATTGCCCGCGCGCGCATGGGTCGACGACTTCGGCGTTGTCGATGCGCCCTGTCAGGAAGCGGATACGGCGGTCGATTTCGCGCAGACGCCTTTTGCCGTAGATGTAATCGCCGTTTTCCGAACGGTCGCCGTTACTGGCGGCCCAGGCTACGGTCTCCACGGTTCTCGGGCGCTCGACGCGCAAAAGCTCATCGAGTTCGACGCGCAGGGCTTGGTAGCCACGCGGCGTCATGTAGTTCTTACTGCCAGGAGGCAGCCGTAGCGAAGGAGGGAGCGACTCTTCGTCGTCGCCGTCCCCGGTTTCCTTGACGAAAGCCTTGTTCATGATCTGTTCCGCTGGAAGCGGGAAAATTCTGATTGTGACGATCTTAAACACTTCTTTGCTGGGTAGCGATTGTTTTCCTGGCGATAGACACATACCATAGCGTTCAGAAGAGAAGTTCAACGATGCGTCAGGTCAGAGGTCATAATGAACGACGATATATTCGATACGGCGGCAACCCTGCGCGAGCGGCTTACCCGCCTACACGACGAACACCACGATCTGGACGAAGCCATTACTCGCCTGGACGACACATCCAACAGTGATGAGTTGCTCGTCCGACGCATGAAAAAACGAAAACTTGCCCTAAAGGATCGCATCGCCGCGCTCGAACGCTTGCTTGAGCCTGACGATCTGGCCTGAGGGCTTCCAAGCACACCAGCACACCATTTGAGCCGCCTCAGCCTCCCAGCCAGGAGGCTCTTTGTTGGTGTATTCCTTCCGTCAAGCCTTCGGTTCCCCCCTACCGGAAACGGCGCAGCCTCGGAGAATGCCTTCTCCAACCAGTACAATGCGCTAGAATTGTTGTCTGTGCCTGTTTCGGATGCCGCTGCCCTCGATATGAATCCTCCCTCCCCCTCGTCCGCACACCGTCGCGGCATATACATTCTGCCGAACCTCCTTACGACTGCGGCGCTTTTCTGCGGCTACTTCGCCATCGTTCAGGCGATGAACAAGAATTTCGACGCGGCGGCCATTGCCATTTTCGTGGCAATGGTGTTCGACGGCCTCGATGGCCGCGTCGCACGGCTGACCGGCACACAAAGCGAGTTTGGCCTTCACTACGACTCCCTTTCCGACATGGTGAGTTTCGGAGTCGCGCCCGCGCTGCTGGTCTACCAATGGGCGCTCATGGATTTGAGCAAACTGGGCTGGATCGTCTCCTTCGTCTATTGCTCCGGCGCGGCGCTGCGGCTGGCTCGCTTCAACACCAACGTAGGCGTCGTCGACAAGCGTTTCTTCCAGGGCTTGCCCAGCCCTGCGGCAGCGGCGCTGATCGCCGGGATGGTGTGGGTCAGCATCGACAACGAACTCTTCCCCGCAGACAACACCTGGTTGAAATTTGCCGCGTGCCTGCTCACGTTCATCGGCGGCATTTCGATGGTCAGCAATTTTCCGTTCTGGAGCGGTAAGAACATCAACCTGCGTAAGAGCGTGCCCTTCATCGCCGTCATCGCGCTGGCGCTGGCCTTCGCCCTTGGCGCGCTGTACCCGCCGGGCGTCTTCTTTGGCTTGTTCGTCTGCTATGCCCTTTCCGGTTACATCCTCTCCTTCTGGCGCTGGCGCAGACGGAGGGCGGCAGCGGCGCGGGCAGCAGCAGCAGAATTAGCCGAAGAACCATCGTCCCTGCATAGCAGGGATACCGAACTCCTCCAGCATCCTTCCTTAGAAGGTATGTCTGAATCTGACGGTAACGAGAAAGACGAAGGAGTATTCACCGAACCTGACGGCGATGAGGAAGATAAAGAGGCATCCACGGAAGAAGCCGCTGACGATGCCCCTCCTGCCGATGACGCCCCTCCACCGAGAAAGCGCCGTTTGAAGCGTTGACGCGCATTCCCCAATTCCCCTCCTTGGAGGGGTGGCGTGAAGCGACGGGGTGGTGCGGTAGTCGAGAAGCGTATAGCGGTTTCCATACGCCGCTACCACCCTGCCCCTCCGGGGCACCCCTCCAAGGAGGGGAATAAACCCCGCACTAAATTCCCCTCCCTGGAGGGGTGGCGCGAAGCGACGGGGTGGTTGGAGGGGTAGCGCAAAGCGACGGGGTGGTAGCGAGAGCCGCTATTTTATGGCGTGAGCTTTGAGCTCAGGAAATCGTCGTAGCCCTTCTGCACCAGATCGTAAGTACGCTGGATGCCATCCGCGATGTCGCCTTTCAGTACGCCAAGGCCGTTGAGGATGTCTTTAGCTTCGTTGAATCCTTTCTCGAAGCCGCCACGAATCAAGCCAATGAAATCCGTTGCCAACTTTGCGCGGTCTTCCCCAGGATGTTGGGCGGCATAGCCCTCGAAAAATGCTGTCGAGGCTGAGAGGATACGGTTCGCAGTCGCTTCCGGTGAAGTATCTATCCCCGCAGCCACCGCGCCCTCAATCGCGTTCGGCCCAAATTCGGGCATCAACACATCGTTAAGCCTGTCAATGGCCGAGCGATATAGCAAAGCCAGCGATTGATCGCCTGCCTTGATCGAAACATTGGCAGAAGCTTGCAGAATCTGCATGCTGACCGATTTTCGTACCGCTTCGCTGATACCCGCAGCCGTGGTCGGCGCAGGCCCGGTCGGCCTCTGCGCGGGACTCACGCTTTCGCTGCGACCCATATTGTGCTGCATGTTTTGAGGGGATATTTGCATGATGGCACTCCCAAGGTGAGCTACTGCTTATATCGTCCCCGCAGAGAAAAACTTAAGTAAAAATACTTACATCAAGATGCAGCGACAGGCGCTACCACCCCGTCGCTTCGCGCCACCCCTCCAACCACCCCGCCCCTTCGGGGCACCCCTCCAAAGGAGGGGAATTAGGGAATTCGCAAAACGCCAGCGGCTCGACGCTTCCGCGCCGAGCCGCTGCTTTTTGACTTTCTGGCGAACGGTCAGATGACGCGTGCTTTTTCGACGACCTGAGTCACCCGCCATGTCTTGGTGCGGGAAATCGGGCGGCACTCTTCGATCTCGACCAGATCGCCGTGAGCCGCCATGCCGTCGTCGACATGGGCGTGATACTTGGCCGAACGGGTCACGATCTTGCCGTAAAGCGGATGCTTCACGCGACGCTCGACCAGCACCGTCACGGTCTTGTCCATCTTGTCGCTCACGACACGCCCGACCAGCGCGCGGCGAACCTTCTGCTTTTGTTCCTGTTCGTTCATTGCGCCCCCGCCCTTGCCTTTTCGCCCAGAAGCGTCCGGACGCGCGCGATGTCGCGGCGTACCTTGCCCAGTTGGCTCGTGTTGTTCAACTGTTGGGTCGCTTTCTGCATGCGTAGCGAAAAATGCGCTTTCAGCAGCCCCAACAACTCTTCGTTCAATTCCGTCGCGCTCATAGCGCGGAGTTCACTCACTTTCATGCCTCATCCCATCTGGCGCGTGACGAACACGGTGTCCAGCGGCAGTTTGGCAGCCGCCAGCCGGAAGGCTTCGCGCGCGAGCGCTTCATCGACGCCATCCATTTCGTAGAGCACCTTGCCCGGTTGAATTTCGGCGACCCAGTATTCCGGGGCACCCTTGCCGTTACCCATGCGGACTTCCGCCGGTTTTCTGGAAATCGGCTTGTCCGGAAAAATGCGTATCCAGATACGGCCACCACGCTTGATGTGCCGGGTCATCGCCCGACGCGCGGATTCGATCTGGCGCGCAGTCAGGCGCCCCCGGCCCGTCGCCTTGAGTCCGAATTCACCGAAACTGACCTTTGCGCCGCGTGTCGCCAGGCCACGATTACGGCCTTTCTGCTCCTTGCGATATTTTCTTCTCGTCGGCTGTAACATCATTCACTCCTGCTTTCTTCTTGCCGGCGGCTGGAACGGCGGGCAGGACGGCCTTCGCCATCTCCACTACGCGGCGCGCCACGGCGGCCACGGCGATTTTCGGCTTCAGGCTCGGCGGCAGCCGACTGTTCGTTACGGCCCTGCGATTCGCCCTTGTAGACCCAGACCTTGATACCGATGATGCCGTAGGTTGTTTTCGCTTCGGAAATGCCGTAGTCGATGTCCGCGTTGAGCGTGTGCAGCGGAACCCGGCCTTCGCGATACCACTCGGTACGGGCAATTTCAGCCCCGTTCAGGCGGCCGGAACTCATGATCTTGACGCCCTGCGCGCCCAGGCGCATTGCGTTTTGCATCGCGCGTTTCATCGCACGCCGGAACATGATGCGCTTTTCGAGCTGCTGGGCAATCGAATCGGCAATCAACCGGGCGTCGATCTCAGGCTTGCGGATTTCTTCGATGTTCACATGTACCGGCACACCGACGATCTTTTGCAAATCACGCTTGAGCGCCTCGATGTCTTCGCCCTTCCTGCCAATCACCACGCCCGGACGCGCCGAGAACAAAGTGATGCGGGCATTCTTGGCCGGACGCTCGATGATTACGCGGGATACCGACGCATGCGACAGGCGTTTTCTAAGATATTCCCGAACCTTGATGTCTTCCGCGAGCATTTTCGGGAATTCCTGGTTCGAGGCATACCAGCGCGAACCCCAGTCGCGTGTGACGGCGAGCCGGAATCCTGTGGGATGAATTTTCTGACCCATATGTGCTCCTTACTCGCCAACGGTCACGTAGACGTGGCTGGTTGGCTTGGTAATACGATTGCCGCGACCCTTCGCACGCGCGGTAAAGCGCCTGAGAGTCGACCCTTCTTCCACATGGATGGTCGTGATCTTGAGCATGTCGATGTCCGCGCCGTCGTTGTGTTCGGCGTTGGCAATGGCCGACTCGACGACCTTGCGGATGATCTTCGCGCCTTTCTTGGGCGAGAAGTTCAGGATGTTGAGTGCTTGCTCGACCGGCTTGCCGCGAACCAGATCGGCCACCAGGCGACCCTTCTGCGCCGAAAGACGAACACCACGCAAACTGGCTTTGGTTTCCATCATCTTTCCTTATTTCTTGGCTTTCTTCGAGGCAGCATGCCCCTTGAAAGTCCGCGTCAGGGCAAATTCGCCGAGCTTGTGGCCGACCATGTTTTCGGAAACATAGACCGGGATGTGCTGGCGGCCATTGTGGACGGCGATTGTCAGGCCGACGAAATCGGGCAGGACGGTGGAACGGCGCGACCATGTTTTGATCGGGCGCTTGTCGTTGTTTGCCCGCGCGGTATCGACCTTTTTCAGAAGGTGAGCGTCGATAAACGGGCCTTTCTTGATAGAACGTGCCATCTGTTATCCCCTTAACGCTTATGACGACGCTGCACGATCATTGCATCGGTGCGCTTGTTGTTGCGCGTCCGATACCCCTTGGTCGGCGTACCCCACGGGCTGACCGGTACGCGGCCTTCGCCGGTACGGCCTTCGCCGCCGCCGTGCGGGTGGTCGATCGGATTCATGACCACGCCACGCACCGTCGGGCGGATGCCGCGCCAACGGTTCGCGCCAGCCTTGCCGATCTTACGCAGGGCATGCTCTTCGTTGCCGACTTCGCCAATGGTGGCGCGGCACTCGACATGCACCCGCCGAATTTCACCGGAACGCAGCCTCAACTGGGCATACGCACCTTCACGGGCGAGCAGTTGCACCGAGGTTCCCGCCGAACGGGCGAGTTGCGCGCCCTTGCCGGGCTGCATTTCCACGCAGTGAATCGTCGTGCCGACCGGAATGTTGCGGATCGGCATCGCGTTGCCGGATTTGATCGGCGCTTCGGAACCGCTCAACAGCGTCTGTCCGACCGCGACACCGCGCGGCGCGATGATGTAACGGCGCTCGCCATCGACATAGCAGAGCAGGGCAATGTTCGCGGAACGGTTCGGGTCGTACTCGATGCGTTCCACCTTGGCCGGGATGCCGTCCTTGTTGCGACGGAAGTCGATCACCCGGTAGTGCGCCTTGTGACCGCCCCCTTGGTGGCGGACGGTGATGCGACCCGAGTTGTTGCGTCCGGCCTTGTTGGATTTTTTCTCCGTCAGCGCGTCGAACGGACGGCCCTTGTGCAGGTTGGGATTGACGACCTTCACCATCCCGCGGCGGCCGGCGGAGGTAGGCTTGAGTTTTACCAGTGCCATGATCTATTACTCCCCGGCCACGAAGTTGATTTCTTGACCGGATTCGAGTCTGACAAAAGCCTTCTTCCAGCCCTTGCGGCGACCCATGATGCGGCCGGTGCGCTTGACCTTGCTTTTGACGTTCAGGACTTGCACCGATTTGACATTGACCTTGAAGAGTGCCTCGACGGCAGCCTTCACTTCCGGCTTGGTTGCATCGGGAACGACCTTGAAGACGTACTGCCCGAACTTGTCGGCGACATAGGTCGCCTTTTCCGAAATCTGCGGGGCAAGCAGCACTTGCAGCAGACGTTCCTGGTTCACAGTGCTCATTGCCACGCCTCCTCCATCTTGGCGAGCGCCCCTTTTGTGACCAGCACCTTCGGGAAACGCACCAGAGAAACCGGGTCAGTCCTCTCGACTTCGAGCACCTGCACACCATGCAGGTTGCGCGAAGACAAATACAGGTTCTCATCCACGGTATCGGTAATCACGAGCGCGGAATCCAAACCCATGCCTTTGAGTTTTTGCATCAACAGGCGGGTTTTCGGCGCTTCGATCAGAAAATCCTCAACCACTGCGAGCCTGTCCTCGCGCGCAAGCTGCGAAAGGATGGAAGCCACCCCGGCGCGGTACATCTTGCGGTTGACCTTCTGAGAGAAATTTTCACTCGGCTTATTCGGGAAAGTCCGGCCGCCTCCGCGCCACAGCGGGCTGGAAGACATACCGGCGCGGGCGTTGCCCGTGCCCTTCTGGCGAAACGGTTTTTTCGTCGAATGGGCGACCTCGGCGCGGGTCTTCTGGGCGCGATTGCCGGAACGGGCATTAGCCATATAGGCCGTCACCACCTGGTGAACCAGCGCCTCGTTATAGTCGCGGCCAAAAAGCGTATCGGACGCTTGCAGCGTCGACGCGGCCTGACCTTCGGCGTTCAAAAGTTTGAGTTCCATGTTCCGCCCCCTTATGACTTCACAGCGGGACAGACGACCACGTCGCCACCCTTGGAACCGGGCACTGCGCCCTTGATCAGCAGCAACTGGCGTTCCACATCGACTCTGACGACTTCAAGCCCCTGCGTCGTGCGCCGCACGTTGCCGTACTGTCCGGACATGCGCGTTCCCTTGAACACGCGGCCAGGGTCTTGCGCCATGCCGATGGAACCCGGCGCGTTATGCGACACCGAATTACCGTGGGAAGCGCGCTGCGAACCGAAGTTATGGCGTTTCTGCCCACCGGAAAAGCCCTTACCGATGCTGGTTCCGGTGACGTCGACCTTTTGCCCGACGGCGAAAATATCCGCACCAATGGTATCGCCCGCCTTCAGCGAGGCGAGCTTGTCGGCTTCAATCCGGAATTCGCGCAGGATGCGGCAGGGTTCGACCCCCGCTTTGGCCAGATGTCCCGCCAGCGCCTTACCGATCCGGCTGGGACGGCGTTTGCCGACCGCAACCTGAACCGCAGCATAGCCGTCGGTGTCATCCGTCTTGATCTGGGACACGCGGTTGTCGGACACGTCAAGCACCGTCACTGGAATGGACGCGCCATCCTCAGCAAAGATGCGAGTCATGCCGACCTTGCGACCCACAAGGCCTAGACTCATGTTGTTCTCCTCATCGCCAGCTACGATTGGCTGACGGTGAAACTGACTACGGACCGCCCAAAACCGGGCAATCCCCGAAAAAGGGCGAAGTGTATCAGTAAAAGCGAAAGGGTTGCAAGCCTCTGTAGAGACAAACCTTGCCCTGCCTCTACTCCCGCCCGTTGATCATGACGTTCTTCACCAGGCAATACAGCATCCCGCGATCCGCATCGTCCATATCGCTTCCGTTCGGGGAAAAATGCAGTTTGAAGGCAGAAATTGCCCTGACAGGGTCTCGAACATCATAGCCGAGGGTAGCGAGGCCAAGAATGTTGTCGAAATTCTCCGGTGGCGTCTCAAAAGGCGGCTCGCACCACAAACCAAATCCCGACATGGCAAGCTGCCGCCACGGGAAAAAGGCGCTTGGATCCGTCTTGCGACCCGGCGCGACATCGGCATGGCCGAGGAAATTGGCGCGCGGAATCTTTTGACGGCTCCGAATATCGGATAGCAGCGCCAGCAAAGCCTTGATCTGGGCGGGCGGGAAAGGCTCCCTGCCGTTATTGACCAATTCAATCCCGATCGACACGGAATTCATGTCCGAATGCCCGCCCCAGGATGATTCCCCCGCGTGCCAGGCACGTTGATTCTCGTCGACCAGTTGCAGCACCTGTCCATCGCGATTGATCAGGTAATGGCTGCTGACCTCGGTGCGGGGACTGGTGAGAGTAGCAAGCGCGCGTTCCAGGGTATCGCTGCTGGTGTGGTGCAGGATCACGAAATTGGCCTTGCGCTGCCCGTAATTGGGCGACGGCTTCCATTGCGCGTTAGCGCTGCCCACTCTTTCCGATGTCGTCACGCACGCGCCAAGCGTCAGGCACAGAACACACAACAGGCCATAGCGAAGGCGGCGGACAAGGAGCCGAAAGCCTTGAACCGTATCGAGAACTCTCTGGCAAGCCGACCGAAGCGACCCAAAAAGACGACAAAAGAAAAAAATCATGTTAGCTAGTTGATATGTGAAAAAGTGCCAACCGCAGACATTAACTATGGAGTAGACGCACTGGCGAACTGGTAAAATCAGGCCACGCTTGGTTGGAGTTTTACCCGTGCAGACCGATGGATCCGTCACCGGATTGAACAGCAAATTGCATAAAGCAGCAACCCCGGCGCACGACAACAAAGGAAAACTTCATGGCAACCGATAACAGAAACACCCGAGTGCAGTGGTCTGAGCATTTTAGCGTTGGGATTCCCGAAATAGACGAACAGCACAAAACCCTGTTCGATTTGATCGACATGATCCACACCGCCATTCTCGATCACAAGGGTACAGCCGCGTGTGTGGAAGTGCTCGATGAACTGGTCGATTACACCCGCATCCATTTCGGGCTGGAACAAAGCCTGATGCACATAGGCCAATATCCGGAATACGAAGCCCATTGCGCCCTGCATCGCGAACTCGTCGATGAAGTCGAGGCCCTGCAAAACAAGATACACTCAGGCCAGGCGGCGGTCAGCTTCGAGTTGCTGCATTTCCTACGCAATTGGCTCACTAAGCACATTCTGGGCGAAGACATGAAATACGCCGAGTTCTTTGCCTTGAACGAACACAGCGACCTCAGCGCCCAGGCTCAGCGAACCGGCACAATCTTCCAGAAAATCAAAAAGAAGTGGTGGAAATTCTGGTGATGCCCTGAGCGGCGTAACACCTCAAACGCTCTGAACCTCTGGTTCCAGAGCGTTTTTTTTTCGAGCGCATTTTTTTCGCGCAAGAAAGCGCAAGTGCAAACGCCCGCAGGTTTTGAGGCCTGCGGGCGTTTGTTGTGGGGTGCCTGACGATGGCCTACTTTCACGAGCGGGCTGCTCACTATCATCGGCGCGGCCCCGTTTCACGGTCCTGT
>Ga0082212_10001776_pt1 | contig 31770 bp, 24 predicted proteins | sample TergutNt197P3_FD_71548 | JGI IMG/M metagenome (GOLD analysis project Ga0082212, IMG submission 71548) | Neocapritermes taracua P3 segment gut microbial communities from Petit-Saut dam, French Guiana - Nt197 P3 | ecosystem: Host-associated > Arthropoda: Insects > Digestive system > Gut ...
TCAAAATAATTACCCGAAACCGCTACCCAACCATCATTTACTTAACCCCCCTACGCATGCATCCCGCCATCCATCAGGATATTCTCGCCATTGATATAGGCGCCTGCCTCGGATGCTAATAATACCATCACCCCCTTGATGTCGTCATGGTATGCCATTCTGCCCAAGGGTACTTTTTTGCAGTAGTTTTCGAGAAAACGCGGCGGCTGGTTGGTGAGCAGACCGCCGGGGCTGACGCAATTGACGCGTACCTGCTTGCCGGCGAACATCCGGGCAAGGTAACGGGCCAGGTTGAGCAAGCCGGCATTGTGGAAAAAGTAATCCGGCGGCGGGTAGCCCATGTTGGTTCCCTCGTAATTGGAAAGGTCGGGGCCGAACATCCCCATCATCGAACTGATGTTGATGATGCTCCCTCCCGTTGCGTTGCGGCATATCAGGTCGGCCATCTCACGCAGGATATCCATCATTCCGGTGGCGTTCACTTTCATGGAACTGTCAAATTTCGACAGGTCGTCTTCGTAACTCTTCATGGGACGCGCAACCGCGTTATTGACAAATACATCCAACCTGCCAAACTTTTCCAATATTTCATTTTTCAGGCGCATCACCGAATCGTGATCGCTCTGGTCGACCTCCATGGCATGCACATCCAATCCCGTATTGCGGAAATCAACGGCCACCGCTTCACATTTTGACACGTCGCGCGAGGCGATGACAACCGTGCCACCAGCCTCGGCCAACCCTTCGGTGATACATTTGCCGTAGAGTCCGGCGCCTCCCGACACCAAACATACCTTTCCCTTCAAACTCAATAATTCTAATACATTCATAATAATTCTGTTATAATAACCAATTCATTCTACTCCAATATGCCAAATCAATAAAGGAAGGATCGGGATAAGCCATCCGTTCCGCTTGCGCCAGCTTGTTTGCATCCAAGTATTGCCCGTCGGCTGCTTCGAGCGATTGATGCAGGTACGAAAAACTGTCGATCCCGACAAGCGCTGCCGAAACTTCGGGATATGAAAGTACATACTTGACCGCCAATGCAGATAGCGTGTAATTACCGTCTTTCATCAGTGGTTCATAGCGGGAAAGATGCTTCTCTACATCGGCAAGTGCAGCGTGAAGATTTTTACCCCTGTCACTTAATATCCCCTTCAGCAGTACCGAACGGATGACCAGGCCCGTACCCTGCTCGCTGGCTTTCGGGAATAAGGCTTTTTGACGCTGGTCGACCAAGTTAAACGGCAACTGTATCACTTCCCAGATACCTTTCTCGATCGCCAGCGCCGTCTCTTCAAATGTATACGTGGAAACACCCATCGCCCGCATCTTCCCTTCCTTTTTCAACTTTTCAAAAGTAAGGGCTATCTCTTCGCTGTTCAAAATGGCGAAATGACCCTGGTGGAGCATGTAGATGTCTACATAGTCGGATTTGAGCGTTTTCAAACTTTCGTGCAGCGACGATTCGATGATGGTTTTCAACTCCTTTGTCGGCGGCAGATTCCCGTCACGGTCAAGGAAATGCCTGCACTTGGTGGCAATAACCGCCTCATCACGCCTGCCACTGAAGGCAGCGCCCATGATCCGCTCACTTTCGCCGTACATGCGCGCCGTATCGAAAAAGTTGATCCCCGCATCCAGCGCCTCCTGCAAAAGTCTGGTCGCTTCCTGAAAAGGAAGCATGTCCTCTGGGGTATTGACCCCAATGCCATACGGCATTCCTATCTCAACGCCCCCAAAAGCAATTTCCGAAACGTTGATCCCTGTTTTTCCCAATGGTCTTTTTTTCATGATCCTATTTTTTTATTCGTTGCGCAACTAAAAAAAGAAATCCGACACAAAACAAGATAACTACAGATGCGAGCTGGTATATCAGACTTAAATTCACTTGTGCATCCCGCAACCATCCGGCAGCGTATATTCCGATTCCGCCAACGATCGTCGAGAGCATGTTCAAGATACCATAACCGGTTGCCTTGTAACGGGAATCGACAATCAGACTTAGAATGGGCATCGTATTGGCATCAAAAAAATACTTTGTCAGTCCGTAAACCATGAAAAAGGGAATAACCAGCATCAATACCTCCGATTGGGATGCAAGAAAAACGAAAGGCGCCGCGAACGTTAATCCGATGATCGGGACGAACACACGGCCACGGGGATTGACGGCGCTCCATTTGTCGGCTATGGCACCGCCCAGAATAAGTCCGATCATCGACACGGGATATAAATAGGTCGTGGCGTAAAGGCCTGACACGGTTTGCGTCAAATGAAATTTTTCCATGTAATACGTGGGTAGCCATCCCACAACCATCCATGAGACAACACCCACCAGCCCGAAGGCCATCATCAGGAAAATAAAAGATTTGTTTTTGAACAGCACTTTCATGGCTTTGGTAAAAGCTACATGCTCCGTATTCTCGTCAACTGCCTTTTCATCTGCATCTTTGAGCAGAAATAACAGGAATATGGAATAAACGACACCAATGATACCCAGCAAATTGAATACGTAATTCCATGAATGGCTTTCGGCAAGCCAGCCGCCAATGACCCCCAGACACTGGCCTGACACCACACCCGCCAGGTTGATGCCGGTAGCCAACGACTGGGTGCCTTTTTTTTGGTGATAGTCAATAATCAACGCCAGCGACGCCGGGATATAGAACGCTTCGCTGATCCCCATCAAAGCGCGTGTGAGCAATAGTTCGTTGTAGGTCGTGGCATGTGCAGTCATCCATGTGACAACCGACCATACGAATAAACTTCCGATAATGACATGACTCCGCTTAAAACGGTCGGCCATAAATCCGGCAAACGGACTGAGGAGGCCATATACCCATAGGAAGACGGAGGTCAGAAGGCCAAATTGCGCATCGGTCATGGGGATTGACGCAATAATCGAACTGCGCATGGTCACAATCACGGTACGGTCGAGGTAGTTCAAAGCGCCTGCAAAGAAAAGCATGCCTACAACGACCCATCCGCTTTTAAAAAGTCTGATAAAGGATGTATTCATAAATTTTTATTTTTTTCTGGTCAAAATCGGTAAGTAATACCTTGTTCCTACCTTTTTATCTCTCCGATTGCTTGCATGCAGTTGCGTATCTCTTCTTTGGCTGCTTCCGAAACAGGACTGCTGAAGTCCGCATGAAAATCGCCCGGACAGCCCAACAAGCCCATTGCAAACGAATATGCCTGAAAAATATCCTCTTTTAACAATATATTCCGTAGCTTCAAAATATTTTCCAGATGCACTGAAACAAGTGTATAATCCTGTAAGGCAGCGCTTTCGTACATCCTTTTCGCATTATACGGGGTACAGGTAAACATCCCGTCCAGGTTCTTCGCAATACCTGCCCTTATCGCAACGTCAAACGTATCTAATCCGCTGTAAAAAACCGAAAAATCTTCCCGCCGTTCGGGACGTCGCATCATTACAGTAATCAGTTGTAGATTAGCCGTTTTGATTCCCTTGATATTGGGTTGTTGCATGAGCGTATTCAACATGTTCTCGGTGAATGGCAACTGGGTGACCGACGGCAAGTCATAGATGTATACCGGATAGGACGATGCTTTTGCCAGCATGGTGAAAAAGTTTACCGCATTGCGCTCTGACAGCCGGTAATAAAATGGCAAAGTGGCCACCACGCCGTCGACAGGCAATGGGGACAATGACTGAATCCTGTCCAAAACACGCGACACAGCACAATCCATCACCCCAACCAGCAAGGGTGTTCTTTTGGCCGTGATGTCGGCACATGCTTTTGCAACAAGCGGATATTCCTTGTCGCGTATCGTTTCCATCCTTCCCATCGACCCCATACACAACATTCCTTGAGCGCCTGCCGCCACCATCAGCTCGATCTCATGCGCAAAACTGCTTGCGACTAACCGCCCATTATCATCTGTCGGCGTGCCCAATGCGGGATAAAACCCGTCATTCATTTGTAAATTCAACACGTTCATCTCTATATTTGTTTATTTTATCCAACTTTCTATACATTTATCCAACTTTCTACACATTTTTTATCCAACTTCCTCCACATTTATCCCCTCCTTCACAACAATACAACACCGCGCCCGTGCCGCATCCACTTCCTCGCAATAGGAGAATCCATACTTCTCAATCACCGGCTTGTATAAGGCGACACAATGATCGCAATAGGCGTGATAGGGCGTCATATACTCCATTTCGAGCAGCATCTTTTTTGAGGGACATTGATGCATCTGAATGGTAAACTCGCCATTTTCTTCATCCAATATCATGGTAAAATCGGCAGCCTCTTCATTCAGGGAATGTGACCAATAGCGATAACAGCCTTTCAGCCCTTCTTCCGCCACGAATCGATCCAGCGAATCCGTCAGATACAGGCGCGACAGTTCAGCCCAGAAGCGTTCGACCTCGGCCCGTCCGCCGATCGATTCAAGAAATTTGAACCCTTCGCTGTATGCGGGTATGAATTGTGTACACGAAATCATACGCTTTCCTCCTTTTTTTGGGTGAATAATTGCTGGCAAGCGCCTGTCTCATGGTCAAACTGTTGAAGACAATACTGAAAAGGCGTATCTTCACAAAGCGTTTCGTAAACGGTGCGGTATGTTTCTACATAATGAGGTGAAGGCTTGCTCCCGGAGGCCTTGATATGCGACATGCCCGGACAGGCGTCCTGCTGCAGTTCGACGAACCCGTCGCCGGTACGAATCCGCACCGGCCATTCTTCTTTTTGATAAAGCTGTTTCAGATAATCCGACAACGCGGTCAGATTGCCGGCTCTCAACTGTTCGTGCAAAGGCCGGTGATAGGCCCTCGTATATTGCGCCAGATATTGCACGACCGCATCTTTCCCAAATCTGTTATTGATATGCTCCAGCAATAAATTGAGCGTGACATGAAAATCCCTGTGCAGATATTTGTTGTCCGAGGCTTTTCGGTTCATGACGATTCTTTCTTTTTTCATAGCTGACGACCTCTTTGTGCGATTTTTAATTGTTGCTACTGACCGTGCTCGCAGGAGGCTGCAGCAATGTTTTGCCATTCTTGCCGTTCTTGTACAAATCTTTCCGTCGGATCAACGAAACGGTTGTCTCATGCCGCGACTGTTTGGCCGTATAATATCCCAATAACACGTTCTTTTTCGTGAAGTGAATGGCAACATAACAATAGTACCCGTCGGGCGCATCTTCGATATTTGTGACATTCACCCACGACCTCCCTTCGTCTTTCGATACCGCTACTGTCAAGGGATTCCGTTGTTGACTTGTCTGTGGATTGCTGCCGTCATTGTTGTTCCACACCATTATCAAATCTCCCGTAGCCGGTATGCGGGCAATGCTTGCCGGCGAAACGGGCGAGGGTATGTTGCTAGTAACCATCGGACTCCATGTCTGGCCTTTGTCCTTCGACCAGGCTAATTGCTGAAATCCTCCACTTGCTCGGATAATCATCATGACCGTACCGTCCTTAAGCTCAATCACCCCCGGTTCCTGGGTGACGACCCCTGTCGGGTTCGGCACCTCCCTGCTACATTGCCACGTAACGCCATTATCATCCGAATAGTAGGAGAAAATTCGCGCTTTGGCATGCCATGTATCGTCGTCCGGCGTCTTGTGTAATGCAACAGCCATAAGCATCCGCCCGTTTTTTAGTTGAATCACCCGATTGTTGTTCAATACAAAATATCCCTTTTGGTCAGTAATGCACGTGATGGGAGCGCTCCATGTACGGGCTTCATCGGTCGAGATGCGCATCATGGGTATACAGTCTTCCATCGAATTCTTCCTGAGATAAAACAGCGCTATTGTCCCGTTCTGGAGCCTCAACAGCGAAACCGACATGACATTCATGTCGCCTTCATTCTCCACTACGGTAAAATCTTCCGTCGACCACGTTTTCCCGCCATCATCCGAATATCTGCCTGCTAAATAGGCAGGGGCATGGTCTTCAAATGATGAGCCCGTGTAATGAGAGTATATAAAAAGAATGCGACCATTTTTTAAAGTGATAAAATCCCCTTCGGTGTTGCGGGGGTTATTTTCACCTGCATTCAAATACAAAACGATCCTCCGCAAGTCATTGCTTTCTTGCGGCGGTTTTTTAAATGATATAAATAAGACGCCCATACAACCGCATAGAAATAGGATGAAGGATGAAGCGGAACACCGGACGTTTTTTATAGCGTTATTTACCATGACCTTGTTACTGTTTGTTTATAAGACCTGCAAAGATAGCGCAAATTATTTGAAGTTATTGCATGCAGGTGCGTTTTCGTCAAAAATAGAAAGCGCCTTAAATAGTGCAATCGCCAACTCTTGATGACCCAACCCATTGGGGTGTAACGGGTCGTCCAATAACGCAACGAAAGCGTTGCCCTGGTATTTTTCCTGTAGTTCGGTGTTCCATATCGTCCAGTTGTCAACAAGCACCACCTGGTTTTTTTCTGTTGCCTCACGTATCTTGACCACGTATTTCTCCAAATCTTTCCGATACTGATCTTTTTCCGTGATGATTGGATTTGGCGTCAACAACACCGGGACAGCGCCAATTTCACGTATCTTCGCGATCAACTGCATCAAGTTGTCTTCAAACTGTTGAATGGTTAGCCTGCCTGCGTCGTTGGTGCCTATCATTAACACGACTACTTGCGGCTGAAACCGTGCAACCCTTTGGTGAAAATCATCCAGAATATTTTGACTGGTATGGCCGCTGATGGCCGTATTGATGACCACATCCGTACCTCTGCGCATCTCCCAGCGAACACGCTCTGCAAAAATCTCGGCGTAGCCCCTTTGTCCATACGTGTGCAACGCGCCTTGGGTGATGCTGTTGCCGGTAAACAGCCAAACTGTAGAGGCTGTGCTTTCGAACATGGACTTGATTTTTGCCAGGTCATCGCCTGGATTCGCTGCGAATCCAAAAAATGGGAGGAATAAGCAAATACTCACTATTGTTTTTCTCATGACATTTGCAATCCGTTAATTATTACGGTAGAGGTCTTTTTGCGAAAACCGCGCGATCGTCGTGACAACGAGCCATTTGCTCCCATACCCCAGCAACACGTCTTTTTTGGTGAAATGAATGGCAACATAACAATAGTTGCCGTTCGGATCGCCTTCGATGTCCCTGACGTGCTCCCATGTCTTGCCTTCGTCTTTGGATACGGCAAGCGTTAAGGGTGTTCGCTTGTCATTGCCGCTCCCGTTGTTGTTCCACGCCATCAACAAATCGCCGGTCGACGGTATCCGCGCCATACTGGCCGGCGAAACGGGCGAAGGGATCGTGCTGGCAACCATCTCGCTCCATGTCTGCCCCTTATCTTTCGAATAGGACAGTTGCTGGAATCCGCCGCCCGCGCGAATATACATCATGATGCTCCCGTCTTTGAGTTCGATCACGCCCGGCTCCTGAGTCACGATCCCGGTGGGGTTCCGCGCTTCACTGCTACAATGCCAGGTGACGCCATTGTCGTCCGAGTAATAAGAAAATATCCGTCCTACCGAACTGAATTTTTCTTCCGTATTATCATGCAGGGAGACGGCCAGCAGCAGTCTGCCGTTTTTTAGTTGAATCACCCGATTGTTATTCAACACAAAATACCCTTTCTTGTCCGTAATGCACGCGACGGGGTCGCTCCATGTCTTCGCCTCGTCGGTCGAAATGCGCATCATGGGAATACAATCTACCTGTGAATTTTTTCTTAGATAGAACAGGGCGATGTTCCCGTTCTGAAGTCTTAGCAGGGAAACCGACATGACGTTCATCCCTCCTTCGTTTTCAATTACCGGAAAATCTTCTTTCGACCATGTTTTTCCTCCGTCATCCGAAAACCTGCCGGCCAAGTGTGCAGGGGCATGATCGCTAATGGAACCGCCCACATAATGGGAGTAAATGAAAAGTATCCGACCGCTTTTGAGCGTGACGAAATCGCCTTCGCTGTTGCGGGGATTGTCTTCGCTGTCGGTCAGCAGCAAGACGACTTCCCGAAAGTCTCCGTTTTCACGCGTCGTATTCCGACACGCGAAAACGAACAAAATTGTGATGGTCAGGATAGCACCTGAAACTAAATAAGCTCTCATCGTTTTTTATCATTAATAATTATTTCTCCAAATCCATGACCCATACCTCATTCGATACTTCTCCACCTAAGGTGCGGGATATCAATCCGCCTGACAGCCATAGCTTGTTGTCGAACGCAACAACAGGCGCCGCATGTCGCGGCTTCCAGAAAATTCCTTTCTGCTGCTCCCATGTCGTACCATCGGAACTGTACCAGACATCGTTCAGCAGCAGGTCGTTCCGTATATCATAATCGCCGGCCATGATCCAAAGCCGGTTATTGAAACTTGCTGCTGTACTCCACTGTCTGGGCGGCCATGGGGCATGTGCCACGACATTTGTCCAGTTGACGCCATCGCCCGTCTTCCATACATCGTTATAGGCATAACTGTACAGAATACATCCGCCATAGATGTAAAGCTCATCGTTCAGGACAGCCGTCCCGCTGATCAACCCCCGTGGTGCCCATCTCGCAAATTCAACTTCGCGAACCCAGTGGACGCCATCCGTCGACGACCAGATGTCATTGTACTTGTCGCACATCTGACTCCCGGGAAAAACGATTCGTATGCCGCCCATCACCCATATCTTCCCCTTAAAACTGACAATGTACGGAAAATACCGCTCTCCCCATGGAACCTTGTCCATAATCTTATTCCAGTGCACGCCATCTGCCGTATTCCAAACATCCGTGTGCTGATCGCCGCCAATCACCCAAAGCCTGTCGTCATGCACCACGCATCCGAACCCATGACGCCCCGCCCATGGTGCATCGCCTTTCGATTCCCAGTTCAAACCATCGGAAGTACACCATACCTGCGACGACCAGTGGTCGCCGCCCCTAACAAAAGTGGCCTTCTCGTGCTCAAACCGCCCTAACCAACCGCCTAACAGCCACAACTTGTCGTTGAAAGCAACCATGTTGTGACCGTCTACCTTCAGAAAGGGCGCAGCACCATTTTCAATCACCTGCCGCCACGGACTCTTCTTCACCGTTACCGTAAGACTTTTCCTGTTTCCGCTTTTTGTCTTTACCGTATAAACCTGCGGACTTGTAAAATTCACATTTGTTCCGCTTGCCGGACTGACCGTTGCCTTTTCGGATAGGACTATCTCCGTCCTCATATTGGTAACATCCGTCTCATACGGGACATAAATGCAGATACCGTCTCCCTCCCGCTCATATATCTGCTCGGTTCCGACAAGCGTAAAACTTTCAATGCCGAAATCAACATGATTATCTCCACCGTTTGTCCTGTCAATACAACCGCATAATAATACTGGCAGGGAAAAAGCAAAAAACTGAATGATTTTTTTTAAACATTTGACCATGATTTTCTAATTTTTATTAAATTTTTTTCTTGAATCACATAAACCTTGAGGTACCTCTACCATTCGTCTGTACGAAACGAACCCACAGGAAGGTTACTCTCAATACCGAATAGTTCCGCAGCCGAGTCATTTTCAAAGCAGTAACGTACGGCGACCGGTTCAGCCACTTGTGGCGAAAACAGGAATACCTTGTTACCCCAACAAGTGGCTTTGGTAGGATAGAACTGCCTGTTCTGTCCTGCAATGCGGAAGTTTAACATTTCCTTGTTGATACTGTACAGCCCGGGGTCGAAATTCACGTCGAATGTCAGCACTGCCATCCGTCCTTCTATCTCTATCGTCATTAGTTCCGGACTGCGGTAAGGCAAACTGTCTACCCCGTATGTCTTCGCCAACGCCCAAAGCGCCAGACGTTCGCCCGCTTCGCGCTTTCTCGGCGGATGCTCATATTGGGCTCCGACATCCATCAGTACGGCCATGCCCGTGTTGGGTGTTACGGTCATGCATTTGGCTTGGGCTTCGCGAAAAAGCGCCGAATGGCTCGAACTACCGTAATCGTAAGGTGCAATCTGGCAATAATAGAACGGAAATTCACCCACACCCCACAAGTTCCGCCAATCGCGTACCATCGTATCGAACAGTTTTACATACAAGTCGGGCGCATCAATGTTCGACTCACCCTGATACCAGATAACGCCACGAATACCATAACCTGCGATGGGATGAATCATGCCGTTGTAGAGCAGGGTAGGCATTTCTTCCGCCCTGTGACTGATGTCTGTATCTTTCGTCGGGATGGTTATTTCGTGAAAATTCCGCAAAGAGCCAGCCGACATCCATGCTTCGATTCGGGAGCCGCCATAACTGGTGTGGATCAGCCCAACCGGCACGTTCAGCATCCGGTTAATCACACAGGCAAAGAAATAACCTGTTGCAGAAAACCCAGGCGTTGTTTGCGGGTTGGCAAGCTCCCAAATGCCTTCACAATCGTCCTGAGGTTCCGTTTTGATCGTCCGCTTCAAGTTAAAGCAGCGGACGCCCGAAAGGGTCGACGAAGCAATTGCTTCCGACCCTCCCACGATTGGAGGCTCGTTGATTTCAACCCTGCCCCTCATCGGCATCTGCATGTTAGACTGACCCGAACAAATCCAAACCTCGCCGATGAGGATATTTTTAATGGTAACAGGCTCCCCGTCGCTTACAGTGATCGTGTATGGGGTAAATCCGGATTCCGGCGTTGTCACCTTCACCAACCAGTACCCGCTCGTATCGCTTTTGATGCTATATCGCTTTTTATCCCACGAACCAATCACGCTTACATGCGTATTCGGCTTTGCCCAGCCCCACACTGCAACTTGTGATTGCTGCTGCAATACCATGTTGTCGCTAAAAACAGCAGGTAGTCTTATCTCAGCATGCACCCCGAAAACGAGTACCACATAAAATAGACAAGTTAAGCAAAGGCAATTTCTTTCATTTTTCATTTCGATAATTATTGATTTTCCAAATCCATTACCCACACGTCATTCGATACTTCAGCCGAACTTTCAGTTATCATTATCATTCCCCCTACCAGCCATATCTTATTGTTATATTCAACAACAGGTACAGCGTGTCGCGGTTTCCAGGCTACCTCTTTTTGCGCTGTCCACTCCACGCCATCGGAACTATACCAAACATCATTCAGCATGGTGCCGTTCTTTACATCATAGTCGCCTGCCAGCAGCCACAGCTTATTGTCAAAACTTGCAACCGTACCCCATGTCCGTGGCGACCAGGGTGCATGAGAGATTACTTTTGTCCAGTTGATGCCATCACTTGTCTTCCAGACATCGTTATAGGCATAACTTCTCAGGATGCTTCCCCCGTAAATGAAAAGTTCATCGTTCAAAACAGCCGTTCCCGTCATCAACCCGCGCGGCGCCCAATTTACAAACTCAGCTTCCCGAACCCAATGAATGCCATCCGTCGTTGACCAGACGTCGTTATATTTGTCGCGCAACTGACCGTCGGGTAAAAGGATACGTATGCCGCCCATCACCCATATCTTTCCCTTGAAACTGACAATATAAGGGAAATAGCGCTCCCCCCATGGGACGGTGTCCAACAATTTTTTCCAATGTACGCCATCTTCTGTGTTCCAGACATCTGTATGTTGATCACCGCCAATCACCCACAGACGATCATCGTATACAACACACCCAAAACCATGCCGTCCGGCCCATGGCGCATCTCCTTTTGATTCCCAGTGGATGCCGTCAACTGTACACCATACCTGAGAAGTCCAATGTGCATGCCCGGCCGAATAGGTTGCCTTCTCATGATTGAATGACTGTAAATAACCGCCTAACAGCCACATCTTATCCTTGAAAACAATTAATGAATGACCGTCAACCTTTAGAAAGGGAGCCGTACCGTTCTCAACTACCTGCCGCCACGGGCTTTCTTTTACCTTCTCCCCGTAAAAACTTTTCTTGCTTTCATCGCTTTCAAGTGCGACAACAGCCCGAATATTGTCTTTTCCGGATGCCTGAATCTGATTGATGAAGGGCCAAACTGCCATTAACAGAATGATATAGATAAAATAATAACTTTTCATGATCTGCAAAGATAACTATTATTATCAGAAATCACTACACGCTTCCGTGCAAGCCGCGGTTAATTTTATCCAACCGTTCTTGCCGGTAAATTCCGGTGTTTTCACTCTCAGATAATTGATGCCGTTATGTGGCCGCTTCCATGCCCGCAAACCGGATTTTTGCAATGCTCCGTTGCAATACACATTCAACAGACCGGTCTCACATTCAAATTCAAGTCTTACTTTCGCCGGGCCATTTCCAACCTGTACTGGCACATTAAATACACAGTCTAACCAATCCGCTTCATCAAATGGAGAAGAAAAATGATCGGTAAGCAACAATTGTACCGTTCCGGATAATTCGAAACCTTCCAATTCCAAATCCATACGCCCTTTCGATAAGGCGGGAAAATTCCATACGGCTGATTCATACGCGTCGGTTGATGGCCGGATTGTCACACCGGAATTGTCAACTTTAATATTTTCGACGCCGAAATGATGCCATTCGATGGCATTGCATTTAAAATCGGCGGCATACGACGTCTCTTCAAGCCACGATGTATCCAAAATGCTTAATGACCCCCTGTTCTTCCCCTGTCCGGTAAAAACAATGACACGTCCGTCGGGCAATGCACATGGAAATGAGTAAGATGTACCGTAGTCTCCCCGTATCGGCGGTGGCTCATAATTAAACTTGTCTCGAACCACTTCACGTCCGCCGCGTAGCGTCTCCAAATAATCATCTGAAATCGCCGCATGCAAAACATGACGTCCTCCATACGCATACGGGTATCGCTTGCAGCTGTTGTAAAATAATACCGTCTTGCTGCCCGAACGCACAATCCCTGCCGGAGAATCAGAATTGATAATGGAAGTGGGCATAGGGGTGCCGTAATGGCTACCATCGCTGGAAACCGAACGGTAAAAAACGCCCATCTGCGTCCGTATGATCATGTCCACACTGCCGTCGCTTCGCTCAAAACATACGGGCTCTACCGCTCCATAAGCAGAAACAATATCCGGCGTTTGTACCCTGACACTGTTTGACATCGAGAAACTTTCACCGCAATCGTCAGAATACAACACACTGCAGTCGAAATTTCCGTAGTGGCTGAATTGCGGTATATCAGGATCGCGCTTCGACCATGAACGGGTAGTCAAATAGGAAACCGGCAATAATATCCGTCCGCTTTTTAAGGTGATGCATGAATTTAACGAACCGACATATCCATTGATAACCATGCGCAGTTTGGTGAATTTCTCCAATGTAGGATTGCATTTCTGATACCAGACATTGATGAGGCGACCGTTATAATCGTCTCCTGATGGTCGCTCGCTTTCACCCCGTTCGAGCAGGTTGGTGTCCTTGAACGTGCCGCCGTCATTCAAATAAAAAAAATGATAAGAACCATCCTTATCACGGGTTACTTCCAAATAAAGCCATTTTCCCGTAATCGTTTCCAATGAATTGATTTTTCGCGGCGGGCAGAAATCGACCCCGCCGTTCTTGGATTCATACACGTTGACATGAATAAAATCGCCTGTCTTTTCCAATGTGAAGACATTCAACACATCGTCATCACCCATTAACGGCTTCACTGTAAGAATTTCAGACTCGTCAGGCGATGTATCCAGCTTGAAATTGCTGGGTGTTATACCTTGATTGTTCATTGAAGAAGTCATGTCGCAATAGGGCAAATCAGCTTCTCTGATGGAAATTCTAAGGTTACCGAAGCCCTTGTCGGACGTAATCCAGATAATGCCTTTCGAATGCTCAAACGCATACGGATATGCTATCCAGTTTTGCCACGAATTAGCAGTGGGCGTTATATTTTCGGCAATTATCATGGGCGAACTCCATGTCTTGCCATCGTCATCCGAATACATCAGCGAGAGTTCGTCGCGCTGCCAGCTGGCCGCCACTTCGCTCAGTTGCTTCTCGCCATCGACGCCGCCCCACCTCCTGATTTCGTTTTTCCCTTTGTGATAAAGCCTGTTCCATATCAGTACGATACGACCGCTCTGCAAACGAAGCAGCTTGCCGGGGGCAGAACTGGCATCAATATCCGTTTTGGCGTATGCACTCCAGGTCAAGCCGTTATCCGACGAATAGGATTCATAGAAATAATCCCAGTTCGTACGAATCAGCATCCACAAACGACCGTCGTTCAATTGGATGATGTCGGCTTCCATGATCCCGCTGTGGTCGCCTCCCGATGATGGATGGTCCAGCACATTGCTTGGCTTCCACGTAGCCCCGTCATCCGACGAAACATAGGTCAACACGCAATGACGTCCCTGATAGTTGCGCATGATCATGGTAGAAAAAACGATATGGCCGTCGTGGGTTTCTATCATGGCACGGTTTGCGCCAGTCCATGCGTCATGGAGTTTGAGCGGGTCCGACCAGGTTTTTCCATTGTCTCTGCTATACGTGATATAGGTTGGCAGTTTGGCATCGGGGTCATAACAGTTTGTTTCATTGTTCCAATGCAAGTCCGACATTTCTTTTATATTGGAGAAACCTACAATGATGGTGCCATTACGCGTTTGCACGGGAGCCGGGCCTATACCTGAAAATTTTTCGGGGTCAAGCAGGGGATGCTCCGTCCATGTCAGCCCGTCGTCCTTACTGATAAAAAAACTGGCCGATTGTTCTTGCACCGAAAATAGGCTGCCATCCAACAACCGGATAAATGGTCCGGTATGAGTCAACGAGGTCAATGGTTCCGCCTTATTGAAAATAAAATGATCGCCGTCGACAATTTTGAGGGGTGTAGCTTTGTCGTGCATTAAAAGCGGCCCGGCAAGTAGCGACTGCCAACCAACTAATAAGATGGCAATCATTGTTTTTACTTGACTTCTATTTTTTTTATTCATATTTTTAGCTGTTTTAGTAAATATTATTACGTCGATTGATCTGATTTTACATTATTCTATAACGGCTCCAAATAATTCAATTTCGTTAAGAATGAAATAGTCGCCGCCAGCCCAAGTTTCGGTTGTATGAAACCTGAAATACCGGATAGGCACATTATCAGGAATTTCAATGCGAAAAAACTCACCCGCCCTGGCGTATTCTAAATCTTCATCGGAAAAATTCCACACTTCAATCGGTAATCCTGACGGTTTTATCGATTCAAACTCGCCAAGAAATATCCATCCTGAAAAATCATCCGTAACATCGGGATGAGGCGACCCCCAAATCGAAAATTTTCTGGGATTGTACCAATAATAGGTGTATTCACCCAGTTCCTGAAATATGCGAATGCGACTCAGATAGGCTGTCTGACCCAAATCAAAGGTTATTGAAAATGGGATAGTTTGCGTTGTCAGATACGCGCTTAGCTCATTGAAATTACCGTTCCACATGTTTTCGATGGGCCAATATTCATTCAGATAAGGAATGCCGGGCGGATTCCACCGCTTGAACTTAAGTCTGTCCAATTTTTCATCTTCTATTTCCGGCAAGTTCACAGCCGTGTAATTTGTATAAAAGGTGTCTATACAATTTTCCGCAGGCAAATGCAACGTGCGATACATTACTTCATCGCTCGCGGCATCCATCAATCGGGTGCTCGCCTCGCTATTGGGTATTTTGAGCACTGTCTCCACATTCGACGAATTGCGATAGGACAACTCCACGCCAACCATTCCTTCGGGCGCATTCGCCCAGTTTATACTGATCATGTTGCCTGCAAACGGTATGATACTCGCATTCGTTATTTTCCTGTTGCTCAACGAAGCCGTATAGGACGTACCGTATACCGGCCCCGATATGTATACTGGAACGGACGGGTATCTGCCTTCACGGTTGGAAGTGACCAACTCAAAAGTATATTGTTTCTCTTCCAAATTGTCAACGATCACTTCTATCTCTTCGCCCAACTTGCCGGTTGGCACGTCAAACGAAGCCGATCCTGCCCGAAAATCCCAATAAACCGTCAGTTTTGCCACTTTTGGATCATAATTATAGTAGGATATTTTCACCCTGTTTTTTCCGGGAAAAACCTTCACCGAATCAGCTGTCGACACATAGATTGTCTCACCGCGCTTCAAGTATGGGTCATGCAACGAATTCATGTCCGAACACCCATAATATCCGATCGATACCAGCACAATCCATATCCATATCATTTTTTTCTTCATTTTATTCACTATTTTATTGTTCATTTTCAATTTGTCCGTAAAATTCTATTTCGCTAATATTGAAGTAAGCGCCGCCGCCCCACGTCTCGGTGGTGTGCATCCTGATATATTGAATAGGCACGTTGTTGTTTACTTCAATGATAAAGTCTTCGCCGGCTTGTGCGAAGGCTAAGTCTTCATCTGTTGTTTGTCCCAACGGCAACCCGGAGGGTTTGTATGATTCGAATTCTCCGAGAAAAACCCATGTCGCGAAATCTTCATTGACATTCGGATGCGTTGAGCCCCAAAATGAAAATTTCCTGGGATTGTAATAATTATACAGTGAATCAAAATTGGGCTCCAGTCGCTGATAAATATGTATCCTGTTCAGGAAAGCCCTCTGGCCCATATTGAAGGTTATTGATACGGGCATGGGCTGTAACGTCAGGTATCCCTGATCGCCGATGACACCGTCCCAAATCCTTTCAATAGGCCAACCGCCATATTCTGACAGGTAGGGTATGCCGGGCGGATTCCATCGTGTGAATTTCAACCTGTCCAATTGTTCTTCAAAGAAAGGGATATACGTTCCAGCGGTTAACTCGGTAATATTTTTCCACCGGTCCCTCACGCTTACACCAAAGGTGACCTCTTCGGGAGGGAAGCCCCGAAGGTTGTACTTTCCGGTTGATGAATTAGAGTAAACGCTTTGCGTCTCCACAAACCGGTTCAATTCGTCCAACACATATATGGTGATCACAACACTCGCTTTCAACGGGTTGTCCCATGTGATCTTGACGCCTCCGAAATCTTCGGCAATTTGAACCGTTTCGAAAATATCGTAAATAGGGGCATCCAACGGTTCGATTTCTACCGGATAGGGGGCCGATTCATTGCCGCTCCGATCGCCGCAAATCAACTGAACGGTTTGTCTTTGAGAACGCCCCAATCCTTCTACTAGTACTTTTGGGGTGTATGCGGAACTTTTCTGCTCCACGCGCGTCCCATCCGACATGGTATATTCCACCCTTACATACAACAAGTCGTCATCATTGGGAACCGTATAACTGATGATAGCGCCTCCGGGTATGTTTTCAACAACTACATTGGAAACCTGTCCGGGCGGCATGTCATCGGTGGGGTACTGCCACCTGTCAAGTTCTGAACAAGCCATCATCAACAAAACGGGCAGTAGCGCCAACAGGTTTATTCGATTCATCATTATTGCTATTCTTCGTTTCATATTTCTTACTATTAGAAATTTATTTTCTTAGTTCTTATTCCTGCTACCAGCCAGGATTTTGTATTAAGTTGTGATTTTTCATCATCTCGGACAAAGGAATAGGAGATAATACTTCCCTGTCGGTAAACAATACATTTTCAAAGATGATTACCTGATAGAAGTCTTCAACAGAATTTTCGATGAAATTCCAACCTTTCACGGAGCCGGTAAGCGCTGTCGGGGCTTTGTTCCAGCGTCGAAGATCATAAAAACGATGACCTTCAAACATTAGCTCGATGCTTCGCTCTTGCCTGATGATATCCTGCATGCCCAGCTTGGTGGTGAATTTATCAGGATTTGTCGAATACTTAGTCCACGAATCCTGTACGCTTTCCAATCCTGCGCGCTCTCGGACCTGATTGACATACTCCCACACTTCGGCATTGGGTGCATCCAAATGTTCATTGAGCGCTTCGGCATAGAGCAGATACAAATCAGCGAGCCGCAACACGGGATAATTTGTCCTTACGGAAATATAGTTGGTTCCGCTGAACGAATTTTGCATGTTGATCAATTTTTTGATCCAAAATCCCGAACACGAATATCTTTCCGGCGACCTGTATCCCGAAAGATTTCCCGACTTGGTGTTCACCGGCCATTGTCCATCTTCGTTGTATCGTCCAAGGCCATACCACCAGCCGCCATCGAACGCGATACTGCCATAAAAGCGGTATTCGCGGTTCAGGTGCAATTGGGCGGTTCGTACGCCGGTTTGTACAAATTTATTGTCGGCAGCGGTAGTCTCAACAGTTTCGTAACGATGATCATAATCATAGAACTTGTCCTCTTCAATTGGCACGCCATTTTTCGAATAGAATAATTCAGCCGCTTTCATCGTCGGAGCAATGCAGGCAGCGCTGGATGGAAAATGATCGACGTGAAAAGACGGCAGAAGATATTGTTCGGTCGTCCAGCCGGGAACTGTCCCCCAGGTCATACCCCATACATGTTCCTTGTTCCATTTATCTGTCATAATCCTGCCTACCTGAATTATTTTTTGCGTCTCGTTCGATAAACCGGAACCTTCTGAATTGTACTCGTACAAACCATGACCTGCCAAATGACACATATCAATCGCTTGCTTGCATGCCTCAACCGCTTTTGTCCACTTGTCATGGCTATATGCGCTAAACATGGATTGACCATGACGGTCCTTAAAAGCGGCGTATGTTGTATTGCCATTGAAAAGAGGGCTTGCCGATGTAACCGCTATTTTTGCTTTCACCGAAAGCGCTATCGACTGGGTAATTCTACCCATTTCGAGGGCGACGTTTTCAATTTTTTGCGGCAGATTGGGTGTCGCTTCATCGAGCAGTCGAAAAACGTATTCAAAGACAATGTCTACAGGAAGCCTTTCTACCATTACTTCATCATCGGATGCAGCTACCGGCAGATTGACGTCGACGATGGGTATGGGTCCGTATTTCTGAAGTAGCAGGAAATGATAATATGCTTTCAGGAACTTCGCCTCGGCAATCCATCTGATTTTTTCGAACGTCTCCAAATCTCTCACCTGATCGACCTTTTCTAAAAAAATGTTGCAATCGCGAATGGCCTGAAACCATCCACCCTCCCAATAGTTGCAATAAGGAGAAGACACGCGGTCGCCATAACGCAATATTAAAATCTGATCCTGGTGGTATGTTTCTTCAAACCGCTTGCCCGACCACGTGAAATCGTCGAACCGTCCTTCAGATGACTCATTACCGATCTTCGGCAAATAAGAATAAAGGGTATAGAGGTATTTTTCAGCCTGATTTCTGTCGGAAAACGCATGGTCGATCGTGGCAATATTGTCGGGTACCACATCAAGATAACTGTCGCACGATGCAAAAAAACATCCCGACAGCATGATAAAAACGAATGTTTTACTAAAGTTTTTCATAATTTTTCATTTTAAAGAGACACTTGAATGCCAAAGTTAAATACTTTCTGAATGGGATACCCCAAGCCATCGCCGGCCATTTCAGGATCCCACAGCTTGAACGGACTGAATGTCAACAGATTGGTTCCGTTAAAATAAATCCTTAACCTGGTCAGCTTGAACTTATTGGCGAGCTTTTCAGGAAACGAATAGCCGCACTCCAATGATTTCAAACGCAAGAACGAACCATCACGCATAAACCATGTGCTGTAAGGAACGGCATTATTTCTGTTTATCTGATCGGAAAGACGAGGCCACAAGGCGTGAATATTCCTGTTGGTCTCCGACCAATGGTCGTCAGCATAAGCCTTCAACAAAGCGCGTTGCGACCTGGCGCTGCTATTATAGTCATTACCATCGGTATAATTTGTGAACGGACCCGTTCTTGCCACATTGATCCAAAATGATTCACGGGCCATTCCCTGAAAAAAACAGGACAGGTCGATCCCTTTATATCCTGTAGACAATCCAAAGCCATACACGATTTCAGGCATGGTGGGGAAACCGATGGGTACATAATCTAATTCGTTGATTATGTAGTCATTATTGATGTCTTTGTATTTTATGTCTCCGCCCCGTGCATCGTCCCATTGCGGAGGCGAGTTCTTGACGTCATTATCGTCCACAAACAACCTTTCGGCAACCAGACCGAAGACTTGATTCAATGACTGTCCGACAGCTGATTTCCATGGCGTTTCGCTGTAGTCGGGTTCATCATACCGGAGAAATTTACTTTTGGCGTATGTGAAATTCACACGTGCTGACATCCACCAGTCTTTGTTAATCGTTTTATTAAAATCCATTGAAAAATCCACCCCTCGCCCTTCTGCCTCTCCAAAATTTGTCCTGGGTATTGCCTGCAACCCCATTGTGGCAGGGACATTGCTTCGACTCTGAAGGATGCTTTGCCGCGTTTCCTTGTACAAATCTAAGTTGATGTCAATCATCGACAAAAGGTTCAATTCCAATCCCAAATTGGTTTTGGTGGCAGTCTCCCAACTGATGACGGGATTTTCATACCTCGAAATAGAAACGCCCGGACGGCTATAACCAAATTCGGTACCCGTGGTATATCCGCGTCCCGAATTGTCAAGGTTTACTTCCGACAGGTAAAAAAATCGATCCTCGTTGGTTCCAATCGCATCATTTCCCACTAATCCATGCGTCATCTTCAACTTGGCGGTGGGGATGATTTTTTTCAACCGATCAGGATAAAATCCTTCGTTGGAAATTGCCCAGCCCAGACCTATGGACGGGAAAAATCCAAAACGGTGGTCTTTGGAAAATCGCTCGGAACCATTGTATCCGAAAGCGCCTTCCAAATAATACCTGCTATTGTACACGTAGGTGACACGACCTGAAACGCCCGTATTGCGAAACGGCAACGAACGCTGGAGCGAGCCGGCATTGGCAGTCAACTGCTCGCGCTGGTAGTATACCAGTAATGCACCTACCTCATGCACATCGTTGAAGGTTCGGGCATAATCAACGGCTGCTTCAATATAACTGTTTGATGTGATTTGTTTCGTGCCTTCTGAATAATTCAAGTATTCGGTACCCGTATTGGGATTCAAACAGGTCAGCAAATAAGTATCCGTTTGCTGGAAATACCTTCCGACAGTGTAATAATACGGGTTGTAATACCGGTTCACGTCAAAATAGGAATAACGGGTAGAACTGTATAACGCCCTGATTTTCAAACCCTGTGTGATAAAATCCAATTTTTGATTTGCTTCAAACTGGCTAATAATGGTTGAGGTCGTATAATTTCTGTATCCATACACCATGTTCGCATAAGGGTTGAGATAATTACCGTTGTCGTAATTGCCAAACATGATATGTCCGATATTCCTGTTCGCTTCGTCAGGCTGATAATAGGCTGGGAACAAAACAGGATTGCTTCGCATGATCATGTTATACATGGATGTCCCGCCGGGTACAGGCCCCGTATAATCGTCGAACGTACTGTATAGGCGTACGATGGCTTCTGTAGTGGGCGTTATTTTGATGTTCATGTTCGACCGGAGCATAAACCTGTTGAGTTGAATATTGTTGTTGAAATTATTTCTCTTGTCCACTTTCAAGTTGCCATTATCCCTGTTGTAGGTTGCTGCAATGTAATAACGGGCAATATTACCGCCACCGCCGATGTTCATATTGACGCGATGATTCATCGTCTGGTCTTTCATGAGCATCTTGTACCAGTCGACAGCAGGATAAACAAACGGATTCAAACCCCGTTCGGTGTTCTCAATCTTTTCCTGACTGTACGGCTGTATGCCCATCGGATCACGGGTAGATACCGCCTCGTTGTGTAATCTCATATACGTGATGGGATCGGCGAGTTCGATCTTTTTGGTTGGTTGCGATATCGTTGTCTCATAACGAACCGATACTTGCGCCTTGCCTTCGCGACCTTCCTTGGTAGTCACAATAATGACGCCATTAGCGCCTCTTGCTCCGTATAATGCTGCAGCAGTAGCATCTTTCATGATGGAAAACGAAGCAATATCATCCGGTTGAAGCCGGGCTAAGTCAGCCGTGCTTACTTCTAATCCATCTAATAAAATCAACGGACTTTTACTGTAGCCGAACGTAGTTACCCCGCGAACAAAGAACTCTGCATTATCACTTCCCGGTTCGCCGCTTCGCTGATAGGAAATCACACCGGCAATTCGTCCGGCAAAAGCGGTAGTCAAATTACTGCTCGGTATCTTCAAGTCGGAAGGCTTGACCGTCGTAATGGAAGAGATGACACTTTCCTTCTTCTGCTTTCCAAACGCCACGACCACTACTTCGCTCAACTCTTCGACGGCTTCCGTCATGGTCACGGCAAGAATACGCTGTTTGCCAACAACGATTACCTGCGTTTTAAAGCCCAGAAAAGTGAATTGCAGCGACGATTTTTCATCGGGAACTGTAATGGAAAATTCACCATTGGTATCCGTTGAGGTACCTGCAGCGCCATCAACGACCGTTACATTAACGCCAGGCAACAGTTCCCCGAAATTGTCGGAAACTTTGCCGGTGACACGAATGCCGGATTGCGCCCACAACATGATGAGGCAAACCTGCATGAAACAAACGAAAAAAAATATTTTTCGTGCAGTTTTCAATTTAATTCTTTTCATGTTCATACTTTACTTTAATATTAATCAGGTTAAACAAATAAAAAAACATCATAATCGTTGAAATAAACACAAAAAGCCCGATGTTGCTCAACGCAACATCAGGCTTTTTTATGTCAATAATTTTTTAAAATAATTAGGGAAGTACTCTCTCTCTCTCTCTCTCTCTCTCTCTCTCTGCAAATATCGTGCCAATAAATAATATCAACACATCGAAACTAACTTCCGAGGCGCTTTTCAGTTTTTCGCATCCTGTCATTACAAATGGGGACATTGGGCAATTCATTGAGGGGCATTATCAATACTAAATCCTAATTCCCAGTTCAATCTCTTCCCCGCCCCTTTCTTTGCTCTTATTAGCTCCTATCAGTACGCGAAGGATGCTTTCGGTTTTGTCGAACGGCAACCGCGCCTTGCCTTCCTGCACCGAACGGACAAACTCAATGATGTTGTCGCGGAACATCGAATAGGAGTTTCTGATATCAATCAGTTTCCAGCCGGCCTGCCCGAAGACGGACAACTGAAACGTAGGACAGATATTCATAAAAAGATGAATGACGGCTTGGAACCCGTTTTCAAACGTAACGAGCACAATATCCCGTCCGGTTTGGCCGATATGCCTGACCGACACGGGGCGCGGGTCGTCAAGAACGGAAAACAAGGCTTCCAACAGGTGGACGCCGTATTTGTTCCAGTCTTTTTTCCCCACGGCAGTAGCCAGTTCGAGCTTCCCGAACGAAGCCATCTCCTGACGGGCTACCATACATTCGTTCGCATAACGCATCGACGAACACGACATGATGATCTTGCCCTTTGCTGCTTCGCCAGCAAAGTATTCGAGTTCGGGAATAGTCAGCGCCAGCGGCTTGTCGATAAAAATGGGGATACCTGCGTCAAGGAACGGACGTGCCATGTCGACATGGTTTTCGGCATCGTCGCGCGAAAGGATAACGGCATCGATTCCTCCTCGGATCATCCCTTCGAAACTGTCGGCAATGTACTCGATGCCCGTCGTCCGGGCGATGCTTTCGGATATTCCAACCGATTGCGACCATACGCATACGACCTCGACACCTTGAATGCCCAACGTCTGTTTGTTTGCTTCCAAGTAAGCCGAAACAGCCGGATACCCTACCCTGTTGATTTCGTCGGCATCAAATCGTCCGTTGATGATGGCCGACCATGAGTAGGGATGTGCATTCCCCGGACTCATTCCAATAATTCCAATTTTCATAATAAATGTATTAGTGATTTAATTCTCAATTCTCAATTCTCAATTCTAAAAGCAAAATACCCGCGCAAAGCCTCCGCAACTTCCTCCGGAACGGGCGAACGGAAACTTTCGTCTATCCGCTGCGCTTCTGCATGCGCGCTTTCAAGCATGGTCATTCCGCCGCCTGCTTCTCCCGTTTCGTCGAACAGGGGTGACGCGAAAAATTCGGAATCGCTCAGATGCTCGACAGTCAGCGCATCGGTCAGGAAATTACCGCCGCAGCCCTGCTCGCGTATCGCTTCTACACTTTGCTCCAGTTCTGACATCGGATAGCCTTTCTTCAGGTGTGCGGCAGCGTCAAGTAGCGCATAATGGGTTAAGATAAACTCCGACGACAGTCCGTTTGCGTTCAGGCAGGAGCCTGCCCCGCACAGCACGTCGGCGCCCGACATCAGGGCCGAGAGCGTCATCAACATGCCTTCGGCCCCGCTCTGCATATCGTAGCGGCTGCTATAAGCCCCGCCTGTTTCGGCGGCGGCAGGCAGCCCGATACGCTTGGCAAAACTTACGCCCGCCATCTTCCAGAGCGTTTTGTCGACGGTGTAATACTGGGCGCGCCCCGAACGCATATCGGTGACGGAAGGGCCGATATGGAAGAGGAACGGATTGCCGGGGTTCATGACCTGCGCGGCACACAACACAATCAGGTTTTCGGCAATACTCTGCACAAGCGTACCGGCGAAGGTGTACGGCGAGGTGGAGCCGGCCATCGGACAAACCGTCGGGATCAGCGGGAAGTCGTACTTGATGCTCTCTATCAGCATGTTGCAGTTCTCACGCGTAAGGGTCAGGGGCGAAAGGACGGCGATGGCGACCGAAAACAGGCCGCTTCCCTTCAATTCATCGCCCCTCTTAATCAGCCGACCGAGCGCCAGCCATTCCAGAAAGCTGTCGTACGATGTGGCATATACTGCATAAGGCTTTGCATGATTCAGGAGATGTGCCTCCCATGCACGGTATCGCGACGCGGGGCTTTCGTCGTCGGCCACCGGATAGTCCATGAGCCCCACAAAACACACGTCACTTCGTTCCTGTATGATGCGCGTGTTGCGGACGACATCGTGCAGATAGGGCTTTCGCCTATCACCCGAAGGATAGTCGGCAATAATGGGATCGGTGACGATGGCGCCCTTAAAAACGGCGCCCGTCCCGATGTCGTAGCTGTCGCCGTTCATGCCTGTCAGCCTATACTGACGGGGCGCCTGTCCGGCCAGTTCCCATAACAGCGCCGCTGGAAGCCTGACAAGTTTCCTGTCGTAATCCACGCTCCCGCCGGCCTGGTCGAATCGTTCAAGGATGACTTCGTGATTTACTACAAAGCCAACGTCGGAAAAAACCGTTTCTACGGCCTTTTTAACTGTTTCAAAATGAGAGTCTGTCAAAGCAGACATTTGTAAACATAAAGGTTCCATGTCTTTTCAATTTTTAATGGGAAATGTCGTTCGCGCCCAATGGATACCGGTGACATCCGTTTCCGGTCCGGCATAATAAACGACTAAGACGTCGCCTCCCGGCAGCAGCGCCGTGGCCGGCAATCCTATCGAGAACTTGCCCATCTCACTCCAGGCATCCTGCATGCTTTTCTTAGCCTCGGTCTGGCTCCCGGAATCCGATCCGAAAACTGTCAGTTCGGTACTCGCCGGCCATGACTTCCCGCCGTCGTCGCTCACGCGCATCTTGATGATGGTGGCGCCTGTCCGGTCGACATAGCACAGCGCCACCCTTCCGTCAGGCAGGAGTTGGGGTGCGGAAGGCTGTCCCGGAATACCTGTGTCCCACATCTTCGACCAGGTCACGCCGCGGTCGGCAGATTCACGCGCGTGCATGTTGAGATAGGCCGACTTTTCCCGGTCGAACGTCCAAAACACATCAAGGATGCTTCCGTTCGCGAGCGACGGCCTCTGGTCCCAGTAGAACACTTTGTTTTGAGGGTCACTGCTCGCAAGCGTATGCCTTGGCCACGTGTTCCCGCCGTCGCGCGAGAACATCAACACCGAAGCATGATGCCAGTCACTCAGGTCGTTATAGTGCTTGTTGAGTTCGAACTGCAAGGCCAACTCTCCGTCTGAAAAGCGCAAGACCGGGCCGGTGATGGCGGTGGGCACACGGTACGGCGACGTGTCGACGAGGCGCGGCTCCGACCACGATTCCCCGTCGTCGTCCGACCAGGAAAGGAAAATCCGGGTATCGAGCAGCCCCTCGGTCTCTTCGTTGAAAAACGGCAGGCCGGGTTCGGAATTGTCAACCCAGCAGACCACGGCCAGTAGCCTGTGACCGCCAAGCGGCGTCAAGCAGGCTGTGCGGAACAGTCCGGCTTTCCCGTCGACTTCCGGCGGCGCAAAAGGCGCAAACGGCTCACGCCACGATCGGCCTTCGTCGTCCGACCAGGTGAGCAGCACATGCTGACCCTCCAGCGGCGATTTCATCGGCGCCGCCCTGAAAGCGCAGACCCATCGCCCGCCGGGCGTCACGCAGAGGGCGGGGAATGCGCAACTCTGGCTGTCAGTACCTGCCCGTCCCATGAAAACAATGCCCCTGTCTGCAACCATCGGGGGGGGCAACTGTCCTTTTTTTGAATTACAACTGCACATATAAAATAAAATGATAATGAATTTTAAATATCTATACATAACATGCTAATTTTGATTTTTTACGTCATCCTGAACTTGATTCAGGAATGAATTAGGTTACTTTTCCGCTTTTTTACAATTCCGCTTTTCCTGACCGACCGCATGACCAGAAACAATAGACCGATGCAGAGTACCAGTCCCAACGAAGCATACTGATAGATGGTAGCCAGCGGGATATGCGCATCGTGGAGTGCGCCGGCTACATACGTGCTCAGGCCGCCTATAAAGACCGTAAGCATGTTGATGATACCGTAGCCGGTGGCCTGATAACGCTCGTCGACCACCATTCGCAATATCGGCATCAGATTGGCATCAATAAACATCCGGGCAAATCCGTACATCAGAAACATGGCCACAGCCTGCCAGAGAACATGTATATACCCAATCATAAAGACAGCGGGCGCCGCTACGCCAAACCCGATGATCGGCACGACAATGCGCGCGTACGGAAAACTTTTCTGCCATTTGTCCGAAAGAAATCCGCCCAACAGCAAGCCCAAGATGGAAGCAGGATATAAATAGACAGTGGCGAATTCGCCGGCGACGCTCTGTGAAAGGTTAAATGTTTCCTGATAATAGGTCGGCAACCATCCCATGGCCATCCAGCTGACAATCGTCGGCAAGGGATAAATGAGCAACAGGTAAAAATATGACCATTTGCTAAACAATGCTTTCAGCGTCGCTCCGATACTGGGCTTCGGCTCGTCGATGTTGGCCTCTTTTTTCACCTTCTCCGTGTCAAGACCGGAAACGTTCGCAGCGTTCAGTTCAGCCAGCATGGCCTTTTTTTTCTCCCTCAAGGCGACGATCTGCTTTTCCTTTAATGTGAATATCAGAAAAACGGCGTAGGCTATCCCTACGATTCCGAAAATAAAAAATGCTTCGTTCCACGAGTGGTTTTCAGCGATCCGTCCGCCTAAAAATCCAAAACTTTGTCCCAGCATTTCGCCTGAAAAGAGAATCCCGATAGCCAGCCCCTCATTCTTGTGGGAATCCATGAGTATGGAAAGCGCGGCGGGAATGAAAAATGCTTCGCTGATACCCATCAATGCCCTGGCGTAAAACAGTTGTTCGTAAGTAGTGACATAGCCCGTCAGCATGGTTACCAACGACCACACAAACAGGCTGCCAATTATCAAGTACGTTTTTTTGTATCGGTCGGCCAAGTATCCGGCAATCGGACAAAAAGCGCCGTAGACCCATGAGAAGACGGAGGTCAACAATCCGAACTGCGCATCCGTCATCGAGATTGAGTCGACAATCGAACTGCGCATGGTGGCAATCATCGTCCGGTCGAGGTAATTGAGTATGGCCACGACAAACAACAGCGCCAGCACATACCAGCCTCCCCATTCGATCTTACGTCCTTTCCCATTTGATTCGTTCTTGCGTCCTTCCGCTGTACATTCGTTCTTACCTTCTTCCATCTATAATTAGGTTAAGCGTTTAAAACCTGTCTGGCATACCGGCCCTTTCAGATACCGTTCGATATTTCCTTCTCCCAGCGCTTTGGCAATCAAAGCAAACACGTCGTCCGTCGCCTGCATATAGGCGTCCAAGTGTTCTTGCCGGTGTGCATAGCTTGGATAAAACGACGTGGTGGCCAAAAAACCTTTGGACAGCATCTCCTGCGTGTAGAGCGTCTTGCACGCTAACGGGTTCGTTTTGAAGTCGAAATGACTTAGCGGATAGATGCTGCCCACATGGACGTCTATCCCGTGCTTTTGCGCCAGTCTGCTCCATGCTTCCTGTACCTGCCGGCCACAGTCCATCAGATGCGCCTGTACGTTGCAAGCCCTCATCTTCCGGATGGTAGCCAGCGCTGCCGCAGGCCCGATGCGTTCGGTCCAGTAGGTGCTGCTGATAAACGAATCCTGTGCGGCATCCATATACTTGGCTTTGCCGATGACCGCCCCCATCGGGAAGCCATTGCTGATGCCCTTGGCAAAAACGGCCATGTCGGGATGCAAATCGATCAACAGGTGAGCGCCGCCGCAGTTCATCCGGAAGCCGCTCGATACTTCATCCACGATTAAGGGGACGTTCAGGCGGGCGGTCTCGCGTTCGAGCGTTTCAAAAAAATCTTTCTCCGGCTCGATGTTGCGGACGGTTTCGAGCACGACGCCACCTATCTGGTGTTCATATTTTTCAATCAGCGACAGGAACTCCGCCGTATTGTTGTAGAAAAACGGATACGACGTACCTTTCAGGTTCCGTGCGATACCGGTGGGCTTGAGGCCCGGCAATAACTGACCGTCCAAAGCCGAATCGTCCGACAGGTTGGCCGAAATATACCAGTCGTGCCATCCATGATAGCCGCTGAACAGGATGATGTCCTTGCGGGTGGCAGCCCTGGCGATACGCACGGCCACAGCCATCGCATCGCCGCCGCCGCGGGCAAACCGCGCCATTTCGGCCCACGGATGCAACGCTATCATCAGTTCGGCCAAAGCCACTTCTTCGGGCGCGTTCAGCGTCGACATGCTGCCGTCGGTGATCACTTTTTGTACGGCATCGTTCACATCGTCGTCGGCATAGCCCAGCGAACAGGCGCCTATGCCCATGAAACTCATGTCGATGTATCTGTTTCCATCCAAATCCCAAATCTCACAGCCTTTGGCTTTCTCGTAATAAGCCGGCCACTGGTCGGGCAGGAACTGTTCCGGCCTTTTCGATAACAGTTGAACCCCTCCCGGAATGATTTTCTTTGCCTGAACGTACAGGTCTTGTCCTTTTCCCATTAAAATTTTCTATTTTAAAATTATACATTTATCTATATTCCCCAAGCCATTAACCGCTAATCCTCCAGCTGAAACAACGCCATCGCACTGTTATAAAAAATATCCTCCACGCCGTTACGGTCGATGTCGAGCATCCGGCAAGCCTGCTTAAGCGCAAGCAGATTTTCCACCCCGACCAGGTTGGCCGTGAACGCCGTCTTGCTGTCCATGAGTTGCAGTTGCTCCTTGTAAAGCCACAAAAAACTGTCGGCTATCGAGATACATTTGCCGCGCATCATGGACACCGGAAAATCGCTGCCCCACAGCACCCGCCGTGTTCCCGCAGCTTTCAGGACGGCAAAAATGGGCGTCGGCTCGCAGACGGCCGAAACGTCGAAATAGATGTTCGGAATATCGGCAACGCCAGCAACACTGTCCAATACGGTCCATGCAGCAAAGCCGCGGGCGACGTGCGCCAATATCAGTTTGGCCGACGGATATTTCCTTGCCATCCGGCAGATATACGCAAAATTGCCTGGATCGGACAGGGCATGGTCTTTCACCATGTGCAGGGTGATGCAGAAACCGTTTTCATCGGCTACCTGCCAGGCGCTCTCCGGCAGGTATTCGCCGATCTCCCGCTCCCAGGTGGGCTTCGTTTTTGCGCAGCTGTGATAACATTTGAACCCCCTGATATGCTTATGCGTCAATAGCTTTTTGATGTCGGCTGCCGTATCGTCGGGCAACACGAACGCCTCGCCGACAAGGTCGGGATATTGTTCCAATTGCGACACTAAAAAATCATTGCATTGCTGCCGGTTGCCGTTGGAACGGTCGACCATCGTAGGGTCGGGGTTGGAAACGAGATTGAGCCGCAACCGCGTTAAGCCAGGATACAATGGCGTCTGGCAGCGTATGTATCCATCCATTCCCGCCACAGGCCCCAATGCTTTGATTGTCAGATTAGCCACCGCCGATTGCGGACAGTATGCCGTATCATACAAATGGGCGTGTGCGTCAAAAATTTTAGATGGGATAAAGTCGCGCAGCGACTGTATGACGCGCAAGTCGCTCTCCGACAGGACAAAATCCTCCATGCCGGGCATGACGTCCGTAGCCGCTGACTGCCCGCCGGCACACGAAAAAACGGCTGGCGACATCAGGCCTACCGATGCCCCCGCCAGTGCAAACTGTTCCATAAAATTTCGTCTATTCATATCCTACAAGTTTCATCGATGTATGGTTTCTTTTAATTCGCGTAAATTCGCGTAAATTCGCATAATTCGCGGACTAGTCGCCCGTTCAGTAACAATAATCCCGCACCGCCCGAAAAATAGCTATCACATTCTCCACGCTGGTGTCGCCCTGCACCTGGTGCGACGGCGACACGATGAACCCGTAGTTTTTCCCCAGCACGGAGATGATACGCGTCGTTTCGTCGTATACCTCGCTGGCGGTCGCATGGGGTAACATTTCCACCTCGTCGATGGCGCCATGGAACGAAATGCGGTCGGCAAAACGCTCGCTCAGGCTTTCGGGCTGCATGCCGCCTGCTGTCACCTGTATCGGATCAAGAATGTCAAGCCCGATTTCGACCAAGTCGTCGACCACCACGTCGACCGAGCCGCAGGAATGATAAAAGGTATGAAGCCCCATGTCCTTAAACGGTCGGATAAGCCCTGCCGTGTGCGGTTTGATCAGTTCGCGCCAGATGTCGGGGTCAATCATGAGACAGTTCTGTCCGCCAATATCGCCGCCCGATCCGATGATGTCGATCTGCCCGTCGGCAGCTTCCAGCACGCGCATCGCCCGGTTGTAGTAGTACTCCCGAACCTTCGTGCAGATGGCGGTCACGATTTCAGGGCTTTCATATAAATCGACAAAGAACTGCTCCATCCCGCGCATGTACCAGGGCGTTTCAAAAGCGCCGCCGGCAAAGAACATGATCGCGCGGTCGTCGGTATGCTTGTTGCTCGCTATCACCTCCCTGATTTTGCTGTAATCCCACCAGTCGAGCGACGGCCAGCTATGCTCCATCACCTGTTCGACTGTCGTGCAATGCGCAAGCGGATGGCGCGCAAAATCATAATAGGTGTTATATTCATTCTTGGCCGCCCGCATCTCGTTGCCCCAAAAGTCTTTGCCCTCGCCAAAAAGCGTGGGTGTACTCAACGCTTTCGGGCCAATAAACGGAACCGACACCCAGCGCAGGTCAATATCTAATTTGTCAAGCACATCTACTTGTGTTTCAACGCCAAAATGCGCCTGCAACGCTTCCCACACTTCTGCCGTACAGCGCAACGAAGTGGGTGGCCGGTCTGTTTTTTGCCGCATCGCAGCGGCTTTTATCCGTTCTTTACTTGTCATGTCATTCTTACTCGTAATATTTAGGTTTATTCATGTTTGAAAAGTGCAAATATAATCATTTTCATTCATAACTTCATAGATATGGATGTTAAATAAATGTAAATAATATATAAATACGGTACTTCCAAGCGGCGTCCCGCCATTTCTGATTGGTTATCCCATTCGCCCCTCAAACAGTTCATATTTGTTCTTTCCGACGAAAAGGATCACAGCTTTTTTCAAGTCTTTTCTGTCTTTCATCCGCGACGAGGCGCTGTAGGCCTGCAACTGCGCTTGGGCTTCGAGACGATAGGGTTCCAGATTCTTCACGCTGGCCTTGAGGTACTTAAGCTCGAATATCCATTCGTAC
>Ga0082212_10001777_pt1 | contig 31768 bp, 26 predicted proteins | sample TergutNt197P3_FD_71548 | JGI IMG/M metagenome (GOLD analysis project Ga0082212, IMG submission 71548) | Neocapritermes taracua P3 segment gut microbial communities from Petit-Saut dam, French Guiana - Nt197 P3 | ecosystem: Host-associated > Arthropoda: Insects > Digestive system > Gut ...
GACGGCTACTTCAATGAAGAAGAACGCGAAGACGTCCTTCGGGATATACAGAGCAAAAGGCCGGACTTCCTTTTCATCGGTATGGGGTTCCCGGCTCAGGATATATTCTTCACGAAACACCAGGATAGGCTGCCCGTCGGCCTCATGGTAGGCGTAGGCGGGACATTCGACGCCCTAAGCGGCAGGGTCAGGCGGGCGCCGCTTTGGATACGGAAACTCAATCTGGAATGGGCTTACCGCTTCGCTCAGAACCCGAGGCGCCTCGGGCGCTTCTGGGCGCTGCCCCGGTTCCTGCTGGCAGTGCGCCGCCAAAGAAACTCCTTAACAAGCCGCCCCAGCTAACAAGCCATCTCCGTTCGTAATGCGTTTCAACTGAAAGTCCAAAAGCGCAATCAGCCCATATCCGGCGAAAGGACTACCGCTCATGCCATCCTCCAACCTGCGCTATGAAGCCCTCTCCCCCGCCTTGCAGAAGCAGATCGTAGACGACCGCAGCAACGGCTGGGTTTGCCCTTGGCGGTGCCACGACGAGACCGCCCTTCGCCGCGACCAAGCCAGGGACGCGGCCACGCTTTGGCGCCCCGCCTTCGTCCGGGATGTGGAGAAAGTCCTTCATTCCCCTTACTACAACCGGTATACGGACAAGACCCAGGTATTCTCTTTCTACCGCAACGATGACATCACCCGCCGCGCCCTCCATGTACAGCTGGTCTCCCGTATCGCCCGCAATATCGGCAGCGCCCTCGGCCTCAACCTGGATCTCATCGAAGCCATCGCCCTGGGCCACGACTTGGGGCATACGCCCTTTGGCCACGCCGGGGAAGAATACCTCAGCCATTTGTTATATAAGGAGACCGGCCGCCGCTTCAACCACAACGTCCACAGCGTAAGGGTCCTGGATAAGCTCTTCTACCGCAACCTCACGCTCCAGGCCCTGGACGGCATCCTCTGCCACAACGGCGAATTCATCCACCAGGGCTACCGGCCCGCTTATCTGGCGGATTTAACCTTCGCGGCTTTGGACGGGAAGATCCAAACCTGCGACACGGACGATACGGTGATCCCGGGCTTGATCGCCAATACTCTCGAGGGCTGCGTCGTACGGGTAAGCGACATGGTCGCCTATCTGGGCAAAGACAGGCAGGACGCCCGCCGGGCGCGGCTCCTGCAGGGGGACGAGCCATTCAGCGCCGAACGCATCGGTATGGAGAACGCCGAGATCATCAATAATGTGACCGTGAACCTCATCGAGAATAGTTATGGCAAAGACCAACTGCGGCTGGACGCGGAGATCGTGGATGAGATACGGACCGCCAAGCAGGAAAACTACGACCTGATCTATCAAAACGAAAAGATCGCTTCCGTTTATAACGAAAACATCCGGCCAATGTTTGAGGCTATCTACTACCGCCTGCTGGACGACCTAGCCGCGGACCGCCGGGATTCCTGGGTATACCGCCACCACATGTATTTCGTGAACAACAATCGCCGGTACTATGTAGATACCGGCGACCCTGCTAAGGACTACGCCAACGAAGAGCCAAACCAAATCGTCACGGATTACATCGCCAGCATGACGGACGACTACTTTGTGGACTTATATCACAACCTGTTTCCCGACGGTAAACACGACGTCCGCTATACATCATACTTCGACGACGAGCGCTGACCTGCCGCCCGGCGCATCGTGGCGCTAGCCGGATCAATATCGCAAAAACAGGGAGCTTCGGCTCCCTGTTTCGTGTAGAGGTGCTGATACTGCATTCAACTGTGTCGGCGTTATCGCTCCCAGCGCTTTTCGGGATAGCTACGCGGCTTCCCCATCGGCGCCGTCGGCGGTAGCGCCCGCTTCGCCTGCATCATCGTTGTCCGTATCCTCGCCGGCGTTCCCGTCGGCGTCTTCGCCGGCTTCCGCTTCCGGCTCAGGAGGGGCATAGATACTCAGGAGAAGCTCCCGAGCCGCTTCCTCATCCATGACCCAATACGCCCCGCCGCCAATGGTTTTCGCCTCTCCTGGCAATGTGGCGCTGCTAAAACTCAGGCTCTTAATATCGGTAAACCGAAAAGCCAGATTCAACATCTTCGGCGTCGTCATATCTGTTTTGACATTGTCCCTCAGCTCGCCCATCAGGCTGGGCAGCTTGGCGACGGTACCCAGGCTGATGGCCTGATCAAGAAAAGCCTTGACGAACTTCTGCTGCCGGGCAACGCGACCGATATCCGCCGAGGGGTCGCCCCGCCACCGGACGTACTGCAGCGCCTTGTCCCCGTCCAGCTTCTGCCGTCCGGCGAAAAGGTCGATGCCTTCCTCCGGGAAGTACATGCGGCGCTCCACATCGTAGTCCACGCCGCCCAGGATATCGACGCATTTCGCGAAGCCTTTAAAGTTTGTCTCTACATAATAATGGACGTTGACCCCCAGCAGGTTCTCCACTGTCTTCACCAGCAGCTCCGGGCCGCCGTAGGTGTGGGCATGGTTGATTTTTGTGATACTGTCCGAATCAGCGATTTGCGTCCGGGTATCCCGGGGTATGGAGATCATGTCCACATCCCGGGTATCCAGGTTGATCGCCACAAGGATGATGGTGTCCGCTCTGGCTTGCTCGCCTTTCTCCCTTTCGTCCGTCCCCATCAGTAGCAGAGTGAGTATCTGGGGACCTTTGCTCTCCTCCCCCGGCGCTTCGATGAGCGCTTCCTCGTCCGGAGGGACGATGAGAGCCGGTTCCTCCGGGATAAGGGTGGCGCCGTATACCTGACCCACAAAGTAGGAGCCGATAGCTAAAAGCATGCAGAGTAGAACCAACAGCAGGATCTTCCATAGCTCGACGCCCTGGGCCTGCTCCGCGGTATCCGTGAGGCCCGCGACGCCGGCTGCTTCCGCATCGGCAACGCGATCCCCTTTGCTTCTCTTTCTTATTTTTCTCGAACGCTCGAGGGGAGGCAGCTCAAAGAAGGGATGCGTATACTCCTCTTCGGCTGCCGCTTCGGTCAGCTCTTCAGCCGGCGCTTCATCGGGAGCGGCGTCGGCGGCGATAGCGGCAATGGTATCGGCTGCCCATTCGGCGGGCGGCTCCTGTTCATCGTCGAAGTCCCGCGTCGACCGGGCGGCGGCAGACTGCTCCGGCTCGAAGATGGCAGACGGCTCAGGCCCGCCAATCTCGGGCGGCTCCTGTTCGTCGTCGAAGTCCCGCGTCGACCGGGCGGCCGCAGACTGCTCCGGCTCGTCCCCGGCAGGCAACGCTGGCTCAGGCCCGCCAGACATCCCCGGCTCGTCGCTGACAGTCAGCGTCGGCTCGACGCCTGCGGCGGCGGCGGCGCCGGTATCGGCTGCCCATCCGGCTGGCGGCTCCGTCTCGCCAGGCGCGGGCGCTTCATGCTCTTCGAGTTCGTGCGTCTCCGCCTCGACGTCGAAGGGCGGTACAAGCCGGCTGCTTGAAGGTGGGTCAAAGCGAACCTCATAAACTGGCTCCGCTTCCGCCGCCTCCCCGGCTGCCGCTTCTACTGCTGCTACCGCATCTGCTACTGCTACTGCTTCCGCTGCTGCTTCTGCTGCTGCTGCTGCCGTTGCTGCCGCTTCTGCTTCTGCTGCCGTTGCTGCCGCCTCTGCTGCCGCAGCCTCCGCCGCTTCCTTCGCCGCGGTTTCCGACAGCACCTCAAAGAGCGAGCCTGTCTGCGGTATGTCGATCACGCCGGGTTCGCCGCCCGGCTGCGCGCCGAAGGGCCCTGGATCCTGCTCGCGGGAGTCCCCCCACGCGTCAAAACCCCTGGCCGCGGCCTTTCGTTCGTTTTCCGCCTCATTCAGCTTATCACGCTGTTCGTCCATCAAATGCTCCGTGTCTGTTAGTGTATCATTCTTTTAAATAACTACGCTAATACTCCGTAACACCGTAGGATTGCACGTTATCGCTACACGATAATGAAAATATCATAAAAATGTATCATTCTTGTAAAAATAGATATAACAAACTCTAAACAGGGGAACTAGCGCCACGCTGCACAAGCGCCGCGTTGCGCTAACCTAGCCCGTCCCTTAGATACCTGATCTCTACCCGCTTGAGGTTGTCGTCCCACAGCACGATAGCCCCAAGCCATTGGCTCACGAAGCGCACGGGCACCAAAGTCCTGTCGCCGACGATCCGGGGCGCGGTATCCATCTCCACCGGACGCCCGCCTACCAGGGCGGTGCTTTGATCCACCGTCAGCAGTACCTGGCGGCTGCCCAGGATGTATGCCACCTGCCTGGTCTCGCCGTTCCACACGACCTCGGCGCCCAGGGCCTCGCCCACAAAGCGCAGGGGCACCATGGTGCGGCCGTCGATGATCCGGGGAGGCACGTCCATATCCGCAGCTCCCGCGGGCGCGCCGCCCGGGCTGTAGTACTCGGCCCGGGGTACATCCGGCCACAGATAGATGCGGTGAAGATGGCCGTCCTCCCATGCTTTCAGCTTGCGCTCCAGCGTGACCGCCCTGCCTTCCAGCATCTCCAGCTTCTGCTCCCTGGGTTGCATCTTCTGGGTAAGCCAGTTGGCCAGGCCGTCCCGGGTCAGCAGCACCTCGCCGGCCCATAAGGGGGCGCTCCCCCATAAGACGGCGGTAAGCGCGAGAGCGGCGACGATCATCCTCGCAGCCGGCAGCCTGGGCTTCAAAGCGCCCCCGGCCAGCCGCCTCCGAAGCGAGTCGATGGCGGTCATCATGAATACAATAACTTGACCTTGCCGAAGGAGTACACCTCCGCGCCCAGCTCGGCAAAAGCCGCCGGGGGCGCTTCGCCCTTAAGCTCGCCGCTTCTGACCTTCTCCGCGCAGGCTATGAGCTCGTCGAGGATGGCGCTGTCCACGATGGCGTCGCCATGGCCGCCGAAGACCTTGTCGAAGCGGCTCCGCATACCGATCAGCTTCCCGAGGCTATCGATGTACCCGGCAATGTTTCTCCCCGGCCCGGTCATGAAGACCAGCCCGTTTTGCACGCTGTCGCCGCCAAATATCACGCGGTTTTCCTCATCGAGGAGCGCTATGCTGCCCGGCGTATGCCCCGGGATCAGGACGACTTCAAATCTCCGCCCGCCCAGGTCGATTACGTCCCCTTCCCAAAGCGAGACCACAGGCGCGGCGTATTTCACCGTGTCATAGTAGCGGTCGAAGTCTGATGGGTGCATATGAGCCGGCCCAAAGAGTTTGTTGCCCAGTACATGATCCCCGTCTGCGTGGGTGTTGACCAGGGTGACGGGGAGGCTGGTGAGCTTTTCCACCGTCCCCCTGAGGTCACCTCTGCCGAAGCAGCTATCCACAAGCATGGCTTTCTCTTTGCCGACCACCAGAAAGCAGCACACATTGATGGTTCCCGCCGCCCCCTCCGTGATCTGCCAGCAGGATTCGTCCAATTGCTTCACGTCGTAAGTAATATCATCCATATTATACCATCCTTTCTCGCACGCCGGGCTGTTTAGCAGCCGCTGAGTTGGTATAGCCCCTTTGCTCAACCGCGCCTTTACGCCAACGCGCTACACTGTCTGGGCGGCAGGCGCCACGGGGGGCCCGCCTTCCTGTGGGGGCCTGTCCTGGGGCGTCCCCTGTATGCCGCCGTCCGGCGGGCCGTTTTGTATGTATTGTTCATCTAAGTCAGGATGAAGCAGGGCTATGCGGGAGAAAGCCATTTTTTTCCATTTGCCTTGCTTATAGGAAACATACATATGCACCGCGCCGACTGCCCAACCGCCTACCTGGCTCCAGTATATGGCGTCCGCGCTGCGCAACAAATGGTTCAGCAGGATGACCAGGGGTATACGCGCTACGATGTTGAAAGTAATGGCGTTGATCATGGGGATGACGGTAGCCCCCGACCCCCTCATCACGCCGCCATGGATCTGTATCGTTGCCAACAGGAGATAAAAGGGCACCACTGTGCGCATCATCCTGTACCCGGCTTCGATGGTAGCCGCGTTGTCCGTAAAGAGCATCAGGATATACTTCCCGAATAGCAGGAGCAGAGAGGACATAACGGCTGTAACGATGGCAGCGAGGGCGAAACCCTGCTTCGCCCCCAGATATACACGATCCATCCTGGCGGCGCCGATGTTTTGCCCCGTGTAGGAGGTCATGGCCATGCTGAAAGACATGACAGGCATGACCGCAAGCATATCCACCTTCATCGCCGCCGCGTAGCCCGCTATGGTGGTGGTGCCGTATGTGGTGACAAAGCTCATGATGACCATGCCGCCGATGGACATGATCGCTTGCTGGCAGGCGGTGGGGATACCGATTTTGAATATTTCTTTCGTCCGCTGCCAGCTGATCCTCAGCTCTTTAAAAGATATCCGGGTCAGGGGGCCGGTCCTGTGCAGGGCGATCAAAGCGATGATGGCCGATATAAACTGGGATATGACCGTCGCCCAGGCGGCGCCTGCCACGCCCATCCCCATGGGGATGATGAATATCAGGTCCAATATCATATTCATGATCGATGTGATGATCAGGATGATCAGCGGCATGCGGGAATTGCCCTGGCCGCGCATGAAGCCGCAGGTCATGTTGTACATCATCTGCCCGATGATGCCTGAGAACAGTATCCTGACGTAGATCAGCGCCAGGTCGTATGTGTCCGCGGGCGTATTCAGGAGGCGGAGCACCGCCGGGGAAAAAACGATGCCGATGGCGGACAGGATAAGCCCCACGACCAGGGCCAGCATGATCGCCGTGTGCAGAGTCTGGCGCAAGGCGGAGGCGTTGCGCGCGCCGTAGTACTGGGACACCAGCACGGTGGAGCCCATAGCCACGCCCATAAATATGGATACCAGGAAGAATAGTATGGGCGAGCTCACGCCCACAGCCGCCAAAGCCACATGCCCGACCCAGCGGCCCACGATGATGGAGTCCACCGTATTATACAGTTGTTGGAACAGATTCCCGATAAAGAGCGGTATGGCAAACCGCAGGAGCTTTTTCCACGGCGTGCCGGTAAGCAGATCGACGGCGCCGCTTCGTTTGACATTGAATACATTTTCACCCATTTTGTTTATGCACATTCTTTCTTTCATTAATTTACACGATTACAGTTTACGCCTTGCTCACTGTCACGTCAAGGGAGGGGCGCAAGCCACAATAAATATCGCGTTTATTATTTAGTCCGCAGATATTGCCTATACCAATGCGGGCATGCTATACTTAAATATCACAAAACGCCTTGACCCTGACCTTATTTATTAAATTTATTTTCTTCATTTTACTCGCTTTTTTCAACATTTCTGTCCCGAGCCTCCGGGACAAGCGAAGGAGCAGACCATGTATAAAATCGCTTTGCTGACCTACCCCTACCTGGCGCCTTATTTTGAAGAAACCGTCATGCCCATGCGTGCCCAGTGCGATATCGAGCTGGTCACCTTTGAGAAGCAAAGCCAGCTTCTCACGATGATACCCGACCTGGCCGAGCAATACGACGGCTTGTGCGTATTCAGCGCTTTGGTAGAAAAATTCATCAACCAATCCCATCCAAGCCTGCCTAAGCCTATCCTGTACCTTGACCGGCATTGCGTGGATTACTTTAAGACCTTCTTCATGATGCTCAGCGACAAGCGGGATATCGACTTCTCCCGCGTACTCATCGACACCTCCCTGATCCATCCGGAAAACACCCACTCACTGGAGTACGCCATGCAAACGCTGGCGCAGTTCGAGGAAAGGCGCATACTCTTCACCGAGGACATCAGCATGGAGGATTTCATCGACATCGAGGCTAAGCTGGAAGGCGTCGCTATGGATCTTTGGCAGCGGGGGAAATTTGACGTGCTCGTCTGCCGTTTCGCGAACATGGCCTCCCTTATGGAGCGCCAGGGCATCCCCTACGTGTTCGTCTACCCGGAGAGGCACCGCATCGAAGATACTTTAGTGAACCTGCTGAACCGCATACGGCTGGATAAGCAGACGGAAGGCCTGCCGGCTTCCATCATGATCGCCCCGGGGGGCGACAACCGCAGGGAGTTTCAGGAGATCAGCGCGGACAGCATACGCATCCAGAGGGCTTTGCTGGAGTTTAGTAAAAACTACTCCTCGAACTTCACCATCCAGTTCATGTCCCAGGGCTACGAGATCCTGACGTCGCAGATGACCGTCCAGAAGATCACCGGGGATTTCACCACGTGCCAGTTGGGCTACTTCCTATTCAGTACCCTTGGGGTCAACGCGCGCATCGGTTACGGCATAGGGAACGATATCTCCAATGCCCGGCAGCACGCCATCCGGGCGCGGAAAGCCGCTGAGGATTCCGGCGTCAACTGCGTCATCAACGGCGACGGAACGATGATCCCCCTGCAGCTGAGATCGTCGGTGAGGCAGTCCCCCGGCCAGGGGGACGGCACCGCCCTCCTGGTGGACAGGACCGGCCTTTCCCCCGTCACCATCCAGCGGATACGCTCGGCGCTGCAGTTCCTCGGCACAAACGACGTGACGAACCACAACCTGGCGGAGGCCCTGCAGGTCACGGTAGCTAACGCCAACCGTTTTCTCAACGCCCTGGTCAACAGCGGTAACGCGGCCATCGTCGATACGAAGAAAGGCTTGTCCAAGGGTAGGCCAAGCCGCATATACCGGATAAATTTATGATGAGGCAGGTGCTCACGTGTTAAAAATCCTTAAGCTTCTCAAACCAAAGGAATGGCGGCAGGTATTCGCCGTCTTCATCCTCGCCGTGACCCAGGTCTGGATCGACCTGAAGTTCCCGGATTATCTGGCGACCATCACGCGCTTGGTGCAGACCCCGGGCAGCCGGATCGGCGACATCTGGATGGCGGGCGTATACATGCTGATCTGCGCCCTGAGCAGCCTGGCATGCGTCATCGTCATCAGCTTCCTGGCGTCCCGTACCTCGGCGGCGCTGGCTGCCCGGCTGCGGAGCATGATCTTCACGAAGGTGGGCTCCTTCTCCATGGAGGAGACAGGCCGCTTCTCCACCGCAAGCCTTATCACCCGCTCCACAAACGACGTCACCCAGGTGCAGACCTTCTTCATGGCCGGGCTGCAGATGCTGCTCAAGGTACCCATACTTGCCATCGGCGGCATACTGAAGATCGCCGGCAAAGGTTACGAATGGACCTTAGCCACCGCTTCCGCCCTGGGATTCATGCTCCTGGTGGTAGCCTGCGCCATGTGGGTGGTGCTGCCCATCTTCAGCCGGATGCAGTCTCTGGTGGATAACCTTAACCTGGCGGTGCGGGAGAGCCTCACCGGGCGGTTTGTGATACGGGCGTACAACGCGGAAGGCTTCCAGACAGGGAAGTTCAGCAGGGCAAACGAAGGGTTTACCCAGGCGGACCAGAGGACCAACCGGGCCATGGCCGCCATGGGGCCCGCCATGTCTATAGCCAGCAACGGCCTCGTACTGGCTATCTACATCATCGGCGCCTCGATGATCATCAAGGCTGGCCCGCCCTCGGCGCTTCTGCCCTTCTCCAATATGGTCGTCATGTCCTCCTACGCGGCCCAGGTCATGACCGCGGTGAAATTCATCACGAAGGTGCTTCCGCGCTGGCCCAGGGCTTCCGTATCAGCCAAGCGGATCAATGAAGTGCTGGATACGGATCCGGCGCTAAGCGACGGGCTGCTCAGCGAGGGCATTTCCGGCGTCCGGGGCGAGGTGCTCTTCCAGAATGTCAGCTTCCGGTATCCCGGGGCTGCCGCCAATGTCCTGGAAGATATAAGCTTCACCGCCCGCCAGGGGGAAACCGTAGCCTTTGTTGGCTCCACGGGCAGCGGCAAAACTACGCTGATCAATCTTGTCCTGCGGTTCTACGAAGCGACTCAGGGGCAAGTGATGGTAGACGGCGTAGACGTGAGGAACTACAACCGCAAGTCTCTGTACAACAAGATCGGCTACGTCCCCCAGAAGGCGGCGCTCTTCAAGGGCACGGTGGCGTCAAATGTGGCTTTCGGCGACAACGGCAGAGGCAGGTACTCAGCCGTGGATGTGGAAAAGGCGGTGAAGACCGCCCAGGGCAAGGACTTTGTGGAGGAGCTGGAAGGCGGCTACCAGGCCGCGGTGTCCCAGGGGGGCGCCACCTTCTCAGGCGGGCAGAAGCAGCGCCTGTCCATCGCCCGGGCGATCTGCCGCAAGCCGGAGATACTCATCTTCGACGACGCTTTCTCGGCGCTGGACTATAAGACCGACCGGGAGCTGCGCAACGCGCTGCGCAATGAAGCGGCCGGAGCTACGCGGCTCATCGTCGCCCAGCGTATAGGCGCCATCATGGACGCCGACCGTATCATCGTGCTGGACGAGGGCCGGATCGCCGGGCAAGGCACGCACAAGGAGCTGCTGCAGACCTGCCGGGTCTACCGGGAGATCGCCATGTCGCAGCTCAGCGAGGAGGAGTTGGTCTCATGAGTGAAGATAAGAATAAAGTAAACGGCGCGGGGGGCGCGGTTAATACCGGCGGCAAGGCTCCGGGCGAAGCCCCGGGCGAGGATACGGGCGAGAGCAGCGGAAAGAGGCTGGAAGGCGTAGCCATGGGTATCCACCACTTCGGCGGCCCCGTGGAGAAAGCGGGCAACTACCGCCAGGTCTGGGGCAAGCTCATCGTCTACTGCAGGCAGTACATGCCGAAGATCGCCCTGGCTGTGGCGATCACCATCGTCGGCAATTTGTTTCAAGTGTCCGTGCCGGGGCGGCTGCGGGCCATCACCGACGTCATCAAGGACGGCTTGACCGGGCCTATCGACCCCCGGGCCCTGTCGGCCATAGCCGTCACCCTGGGCTGCCTCTTCGCCGGGGCGGCGCTGATGAGCTTCCTGCAAAACTTCATCATGGCAGCCGTCACCGCACGCATCTCCAGGAATCTGCGCACCGCCATATCAGAGAAGGTCAACCGCCTGCCGCTGAAGTACTTCGACCGGGTCAGCCTGGGCGACGTGATCAGCCGCGTCACCAACGACGTGGATACCATAGGCCAGACCTTGAACCAGAATATCGGCATGCTGATATCCGCTTCCACCCAGTTTGCCGGTTCCCTGATCCTGATGCTGTACACGAACCTGACCTTGGCTCTTACCGCGGTAGGCATGAGCGCCATCGGGTTCCTGGCGTCCAAGGTAGTGATGTCCCGGTCGCAGCCTTTCTTCCGGGGGCAGCAGCAGGGGCTCGGCGCCGTCAACGGGCACATCGAGGAGATATTCTCCAATCACCATGTAGTGCTGGCGTACAACGGCGGGGACGCCGCGAAGGCCACCTTTGACGGCATCAACGACGGATTATATACGGCAGCCTGGAAGGCGCAGTTTGTATCCGGCTTCATCACGCCTTTGATGAATTTCTCCGGCAGCATAGCTTACGTCGCCATATGCGTGGTAGGCGCTCTGCTGGTACTGCAGGGGCGGATCACCTTCGGCGTCATCGTCGCCTTCATTATGTATGTGGATCAATTCACCCAGGGGCTTACCCATATAGCGGAGACTGTACCCGGCCTGCAGAGTACCACGGCGGCAGGCGAGCGCGTCTTCGAGCTCCTGGACGAAGAGGAGCTTGAGGATGAGAGCCATAAAACAGCTCGTCTGATCGATGTGAAGGGGGACGTCTCCTTCGCGGGGCTGAGCTTCGGGTATCGGGAAGACAAGACCGTCATCCATGACTTCTCCGCCGAGGTGAAGGCGGGGCAGAAGGTCGCCATCGTCGGCCCCACCGGCGCGGGCAAGACCACCATCGTCAACCTTTTGATGCGCTTTTACGAGCTGGGCGGCGGGGATATCCTCATCGACGGCGCCCCCATCAGCCAGGTGACGCGGGGGAACGTTCACGACCAGTTCGGCATGGTGCTCCAGGACGCCTGGCTGTTTGAGGGCACGTTGAAGGAAAACATCATATTCAATAAACAAGGCGTCGGCGACGGGCGGGTGGAAGAAGTCTGTAAGGCAGTGGGATTGCACCATTTCATCGCCGCGCTCCCCGAGGGCTACGATACTGTGCTAAACAGCGCCACGAGCTTATCCGAGGGGCAGAAGCAGCTGGTAGCCATCGCCCGGGCCATGATCCAAAACGCGCCCATGCTGATCCTTGATGAGGCGACCAGCTCGGTAGACACCCGCACCGAGTCCCTGGTCCAAGCCGCCATGGACCAGCTTATGGCAGGCAGGACGTCCTTTGTCATCGCCCACCGCTTGTCCACGATTAAAAACGCCGACCTGATCCTGGTCATGAAGGACGGGGACGTCATCGAGCGGGGTACGCACGAGGATCTATTGGGGCAAAACGGGTTCTACACCGAGCTGTACAACAGCCAGTTTGATTTGAGCGCTTGATATTCGACAGCGACTTAACAAGGGAGGCTTGATTAATGACGATTTCCAATGAGGTGCTGACCTGTATCATCAAACGCAGGAGCACGCGCAAATTCACCGACGAACAGATCTCCCCTGAGCAGCTGGACGCCCTGCTGGAAGCTGCGGTATGGGCCCCCAGCGGAGGAAACAACCAAAGCTGGCTCTTTACCGCCATCCAGAACAAAGACGTCCTGGGGCGCTTGAACGAACTTGTCCGGGAAGGGTTCAGGCATTGGGTCCCGGACGACGATTATCCCGGCAAGCACGCCATGAAGAACGCGGTGTTGAATGAGAATTACCACTTCTTCCACCACGCGCCGACCCTGATCGTTGCCTCTAACCGGCCGAATTATGAAAACGCCATGGCGGACTGCGCCCTGGCCCTGGAAAACATCTTTCTCGCCGCCCAGTCGATGAAGCTGGGAAGCTGCTACATCAATCAGCTGCACTGGCTGCGCGACGACGAGGGCGTCCGGGGGTATCTGGCGGAGCTTGGCATCCCCAGGGAGCATACGATCTGCTCCGCCGCCGCCGTGGGCTTCATCGGCGCGGAATCCCCAGCCCCCGCCCGCAAAGAAGGCGCGATCAAGATCATCCGTTAACACAATGGGGACGGTTCTTTTGTGTTTTTCAAAAAACACAAGGGGACGGTTCTCCAACGGCGCCTTCGCAGCGCTACAATAGTTCCCGCATCTCCGTCATGTTTTCCCAGTAGCGCTTCGGCAGGTGCGTCATTCGGCACCTGGGGTTGTACCTGGCTTCGATGGTTACGGTATGGTAGAACTGTTTCCACAACGCCCTGTACCGTTCTTCCGCCTCGTCCGCTTCGGGGAATGGCAATTCATCCAGGGAAACGATTTCACGCCGGCGGCCTTGATAGATCAGGGCCGCTTTGTGATTTTTGTCGAAGATGATGAATTCTTCCTCCGAAAAGCGGGCGCAAAAGTGATTGGCGATGAAGGGAAGGATGAAGTTTTTCGGCGTGATCTGCGACGCCAGTACCCCGCCGTAGTCGGAAAAACGGACAAATCCCCTCAATAGATGCGCTTCCTTCAGCAAGTGCTTCTCCGCGTCCAGCAGCGCCGCCACGTAGGGGTGCCCCAGCATGTCAAGAGTCTTGCGGCCTTCGCGGTAAGCAAGGGTGAGGAACCGGAGGAGGCACATTTCCTTTTCCCGCAAGCAGCTCAGAAAAACGGTCTCGATCAGATCCAGGGCGTCGCCGCATATCCTGGCCGGTATGGAGTCCCGCACCCTGGCGGCGATAGACAAATCGGTGACGATGGTCTTCGTTTGTAGCAACGTCGGCTGGGCGTCCCGCTCCGCCAGTATCTCCGCCGGGGCTTCTCTGAGATAGTAGCTTTCGTATACACAGCAGAAGAAGCCCGCCAGGCTGCCGTCATAGTAGTAGACAACTGCGCCTGCTGCCGGGGGCTGTGGCGGCGGCTGCTCCTGTGCCTGCGACTGCTCCTGCGCCATCGTCGGCGGCGGCACCTGTGCCAGCGCCTGCACCCGCGCCTGCGACTGCTCCTGCGCCTGTGCCTGCGCCTGCGCCATCGTCGGTGGCGGCACCTGTGCCTGTGCCTGCGCCATCGTCGGCGGCGGCACCTGTGCCAGCGCCTGCACCCGCGCCTGCGATTGCTCCTGCGCCTGCCGCTGCTCCTGCCACTTCGCCTGGCGCGCCGCCTTCGCCTGCTGATACAGCGGGCAGCCCGGGCAGCGCCGCACCGTATCAAACTTGCCGCAGCGGCTGCCGTCGCGGGGGCATCTCATATACGCCCCACCAGATGCAGTATCGTCTCCTCGGCGCCCTCCGCCCCCGACGACACGTCCTCAGCCGATGGCAAAACGCCTGCGCCCTTGGCCGCCACCGCGCCTGCAAGCTTCCGTGTCGGGCTGCCCCCGCGAGCCGGCGTGCCGGGCAAACCGCCGTATGCCGCGCCGCTTTCCGCCGCGTATCCGCTGCTGTAGCCCGAACTACCACCTGCGCCGTATCTGCCGCCTACGCCGTGTCCGCCGCCGCCGCTGCTGCCATTCCCGTCACCATAACCGCGGCTTTCGCTCACGCTGCCCGGCGCCGCCCCCGCTTCAATGCCGAAACCCGTATCCAGCCAATCCTGCCCCGTCAGCATCGGCGCGACCGGCTCGAAGAGGCTAAGCTGCTCCCGCCCTAAGGTATACGCCCCCGGGTCGATGAGCGCCCGCAGCGTGGTTTCCTTGCTGAACCGCAGGCCGGCGGGAAAATCGGCGGTCAGGATGAAGTACTGCGCCCGCTTGAGTACGACGCCGATTTTCTTCAGCTCCGCCATGCCCAAGCGTCCTGTGCGCCTGGCCGCGACGATACGCGAAGCGCCGAGGGGCCCGATCCCCGGCACCCGGAGCAAATCCTCCTTCGCGGCGGCATTGACGTCCACCGGGAAAAACCACATATTGTGCACGGCCCAGTTGCATTTCGGATCCAAATACGGATTGAAGCTGGGCGCCTCCTCGCTGAGTATCTCGTCCGCGTCGAAATGATACTGGCGCATAAGGAAATCCGCCTGATATAGCCGATGCTCCCGTAGCAGGGGGGGTTTGGTATCTATCGCGGGCAGCGTGTCGTATTCCGCCACGGGTATATACGCGGAGTAAAACACGCGCTTCAGATCATAGTGGGAGTACAGGCTGGACGCCAGGGAAATGATACGGTAATCCGTCTCAGGCGTGGCCCCGATGATCATTTGCGTCGCCTGCCCCGCCGCGGCGAAAGCCGGCGCTTTTTTGTATACGACCAGGTCCCTCCTGCTTTCCTTCACGCCGTCCCTGATCTGGCCCATCGGCCTCAGGATGTCCTTCTTTGTCTTATCCGGCGCTAAACGCGTCAAGCTGCCTTCGCTGGGCAGCTCGATATTTACACTGAGGCGATCCGCTACGATCCCCAGCCTTTGGATGAGCTCCGCCGACGTCCCCGGTATGGTCTTGGCATGGATGTATCCGTTGAAGTCGTGCTCGTACCGCAGTATCTCCAGGGCGCGGATCATCCGCTCCGTTGTGTAGTCGGGGCTCTTGACCACGCCGCTGGATAAGAACAGGCCTTCGATGTAGTTGCGTCGATAGAACTGTATCGTCAGCTCCGCCAACTCCGCGGGGGTAAAAGTTGCCCTGGGTACGTCGTTGCTGCTGCGGTTGACGCAATACCGGCAATCGTACGCGCAGGCATTACTCATCAGTACCTTCAGCAGCGATATACAACGCCCGTCGGCGGAGAAAGCGTGGCAGCAGCCCGCGGCCAGAGCGCTGCCCAAGCCCTTGTTCCCCGGGCGGTCGGCGCCCGACGACGTGCAGGCGGCGTCATACTTCGCCCCGTCCGCCAGTATTTTAAATTTCTCCATCAATTCCAAAACAATACCTCGTTTCCGCTATGGCGAACATCGCCAACGCCCGGGCGGCAGGGCTCTGAGCCGACCTACCACCGTGTCCTGGTTTCCACGACTTTTCCGATGATATACAGCTTCTCAAGCTCGTCGCCGGAGAGGATCAGCGTCTCGTAGGCGGGATTGAAGGCCTGCAGCGCTACAGTGTCGCCCTTCCGGTGGAAGCGCTTCAGCGTCCCTTCCCCGTCCCCATAGACGACCACGCCAAGGTCGCCGTCATCGAGGGTAGGCTGCTTCCGGATCAGGGCAAGATCGTTTTCCCGGATGCCGGGCTCCATGGAGTCCCCCCTTACGACCAGGTAGAAGTATCGGGAAGGGTCGCCGATGTCCGCCGGCTCCCGCCCCAGCTCCTCTTCTTCCGCGGGTAAGCCGTATCCGGCCTTCACGACGCCCAGCACAGGTATCATCTTCCCTTCGCCGGGCGGCGCCTGGCGAATCTCAAGGCTTCCCAAAGCCTTCTGCAGACCGTCGGCCGGCACGCCGGCGTCCGCTGCTCCCGCTGAGCCGAACAATCGCTCCGGCCTGGTCTCCAAGGCGGCCGCGATCTTGACCAACATATGATAATCCGGCGCCGACTGCTCAGATTCCCATTTGGCTACGGCTTGCTGGGTCAGTCCAAGGCGCAGGGCCAGCGCGCCCTGGGTCAGCCCTCTCTCCTTACGCAGCGACTTGATCCGCTGTCCGATCATGGCGTTTACCCCCGTTCGTTTCCTACAACCGATTATACAACTGTTCATTGTTTTTGTAAAGGTATCGTTGAAAAGGAACCCGTCAGTCGCTATAATGGGTTACAGTTCAGGGAAAACGTGTAAAGGCTGTGAAAGAATATTGGATTATCAGAGCGATCCCGGGAAGGAACGCGAGCATTTATCCGCAACGCTGGCCCTTGTGGAGCGCAGCCTCGCGTCCATCGTCAGGGTAAGGGACGCTAAAGTGGAGATGCTGAGGGATCTCCTGTCGAGATACTCGTCGGCGACGCCCGAGTATTACAACGACGTCCCCATCACCGAATCCCTCATCCGGCTTTATACGAAGATGATACGGGGCTATGAAGCCGCGCGGTATAAGCCTTACTTCGGCAGGATCATATTTGACGCCGAGGGCGGGGTTAACAACTACTATATCGGAAAGGTCGGCATAACGGATTTTGACGATACGGACAGCCCGGACGCGAAGGCATTGGCCGTCATCGACTGGCGCGCCCCGGTCTCGGACCTGTACTATAGCACAAGCTTCGGCAAAACAGGTTACATGGCGCCGGGCGGGTATATTGAAGCCGACGTGCGCCTGAAGACCGCTTTCGATATTGAAGGCGGCGAGATGACAGGGGTCTACGACAGCGACGTCATGGCCAATGACGAACTGCTCATCAAGTACCTCTCGGGCAACAAGGACACCGTACTAACGGACATTGTCGCTACCATACAGCAGGAGCAAAACGAGATCATCCGCCTCTCCCCGGACAACAACGTCATCGTACAGGGCGTGGCCGGCAGCGGGAAAACCACAGTGGCTATCCACCGCGTATCCTTCCTGCTGTATAACTATGACCGGTTCCTTAACGCGGACAATGTATATGTCATCGCGTCGGGCAAGTTGTTTCTGAACTATATGACCTCGATGCTTCCGGACCTTGATGTGCCGGAGATCAGGCAGGGCACCCTGTTTGACTTTCTGTCGGACTATATCCGGGAATACGACCCCAGATTCAACCGCGCCGAAAGGGCGGGCGGAAAAGCGCCGGACGCCGGAGACGTGCGAAACGACATGGAGAAAATCAGCGGGTATTTTGAGGATTACGAAAGGGCGTTTTATGAGAAAGAAGGGGATCTGCGGTTTTTCGGCGTGGAGATCGCATCGAAAGATTTCCTTCTCGAATACATTCAGATCAATAGGGGGCACGGGATACTTGACCGGGCGCAGCAGTTGGACAAGGTGATCGCCGAGAGGCTTTCCAGGCTGAAGGGCGATATCGTCTCGTATATCCTGGCGCACAAGGAAGATCCTGAGGTATCGGCTCTCTGCGCGAAGGTCATGGGCGTCCATGGCCCGGCTATACTGGAGGAAGACGTCGGCAAAGCTTATTCCCGGCTGGTTTCGACTTATCGAAACCGCTATTTCAACAAACTGAAGAAACTCGATTACCGCAAGGCGTACGAGAGCCTCGCGGCGGGTATGTGGTCGCTGAAGCCGGAGGCGCGGACGCACAGTCCGGAGGCGCGGGCGCACGGTTCGGCATCGCAAACGCCTGAAGCGAAAGCCGGCAAGGGCTTGCGCCTTCGGGAATTAGCGGCCCTGGCGCTCATCGTGAGCAATCTCCGCTTAACGGGCAGCGCCAATGATATACGCCACATCGTCATCGACGAGGCCCAGGACTTCGACCTCTTCATCTACTGCTGCCTGGAGCGGATCTATCGAAAGGCGAATTTCACCCTGGTAGGCGACGTGATGCAGGAGATCGGGGAGTCCGGGCTGCAAGGCTGGGATGATGTGCGGGACTGCGCCTTTCATGGGAAAGCGGACTTTCGTACTTTGACGAAAAGCTACCGCAATACCATCGAGATATCCGCTTTCGCGCAGGCTTTGGTATCCGCGCATTCGGACGCGCCTTTGTATATAGAACCGGTCATACGGCACGGGCGGGAAGTGTGCGTCTATCCGCCGGAGGATGAAGATATCGGAGGGCGGATCGCCTCGCTGCTTACGGAAGCGAAGGGGAATGGCTACCATATCTGCGCCGTGATATGCGCCGACGGGGCGACGGCGCGGCGCCTGCACAAGAAAGCCGGGGCGGATTGCGGCCTCAGGCTGCTGGATCAGAGCCTCGACGCCCTTGAGCGCGGCAACTATGTACTGTCGCTGGATGACGCGAAAGGGTTGGAATTTGACCTGGTGATACTGCCGGACTTCGACGCCTACGACCTCGGCGGCGCCGGCCTGAAGCGGGCTTACGTCGCCGTGACCCGCGCCCTCCATGAGCTGCATGTATTCAGCGCGAATACTTTCGGCGCGAAAACCTGATTGATTTAGGGGCGGGCATCCTATATACTGAAGTCAGCCAAGGCTACGCCGCTTTGGGTTACGTTTGGCGGCAAGCGCAGGCAAGCTTGAGCTCATCTGAGAAAGGACTCCGCATTGGAAAAACAACTACTTAACGAACAAAATGATCAATTCCCCGATTCCGGGGATGAAAAACTGTCGGGCATCCTCGGTTTGCCTCTCATCGCGCTTGGCCTGGATCTCCTCCCCGTCCTGGTTATCACGCTCAGCCGCCGCAGCCTGAGCTCGTTTTCGCTGCTTTTCCTGATCATGCTGCCGGTGGCCGGCGTGGTCACAGGCGTATTCGCTCTGCGGCGGGGAAGGGGTGGCAGGTATGTCGCGGGCAATATCATCTCGGTCGTCGCGGTCGCTTTGCCTGTGATTTTTGTGGCCATCGTCCTTACCATATTTATTGGAATAGTTACCGGCGTTATTTCGCTGATGTAGCGGGAGTATTCGTGTTTCATTCTCAAAACAAGCGGGATACAAAATGAAGAATAAGCTGTGGATATTGCTCCGCGCGGCGATGACGCTTTGCGCGTGGCTTGCGGGCGGTCTTGTGCTCCATCGATATGAGTATCTGACCGCTTTTCGCGCTATCGACAACGTCGTCGGCATGCTCCCGGTCGCCCTCGCCCTTACCGGCGCGGCCGGGGCGTCCGCCTTACTATGGATGAAACGGGCGAAACGCTTTGTCCCGGTATCGGCGGCAATCGGTTTACTCGTCGTCCTGTCTGTCGCCTTGTTTCCCCTGGCGCTGCGGGGGAACTGGTGGATCGCCTCGGGTACGCCGGGGGATGCCGAATCGGCGCCGGAGCTGTCTGCCTACGCCCCTTTCACCGGGGGCCTAACGGTAAGGCTCGGCGAGGACTCCGCGCTGCGGCTGACCGGCGGTCTCCCCGTGCTGGACGGCGCCCTCGCCCTCTACCCGGTATACGCCGCTTTCGCGGAAGCCGTCTATGATGAAAGCGCTTTTTCGCCGGAGTATGTGCTCTGTACGAATACCCTTGGCGCGTATCAAGCGGTCATCGCGGGGGAGCGGGATATCGTCTTCGTGGCGGGCGCCTCCGGGAGGCAGATCGCTGCCGCCAGGCAAGCCGGGGCAGACCTGCGGTTCACGCCTATCGGGCGGGAAGCCTTTGTGTTTCTGGTGGGCATGGGCAACCCTGTCGGCGACGTGACCTATCAGCAGATCCGGAACATCTACTCCGGCAAGACCGCTTACTGGAGTTCCCTGGGATGGCCCGAAGGCGGGAAGATCATCGCTTTCCAGCGGCCGGAAGGCTCCGGCAGCCAGACAGGGCTGCAGTCGATCATGGATAAGCTTCCGATCCAGGCGCCCCAGCCGCTTCCCGACCCGGGCCTGATCGGCACAAATAGCTTGATGAAACAGATATCCGTGGAGTGGCGGGGCGTGCAGCCGGCCTTGGGCTACTCATACCGGTACTACGCCACGACGATGTACGCGAACCCCGACGCGAAGCTGTTGAGCATAAACGGGATCGCGCCTACGGTCGAGAATATTCAAGAGGGGAGCTATCCCTTTGTCGCGGATTTCTACGCCGTGACGAAGGGCGAACCCACGGGCAACACAAAAGCGCTCATCGAGTGGATCCTATCCCCGCAAGGTCAGGCCATCATCGAAAAGACGGGGTATGTACCTTTGCCAAAGCCGTATTAGCCCAATGCTGAGGCTGTGTACGACGCCGACATGGGCGAGAACCGTCCCCGCTGTGTTTTTCGGAAAACACAAGAGAACCGTCCCTATTGTGTTTCTTTCTGCATGGCTTGCAGCCGGCGGATCACGGGGATGACCAGGATGAGCGCCAGGATGAAGGTGATCACGTCCGAGGCGGCCTGGGCGCAGGCAAGGCCCACTTCGCCAAATAGCCAGGACAGGATGAGCACCGACGGGATGAGGGCGATGAGCTGCCGGGAAAGCCCCATGACGCCGGCTCTCACCGGCTGGCCCAGGGCCATAAAGAAGCCGGACACGATCATGCCCCACACATGGGGCACGAGGACGGCGCTTTGCGTCCGAATGAAGATAAGCCCAAGCTCAAGCAGGGCTTCATTTTTTGAAAAGATTTGTATGACCTGCCTCGCGAACAGGGATAAAGCGCCCCCAGTAGCCAGGCCGATGATGGCGCCGATGATGGTCGTATACTTAAACGCCTTGAGAGCCCTGGCGTACTTCTTCGCGCCCACGCAGTATCCGGCGATGGGCTGGAACCCGTGGCCGAAGCCCATGATGGCGGAGGCTACCAGCCTGAGGCTTTTGTTGGCGACGGAGAGCGCCGCCAGAGCCACGTCGCCGAAACCTGCGGCGATGTTGTTCGTCAGTATCGTGGCGAAGCTCATCATGCAGGAACGCATCATGACCGGGGCGCCCATCTTGCCCAGCTCGGCGTAGATCTCTTTCTTCGGCGTGAAGTACGAGGGCTTCAGGATGATGATGCACTTGCGTCGCAGAAAGGGCGAGAGCAGGATGACCATGCTGATCACCTTCGATATGTCGGTGGCGATCGCCGCCCCCGCTACGCCCAGGCCCATGTAGGAAATCAGGATCGGGTCGAGGATGATATTGATCAGGCATCCGGAAACGGAGCCAATCATGGAAAATACGGTGTTGCCCTCCGACCTGAGTATCTGGGAGAGGCAGACCGTGGTAGCGGTGATCGGCGCCGACAGGAGTATCCATCTGGCGTACTGCATAGAATAAGGGCGCACCGTATCGGTGGCCCCAAGCATATTGACCAGTGGATGCAGGAAAACGGAGCCCGTCACCGCCACGACGGACAGGGTGGCCGCCGCCGTAAACCATGTGGTCACGGCTACCCTGGAGGCAAACTCGTCCTTCTTCGCCCCCAGGGAGCGGGAGATGATGCCGGAAGAGCCCATGCCGAAGCCGATGGATACGGCCCGGATGATCATCATCAGCGAGTCGTTCACGCCTACGGCCGCGATGGCGGCGTCGCCTATCCGGCTGACGAAAAAAGTATCCGCGATATTATAAAAGGAATCGATGAGCATCGTCACCACTTGTGGAAGGGCGATGACGAAGATGACTTTCAACAGATTCCCTTCAAGAATAAGCTTGCGCCTTGCTTCGCTTCTTTGCCGCGCTTCGCTCGCTTCCGGGCCGTTCGCTTCTTCGGCAAAGGATTTGTTTTCCTCGCTCAATGATTATCTCCGCTTTTCCATGTATACCCCTACCGCCGGATATCCGCCCCCGCCCGCTTCAGCTTCTCGACCAGGTTCTCATATCCGCGGTCGATCATATTGACATTGCCTATCTCCGAAACGCCTTCGGCCGCCAGAGCCGCGATGATCAGCGCCATGCCCGCCCGCAGGTCCGAAGCCTTGACAGCCGCCCCCTGCAGATTGGACGGTCCCTCTACCACCGCGCTTCGCCCGTTGAGCCGGATATCCGCCCCCATGCGGCGCAGCTCCTCGGCGTGCATAAAACGGTTTTCAAATACGGTCTCCGTGATGACGCTGGCGCCCCGGGCCCTGGTCATCAGGGTCATGAACTGGGCCTGCATGTCCGTGGGGAAGCCCGGATAAGGCAGCGTCTTGATATCCACAGCCTGCAAGCGCCCGTTTGCCCGGATATGGAGGCTGTTTTCCTCCTCGTCGATAGGGCACCCGACTTCTTCCAGCTTGGCGATCACCGGCTTCAGATGATCCGGGATCACATTATCCACCGTCAGCTCGCCGCCGGTCATGGCGGCGGCTACCAGGAAGCTTCCGGCTTCGATGCGGTCGGGTATCACCTGATGCTCGCAGCCGCTTAGCTCCGCCACACCATCGATCTTGATGATTTTCGTGCCGGCGCCGCGTATCCGCCCGCCCATGCCGTTGATGAAATTCGCCAGATCCACGATCTCCGGCTCTTCCGCCGCGTTCTCCAGCACGGTGGAGCCCTTGGCGAGGGTCGCCGCCATCATCAGGTTCTCCGTAGCGCCTACGCTGGGGAAGTCCAGATATATCCGCGCGCCTTTAAGCCCGCTCGTCTCCGCCAGCACATACCCGTGCTCGTTGCGGATGGAAGCGCCCATGGCTTCAAAGCCCTTGATGTGCAGCTCCACCGGGCGGGTGCCGATGGCGCAGCCCCCCGGAAGGGAGACCCTGGCCTGCCCCATGCGGGCAAGGAGGGGCCCCATCACCAGGAAAGAGGCCCTCATCTTCCGCACCATCTCGTCGGAAGCTTCGCAGCTGCTCAGGGACGACGCGTCGACGTCGAGTAGCTTGCCCTGCCGCGACAGCTTGGCGCCCAAGCCTTCCAATACCTGATGCATAACGCCTACGTCCGCCAGGTCCGGCACATCGATGATGCGGCACTGCCCTGAGCTTAGCAGCGCCGCGGAAATGATCGGCAGCACCGCGTTTTTCGAGCCGCTGACGGGTATCCTTCCCGCCAGCCGCCGGCCGCCTTCGACAATGATCTTATCCTCGGGCATCTGATCCCCCTGTATAGTCAACATTTATTCGTTTTCACAAAACTATAGACTACGGCGCGCCCCGCTAGGTTCCATGCGCTAACGGTTATTATACCATACGACTAAACTCATGCTGCGCTTCCAGCTTGCATTCGTTAAGGGTATAGTATCTATTCTACTAAGCTCGCGCAAGGCTCGCTAAGTAGAGATATTATACCACAAAATCCGGCTTCGTTGTAGGCGCTATTCTTGAGGAAATCCGCTAAAAAAGCTTCTTGTGTAAAACAATAATAGGGAATATAATTATTTTGTCTATTCACGTAGAAGACGCTCGTTTTTTTCAACAGAAGCGACGAAGCCGGAAAACCAAAAGGCGAGTCGGGGAGGTGAAAGCAGAATATGTCGTTAGACGCCATCAAAACCATTGTCGCCGCGGAGACGGACGCCGAAAAGCAGCGCGCCGACGCCACCGCGGAAGCGAAGAAGATCATCGCCGCCGCGGAAGCCGCCGGGAAGGATGAGGTGCAAAAGGCGAAAGAAGCCGCGCAGACGCAGGCGCAAGCCCTTTACCGCGAAGCGGAAGCGAAGGGGATCGAAGCCGCCGCGCAGACCGCCGGGGAAGTCAAAACCCGGTGCCGGGACTTGGAGAAAGACGCCGAGCCCAGGATGGATAATGCTGTCGCAATAATCGTAGAAAAGGTCGTGAACGCCCAATGACAATTGTGACGATGTCAAAGCTGAGAGCTATCGTCCCGCAAAGCGCAACCCGCCCCCTGCTTAAAGAACTGGGGGAATTGGGCTGCGTGGAGATCGACAGCTCCGCCGACCGTCTGGCTGAGGAGGAATGGGCGGAAGTGCTGGCGAAGTACGCCGCCCCCCCGCAGGCCGAAGGGTTTCTCGGCGGCCTGGCTTCCGCGCGGGAGCTGCTGGACAGGTACGCCGCGGTGAAATCCGGCTTCCTGAGCTCACGCCGACAGGTCACCAAACGGGAGTTTCAGGATGAAGCCATCGTGAAGCAAGCCTGCGCGGATGCCGATATCATCAACGACCTGGGCCGTCAGGTCGCGGCTTGCGCCGGCGAGGAAGGCCGGCTTACCGCAAGGAAAGCATCTCTCGTCGCCTGGCAGGGGCTTGACGTCCCTCTGGACGTCAAGTCAGGCAAGCATTATCGGATCCTCTTCGGCGTGTCCCCCGCGGGGGGCGTCCCCGCTCAGGAGCTGGTGGACGAAGCCGCCTCGAAGGAAGCCGCGGATCTCACCCTGGTCAGCAGCGACAGGGAGCAAAACTACTATCTGCTTTTGGTCTATGCCGGCCTCTTCGACGAAGTCATGGACGCCCTGAAGTCCAAAGGCTTCTCCGTAGTCGGCTTTAAAGATGTGGAAGGCACGGCGGCTGCGAATATCAGCCTATTGGACTCCCGGATACAGGAGATCGCCGGGGAGCGGCAGGTGATCGTCGATCAAATCGTCGCCATGGCGGATAAGAAAGCTTCCATCGAGATGGCTATCGACGCCCTGACCATCGAGAGCCACCGGGATCAGGTGCTGTCCGGCCTGGCCGGCACAAAGAAGACTTTATACATCGAGGGCTGGACCCCCGCGGAGGCTATCGGCGGGGTCACGGCTATACTGGAGAATTATGGCTGCGCATACCAGTTCGAGGAGCCGACGGACGAAGACGAAGAAGAGCCTCCCGTTCTCCTGCACAACCACAAGCTGATCCAGCCTTTCACCATGGTCACGGAGCTTTACTCCCTGCCCACTTACAAAAGCGGCCTGGACCCCAATCCATTTATGGCCCCCTTCTACTTTATCTTCTTCGGCCTGATGATGGCGGACGTGGCGTACGGCGTCATTATTTCCCTGGCCGCCTGGTTCATCCTGAAGAAGATGAGGCCCCCGGAAGGCGGCGTGATGCAGCGCCTGATGACCCTCATGGTCTACTGCGGCGTAGCCACCAGCATATGGGGGCTGCTCTTCGGCGGCTTCTTTGGCAACCTGGTCTCCGCCGTGTCCGGCGGCATGCTGGGCCATGAGGTAACGATACCGGCTATTCTTTTCGACCCGATGAAGGATCCCATGAACCTGTTCATCCTTTCGCTGGTTTTCGGCTGGATACAGCTGATGACGGGCCTGGGTTTAAACGCGTATAAGCTGATCAAGCACGGCCGCGCCTTCGACGCGTTGTGCGACGCCGGGTTCTGGATGATCCTCCTTCTCGGTATACCGGTCACCGCCCTTAGCGTCCTGGGCGGCTCGTCCATCACCGCCGGCCTGGTCGTCTTTGCCGTGGGCGCCCTGGGGATCGTGATCTTTGGCGGCAGGGAGAAGAAGAACCCCGTCAGCAGGCTCATCAGCGGGCTGGGCAGCCTGTACGGCGCTACCAGCTATCTTTCGGACATCCTGTCTTATGCCCGCCTCCTGGCCCTGGGGCTGGCCTCGGCGGTCATCGCCCAGGTCATGAATACTATGGGCACCCTGGGCGGGGGTTCCGTCGTCGGCTGGTTCGTTTTTCTCCTCATTTTCGCCATCGGCCATACGTTCAATGTAGTCATCAACATCCTGGGCACCTATGTGCATACCAGCCGTCTGCAGTACATCGAATTCTTCGGCAAGTTTTTTGAGCCGGGCGGACGTCCGTTCGCCCCGTTATTTAATAAAACCAAATACATTGAAATCATTAAGGAGGGTAACTAACAATGAACTGGATCACAAGTCTTTTTAGCGGAACATCTTTGGCTATGCTTGGCGCGGCTCTATCCTGCCTGCTGGCAGGCACCGGTTCAGCCAGGGGCTGCGGCATCGCCGGCGAGGCGGCGGCGGGCGTCCTGACGGAGGATCCCAACAAATTCGGACAGACGCTGCTGCTCCAGGCCCTGCCGGGCACCCAAGGCATATACGGCCTCATTATCGCGTTCCTGATCCTACTGAAGATCGGCATCATCGGCGGCCCGGCGGCTAATCTTGACCCCTCTGTGGGCATGCGCTTCCTGTTTGCCGGCCTGACCATGGGTTTTGTGGGTTTGACCTCGGGCATCGCCCAGGGACGCGCGTCCGCGGCCTGTATGGGCATCATCGCCAAGCGCCCGGAAGAGCTGGGTAAGGCCATGATGTATCCCGCCCTGGTGGAAACCTACGCCGTTTTCGCCCTGCTGATTTCCTTCCTGATGTGGATGGGTATCGCGGTATAAGGAGATGTTTCGATGAATGGAATCGATAAAATCGCCGGCAAGATCACCGAGGACGTCAGGGCGGAAATCGAAACCGTCCTGGCGGAAGCTAAGTCGGAAGCCGGCGCGATAGCGGAGCGGTACGCCGCTTTGGCGAAAGAGGAGTCCGATAAGGCGCTGGCCGCCGGCAAAGTCCAGGCTGAAGAGATCCGGCGCCGGGCCGCTTCCGCTGCCGAGCAGGAGGCCAAGCAGCAGCTTCTGGCGACTAAGCAAAGCCTGATTTCCCGGGCTTTCGACGCCGCCTTGCATAAACTCCTGGCCCTTCCGGAGCCGGAGTATACGGGCCTGCTGGCGAAGCTCGCCGCGGAGGCGTCTACCACGGGAAGCGAGGAGCTCGTTTTCTCCCCGAAGGATAAGAATGGCTGCGGGCAGAAGGTGCTGGACGGCGCCAATGGTCTGCTGGCCAAAGCCGGTAAAAAAGGCGCCCTGACCATTTCCGCGGAAGCCGGGAGCTTCGAGGGAGGTTTTCTGATGAAGTCCGGGGATGTGGAAGTGAACTGCACGTTAGACACCATCCTGCGGCTTTCCAGGGAGGATCTGACCCTGGACGTGGCTCACGCGCTCTTCGGGTAAGGAGGTACGGGATTTGGCTAAAGTGAAAGAGATAAAAGATACCGAATACTTATATGCCAGCGCGCGTATCAAAAGCATGGAGAAGAACCTCCTGACCCGGGAGAAGCTGGAGCGGATGAGCGAGGCGAGGACCCCGGAAGACGCCCTGAAGCTGCTCGGCGAGTCCGGTTGGCCGGAAGTACCCAGCCCGACCATGGCCGCGGTGGAGGAAGTACTGTCCAGCCGCAGGAGCGAAGCCTTTGCCCTGATACGGAGCCTGGCGCCGGATAAACGGCTGCCCGATGTGTTCCTGATCAAGTATGACTACCATAACCTGAAAGCTTTACTCAAGGGCGAGGCTACCGGGGACGACGCCGGGGATCTGCAGATCGAAAGCGGCAGGTTTCCCATCCGCCAACTGAGGCTCATGCTCCAGGAGGACAGCTTTTCCGCCATGAGTAAGCAGATGGCGGAGAGCATCGCCGAAGCCAGGGACGTATTAGCCAGGACCCAAGACCCCCAACTGCTGGATCTGATCCTGGATAAAGCTATGTACGCGGATATGCTGGAAATGGCGGAGTCCCTTAACTCGAAGTTTCTCACAGGTTACGTGATCCAAATGATCGACAGCGTAAACCTGCGGGTAGCCGTCCGCCTTCGCCGGATGGGCAAGGGGGCGGAGGTGCTCCGCTATGCCCTGGTACCCGGAGGCAGCGTGGCTATCTCCCGCCTGCTTGGGGACGTGACGCCGGACGTAGTGGAGGCGGTGTTTGGTACATCCCCTCTGGCCGCCGCGGCGCAGACGGGCGCCCAGGCCCTGCGGGGCGAGGCGAGCCTGTCGGATGTGGATATGGCCTGCGACGACGCCCTGCTCAAGTATCTGAAAAAAGCGAAATATGTAGCTTTCGGCGCCGAGCCGCTCATCGGGTATCTGGCGGCGGTGGAGGCGGAGCTGACGTCGGTACGCACGGTCATCACCGGGCGGCTGGCCGGGCTTGCCGCTGAGATGATAACGGAAAGGCTGAGGGATTCATATGTGTAACTCCAAATACTCATTGCCGCTGCCTTCGCCGTCCTTTTTCCGCCTGACTGCGTTGTCATCAGTCGCCATACCACAGTCGGGTATGCCTCCTTCTTCCGCCTTGTCATACAAAAAAATGACCGGCGAATCCAACGACTCTGAGTATTCGGAGGTACACTATGTATAAGATTGCTGTAATCGGCGACCGGGACAGCGCCCTCGGCTTCAAGGCCTTAGGCCTGGAGACGGTTTTCGCCGATACCGGCGAGGAAGCCAGGGCCGCCATACACAGGCTGGCGGCGGAAGACTGCGCCGTGATCTATATGACAGAGCAGTTGGCCCAGGAGATACCGGCCGAAATCGACCGTTATACCAACGCCTTGCGTCCGGCGATCATACTGATCCCGGGCAAGACCGGGTCTCTGGGTATCGGTATTGAGAATGTCAATAAGGCTGTAGAAAAAGCCGTAGGCTCTAATATACTAAAGAATGAATAGGCGGGTGATAACGATATGGAAACTGGCAAGATACTGAAAGTCGCCGGTCCGTTGATTACCGCTACCGGCATGAAGGACGCCAATATGTTTGACGTGGTTCATGTGGGAAGCCAGCAACTGATTGGCGAGATACTGGAGATGAGGGGCGATCAGGCTTCCATCCAGGTTTATGAGGAGACCGCCGGCATCGGCCCCGGCGACGACGTGGTCACCACAGGCTCCCCCTTGTCCGTGGAACTGGGCCCCGGCATGATCACCACCATCTACGACGGCATCCAGCGGCCTCTGGAAGCCATCCGCGCCCTGGTGGGCCCCAGTATCACCAGGGGGATACAAGTGTCCCCCATCAGTTATGACAAACTGTGGAACTTCGAACCCACCGTCAAAGTCGGCGATAAGGTCATAGGCGGCGATATCATCGGCGAGGTGCAGGAGACTTCCGTGGTGCGCCTGAAGATCATGGTTCCGCCCAATACGGCAGGTACGGTCAAGGAGATCAACTCCGGGGAGTTTACCGTGAAGGATACCGTAGCCGTGCTGACGAAGGAAGACGGCAGCGAAGAGCCCCTGACCATGTCCCAGAAGTGGCCGGTCCGGATCGGGCGCCCGTACAAAGAGAAGCTGCCTCCCAATGTACCTATGAATACGGGCCAGCGGATCATCGATACCCTCTTTCCCATCGCCAAAGGCGGCACAGCGGCGGTGCCCGGCCCCTTCGGCTCAGGCAAGACCGTGGTGCAGCATCAGCTCGCCAAGTGGTCCGACGTGGAGATCGTGGTCTACATCGGCTGCGGCGAGCGGGGCAATGAAATGACCGACGTGCTCCGTGAGTTCCCGGAGCTGAAAGACCCCCGCACAGGCGAAAGCCTGATGACCCGGACCGTGCTCATCGCTAATACTTCAGATATGCCTGTGGCGGCACGGGAAGCTTCGGTCTATACGGGTATCACCATCGCCGAGTACTTCCGGGATATGGGTTACTCCGTGGCGGTCATCGCCGACTCTACCTCCCGCTGGGCCGAAGCCCTGCGCGAGATGTCCGGCCGCCTGGAAGAGATGCCCGGCGAAGAAGGTTACCCCGCTTACTTGGGCTCCCGCCTGGCTCAGTTCTATGAACGGGCAGGCTACTTCCGCTGCCTGGGCAGCGACGAGCGTACGGCTTCCCTCTCCGCCATCGGAGCTGTGTCCCCCCCCGGCGGCGACATCTCCGAGCCGGTATCCCAGGGCACCCTTCGTATCGTCAAAGTATTCTGGGGCCTGGACGCCAACCTGGCTTACGCCCGCCACTTCCCCGCCATCAACTGGCTGAACAGCTATTCCCTGTATGAGGACCGCCTCGCCGACTGGTTCAATGAGAATGTGGATAAGGATTTCATGGCCCAGCGGGGCGAGACGATGAACCTGCTGCAGTTGGAGAGCGAACTCAATGAAATCGTGCGCCTGGTGGGCATCGACGCCCTCTCGCCCCAGGACAGGCTCACCATGGAGACCGCCAGGATGGTCCGGGAGGACTTCCTGCAGCAGAATGCTTTCGTGGATACCGACGCTTATACGTCCTTCGGCAAGCAGTACCGTTTGCTGAAGATGATCCTCGAGTACCACCATCAGGGCTCGGCGGCCATCACTGCCGGCGCCGATATGAACGCCCTTTTCAGCATCACCGCCCGGGACCGTATCAGCCGCGCCAAGGATGTGGACCAGGCCGAGTACGAGAAGGTTTACGACGAGATCGTGAGTGAAATGACGTCTCAGATCAACGCCCTGGTTGAGAAAGGAGGCGACGACCAATGATCAAGGAATATCGTACCATACAAGAGGTAGCCGGCCCCCTGATGCTCATCCGGGACGTGGAAAACGTCACTTACGACGAGCTGGGGGAGATCCAGCTGCAGAACGGGGAGACCCGGCGCTGCAAGGTGCTGGAGATCAACGGCAGCAACGCCCTGGTACAGTTATTTGAGAGCTCCGCCGGTATCAACCTGGCCGGCTCGAAGGTCCGGTTCCTGGGCCACAGCATCGAGCTTGCCGTGTCCGGCGATATGCTTGGCCGGGTCTTCGACGGCATGGGCAACCCCATAGACGGCGGCCCGGACATACTGGCGGAAAAGAAGATGGACATCAACGGCTTACCCACCAACCCCGCCGCCCGGGACTACCCCAACGAGTTCATCCAGACCGGCGTATCCGCCATCGACGGCTTAAATACACTGGTTCGCGGCCAGAAGCTGCCCATATTCTCCGGCTCCGGCTTGCCCCACGCCAACCTGGGTGCGCAGATCGCCCGCCAGGCCAGGGTACTGACGGAGGATACCACCTTTGCCGTGGTTTTCGCCGCGGTCGGGATCACCTTTGAGGAAGCGGACTTCTTCATCTCCGACTTCAAGAAGACGGGGGCCATCGACCGCACGGTGCTGTTCATGAACCTGGCCAACGACCCGGCCATCGAACGTATCGCCACGCCCCGTATGGCGCTCACCGCCGCCGAATATCTGGCTTATGAGAAGAACATGCAGGTGCTGATCATCATCACGGACATCACCAACTATGCCGAAGCCCTCCGCGAAGTGTCCGCCGCCCGTAAGGAAGTGCCCGGCCGCCGCGGTTATCCCGGTTACCTCTATACTGACCTGGCGACCATGTACGAGCGTGCCGGCCGCCGCCTGGACAACGAGGGCTCCATCACCATGATCCCCATCCTGTCCATGCCGGAAGACGACAAGACCCATCCCATCCCCGACCTCACCGGCTACATCACCGAGGGCCAGATCATCCTCGCCCGGGAGCTGTACCGCAAAGGCATGACGCCGCCCATCGACGTACTGCCCTCCCTGTCCCGCCTGAAAGATAAGGGCATAGGCGAAGGCAAGACCAGGGAAGACCACGCCGGCACCATGAACCAGTTGTTCGCGGCTTACGCCAAGGGTAAGGACGCCAAGGAGCTCATGACCATCCTGGGCGAGGCGGCGCTGACGGAAGTGGACAAGAAATACGCCCTTTTCGCCGACGAGTTTGAGAAGCGGTATGTGTCCCAGGGCTACGAGACCAACCGCTCCATCCAGGAGACCCTGGACTTGGGCTGGGAACTGCTGACGATACTGCCGCAAAACGAACTAAAGCGTATCCGGCAGGATATGATCGACAAGTACTGGCCGAAAAAGGACTAAGGGAAATAAATTCTAAGACACGCAGGATTTTTTGCTTCTGGCAAGGCAAGCGACGAAAGCCTCGAAGGAGCGTACTTCTGATGGTACGTGACTGAGAAGGCTGAGGATGCGGGCG
>Ga0082212_10001778_pt1 | contig 31764 bp, 20 predicted proteins | sample TergutNt197P3_FD_71548 | JGI IMG/M metagenome (GOLD analysis project Ga0082212, IMG submission 71548) | Neocapritermes taracua P3 segment gut microbial communities from Petit-Saut dam, French Guiana - Nt197 P3 | ecosystem: Host-associated > Arthropoda: Insects > Digestive system > Gut ...
GAGGGCTCCACCGGCATTGGAGGTGAGTTGTTCGGCATTGAATTGGACGGTGAGGGTGTGCCGGGGGAGCGGGGCGGTTGCGGAGAGTGGGGCGGTGTGATACACTGTGTTTTCGGTCGTTGCTGTGTGGAAATGCTGTAAGTTATTTTATAATAACATTTTACCACAACGACCAATTTTGAAACATAACGCCCTATGAATTATCCGGGCTAGAAATTCAACAGAACACCACCGTTCAGGTTAAGCATATTGTATCCTCCGTGGAGCACCGAGAAATTCCAGTCGCCGTTGGCGAAGAGCGATGCCGTCCGCTCTTGATTCAACCAAAGGTTGGCTCCCGTACCGACCTGGAAATAACTGTTGCCGAGTTCACCGCCGCGAACATTGAACAAACTGCTCCCGCTAGTGAAAGACTGCCGCGACGTGGGATACTTGTCCCCCGTCAAACGACCCACATGAGACGCACGGAACCGGATACCGCCGCGCGAAAAGTAACTCTCCGTGTTGAAACCGAACCGAAGCAACGACCGGGCAAACGTCATTCCTTTGTAACTCATGCCGTAGGTTCCCTGAGTGGGTCCCTCTGTTTCGTATCCGTCCGCAACGTTGCTTCCATTGTTCGACCACGTAACCTTTGAACCTTCGTTCTTACGTTCGGAGTAACCGTTTTGATGGATGTTTTGATATTCAAAACCCGCCAAGGGACGAATCACAAAATTCGGATTGATCAGGAACGGTCGGGCAAACTCCAATGAATAATTGAACGATTGACCCAGTGTTTCCGAATCGTAGTGATCGTTGATGCCGAACAAGTTCCCTCCCGGTTGGTTGCCAATGAAAATGTCACCGTTGCGGATGTAGCGATCCGTCTTGTACGCTTGAAAACCGCCACCTACGAAGGATTTTACTTCAAACTGCTCGAAGGGAGCGCAAACGAAGTAGAGACCGAATACATAATCCTGACTCTTCACCTTATCGCTCAATGATTGCAAATTCCCTTCGTTGAACATCGCCACACCGCCGATCACCGAACTCGGTGTCAGGTTCCACTCGTTTCCGATCATCGCCCCGTTGCGGTAGTAGGAATACTTGAAGGAATTCCCATCATCCCCCATCGAGAAGGTCGAATTCGTGTAGGCACCCCAGACCGAACCCGTCCGCTGGAAGGGACTCTGACCACGATACTGCCCTTTCATCGGCGGAGCATATTGTTGTCCCGGCGGCGGAACGGCAGGCTGACCATAAGGCTGCTGCAACTGACCGGTTTGAATGTTTCGGAAGACCACGTCGCCGCGATTTCCCGTGCTTAACCCGCCTGTGCCGTAGCCGATGTGGGTAAACAGATTATCCGACGGCGACGACAGATTCATAATCACGCTGTTGGCGCGGGTGCCGCTGGCAACCTGCCGGAATACATTATGCAATACTTTGGGATCGTTCATGCCGAACTGGAAGGACAAAGCAAGTCCCGGATTCGTGAACATGGCTCGATCCAATGTCCGGGCAACCGCTTTGGCGTTGTGTTTGCTCTCCTTTACGGTGGAGATACGGTTTCGGTAGTAATTCGGGTCATCAATCACGGTCAACACGGCGGGCACCTGTCCCGATGCCATCTGAACCGATAGCACGTCAACATTCGCAAAGACCCAATCGGTCGTTTCGCTGGTCACTTTCTTTACCGAACCATCGGAAGCCCAACCTTCGCTGGCGATGATGATAAAGGATGTCTGCACTTCCTTCTTCGCTGCATTGGCATCCATATCGTAGATGCGGTCTGCCTGTACAATACCGCCGAGATAGGTCGTGCCGACCAACTGGCTGTTATTGGTGGACGGCGTGGCGATATTCCAATCGTACACCGAATTCCCCCAGTTGTAGCGATTGTAATAGTACGGCGGAATCGTTCCGAAAACGCTGACGACATCGCTGAATCCATACCGCATCAAGAGGGTGTCCAAGTGCGTCAATTCAAACAGAATGCCGTTTTCCACTAAAATTCTCTTGTTTAACAAGGCACGTTGCGCCGGATCGTTATCGTATTGGCGAAGTTCCGTCGATGTCAGTACCGTTTCGAGCATTTTTCGCTGCAACTGGGTACGTCGTTTCGCATCGGTGAGGTACTCAAACACCTCATACTCCGTGAGCAAGGGCAACCCTGTGTTTTTATCGACCATTCCCGAAGGACTGAACCATGAAAGGTGCGTTCCCAACTTCTCAACGGCGATGGTTTGCCAATCTTCTCTCGAAAGTTCACCTTCGTTCAGAATGGAGGTATCGTAGGTGTGCGTGACCGGATTGTAGGTCGCTTTCGCACTGGCAATCGCGGCGACATACTTGCCAAGCACGTCCCGAATCGTGTCATTTCCGATGGTCGCATGGTACTGTCCCGCCGGCAAAACCTCGTCCATGTTGTAAAGCGGGTCATACGGGTCATAGACGGGTCGAATGTGTTCATCCATTAGGTACAGATGACCGAAAATGGTGATGACCCCGTATTGTCCGCCCGGCACGCCGCGAATATCCCATTCTACGAACCTTGCCGGGTTGCCGAGCATATTTTGGTAAGCCCTTTGTTCGAGTTCGCGTGCCTGTTGCTCGTTTTCGCCGATATAGCCGAGCAAACCGGGGGCAAGGGCTCCTCTGTTAATAAAGTAGCCGTCGAAGTAACGTGTGCCTCCCGACCCAAGTCCATTTTCTCCTTCACCCAACCATGTAACTTGTATCCGTTCGGCAATCTGGAAGACTCCATTTCCTGACACGATCCCTTCGTTGAGAACATCGTGGATGATGAGCCGAGCGGCATAATCCGGGACGAGGAATGTTGTAAACGGATCGACAGCAAACACCGCATCATTCAACAGGAGGTGCCCCGACTTTTCGACATACACATCCCGAACCCGAATACCGGCATCTTGAACGATACGTGACCCATCGACAAGTTCAATAAGGTTGCGGTTAAAAATGGTCGTCCCGTCCACAAACCGCAGATCGACGCTCCCTCCCAGAGGATTGTAGTAGTCGCCGAACCCCCCTCCATAAATGCGTCCGCTGAAAATATCGCCATTGGTGAATGTAACCACCGTTCCATCCCGCGTGTATCCTTCCAAAAGTTCCGGGATAGAGAGTCCTGTAATCGGCTCTGCTAAGGCACCCCCGTGCATCAGAAGTCGTGCTAACGCTTCCCTGAAGTGTTGCGGGCTGTCGGCATACCCATACGAGTCGTTCCACCCTGCCAATATCCCGTCATAATCGTAGTTACCCCGCCAAGTAGTGCCGCCAAACAACGTTCCTGCAAGGCAATTCAGGAGTATTTCGTCAAGAACCAATGACCGCCCCGGTGTTCCCGCTGATGTCCAGAAGTCTGCTTCTATATAATTCGTTCCGATATTATCCCGGTGTCCCACTAGGAAACTGGCTCCGACTTCTGAAGTTCCTCTATATTTTGAATACCAGGTTCTTGTGGGTGAATCTTCCGGTATTTCGAAGCCGGGTGTGTCGCCGATGCCCAATATTTCGTCTTGGTACCAACTGGGACCGGGATGACCATGAACCCAGAACGAATTAGCCGCACCGCCATACATAAACGACCAAGAAGCCCCTCTATCAGTCGTCCCGCTTCCACCGAAAAGATAGCACACTGGATTGTACCATGTAACAATATCGCCGTGAACACCGGCATTGTCAAAATGAAACTTTTCCGCATTATCGTCGAACAATAAATTGGGATCGTAAAGGAGCCTCGATCTGTCGGCGACGGTCATCATGTCGAACGCCTGAAAATTCTTCGCCGACTGGCTCAGGCTATTCGGGGCAAACAGCATGTTGGAGAGATTTTTTACGTCATTGTTTTCGCCAATGGAAATGGCGGCAACGTGTGCCAGACCATAACTGTAAAGTGCCATACTACCGTCACTCATACCTCCGAGCCATATTGCTGCTCCGTAGTTGTAGTAATTGCCTCCTGCGATCAAGGAATCGTTCCCCAACGCCGTAATTTTTCGGACTGTAGGTCCAAAATAGGTGGACCATGGATCCACGTTTTCCGGTAAAATATCTCCTTCCCAAGCCATGGACGACCCCACGATATAGACCCCGATTCCTGTGGAGACATCGAACGCCCTAAAGTACGTCTGTAGATCGAGACTGCTCTGTTGCCCGGAATTGATACGGACATTCGGAGCATCGGGATGGACTGTCCAACGCTGTGCCGCATAGTCGTAATAGGTCAGCGGGACATCATCGCCGTTTTCCATTCTCAACCAAAACACACGGCTCGGCTGCGAATTATAGGCGATAAACTTTTGCGCCACCCGACTATTTCGGGTCTGGTCGTAATTACGGTTGTACGGGTCATCTGCCTCCGGGTCATAGCAATAGACATTTCCAAATCGGTCAGCGTCAGGATCGTTGGGGTCATGGTAATAGACATTTTTCAGTTTTTCCTTGTCCGCCTGACTCAGTTCAGAGGTGTTATAGATATTGAGTTCGACTCCTGCCCGGTTGGGCGCACCGACGATGACCTTGCCGTCCACTTGGATTTCATGGAAACTACCGCTGTAATCGCAAAGGTAAATGAGGGCAGGTTCATCATCGGTAATTTGATCTGTCCACGCCCAAAGTTGCAGTACGGATTCTCTGTCGGTAATTCCGTAGGAAGAACCGTAAATACCGCTCGTGTGGTCAATAGAAATTTTAATTGCCGAGCCGGTATTCATGCTGTCCATATTTCCGAACGAGATCCCTGTATCGGCAAAAATCCACGAATTTTCGTTCAGTTGAATGCGGTCATTGTTGTATGTGTACATACTCGTATCGAACATCCCCGGAAAAACCTGCTGGGACATATAGAGCGAGGTATAGTAGATATTTTCCATCCGGGGACCAAAAAAGGAGACGAGTGAATGCGCCTGGGTATGAATACCAATGGCGGGACCATTGATTCCCAAAATACCGTAATTGGTAGATTGCGCTTCTGCGCCCGGAGAGGGATTCACGATGGACCCGACGGTGTTTCGGTTCGTCGTAACATCTTGTCCGGCAATGATTCGTCCATTGACCCCATCCGCCATGATCACGTCTCCCGCGTGAATCCGGGTGGTCGTTTGCACCGGCTTTCCGTTCGCATCGACTTCAATACCATAACCGCTATACTGTACGAGTTCTCCTGTGTCAGGGTCAAAAAACCAATAATTGCTCCCCCAACTAGGCTCCCCTATCTGCGTATTGTAGAGGGAGACTCCGCCCGGCATACTGCTTCCAAGTCCCTGTACGTTCCCATCTGCATCAAAGAAAACGGTACGTCCGCCGAACTCGTGCAAAATACCCGTTTCACCTGCCATGAGCCGTGCGTCATAGACGGAGAGCGTTCCATGGTTTTCGATAGCGATTCCTTCGCTTTGAATGAGCGTGCGTCCTTCGCCGACAAATCGTGGCTGCTTGGGCGTTCTGGAGTCCCGCTGGTTGATGACAAGATTTCCTTCCTGGTATCCGCCGAACATTTGGAGGATCGGCGGTAAGGGATCATCATCACCGCCGGGACGAATACCGGCAGGAAAGCCTATATTGACAGCGACAACGACATCGTCCACGATGCCCGGCGGACCGGTAATCGTAAATTGCTGAAGGTTGGAGACAACGGCGGTCGCGATTCCGGTATCAGGATCAAGTACCAAAGGATAATTGACGACGTATCCCGGCGGAAGGAAGACAACGTTGGTCTCCGCAAACAGCGGGTCTCCGTCGAAGGGGGAACCTTCGGGATACGAGAGGTCCCGGATATTTTCCGGCATTTCATCGAACTCAACGTCGTAAAATGTACGAGTGGGATCGTTTACGAAGTAATAACCGTATCTGATACGATAGGTCTCGTATTCCTCGCCGTCGAAATCGGTGTAGGTGTAGCGTGAAATCTCCACGAGGTACTCCCGGGGCACCAATTCAATGGATGACGAGTCCGACCCGTTCATAACGGCGGGATCGTAAGAACTGGTACTGATGACCGCTCCGCTACCGATGGCATTGAGAACCGAAGTACCGGTGTTCAGGAACACGGTTCCGGGATGATTTTCCGTCGGTTTTCCGAGTCCAATCGCAGGGGTGGTAATGGTTGTTCCGCCACTCCCGACATTGATGGTCGCCATATCCCCCAGACTGAGGGAGTATGGGAACGACGGATTCAGGGGATCGACGGCGGAATAGTCAAAATAGGTAATCTCTCCCAGTTGGGGAAGGGGAATGATCTGCGCTTGTGCGGTATTTTCGAGTCGAACGACGAGCGCAAGAGCCATTAAAATGGCAACCAGAGTAAGCAATCCGTTGCGATTCATGCGTTCCATCCTCATATTTTGCCCGAATTCCTGTCCGAGCATACAAACGTGCGTATTGCGGTTATCGGAATTCACAATATACGGACTTGACAAGATTTTGTCCTTTGTCCGGCTTGGTAAAATATGACGATTATGCCGATTGCGGGTGTTTGGTTGAGAGTGTGCCCACGAAGTTTTTTTGATACGGGACTTGACACTGGGTATTACGCATGATACGATTGGGTGAGTTATAGCATCAATGAATGTTCCTTGATTTTCAGTTTTCCTTTTCCTGTAACTCTAACCCTTGTTACGACTATGCTAAATCAGTACAGAATTGGACAAAAGTTGATCGCTGGGTTTGCGATTGTTCTCGCTCTACTCGTTGCCATTTGGTTGTTAGGACGCTGGGCAAGTTACCAAGCCGAGCGCATTCAGGATGAAGTTGATACAGCCCAAACGTTATCACAAGTCGCACTCATTATGCAACGGGATATTCTCTTTGTTGTGCGTTCGATCAAAAATGAAGTGATTACCCGACAGGAAAGGTATTACAACGAGGCACAAGGGCGGGTGGCAGAGATCATCAAGACTCGCAAAGGAGACCTGGATATTATGACCCCTGAAGATCGGGAGGGGTGCGAGGAAATACTGAACAGGGTCGTCCATCTCGGCGAGTTGGATAAAGAATATTGGGATACCGAAGTGCGACGTAAAGTATCGCGGGCGGCTCGGTCCGCCGCCGCAGGTCACGCCGCTGAGAGCGCAGATGTCCTACTGACGGAAATCGTCAAAACCATCGACGAACAATGTCGAACTACCGGAAATATGGGCGGCACCGAAGTCGATTGTTTTGGCGCAAAGCAAATCGGCTGGGAAAGACAAGCCCATCAACTGATTGCGGCAATTACCGCTTCTCGCCAGATGTGTTTCCAATACGAAGCATCGAGAGACAAGACAGAACAGCAAAGGTTACTGGAGGATTTCGAGGAGAAGTTTGGCGAAATTGATGGAATCGTCACCGATTTGAAGGTTGTCCTCGTTACCAATTCGACGGCACTCGAACAACTCGGTTCCGACCTAAAAACGTGGATGGCTCGGACGAAAGAGACGATTGATTTAGAAAATGACCTTGAAAAAATTACTGTACGCGTTGCGGAATTTGTGGCAACACTGCTTGACGACATCGGTCATGTTCTCGAAAAGTTCGGAAAAGAGGTCCATGATGCAGAGGCGGAAGCAAAAACACTCAATGACCGTGTCCAGTGGGTACAGATGATTGTCAGTATTGTAACGATCATTTTCGGAGCACTGATCAGTTGGGTTTTGACGAAGAATATCACGTCTGGTCTTTCGTCCGCGACGGGACACTTGCAGGTGATCGCTCACGAGGGAGATGTGTCGATTGAAATTCCCGGCTTTTTCCTGGCTCGCAAAGACGAAGTGGGGGATCTCGCTCGTGCCGTCAAAGGGATTCAGGATCACTTTCAAGTGATCGAACGTCTGGCGGGGAGTCTTGCCAACTACGATTACAGTGTTGAAGCAAAAATACTCAGCGAAAAGGATACGATGGGTATCAACCTCGAACACATGATCAAGGAAATCGGCGATGCTGTCCATGAAATCAACATCAGTGCCAAACAGGTGGCAACCGGTTCCGACGAAGTCTCGACTGCGGCTCAGAGTCTCTCTAACGGTTCGCAGGAAATGGCAGCGAGTCTGGAACAGATCACCGCCACGATGCACGAAATCAGCGGTCAGACGAAAACCAATGCGGTCAGTGCCGGTCAGGCGCGTGATTTAGCACAGGCTTCCAGTAAAGTGGCTGTCGAAGGACAGACCATTATGCATGAGTTGATCGGCGCAATGGATCGAATCACGGAAAACTCCAATGAGATACAGCGGGTGATCAAGGTGGTCGATGACATTGCGTTCCAGACGAATTTGCTCGCTCTCAACGCCGCAGTGGAAGCCGCTCGGGCGGGACAGCACGGCAAAGGCTTTGCGGTCGTTGCCGAAGAGGTGCGTAATCTTGCTTCCCGCAGTGCGAAGGCGGCTAGGGAAACGGCAGAATTGATTGCCAAGAGTAGTCAGGAAATCCAACGCGGCGACGAAATAGCGGCTCATACTTCCGGTGTGTTCGATACGATTGTCGAGCAGATTAAGCAGACGACCGATCTCGTTGCAGGAATTGCCACTGCGAGTAATGAACAGGCGCAGGGTGTCGAACAGGTTTCCATCGGCTTGCACCAGATTGATGGCGTGACGCAGTCGAACTCGGCTTCCGCAGAAGAATCGGCAAGTGCCGCTAGTGAGATGAATTCAATGGCAAAGAATTTGCAGGCACTGGTTGCTAAATTTAGGTTGCGGGACAAAGCGTAGGCGGCACCGCACCGCAAAAACGTTCGACAGCCGCAGGAATACGGATGTGAATTTCGTACAGACCCTCTATCAGGAATCGGCATTTTCCGAGGCGGCATCGGCTCTCTGGGAGGGACGGTCGATCTCAGTGGAGGGTATCGTCGGCGGTTCCTGTGCTCTGGTTGCCGATGCCCTGTTCCGGTACGGTCATGGATCGATGATTCTTATTACCCCGGATCACGATGCCGCCGAGCAAATGGCTGGGGACATTACGTTGTTTTGGGAAACGGAGGATCGGCAGAATAACACGGGAAACAGACTCAATGTTTTATTATTTCCGCCGATGACGCAACACGACCACGAGTCGGAATCGGCACTGGCGATTGCCGACCAAGCATTCGGCGAGCGTGTGAATGTTTTGAAACAGTTGGTAAATTGCTCCGACCAGAGATTTATGATTGTCGTGTCTATGCCGGCTTTGTTGCAGCCCGTGCCGCCGCCGATGGTGCTCAAAGAACGCACGCAAACGCTGGCGGTGAACCATCGGGTCGATTTGGAATCGTTCCGCCGGTTTCTGATTGAAGGGGGTTATCATTCGACGACGGCGGTGGACTTGCCCGGTGAGTTTGCTGTACGTGGTTACATTCTCGATCTGTTTGCTCCCGACTGGGATCAACCGGTTCGCATCGAATTCTTCAATGACGAAATTGAATCGATTCGCCGATTCGACTTGACCACGCAGCGGTCATTGGAAAAACTATCGGAAATTGACTTGACACGAATCCAACCGTATGAATGCGTCGGCGCATCCCTGTTGGACTATTTTTCATCGTCCACTCCGATTGTACTCGATGTCGAGTAAACCCAACCGCGCACAAGAGCGGGGGATGTCAATCCCCCGATTCAAACGAATCGGAGGGCTAACGCCCCCCGCTCATGCGCTCTTGAAAATGCTACAATGAGCCGCATGTACCTATTCATCACCTCGACGACGTATGCCCAATGGTTGCCGGGCGACAAAAGAGGGTTCGTCAGCAGATTCAACACGAAAATTCACAACGAATTCGCCACCCCTTTCGATGCCGACGTAACATGGCTTAAAAAATCTGCGGCAAAGAAAATAAAGGGTACGCCGGTCTTCTTGAATCCCGAACACGCAAAAATCCTCTTGGAACAATTTCAGGAAACGGTCGCCTATCGGCATTGGAAATTGTTCGGAGCGGCTGTGATGCCGAATCATTTTCATGTATTGCTCGAAACGGACGACGGCACGGAGCCGGAAAAAGCGGCAAAAGATTTGAAGAGTTACGGCAGTCGTCGGCTCAATCGGGTGTTCGGCTGTCCCCCATCGGGAACGTGGTGGACACAAGGCTGTTCGATCCGCCGAAAAACAGAGGACGCAATACCGCATGTGATAAGATACATCAAGAATCAACACAATCCGCTTCTCATTTGGATTGCCCCCGAGTACGATGTCGAGTAAACCCAACCGCGCACATGAGCGGGGGATGTCAATCCCCCGATTCCACCGAATCGGAGGGCTAACGCCCCCCGCTCATGCGCTCTTGCGCTAAATCTACCGAATCAGCGATGCCGCATATTGCGGTAACTGGTTCGCAATGCCCAATGTCTGAGCACCCGCTTGAATCAACAGTTGCAACCGCGTCAAGTTCGAAGACTCAACCGCAAAGTCGGCATTCGTGATCATCGCATTCGCCTCGGTCAAAGCGACCATCGAATCTTGCAACGCCGCAATGTTCGGCTCAAGCGTTCCCTTTTGAAGAGCACCCAAACGACCTCGGATGTTCGCAACATTGGAAATCGCTTCCATCACGATCTTGTCGGCAAGTTTGCGACCGGCATCGCTCGACCGCAGGCTCGCAACTTCGCCGTCCTTCAGCATGTACAAGGTTCCGCTGTTACCGCCGAGTGCAGTGGTGAGCATCGAGCCGATTCCCACGCGAATCTGCTGTTGCGAAACGACATCGGGACCGAGTTGGAACAACGCACCGCCGCCGGTGATTGTAAAGCCCGACCAGCCGACACCATTGGCGACATTCATCGACATGGCAAGTTCCGGTGTGTTGAGCGAAATGTTGTTCCCTCTGGCAACGGCTCGGAGACCATTGATGGTCGCTTCCATATCCGATCCGAGAGAGTAGGTGCTGGAAAAGCCCCACTCATCGACCGTGTTCAAAACGCCTTTGAAGACCCGAACATCGACAAACTGATCGCTTCCCAACTCTTCCGACTCAATCACAAGCCGCTCGTTGTTGTCCGCTTGACCAAACATGCCGATACCGCTCGAGGTGCCGGTTTTACCCGACCAAGTGGGATCAGATTCGATCTTGTAACCGCCGACCGTCGTTGCTACCGGTTTCGAGATGTCCGTATTGAACAGAACGCTTCCGGCATTTCCGCCGCCAGCCGCTGCCGCCGCAGCAAGTTGCCGCGCATCGGCTTCAAAATACTGCTGGAACTCGGTATTCGCATTCAAGGCTTGTGCCAAGAGACCTGCATTAAGTTGACTCAACGCCAGGGGACCGAGATTTGCCGTCACGATCAACTCACGCGAACCGTCTTCTTTTGTAACGAATTCTACGAAGAGTTCGGGCAGCGCAGCACCCGCCGCATAACCAGCAGCGTAGGCGACATTATATTCTTCCAGACCGCTATGGATGTCATTGACGAAGTGGATGTTGATTCCCGCCATCTGCGTTCCCTTTTCCTTGGCGGTGATAAACATCATGGGATCGTCATCTCCAATACCGCGAGTACCAATGATGTCAGCGGCAATAAGTGCCTCATTCGAACCCGAAATCTTCGTTTTACCAGCATTGACGGCTGCAGTGGGCGCATCAGCGGTAGCAGCATCGGCAAGTGCTGCTGCCCCATTATTTGCCGTGTTGACAATGGTAACGGCATCGCCGGTGGCACCGGTGAAGGCTCGAATCGCTTCCCAATTGGCGGCGATAGCATCGTCCACCGCGATTTTCAACCAAGCGTCTTGGTCTGCTGCGGCAGCACTGTCAAATTCTGAACCGAGGAATGTAATCAAAGTTCCGGTCGCTTCATCAAAGCCTTCACGCGTTTCGTCACGGGTGAACCCAAAGGTCAAACCGTTCAAGGCAGATGTGTGTTCAACCGTCGTCAAAATGGTTGTTCCATTGTAACCTTGTCCAGCATGTGTCCCCGACACCGCAGCGGCAGGAGTCAATGTCATTGCGCTGCTTCCATCAATTCTTGCAACGGCATTGTCTTCGACGATTCTTTGGTTTCCGCCGAGGAGAATAAGGTCTCCTTGATGCGGACCGCACACGCCCGGCGCACCGGTCGGCTGCACAATCCCATTGATGGGATTCGCACAAGTTTCGAGAACGTAGGGCTTGCCGCACTCGTCCGTACCAAAGATACGACCATTCGGATCGACTCCCGGCGGATAGAGTTGTGTCGCACTCACGCCCATCGTTTGCTCCGGGGTAAGGGAATTGAACAAATCGGCAATGTCCTTCGCCGTGGTGATGCTGTTTCCCTGGGCATCGGTTGCCAACTTGATTTCCAAAATGGGGGTATGGATCCCAGCTTTGATGTCCGCCTCACTCGGATGAATGATGCTGAGGCTCAACTTCTGGTTGGCAACTTTTTCGCCATTCGTTCCCAGATTCGTGAGACGTACAAGCGGACCATTGTCCATGCCGGTAAAACGGAGAGCATTTCCGAGGTTAATGTCGCCGTAATCGACGGCAGCATCCATGTAACTGACTCGTCCGCCGGAACCGCCGCCATTGAGCGAGGTTGCCATGAATTTATCCCCCAACTTGCTGTTGATGAGGTCAATCACTTCCTGCGCCGTTGCACCGGAAGTGTACCGGCTCACTTTATTAACTCCCGCTGCACTCTGCGTTTCTACGTATGTAGGACCGCTTAGCAGGTTGGGAACCAGTGTATTTCCATCGACTCCTTTTGCCAGCGTTGCCGAAACGTTCGGTGCCTTGTTGAGCAAAGCAAGAATGTCATTGGCGGTTGCCCCTTCCTTGTAGGTAATAAATACTTCCCCTTCGGTTGCCCCATTAGCAAACGTATATCGTTCACCATTATTAAGGTTACCAACTGCATTAAGTTGAGTGAGGTTAACGGTAACGGGAGTTAAACCTCCGCTAAGGTCATTTGCCAGAGCATCTTCGAGAACTGCCTGTATATCTCCTGCAGCCGATGCCGTGTTGATATAGACGGTCTTGCTATCCAAATCCGATACTTCGTTGCCTGCTGCTGTGGCAATGGCATTATTGACCACGATTGTCCAGCCGTTCAATGCGGAAGTATGTGAACCATCCGCCGGATTCTGAATGTCTGCATAAAAGGATTTACCTTCGATGACATTGGTTGCCGCATCCCTGTCAACACTGGCGTACACGACCTTGTTGGAGTCGCCGCGAGTCATATTGATCGCCGTGAAATCGTCAGCAGGAGTTGTTCTGCCCGTTGTATCAACGGTGATGTCGAAGAGTCCCACAAAGTTCTTGTACTGTTGTTCGTAGGCTTCGACGAGAGTGATTTCGACGATACCGGGTTTTCCGCCGCTTGGTTCCTGAACGACGCGGACATCATTTTCATGCCCTCGTGTCACGCGGAATTCGTAGTTACCGGCATCGAGTCCCATCTCCAGAGCGGTAATGACAATTTCGTTGTTCATACCGGCACTGGAAAGAACAATGCTTCCCCGTTCGGCTTTGCCTTCGACGTAGGCGATGACTCCGGTGGAGTCTGACGACCTGTTGATGGCATCGGCAATCTGGTCATTGGTGCTTCCTGCCCCCACGTTGACAGTTGCGGACCCCTTGTTTCCAATCACGTCAAAGACGGTATCGACCGCCACGCCCGTACCGTTGGAAATCAATCGGGCATAGTCGGCGGCTCGCGTCACGTTGACATTGACTCCGACCGCCGAGGCAGTTCCGAAGTTGGCACTGGTGATTTGAACGTTGCTGAGTCCTCCACTCATTCCGGCGGTGCGGAAGTCGAGTGAACCGTCGAGAAGTTTTTTGCCGCCATAGTTTGTTGTACGGGCGATTCGGTCGATAGATTGGAGCGCGGCATCGACTTGGAGTTGGTTGGCAGCGAGTTGGTCATCGGTCATCGTACCGGTATTGGCGGCTTCGACGACAAGTCCTTTGATGTCATTCAAAAGGACACCGATTTGGTTAAGCGAACTATCGGCAGTGGCAATCATACTGTTTGCCCGCTGCGAGTTGGTGATCGCTTTGGCTGTACCAGTGATTTGTGCTTTGAGCAATTCGCTGGCAATTAATCCTGCGGGGTCATCTTTGGCGGAGTTAATTCTAAGTCCGGTCGAGAGCCGCGTGAGAACATCACCCAGTGCGCTCATATTCCGTGTAAGCCCGAACTGGGCGGAGAGAGCGGTAGGGTTCGAGGCTACATACATTCCTGTCATGGTTTTTTCCTTTTTGTTAAGGTTAAGGTTCAAGCGTCCATGCCAGGCTGTTGCGCAATCTTCGGACTGCGGCTCTTTTAGAAATCCGTTACGGCAATATAGCACGCAAACTTTGCGCAGGAGGGAAATTTTTGGTATTTTTTCCATGCTTTTTAGAGTACCCGATATACCTAGATGGGAGAATCAGGAAAACCGATACATACGGCGTTTTCGTTCTCGTTGCCCCCGCTTGAAATCTCTATGCAATCAGGTAACATCGTCCCCATGGCTTGTGCGGACTGTCGATAGAAGATACAGATTTCCAGTTTCAGGCTTCCGCCTGAAAATGTCATGCCGCTTTCGTTATTCCTGCGTAGGCAGGAATCCAGGCAGAAGATTTTCATATCAACTCTCTGGATTCCCGCTTTCGCGGGAATGACGGTATATTACTTTTCGGCGAAAGCCTCATGTCTCCCCGACGATGCAAAACGCTTTTTCCATTGACGTAGAAGATTATTTCCAAGTGGGTGCTTTTGCGAAAACCATTTCGCCGAAGGACTGGGACGCTTGGACTCCCCATGTCGTTAACAACACCAAGCGGATGCTCGACATTTTGGCAAGTGTTCCGCAGCCGGTCAAGGCGACGTTTTTCGTGCTCGGCTGGGTTGCCGAGCGGTTTCCCGATCTTGTTCCCGAAATTGTCCGGCAGGGACACGAAATTGCCTCACACGGCTATGGACACCAACTTGTCTATACACTAACGGAAAGCGAATTTCGTGACGATGTCCGAAAAACACGAAAAATGTTGCAAGATCAGTCGGGACAGCACGTCGTCGGCTATCGTGCTCCGAGTTTTACCATTGTCAAGCGAACGCCCTGGGCACATCGGATTCTTGTCGAAGAGGGGTACACCTACGACAGCAGCGTTTTTCCAATTTACCACGATTTGCACGGCAATCCCGATGCACCGCGAGAGATTCACACGATTCAAACGGAAGCTGGCTCGATCATCGAGTTTCCACCGGCGGTGATTACACGTCTCGGCAAAAACATTCCGACCGGCGGCGGAGGATATTTTAGGTTTTTCCCTTATTTCCTTACTGCCCGATGGTTAAGGGAAATCAATCGTTTAGGAAAACCGTTCGTTTTCTACGTTCATCCCTGGGAGATTGATCCCGACCAACCGCACATCCCGAACGCACCTTTGAAGAGCCGATTCCGACACTATTTGAACTTGAAGCGAACGGCGGATCGCCTGGAAAAACTGCTCCGAGACTTTTCGTTCACGACGGTGCAAGACATCGTTCACCCCAAAAGCGATGTTCCTAACTCCTAACTCCTTCCATGAGAGCATGTATTCAGAGAGTTCTCTCGGCATCGGTGGTGCTTCCGCAAGAAGAAAATCGACTTGTCGGCGAAATCGGTCAAGGGCTTTTGGTGTTGCTCGGCGTGGGAACGGCAGACACCGAAAGGGAGTCGGCACTGCTTGCCAAAAAGTGTGCCGAACTGCGGATTTTTGAGGACGAAAAGGGAAAGATGAACCTATCCCTGACCGATGTCGGGGGTTCGATGCTCGTGGTAAGTCAATTCACGCTCTACGCCGATTGCAAACGCGGTCGCCGCCCCAGTTTTACCGATGCCGCCCCGCCGGAACTTGCGGATCGACTCTATCGACATTTTGTCGAAGAGGTTCGGCGGCGAGACATTTCCGTTGCCCTCGGCACATTTCGGGCAGAGATGCATGTTTCTCTCGTGAATGATGGACCTGTAACCATTTGGCTCGATACGCACGATTGGTGACGGCGTTGCTTTCCCTCTTGACCTTTCCCATAAAATTCGGGACAATTTTGCACAATGGGTATCATTGTCCGATACATTCTCCGCGAACTTGGCGTAACGTTTCTCTTTGGATTCGTTGCACTCACCGGTCTGCTCCTCATTATCGGACTCGTGCGTATCGCCATGGAATATCACCTTCCGCTGTCCGCTACATGGCAATCCATCCCGTATGTGTTTGCGGAAATGTCCCCCATTTCGTTGCCCGTTACCCTTTTGTTGGCGGTCACGATATTTTTTTCCCGAATGTCGGGAAACAATGAAATCATCGCCCTCAAATCACTAGGAATTCCTCCGAAAGCCCTTTTGATGCCGGTCTTTGCGATTGCTTTCTTGTTCAGCATTATCGGTGTCGGAATCGCTGAACTGGCAATCACGTATGGACGACAGGGGATCAGTCTGTTGATCTATAGTAATGCCGAAAAAATTCTGTTTGAACGACTCAGACATGATCATCAGTTTGTAACGGATAACAAACAGATTACGATTCTTGTCAAAGGAGTGGATGAACAACAACGCCGATTGGACGAACCGACGATTATATTGAAAAAGGAAGGGGTAAGGATTGAAGCCCGGTCGGCAACAATCGAGATGAATTATAAGGCGGAACTCTTGACGGTGACGTTTGAAGATTTTCGGGCAACCGCTGGTGCGGGTAGGATCATCGGCGGAGAGCGAACACTTGAAATTCCATTGTCCGAAATTGCTCCGAAGGGCGAAAGGAACTCCCCTTCCGATATGGGGTTGTACCGAATCAGTGAGGAGCGAACAAAGGATGCTGAACAATTAGAGCAACAACAGCGAATCATTGCGACACACCGTACCTTTGCCGCATGTATGGGATCGGTCAATGCCTGGGCTAATCCACAAACCGAGTATCCGTGGACAACGCCAGAGATTGCCGATGCCGAGAAAAAGATACGTTCGCTTCAATCGCATCAACGAAGGCTCTCGGTCGAGCCGCCTCGGCGTTGGGCAGCGGGATTTTGCTGCTTCTTTTTCGTCTGGATGGGAGCACCGCTGGCGATTTGGATGCGGAAATCGGACTTCTTTGCAAGTTTTTTCGCTTGTTTTGTGCCGATTCTGATCTTGTTTTACCCCTTGTTTATATTAGGACTAGATCAAGCAAAAAGTGGATCATTACCGCCCATGTGCGTTTGGACGGGCAATGTCATCATCGGTCTCATCGGACTCTGGTTCCTGCGCCAGATACACCGGTATTAGGGCATACTAAAAGTTTTGAAAAAAAAACGCTATGGTCAGACGTGATATTATCGGAATCGTGTGCAATTTCATTTTCCTGCTCGCAGTGAATGTGAGCGCAGAGGTCAACTTGTCCACCGGTTCGTTAGAAATCGGCGTGAAGGAGGGGGTGATTGTTTCTATCAAAAACCTCCTGACCGGGGAGACCTACACAACCGGGACCGCCTCGCCAGCAATAAGCGGACTGATGCCAGTGCCGGAACATGCGCCTGATTACGGAGTCGAATTGACGTTCAGTTGCGACGGCAACACGAGACCCGTAAGGCAGGAAAATGCAACGGAGACCTTAAAAAACAAACGCTTGGAAACCGCTTGGGAGGAGGACGGTCAGCGGATGAACACCGTGTTTGCTGTCGATGACTCTACTGGTGGTATCCGGGTTGTTCAGATTGCTGATCGCACCTCCGGTAACCTGTACGGTATCCAACTCGGAATCGGTGTCTTGAGCAGCGAACTTTCGCTGATCGTACCCGGTCCAGGCGGGACAGGTTACGTATTGCCGGGCGGAAAAGGTCCAGCCAATGTAAACGGCGTGGCTCATTCTTGGCAGTGGCCGACGATCTGGTCGGCAGCCATGTGTCTTGTTCAAGGAGAAAAAGGGGGACTGCTCCTGTATGCGGATGACCCCCAACTCCACCATAAGGAAATGTGCATCGAAACGACGGACTCGGTAAGCGGGTTCGGCATAGGACTTGTGAGTTGCAACAACGCACCCTTCACAGAGAAGGAACATCATCGGTCGGTAACTTGGAAACTTGTTCCCTACGAGGGAGACTGGCTCGTCGGAGCAGCACTCTACAAAAAATATATGGCTGAAGCGTGGTCGTGGACGAAACTGTCCGACCATCCGTCCGAGTGGATGCGCACCATCGGGTTTTATGTGTTATTCGATTCCGAAGAGATACTAAAGGATACTTCGGTGTTAGACGCACTTGCTCAACGGGTGGAACCGGCAAAAACCATCTGCTACGTGCGGTGTTGGCGGCTTCATGGTTATGATGTGGCTTACCCGGATTACAGTGCGAACGCTCACGGAGCACGTTTTATTGAATACGGCACCAAACTCGGGTTTCACATGCAACCGCATCTGGATTTATACGCCGTCGCGCCTGGGCAACCGGAATACGGTGAACTGGAACGGTATCAGATCAGAAGCCCTTTTGCGGGTAAACCGGTCGGATGGCAATGGTCGGATATGAACAGTCCGACTCGTTTCGCCGCCATCACCCCCGCCAGTCGGGAATTTCGCGACATGTTTACGCAAAAGTGCATGGAAACGCTTTCGACGCTGGGTTGTGATACTTTGCTCACGGATGTCGCTTGGTGGACGATGAACGACGGACAAGGGCTGGTCAACGGTCTCAATTTGGTTCAGGGGCTGGACCGGATGCTCGACGGCATTCGGATGTCCATGGGAGGTCGTCCGCTTGCCAGTGAAAACACCAACGAGGTCATTGCCCGCCACGAGGCGGTGGCGCATATCGGTCCTCATCTTGACAATGCCGACTACCTGCACCCGATTGGTACCTATTTGTTCGGCGACGGTGTCTATCTTACGATGCCCTACACGGTGCCGACGACGGTGAGTGTGGCGTACAGTGAGACCGCCGAAAAAAACAGCGAACGGCTAATGTGCGGCATGGGGGCTTTGCCGAGTCTTTCGCTTGTCTATGCGGACAGTATTCTGAATCCCTCTCCCGCAGAACTTCGCATGTACGAGCGGGGTGGTCTCTGGTGCAAGCATGGCTTAAAACCTTATTTTGGCACTCCATGGTCGGGGGGAGTCATCATGATGTGGAGAGGACAACATGGCGAATTGATGACGGCAAGGCGGCAGGGGGACGGCGTTGCCCTGTACTGGCTGAAAGACGGAAAAGAAACGCTCTGTTCCGAGCCGATTACGCCTCTGCTCAAAAAAAGGGACTGAATGGGAGATGGGAACCACCGGAGCAATGCCGGTGATGTTCTGATGCGTCTCGTCCTTGCTCACGCGGCGGGCTTCGTGGGAACCTTGCGTGCGCAGCAGACAATCCGTTGCCAAGTTCGCATAAGTAGCGGCATGACATTTTCAGGCGGAAGCCTTGCAGGAGTTTGCCTCTGTGATACAATTCCCGTAGCAAGCGGTCTTTTGAGAGAAAATCATGGTACGAATCGTCGTGTTGTTGTCGGCAAGTTTCTGTTTTATGGCAAACACTCATGGACAGGAAAATCAATGGAAACCATTATTCAATGGGAACGATCTTTCGGGTTGGCACGTCTCTTGCAAACCACATGATGCCGAAAAGGTTTTTTGGATGGTCAAGGACAGAGCCATTTTTTGCGATTCCATCGGTAAAAAAGACCATGACTATGTGTGGCTGATGACCGACCGAGAGTTTCAAGATTTTGAATTGCGGCTCAAATTTCAAACGTATTCCGACTCGCCGGGCAACAGTGGGTTGCAGTTCCGTAGCCGATATGATGTTGCCGACAACAACGGTTGGCTGAATGGACCACAAGTCGATATTCATCCTCCCAAGCCGATGAGTTGGCGAACAGGATTGATTTATGACGAAACCCGAGGGAATCAGCGTTGGGTTTTTCCTAGTCTCAAAGACTCGGACATGCCAGGCGAGTATGAACCCAAAGAGCACGTTATGAAATATGCCGAAGACGGTTGGAACGAAATGATTCTGATTTGCAAGGGAATGCAAATCAAAACAATTGTCAACGGGATCGTTCGTGTTGACTGGGATGCGTCCGGCATACTCGATAGTGAATCTCACTGTAAACACAACGTCGGTCAAAAAGGGCACTTCGCATTGCAGTTACACATTGGAGACGAATTGCGAATCAAGTTCAAAGACATTGAAATTCGTGAGTTCAAGGATCATGGTCGATAACCAATGCGTTTTACCTATTTGAATCGGTTGACGTAACAGAGGAATCATGGTACGTTTACAGTCGTTTCAACAGCGTTCTACTTTTCTAATTTCGATGCTACGTATAGGTATTCACGGACTCGGTTTTATGGGAATGATGCACTATCTCGCCTACCAACAGTTGAGCGGAGTGCAGATAACAGCCATTTGCGAATCATTGCCGGAGCGGCGAAAAGGCGATTGGACAGGCATCAAAGGTAATTTTGGACCCCAAGGAACCAAAATGGACCTGTCCGGTATCAAAACATACGCCGATGCCGGCGAACTCTTTGCCGATCCGAACGTCGATCTGGTGGATATTTGTCTTCCGCCAAATCAGCACGCTCCAATGGCGATTGCCGCCCTCAAAGCCGATAAACACGTCTTTTCCGAAAAGCCGATTGCCTTGTCACTAGCCGATGCCGATGCGATGACCGCAACCGCCGAGGCTCATAAAAAACTGTTCATGGTGGGACATGTCCTCCCCTTCCTTCCCGCTTATGCGTTCGTGTATGAAGCGGTACAAACGAACAAGTACGGCAAGTTGATCGGCGGACATTTCGACCGTGTGATTTCCGATCCGGTGTGGCTCAAAGATTTTTATAACATGTCCACCATCGGCGGTCCCTTGCTTGACCTTCACATTCACGATGCCCACTTCATTCGCCTGCTCTTCGGAATGCCGAAGCAGGTTCAAAGTGTCGGTCGTTTACGTGGAGAAGTGCCGGAGTATTTCAATACACAGTTCGTTTTTGCAGATCCCAATTGTGTCGTAACGTCAACGAGCGGCTGTATTTTTCAGCAAGGGCGACCCTTCATGGCACGGAGCGAAGTACATTTTGAGAAGGCAACGTTGGTGTTGGACGGCGGCGGTGTAACGATCCTAACAGAAGACGGCAACTCGCTCCCCGCCGAGGTGCCCGCTCTTGATGAAGTCGGTTGGTTCGAGAATGAATTGAAGGAATTGACCCATTCGGTGAGTCGAGGGCAAGTTTCCCCTATTCTCGGCGGCACTCTCGCTCGCGATGCCTTGCTGATTGCCTTGAAAGAAATGGAATCAATCCAAAAACGACACCCGGTGATGTGCGAATAATATGCTGCAAGGTGCAGCGTTCCAACCCTGACAAAACATGAAATACTGGTTTTTTCCCCTCATCCTGTTTGTTACTCCGTTGTTTGCCGAAGACCTGCCGGTTGTTTGGCTCGAAGCAGGAAAGAAAGACAGCGTTCCAGTGGTTGACCGCTTTCTGCGGACGCAAGACTGGACGTTGCGATTCGAGCATCGTATCCTTGCTCAAGGAAAAGCGACCGAAATGATTTCCAGTGTTCTTCCGGCAGGATACCACAAAGTGGAAATCAATATCCCACCTCTCAAACCGGGAAACACACTCAAAGCCAAACTGTTTTTCGGAGACAAACCTCACTACGATATTGTCATTGCCTCTCCCGATCCGTTTGAAGACCGCAAAGCGTGGTTCGCCGAACATCCGATTGCCCTGTACGATCCAGAGCAATCGATCGTCTACGTTTTCGAGAAGGAGGAAATTCCTTTCAAACGTCTTCGTTCGTTTGCGGACATCACGTCTTGTGAAAATGCCGTCATCGTTGTCGGACAGGGTGTCGATTTCGAGAAGGAAAAAAAGTTGACCGATTTGCTGTTCAAAAAAGCGGAACAGGGCGGTTTCATTTTGGTTGCCGCCCCGAAGGGAGATATTTTTCCGTTCGGTTATTCTTCCCCGATTACCGACATTCGATTTTCGGACAAATACGACAAAAAACCGACGGGCAGAATCGTGTTCGATAAGAACTTGCGATTCTTTGACGGTATTGAGTCCCGGTGGTATTTCAAATCATTGATCGAAACTTTAACCCCAACAAAAGGAGGCTTACTATGAAACGTTTAATTCCATGCATGACCCTTGTTGCCATGCTATTCAACGCCTGCGTTTTAGCAGAAGACGAAGCGTTCTATCCCGTTGCCGTGTTGCCGTTCCAAGACCGGAGCAGCGAAGTTGCCGGTTATGGCAAAACCGTGGCGGATATTCTGTTCGTCCACCTCATTACCAATCCCGCCATCGTGCTGGTTGACCGCGAAGACCTCGATACGGTGCTCAAGGAGCAGGAGATGAACATTTCCGGTGTCGTCAATCCGGCACAGGCAACGCAAATTGGGCAAATCATCGGTGCAAAGATTCTTGTAACGGGAAGCGTACTCCGAGTCGATGAAACGGTCTATCTCGTTGCCAAAATTATCGGCACGGAAACAACCCGGGTTCTCGGTGCGTCGGTCAACGGAAACGTCGATGATCCGATTGATAAAATGACCGAGCGGCTTGCGAAAGATGTTGTCGATGTCATTTTGCAGGAATCCGGCAAACTCGTGGCGAAACCGCCGACGCGGGAAAACCGCATTGCCGCCTTGAAAGAAAAGATCAAGGACAAGACGTTGCCGACACTCATGATCACCATCCCGGAAGTGCATTTGAGTCGCCAAGTGAGCGATCCAGCAGCGGAAACAGAACTCTCGGTTTTCTGCACAGAACTTGGTTTTACGGTGTTGGACAAGAAGGGAAATACCAAACGTGAGTCGGACATCGTGTTTATCGGCGAGGCATTCAGCGAACGCGGCATGGGCATCGGTAATTTGATTTCCGTGAAAGCGCGGGTCGAAGTGAAGGCAATCGACCGCAAGTCGGGTAAAGTTATTGCGATTGACCGCCAAACGACGGTTGCGGTGGATTTAGCGGAGACCATTGCCGCCAAGAATGCTCTACAACAAGCCGGTGCCGCCCTCGCTGAACGGATGATACCGAAAATTGTGAAGTGAGGAGCAAATGAGCGGAGGGCGTAAACCATCCGGTGAGTCCAAACCAACACGCTCAAGACGGGGGCTAACACTGCCCCGCTTTTGGGAATATAACCATGCCGAAAAAACTCGCCTACATTATTACCGTTTTGATATTCCATTTCGCCGGTACTCCGGTTCAATCGGAAGTAAAAATTGCCGTCGTTCCCGGCGGTGATCCGAAACCGGTCGAACTACTCGTGTTGACCGAAGCGAAACTCTTTGAACAAAAAGAACTCGCTCTGCTCGAACGCACGGAAATCGACAAAGTGCTTGCCGAACAGAACTTGTCCGCCTTGTTCGATGCTGCGAGTGCCGTCAAACTTGGTCAAATTTTGAAGGCAGACCTCTTTGCCGTGCTGGAAACGACTTCCATCGTGATTTTCGATGCCAAAACCGGCTTACGATTCGTTGATGATACGTTGCCGGTGGCACTCGACGGAGCCGTGAAAGCCGCCGTCGATGCGGTAAAAACAGCGGTCGAAAAGAAACTGAAACTTGCAGACGGAGAACTCGTTACGTTTGGTGTTCTTGGTGTTCGCAACATAGATTTTCCTGTTGTTCGTGATGCTTGGTGTCGTGCCGTTGCTGGAATGTTGGAACGTTCTCTGCTCTATCGCGGCGGTGCAGTCTTGGAACGTTCACGTTTGCAACTCGTCAACAAGGAGCGGCAACTGACGGGGGATGCCGAAAATGACTTGCTCGCTTCGATGAAACTGATTGACCTCGATTTTACGCGAACCCAAAATCTACAATCGTTTAACCTGACTGCCCAAATCGGCAAGGAAACATTCAGTACGGAAGGCTCACTTGACAAGCCGTTCGATGCTGTGCAAAAAATTGCCGAACAACTGCTCGAAAGCAAAGCCGTCGAAAAAAATGAAACAGAAGCCGCTCGCCAAGCCGAAGCCGCCCGGTTTGCAAACGAAGCGGTTTTCCTCAAAAAAATCGGTAACGAAGACGAAGCCATTGAAAAAATTGAGATTGCCATTGCGCTTGAACCGGAGGAAATTACCCATCGGCGGTGGCTCGATTCATGGTTGAGTGAGAAAATTGAGTTCCGACTCCGGTATTGGGATGGTCTCAACGGGTATGAGCATGCTTGGCTACAAAACCCGATTGGTGCCGAAACCATGCGGAAAGTCGTACAGGACGCATTGCGTCTTGAAGTGGTGAAGGAATCTTTGGCAGGCGAACCTTTGCCGTCTGGTCGCAGTGCCGGATTCCCCTATTATGTGGATTATAGATACACCTACAATTTCAGCGACATTCGTAAAAAACTCACGGCGATAGCAACCCATAAACATCCCAATTTCAAGGAAGAGATTCGAGCACTCAACCGCCGGTATCTGGAACGTTGGCGGGTAGAGTGCCGAGTAGGCATGGAGCGTATCGCGGACAAGGAGACATTTCAACAATTTCTCTCTAAACTTGTTTTTCCTGTTCCCCAAGAACCGATCGATCTTGTCGCTCCAAGTTCGGAAATCGTTGAAAAAATACTTCGGTTATCGCAAGAGTACGAAGTACAATTTTCCATAGAACCTATGATACATTCATCCATGAATCGAGTGCTCTGGGGTTATGGAAAAATTGTCTCGGAATACCGTTTAGAGAACAAACCTGGAACCAACCGCACTGCCGACGCAATCATCGAACGCACTCTCGTTTTAATGGACAAGAGTCCCCAGTTAATGGCACGAATCCATGCGTGGTTAATAAGAAACAGACCAAACGTTACCAACGTATCTATCACACAATTTGGTTTGGATGCAAATCCTGAACGACTGGCGGCATACCGGAAGAAACTCATCTCCTACATTTCGACACTCCCGAAAGAGATGTCCGTGAGCGACAGCGACATTCTTTACAATGACTTGATGCGGATTTACGATATACAGCAAGGACATAGGTCCCTCGAAGACAGACTCACTTCCGCCACATTTCAACAACTCTCCGAAGTCATTACACTGGCAGACTCACGAAAGGCGTTCAATATGTGGGCAATACAGGACTATATCCAATTGGCAGATGCCGCTATCAAAAACGACAAAACCGACTATCTGAAATGGAAAAAACAATTGGACCCGGTGGTGCTTCGACAACTTGCATTGGCGGAACATTTGGCAAAAACGAATCCGCATACAGAACTCGCCCTCAATATTGAGAGAACACGAAAAAGAGCCACTGAAGCCGGGATTACAGAAACCCCAGTCCCGGCTATGAAAAAGGTTGTGACGCTCCAACGCCCATGGACATCGGAAGTCAATCTGTTCCCGGAAAAAGAAGGGTACCGATGCGATGGTGCACCTACCCTCTGCGGCAACCTGCTATTTTGCACGTTACAGGGCAACGATGCACAGTGGCTGGGGTGTGTTAATTTGGACACTCTTGAAAAACGATATATTCCCTTTCCTATTGGAAAATGGGATAGTTGCAACCTCACATATATCGACAAAGAAAATGCCTATTTCAACACAACTTCGCCCGAGTCACATGCGTGGGTGGATGAGAATGGACAGCATTGTTACACATGGGTGGGGCTTGGGTTACTTGTTTATCCTCTCGATGAATCAGAATCGTGGATGTTGTCCACTGATGATGGACTACCCGACAACAGGGTTCATGTATTTGGAAGGCTCGGCGATCAGTGTTACGCGAAGGTCGGAACCGATTGGATTATTCGGATCGACTTGAAAACGCGGCAGTGGGAGCAACTTTCGTCAAGCCGGGCAAAAGAAGGAAAGACACCATTTGTCAATGGCAAGCAGTTACAATACTATGATGCGCTCTACGATCCTAAACGGGAGCGAATTCTTCTCCATGATAAGACCGAGGGGGTGGATCGGAGGGAGGCATTTTGGGCTATTGAAAAGGATGGCACATTTGTTCCACTTCACAATGGCAATCCTTCTCATATTGTCAATGACCTTGTTGGGGTCGGACATAAACTGTTCGAACGTTTGGACGAAGGGGTACAATTTTTGCAATTCGGAGCATGGAACGGAGATAAATATATTTACGATCCTGAAACTTCCACAGTATATGCGACAAATTTCGGAGTGTACAGCGGTTGTATCTGGAACGGATACTTCTGGGGCGGTGGCGGCGGTGTCCTCTTTCACGAAGAACACGGTTTCGCAAAGGTAGAAAGTAAGTGGTGGCGGCGGCGAATTGGTGCCGAGTCCGAATACGAACATCTTGTTACGCCGGAAATGGCGACACCGTTCGAGAGTGGGGAACCTTGGTATCCGACATTTCTTATCCCAACACCGGACGACAAAAGGCTCATTGTCGGAAAATATGGTGAACTCATCCTTTTACGTTTTGAAGAACCGTCAACAGACGCTTCACAATGACGCAGGTCATTTCCGAAGTGAATTGTACCCATAGAACAAATCAGAATACGCTCTAATTTCCCTCCAGTCGGAGTTGTATTCGGAACAGGTGATCACGGAGTTCCATGTCCGTTTGCAGTCCGCTCTGGACCTTTTCAAAAAGATGCCGCACCGTCGACGAATCACGTTTGCCGAAAAAATGTCCGATTTCCTTGAATGTGAGATGCAGTTGTGTCCTCGCAAGATGGACAGCAAGGCATCGGGCAAGGGCAACCGTCTTACAACGGGATTGTCCTCTCAAATCGCCCAATTTCAAGGAAAAGTATGTTGCCGTCTGCTTGGCAATATCTGTCATATTTTGGGCATTGTGCGGTTGCCGTTTCTTGGAAAACTGTTGCCAGAAAGCGGTATCCAAAGGTTCGTTCGCCGACTTTGCTTCAACGTATTTTTGTGCGACGGCAGCGTAGAGTTGCGAAATCGTGCCGACGAGTTCCTTCGCCGCTATATTCAATAATGGTTCCGTAAAGGGAATCCGCAGTACCGATGCCAAGTCCCGAAGAAATCGTTGCCGAGTTGCTTCGCCGGGCGGAAAAATGGGAATCGTCGTTCCTGCTTGAATACGTTCAACCAAATCTATGGAAAGGGGATCCGCTTTTCCGGTCTTCATGTCATTCGGCAATGTTTGTGCCGTGATCACAAAGATTCCTTCAAAGTCATCCAACAACAATCGGAGTTCCATTTGGGTAGCAGGTTTGCCTAGCAGTTGTTCGAGATCGTCAAGCAGAAGCAGTTTGGTCCGATGATAACGCTGTCGAAACTCGTCGGTCGTGCGGCTTGCCACCGCTTCGTTAAATTGCCGATTGAAATCAGCACATGATAAATAGCAAGATTGCTTGCGAGTTGTTTCACTCGCTTGGTTTTTTCGCCATGTTTCCAACATTCCTTTAAGAAGATGGGTACGTCCTGTCCCCTGAATACCGTACAGGAGAATAGGTAGACGTTCCGGTACGATTCTGCCGTTAATGATTTCCTGAATCAATGGTTCGAGAATCCCATTTTCCTGACCGAGCAGAAATCTGTGCTCTGAAGCGGGAAAACGCACGTTTCGCGCCCCTTCGCCGCTGAGTTCAAGCGGTCTTCCAGAAAAGGGAATAATTTGGACGTCGGTCATTTTGTGTTTTTACTGAAAACGGCATGAAAATGGTCATTTTTGTCATTTCGGCTTGCGCCGGAATGACGGAAAAGAAACGTCCAATTTGTCCCCGTATGCAGTATATGCTCTAAATTTTGAATTCGTCTAATCATCAATAAGCGGCGTATTTGAGGTCTGGTAATCCATGGGATTAGTTCCGAGATGGCGAAAGCCCTTTTCGGTAAGGCAACGTCCCTTTGGAGTACGTTTTAACAATTCGCTACGAAGCAAAAACGGCTCCACTTCGTCCGACAACGTGTCCGGCTCGAGGTTGAGCGTGTGGGCAATCGTTTCTAACCCGACGGGACCGCCTCCGAAGACTCGCAAAATTGTATCCAAAAAACGTTTGTCCTGCGGATCGAGTCCCAGTGTGTCAATGCCCAACATTGCAAGGGCTTCCGTCGCAACAGACAACGTAATCACGCCGTTCGCTTTTGCGTCGGCATAATCGCGAACCCAACGGAGCCGGTTGTTGGCAATCCGCGGCGTACCTCGACTCCGATAGGCAATTTCGTAAGCGGCATCGTCTTCAATTTGGATGTTTAACTTGCCGGCACTTCGCCGAACAATGACCGCTAATTCGTCCATTGTGTAAAAATCAAGGTGTTCTCGAATTTGAAACCGGTCTCGTAGCGGAGCCGAAATCAAACCGGTTCGAGTGGTCGCACCGATGAGCGTAAACGGTTTCAGTTGGATGTTCAGCGTTCGGGCATTGACTCCTTCGCCGAGTACGAGGTCAATCCGAAAATCTTCCATCGCTGTGTACAGAAATTCTTCAACTGATTTTTGCATCCGGTGAATTTCATCGATGAAGAGAACCGATCTTTCTTCGGCGTTGGTCAGATAGGGAACAATATCTTTGGGAGATTTGAGAATGGCTCCATTGGTCTGATACATTGGTACGCCGCCGAGTTCGTGAGGAATACATGTTGCAAAGGTTGTTTTTCCGAGACCGGGCGGACCGTCGAGAAGAATGTGTCCGAGCGTCTCCTTGCGTTTTTTTGCCGCTCGGATCGAAATTTCAAGTCGGTTCGCAACGTCTCGTTGTCCAATCATTTCGGACATTCGTTGCGGACGGAGAGCGTGATCCTCTTCCGGCGGAAAAACCGGCGGAATGGACGGATTCGGAATGTTCGATTCGCTCTCGGACGTGAGTTTTACCTCTCTGGGCATGCGTAAAAGTGTAACCGGAATGAGGGAAAAATGAAAGAGGACTTTTCTATGGGAGAGCATATCGGAACTTTACCAACGCAGAACGAAACCAATTCCTTGACATCACGCCCGTTTTTTGCGCCTCTGTGTCCAATGACAGCATATCATTTCACGGCTGAATCTTAATGCTTCCCATATTCCAGAACTTTTCCGGCTCTCTGCGCCCAGATGTACGCTTCCATTGCCCGCAAACGCGGATCGTCTCCGCTCATCGGCTCACCGCGACAGGGATTTTGCAGGCACCAGTTCATCATATCCTGCAAGAGAGCCGCCCGACCAAGTTGAACCTGATATTTTGGATACGTCTCTGGATGCGTTCCCTCCGCATCAGGATGGCACATGTCACACGAGACACCGTTCGTAGAACCGAGCAGTGCGCCACTATGAAAAATCCGTGAACCTTCCAAGACAAGACGTTCCGTCTCCAATTTCCAGAGAAGGACATCTGCTTCGGTATAATTTCCGTAGGTGTGTCCGGTCTTCTGTTCGCCATCCAGCACAACGCTGTTATCAAAATGCGGTTTAATCGGGTGCGCTGAACGTTCGGCATCCATCCAACCAGCGTCTTGGGAATTTCTCCACTGATCAGACGCACCGGGGAATTCCTTCACGGAATTTCTTTGCGATGTTTCCACTGTTCTGGAAGCACGGCGGATAACCCGTTGCGCTAAAACACCCTGGATCATGACTGCTGAAACGCCCACCGCCGCAACCAACAAGAGGATGCTAATCGTGATTCTTGCGTATTTCATAGGAAAGGTTCCTTACTGTTAAAGGGTCGTGATGAAAAGGGAAGTCGAAAATAACTCAATAGGTACGGGTCATTGGGCAGGGAGATTCGGACTCGGCGGTCGATGCTCCTTCCCTCCGCTGTTCAGGTATGCGGCGGAAACGAGAATCGGCTTTCGGTTCCAGAGACCGTAAATTTTGTCCACCAGCCCATCGGCAGAAACGTTGATTTGTCCGTTGCCGCAGCCATCCAGCGAGTTGAACGGGTCGGAGCGGTTCATCTGTACCGTGAGTTCCGGTGTTCCCTTCGGAGCATAGGGCCAAGGCCAAGCAGTGGACAACAGACCATGAAAATGGATATTCCCGATTCTGTTGGTAAGCAACTGGTGCGTATGTCCATGAATGACCGTTACTTTGGTGAATCGTTTCAGGATCGCTTGTACGTCCTCCGCATCGTCTGTCCAGAAATTCCAGTTTTGGTAAAGTTTATAAAGCGGCGAGTGGGAAAAGACCACGATGGGATGGTCGTCCCCATACTTTTCCAAGTCTTTTTGAAGCCACTGACGCTGTTCTTCGCCGACGAAAAAGGACTCCTGCTCCTGATTATCCAAACCGGCAACGGTTTGCATCCTCCTCATCGGTGAGAGTTCCCGATTCGTCCAGAAATCTTTTTCGTTCACGCTCATCAGGCAAACGAAATGAACCCCTTTATGGTCGAAACTCCACGTCGGCTCGCCGAAAAGAGACCGCCACTTTTCCCCCATGTCGTAATACCAATCATGTTCGCCAACCATAATTCGCAACGGATATTTTAATTCCTTCAGAATATCGTATCCGAGTTGCAGTTCTTCCGGCTGACCGAGTTGTGCAAGATCACCGCCATAAAAAACGAAATCCGGCGGCGTGGACATGGCATTCACGTCATGCACTGCCCTCATCAGAGCATTTGCAAAGCGGTCATTTTTCTCCTTCACATAAAGGTGGGAATCCGAAATGTACGCTATTTTGAAGCCCTGCGATTGTCCTTCGGTATCTTGTCCCCATGCGAAGTTGATGGGCTGAAACGTGCCGAGCACTCCTGCACCGGCGGCAACCGTTGCGGCAGAGGTGACGCGTAGGAACGTCCGGCGGTCCAGATTCCGCAATGATTCGTAAACGCTCATGCGTTCGTTTTCCACCTGCGTCTCAAGGTTTTCTCTTTGGTATCGGGTACTCATTTTCTTTTTCCTTCCACAGGTTGAGGGTGGTGATAATGTTCAAAACTCAGGACTTTTCGCTCCACGACCGGCTGATTCCGTTCGGGGCGTTCAAGCCGGGAGAGAGTGAACTGTTCATGGTATTTTTGGGTGTTTTGTTCCGCAAAACGGACATCCGTCAGTGCGAAGAGAAACGCCACAATCTGGTCGATCTGCCGTTCCGTGAGATTCAGAGGCTCGATTCCGCCATCCAGAAAGAGGTTCGGCTCGCCGCCCGCATTGTAATGATCGATAACATCCCAGAGCGTTTTCAAGGAACCATCGTGCATGTACGGTCCGGTGATTCCCACATTCAGGAGCATCGGTGTACGGAATGCGCCAATGTCATGCGTGAGATGAGTCACGGTAAAACGTCCAAGTTCCCCGTATTCTGATGCCAGTGCCAGTTCGTCCAGCCTTCCCTCAGACGAGTCATTCTGAAGAATCAACATTGCTTCTGCCGCCAGTTTTTGAAAATCCCGGTGCGTGACACCAATGCCGATATTGTGAAATTTGTTGTCGGTTCCCAGCGGGTTGGAAGGACTTATATGATGACATGCCGTACACCGTCCCTCACGGTTAAACAGTTTCCAGCCTTCCACCGCATCCGATGACATCGCATTTTTATCGCCGTTCATATATCGCCGGAACGGGGAATCCAGGAAATGCAACGTTCTCTCAAACGTCGCAATCGCCCGACCGATGTCTTGGAAATTCACCTCCCGGTCGTATGCTTCCCGAAACATTTTTTGATATTCTGGATCGTCCTTAATACCGGCAATGATGACCGCCTCATTGTCTTCCATTCCCATTTCGACCGGATTGATAATCGGCTGCATCGCTTGATGATCTATGGTGGGGGAACGACCATCCCAGAACATGACGTGAAGAAGCGTGATGTTCATCACTGTCGGGGAGTTTTTCGTACCGAACTGACCGCCGATTCCCTCCGACGTGGGCTGCTGGTCGGAAAAACCCCGGGTTACGTCATGACACGTTGCACAAGAAACGGTGCCGTCTGCGGAGAGTTTCGGTTCAAACTGAAACCGACTGCCGCCTGAAGGCGGCAGGTTCATTTCGTCGGCTGAAAGCCCGACTGTTCGTTAATCTCCGTTGCCAA
>Ga0082212_10001779_pt1 | contig 31753 bp, 39 predicted proteins | sample TergutNt197P3_FD_71548 | JGI IMG/M metagenome (GOLD analysis project Ga0082212, IMG submission 71548) | Neocapritermes taracua P3 segment gut microbial communities from Petit-Saut dam, French Guiana - Nt197 P3 | ecosystem: Host-associated > Arthropoda: Insects > Digestive system > Gut ...
CCCATTCGCCGATCTCTTTTCCGCCGGAGAGAATTTGCAGTTTATAGGATTGATAAGGCTGCGGTAACAGTGATTCTGCTAAATGATAAATGGCCTCCACGCGATCGTTTCTAAGAGGATATTCGGCTAATGTGGTACTGTAGGTAAGGGTTATCAGTTTTTTGAGGTCATCAATATCTACAGATGTAACCCTAAGGGATCCGGTGGCTGCGGCTACCGGTTTTAGCAAACGATTCAGGGCTTCGGTAATAGCCGGAAACAAGGTGTCGTTATACGCGGCTGTATTTCTCTGTGCCGAAGCCTGCAGGATAGAAAAAGTCAACAAGCACACGGCGATAAAACTTTTACAGGTTGCTTTCATGATAATGCAAAAACGTCGCAAAAGTAATAAAAGTTTGTGTACATTTGTTGCTTATGAATAAGAAAACGCAGACGAGTAAATACATTTCTTTGATTATCTTAACGATAAGCGTAATATTTTATTTTTTGTCTATCTATGCGCCCCAAGTTTTGGCCGCTGTTTATCCGTTTTGGATCTATAAAGTTTGGGCTCAGGGCTTCTCGGCTTTGGCCTCCCTCTTTCCCTTCTCTTTGGCCGAGGGCCTCCTCGTTCTTTTCCCTCTGTACGCTCTGTATCGGTTGGGAAAAGGGGTGTATCAGTGGATGGCCCGTACAGGTAGAGCAGGCGTTTATTGGCGTACTTTATGGCGGCGCACTTGGGAAACAACCTGTTATTTATTGAGTATTTTTATTTTGTCTGCAGGCATCAATTACCACCGTACTTCTTTGGCCGAATATGCGGGTTTGGATGTGCAGCCTGCTCAAAAAGAAGAACTTGTTCAACTGTGCAACTATTTGGCAGATTTGACTATGGAGTCCGTTATGCCTGTAAATCAATCCTTTAGTCAAAACAAAAGATTGGTGAACGCCGCATACAATTCCCTCTCCGACCTCTATCCCGTTTTTAAGGGATGGTACCCCTCCTCCAAGCCCCTGTTGTTTTCTCATTGGATCTCCTATACCCATGTTATGGGTTTCTTTTTTCCCTTTACGTTTGAAGCAAACATTAATAAAGATATTCCTGCTTTTATGATTCCTTCGGTCATAGCCCACGAACAGGCCCATTTACGGGGATTTATGCGGGAAGAGGAGGCCGAATATGCCGTTTTTTTGCTGGCCCGCCACACCAATGACCGGAGCCTCAAGTATTCCTTTTATATAGCTACCCTAATGCGCAGTATGGATGTACTCTATCGGGCCGATCCAGAGGCGTACCAACAATTAACCGCCGATTTTTCGGAAGAACTGATTGCCGATCTGGTTGCCTATTCCGATTATTGGAGCCGATTCCGCTCTCCCGCAGGCAAGATTTCCCAAGCGATCAACGACGCCTACCTTAAAGCCAACAGTCAATCCGACGGGGTACAGAGCTACGGCAGGGTAGTCGATTTATTGACAGCCGAGTATAAACAAATACAAACCATAAACAATCAAGAACATGAAAACAATTAGCTTCTACAGCCTCCTTATGGCAGGCAGCTTATTCGTTACTTACCCCGCTATGGGTCAGGAAAAAAGTAACCCCACCCCCGACGAAAGGGGATACATTGTATCGGTAGGGCAGCAAGCCCCCGATTTCACCATTGAGTATTTGGACGGCACCAAAGTTTTGCTCAGTAGTCTGCGCGGTAAAGTAGTGATGCTCCAGTTTACCGCCAGCTGGTGCAGCGTCTGCCGTCAGGAGATGCCTTTTATCGAAAAAGATATCCAACAAAAGCACAAAAACAATCCCGATTTTGTATTGTTGGGCATAGACCTGAAAGAGTCGGCCGAAGTTACGGACAAATTTGCCAAAGAAATGAAAGTCACCTATCCGATTACCTTGGATGTAGACGGTTCCCGTTTTGCCCTCTTTTGTGACCCCAAGGCAGGCGTAACCCGCAACATCATTATTGATAAAACTGGTAAAATGGTGATGCTAACCCGCCTGTACGATACCAAAGAATTTGCCGAAATGGTTAAGTTGATTGATTCATTACTAAAAAAATAGTCCGCAATGAATCTGTATAAACCTCCCAAATTATCCTTAGCCAACCTACCCACCCGCATCGAACACCTGCCGGTGGTATCGAAACAATGGGGCAAATCCATCTACTTGAAAAGAGACGACCAGACCGGATCGGAGTATTGCGGCAACAAGGTACGTAAAATCGAATATGCGGCGGCAGAAGCCTTGAGGCAGGGATGCGATACCCTGATTACCTGCGGAGGGATTCAGTCCAACCATTGCAGGGCAACCGCCGCCGTAGCCGCAAAATTAGGCCTTAAATCAATATTGTTGTTGCGTATCAATGAGCAACCTCCGGTGGACGGGAACTATTTTTTAGACCTTTTATTTGGAGCGGACGTGCGTTTTTGCACGCCTGATGAGTACCGAAATTCAAGAAATCAAATCATGCAATCCATATGCGATGCCTTGGCTTTAGAAGGGGGCAAAGGGTATATTTTGCCCGAGGGAGCCTCTAACGGCATTGGCTGCTTTGGTTATGTGAACTGCATGGAAGAGATTGTACTGCAGGAGGAAGAAATGGGTATTTGTTTCGATACGGTTGTGGTGGCCGAGGGATCGGGAGGCACCCATGCAGGCCTCCATTTGGCCAATCGGTTGCTGGGATTAAACAAACGGGTGGTCTCTTTTTGCGTATGCGATGACCGGCCCTATTTTGCACAGGCTGTTTTCGAAATCTGCGCCTCCTGCCTCTCGTATATGCAGCGCCCTGATTCGATACATCAGGAAGATATAGAGGTAATTGACCAATATGTGGGTAAGGGTTATGCGTTGAGTTCCGACGACGAATTGGCCTTTATACTCCAAATCGCCAAAGAAAACGGGGTCATCTTTGATCCTGTGTACACCGGCAAGGCTTTTTACGGACTCAAACAGGAAATTGCAAGCGGAACCTTTGAACAGTCAGCACATATTCTGTTTATCCATACCGGTGGAATATTCGGATTATTTCCTAAAAAAGAGCAATTTAACTTTTTCTTATGATTGCATTGATTACAGGCGCAACGGCCGGAATCGGAGCCGCCACAGCAGAACGCTTTGCTCGGGGAGGGTATGCCCTCATCATTACCGGACGCAGGAGCTCCAGATTAGCAGATTTAAAGGCTCAATTAGAAAAAAACCACCACGTACAAGTCAAAACCCTGGCTTTTGATGTGCGTAAACCCGATGAAGTGGAGCAAGCCCTTTTGCCACTCACTCCCGATTGGCAAAACATAGACGTATTGGTCAATAATGCCGGCCTTGCCGTGGGTATGCACCCTGTGCAGGAGGGTATTTTGGAGGATTGGGAACGGATGATCGATACCAATATTAAAGGTTTGCTTTATGTTACCCGTATGGTAGCGCCTTGGATGGCAGCCCGTAAAAAGGGCCACATTGTAAACATCGGGTCGATTGCGGGTAAAGAGGTCTATCCCAACGGAAATGTGTATTGCGCTACCAAGTATGCGGTAGACGCCCTTTCCAAGGCTATGCGTTATGACCTGCTGACCTCCGGAGTCAGGGTCAGTCAAATTTGTCCGGGTATGGCAGAAACAGAGTTTTCCCAAGTCCGGTTTAAAGGAGACGTAGAACGGGCCGCAAATGTATATAAAGGATTTGAGCCTTTGAGCGCCCGGGACGTTGCCGATGCAGTATGGTATGTAACCCAGTTACCACCCCATGTGTCGATCCATGATATGGTGATTATGCCTACGGCTCAGGCCAGTACCACTGTAGTTCATAAGCAGATTTAATCCAACCATCCGGCGGTTTTCATGATTTGGTCTACTTTTTCTGCCAAATCTTCACGGTTTCGGTCGTTGCGGGTAGCAAAAATCAGCACCAAAATTTGCGGGTCGGGGAATCTGCCTGCAAAAATTTGAAATCCTCCGTTGTTTCCGGTATGGTAAACCTTTTTGGGAAAATCCGGTTTCTCCTGAATAAACCAGCCGTAGCCATATCCGGTATAGGGAATGTCGGGGATGGCAATCTTTGAGGTGTGCGCCTCCTCTTTAGTATGGGCCGGAATAAGGGTATTGTTGCGCAGGGCTTTTTCCCATAAGGCAAATTCTTCTACCGATGTATATAAACCTCCGTCCGCCTTGGTGGCAAAAAAAGTCTCTTCTCCGTAGTCGTACTCCCTAAATCCACCCTCTTTATCGGGCAGGTATCCGTGCGCCATACGTGGAATAAATTTGTCGGCTTCAAAGTAGGTCGATTCACTCATGCCCGAAGGGATAAATATACGCTCCCGCATAAAATCGTCAAAAGATTGACCCGAACATTGTTCGATAATCGTATACATGAGTTGAAAAGTGGGGTTCATATATTCATAGGCCGTACCGGGGGCAAAATTCAGGGTTTGGAGTTTTTCCATATAGGCGTACGAGGATTCATCGGTGGCGGTGAGGGTAAATTGACGGTCGTGGCGGGGCCTCGAATCTGGAATGCCCGAAGTGTGGGAGAGGAGGTGGCGGAGGTTGATTTCTTTAAAAAAGGGAGCTGTAAAGTGGGGAAAGAATTTGGATACGGGATCGTCTAAAGATAGTTTCTTTTCCTGTTCCAGCATCATCAGGGCGACTGCCGAAAATTGTTTGGAAACCGAGGCAATGTTAAAAAATGTTTTGCCGTCTACCGGCGTTTTGGTTTCCATATCGGCAAGACCGTAACCCTGATTAAAGATGATGGAATCGCCTTTTAAAATCAGCACGGCGGCGCCCGGTTCGTCGGCAGGGTAAAGCGACGTAAAGAGAGAATCAATGCGCGCTATGGCTATTTGATCGGGGCTTTTGGAGGGAGAACAGGAGGGAATCATAAACAAAAATGCAATAGATAATAGGATTATGTGTAAGAGTTTCATATATAGATAGTTTTAATGATTTATACTATGTATGTTATAACATATAACTGAAATGTTTTATTCTCTTATTTATAAATAGTTATTATAAAATTTCTAAACGAAGCATATGGAGGGCTGTTGCTGCAAACCGGTCGATGTTGATAAGTCTGTTCCCGGAAAAAATGAATTTTTGAGCCGTGCATTTTTGAGGAGCTGCCACCCCAATCCACACCGTGCCTGTCGGCTTTTCTATAGTTCCTCCGGAGGGCCCGGCAATACCGGAAGTGGCGACTGCATAATCGGCGCCAAACCGTTTTTTTGCCCCTTGGGCCATCGCTTCTACACACTCCCTACTAACCGCTCCGTATTGATGAAGCAGGTCGGCGGGCACCTCCAAAAGCTCCTCTTTGATCCGGTTGTGGTAGGCGAGCACACTGCCTAAATAATAAGCGGAGGCTCCGGCCTGAGCAGTGAGCATGGCGGCTATTTTTCCGCCTGTACACGATTCGGCAGTGGCCACGGTGGCCTCTTTTTGTATCAGCAGGGCGCCGACCACTTCTGCAAGGCTTTGGTCGGAGGTGCTGTACACGGCATTGCCTAAGATAGACTTTAAAAGAGTGATTTCCTGTTCAATGATTGATTCTCCTCCTTGCGATTCATAGATAGAGAGGCGCAATTTGACGCCGGACAGGGGATTGGGCAAATAGGCCAAATGGAGCTGGGGCGGCAATGCCTCTTCCCAATCGGCAATTTGTTGGGCCAGCACTGATTCGGGTATACCAAAAGTGGCGATGTTTCGGTGGATAACAGGGCATAAAGAGGCGGAAAAATGGCGTTGAATGGCTTGAGTGACTATAGGGAAGATCCCCTCCATCTCATACGGTACTCCGGGTAAAGATATGATGATTTTTCCTTTATAGTCAAACCACATCCCCGGCGCCGTCCCCAATCGATTCTCCAATACGGTACAGGTTTCGGGTACATCGGCCTGGGCACGGTTGATTTCAAAGAGGTGATTCCCTCTTTTTTCGCAAATGGCTCTGATGTGCGCTTCCTGAACCTCCGATCGGTAAAAACGGCGGCTTCCGGTATAAAGGGCTAAGGTGTTTTTGGTAATATCGTCCCGAGTAGGGCCCAACCCTCCGGTAAGTACAACCAAATCTGCCTCTTTAAGGGCTGCATCAAGGAGTTCCCAAATCGCCTCCCGACTATCGCCTACCGAGCGTATTTGGGTGACAAGAACCCCTGTTTTATTGAGTTCCCGTGCCATAAATGCAGCATTGGTGTCGGTAATCTGCCCAATCAGCAATTCGTCGCCGATGGTGCAGATAAGGCTTTTAATCATGATTCGGTGGCGGCTATCATTTTTAAGGTTTGTTTTACCAATCCGGGGCCGCTGTAGATAAATCCGGTATATATTTGGACTAAAGAGGCTCCGGCTTCTATCATATCCAATGCATCCTGAGGGGTCATCATGCCGCCTGCACCAATAATCGGCAGGTGTCCTTCTGTTTTTTTATGGATATAGCGGATGATTTCGAGGCTCCGCTCCTTGAGGGGGGCGCCGCTCAAACCTCCGTGGCCCAAGGCATCCACTTTTTGAGGGGAGGCAGTGAGGTTTTCTCTATGGGTAGTGGTGTTGGTCGCCACCACTCCGTCCAATCCCGATACCAAAACCAATTCAATCACTTCATCTAATTGGGCAAAACTGAGATCGGGAGAAACTTTCAGGAGCATGGGGCGGTAGGTATCGTGGTTGCGTCTGATTTCGGCCAATCGGTCAATAATGCCGGACAGGAGGGTAATATCATGTAATTTACAGAGGTCTTGTACATTAGGACAGCTTACATTGATGGTAAAGTAATCTACATAATCATAAAGGTAAACAAAAACTTTTTCGTAATCATTGGCGGCCTCCTCGTTAGGGGTAAGAGTATTTTTGCTGATGTTCCCTCCGACCACTATTCCGGGGCGGGGTTTGCGCCGTTGGAGGTTTTGTACCACTTGTTTAACCCCCTTATTGTTAATGCCAAAACGATTGATAATCGCTTGGTCTTTGACGAGTCGAAAACAGCGGGGCCTGGGGTTTCCCTGCTGAGGTAAAGGAGTAATCGAGCCTAATTCTACAAAGCCAAATCCAAAGTGGGCAAATTCGTTATAAAGTTCGGCATTTTTATCAAGTCCGGCGGCTAATCCAACAGGATTACGGAATTTAATACCCATGATTTCACGCTCTAATTTGGGCGAATTGTAGCTATAAAACGCTCTGAGTATGGGGCCGGACAAGGGAATATACCGCAAAAACCGTAGCAACAGGGCGGTCATTTTGTGTGCGGTTTCCGGAGAAAAGGCAAAAAGAAAGGGACGGATAAGACGATACATAATTCGCAAATGTACTACAGGATAAGAGAATTACCAAATTATTCGGGCAGGTATTCGCCAAATGTTCTGTCGTTGTAGAAGATAACAATTTTAGAGATCTGTTTGACGCCTTTACTCAGCTCCTCTGCAAGCGGCTGAAGAGATGCAGAAGGGAATGGTAGTACAGGAGGAGGCGGAACGGGCGGGGAGGATGCAACGGGGGCAACGGAGGCGACAGGAGTGGCAGGGGATACCGGCAGGTCGCTAAATAAATCGGGTGTCGGAGGAGCGGGCATAAGTACGGGTGCATGCACTTCTTTATACATCGTGCCTTTTCCGGTAATCAACCATTCGGCATTAACCGCAGGGAATCGCGTCAGCAGTTTTATCATAAAGTCCAATCCCGGATTGTTTCTCCCCGATAGGATGTGGGAGACGCCGGAGCGCTGTACGCCGAGCATGTCGGCAAATTTGGCAGAAGTAAGTTGCTCCTGCCGTAAAAAGTCAATGAGGCGGTCTTTCATTATGGCAAAATAAGTGTAACAATAGGAGCTACAAATGTAATTATATTTTTATTCACATTTGTGAATATCCTGTATGTTACATTTGTAAAACAAGGACTAAAGAAATGGTAAATATCTTGCTAATTCACTAAAGTAATCATTCAAATAAAATGAGTAATATATTGGATTATTTAATATTAAATGATATTTTTAATATCTAATTATACATTAAACGATACAGTCAGGTTAATAAATTGTATCATTACGTTAAGTAATTTATTTTAAATAACTGAATATACGTTATTTATAAATACAATATCAGGAGGTTACAAACGTATCTCTTAAACAGCAGAAAAATAGGACAGATTTGTAAAAAGTCCCTACAGATTTTGATTACAGTAGTAAATTTGGTATGCCATACATGTGAATTACATTTGTAAACAGGATTTATAATAACTTTGCCGCGCTATGTGGGAACATCTTTCGATTCATGCTTATGATTATGATTTGCCTCAAGCGCAGATTGCCTCTCATCCCCTGTCGGAACGGGATGCTTCCCGTTTATTGCTCTATAACCGAGGCCTGATTTCTGACCGTAATTTTAAAGAACTCCCCGACCTGCTCCCCTCGGGCACCTTATTGGTGCGAAACAATACCCGTGTAGTTCCGGCGCGCCTCCTGTTTGCCAAAGAAAGCGGAGCCATTATTGAGGTATTCTGTTTAGAGCCTGTAGCGCCCAAAGAGTACAACCTCTCTTTTGCCCGGACCCAATCTGTAGTCTGGCGGGCGATGGTAGGCAATAAAAAGCGATGGAAAAACGGCATTATTTACCTGTATAATCCTGAAAATGAACAAAAATATTCTGCATTGTCCCTTTCTGCCGTGTGTGTAGACCGGGAAGATGATACCTGTTATATTCGTTTTGACTGGCAGGGCGGCCTCTCTTTTGCAGAAGTTTTGGCCCTATGCGGAAAAATTCCTATACCTCCCTATATAGGCAGGGAAGCAGAACCCGAAGATAGAGAACGCTACCAAACCATTTATGCTTTATGGAAAGGATCGGTAGCGGCGCCCACCGCCGGATTGCATTTTTCTGATCATGTAATATCTTGTTTTAAAGATACAAATGTAGAGTTTGCAGAAGTAACACTTCATGTAGGCGCGGGTACGTTTACACCTGTAAAAACCCATTTGGTCAGTCAGCATAATATGCACAGCGAGCCTTTTAGCGTTTCTAAGGCTTTTCTCGAAACTTTGTATAACCATAAAGGGGAGGTTATTGCGGTGGGCACCACTTCTGCCCGCTGTATCGAAAGCCTCTATTATTTTGGTTTAATGTGTTCTACGGGACAGCAACCCGATTTTTTGCCCCAATGGGAGGCCTACCGGACGCCTCCGTTGCTTAGCCGGGAAGCCGCTTTGGAAGCCATCTTGCTCTATATGCAAAAATATGGATTAGAAGTCTTTGAAGCAAGAACCCAAATCATGATCGTACCTTCCTTTCAGTTTCGTTTTACAAACGGTTTGATTACCAACTTTCACCAACCCAAAAGTACCTTGTTGCTGCTGATTGCCGCCTTTATCGGCGAGGATTGGCGCAGATGTTATGCGCACGCCCTGGAACAGAACTACCGTTTTTTAAGTTATGGCGATAGTTCATTATTGTTGCCGTTGCAAGGCAAAGAAAAATCGCTAACTTTGTAAATTATTTTTTACATGAAAGGGATGTATATTGATACAAGAAGGTTGGCAGACAGGGCGCTGTTTGAAGAGGTGCTGTTCAAAGGCGGTTGTGTGGTATTGCCCGACGAGGCACTGGCTAAGTTAGAGGCATCTTACCTGTTTTTAGAACAATTTATTGAGAATAAAGTTATTTATGGTGTGAATACCGGATTTGGGCCTATGGTACGCTACCGGATTCCCGCTACGGAACTCAAATCTCTGCAATACAACCTGATTCGTTCCCATGCTACCGGCGTGGGCGCACTGGTGGAGCCCCAGTGTGTGAAATCGGCCCTGATATGCCGTTTATTGAATATGGTGCAGGGGTGTTCGGGGATTCATCCCGAAGCGGCGCTTCTGATCACACAATTTATTAACCGCGACATCATTCCCGTCTTGTATGAACATGGAAGCGTGGGCGCCAGCGGGGATTTGGTGCAGTTGGCCCATATAGCGCTTTGCCTGATCGGAGAGGGGGAGGTGCATTATAAAGGGGAAATACGCAAGACTTCAGAAGTGTTAATGACAGAAGAACTTAGTCCGATTTCGGTGCACATTAGAGAGGGACTCTCCCTTATTAACGGCACTTCGGTAATGACCGGCATCGGTATGGTGAACCTTATCCGCGCTTATCGGCTTTTTGATTGGGCCATAGCGGCCTCCTGCATGATCAACGAAATGGCTGATTCATATGACGACAGTTTTTCTGTAGATTTGAATAAGACTAAATTACATATCGGACAGCAAGAGGTGGCCCGTGCCATGTGCGCTTTTTTGCAGGGGAGTAAAATGATCCGTAAACGCCACGATACCCTGTATAAGGCCGATACAGGCGAGGAAGTATTTAAAGAAAGGGTGCAGGAGTATTACTCGCTGCGTTGTGTGCCCCAGATTTTGGGTCCGGTATTAGATACCATAAAAACTGCGGAGGCCATCCTCCTCAACGAGGCCAATTCGGTAAACGACAACCCGGTGGTTGATATGGAGGCCGGAACGGTGCTGCACGGAGGCAATTTTCACGGGGATTACGTTTCCCTCGAGATGGATAAACTAAAAATTGCGATAACGCGACTTACCATGTTAATGGAAAGACAATTAAATTTTCTTGTGAATCCGCGTTTGAACGAAAAATTTCCTCCTTTTGTAAACTTGGGCGTGTTGGGGCTTAACTTAGGCATGCAGGGAGCTCAGTTTACGGCTACTTCTACCACAGCCGAATCGCAGACGCTCTGTTTTCCCAATTACATCCACAGTATTCCCAATAATAACGACAATCAGGATATGGTAAGTATGGGAACCAATTCGGCGCAGTTGTGTAAAAAGGTGATTGAAAACGGATACGAGGTAATGTCGGTTTATATGATCTGCTTGGTGCAGGCCGTAGAAACATTGTCGAATCAAGTTGATATGTCTCTGCGCGGCAAGGAGGTATATACCCGAATCAGGGCGCTGGTTCCCGCTTTTGCAGCAGATTTGCCCAAATACAGAGAAATCGCCTTAGTAAAAGATTATTTGATGCATCATGACCTCCCCTCCGTGTAAATATGCTTTGGTAACCGGCGCCTCTCGCGGGATAGGCCGGGCGGTGGCCTTAGCTTTGAGTCGAATGGGTTATCCCGTATTGATCAATTATTTGACCAATAAAAAAGCCGCCGAAGATTGCGCCCAGCAGATCAGGGACGAGGGCGGCATGGCCCAACTCCTCCCTTTTGACATCTCCCGAGAAGCGGAAATAGAAGAGGCTTTGGGGCGCTGGGAGGCAGAACATCCCAACGACTGGATAGAAGTTTTGGTCAATAATGCCGGTATTCGTAAAGATAACTTGATGGTATTCATGCCTTCGGAAGATTGGCGCTACATCCTTAACCTCCATTTGGACGGTTTTTTTTACGTAACCCGCCGCCTGCTCAAGAATATGGTCAGCCACCGTTACGGACGGATTGTGAATGTAGTATCCCTGTCGGGCATTAAAGGATTGCCGGGGCAAACCAACTATGCCGCCGCCAAGGCGGGTATTATTGCCGCCGGCAAGGCGCTGGCGCAGGAGGTAGGAAAAAGAGGGGTAACGGTGAATGCCGTGGCGCCCGGATATATACAAACAGATATGACTCAGGATTTAGACGAGGCTCAATTAAAGGGATTGATACCGCTAAACCGCTTTGGTAAACCCGAAGAAGTGGCCGATGCAGTCGCTTTTTTGGCCTCCCCAAAAGCCTCGTACATTACCGGAGAAGTCCTGTCGATTAATGGAGGATTGTACACATGAGAAGGGTAGTGGTTACGGGTATTGGCGTCTACTCCTGCATTGGAAAAAACAGTACGGAGGTAAGGGATGCGTTGTATGCAGGAGGTTCGGGCATAGGATTAGACAGCGAGCGAACCCAATACGGGTATCGTTCTCCCTTAACGGGCATAGTGCCCCGTCCCGAATTAAAAGGCATTTTGGATCGAAAACAACGCGCTTTTTTGCCTCAGGAGGCGGAGTTTGCCTACGTCTCCACGGCAGAGGCTTTGGCCCACGCCGGATTGGATGCGGGATGGTTTGAGCAACACGAAGCGGGCATACTCTTTGGCAACGACAGTACTGCTCAGGCGGTGGTAGAAGCCCATGAATTGATTAAAGAGAAAAAAGACACCGCTTTGGTAGGAGCTGCTTCCGTTTTTCACTCCATGGCCTCGGCGGTCTCTATGAACTTAGCCACGATTTTTAAGTTAAGGGGCGTTAATTTTTCGGTCAGCGGGGCTTGCGCCAGCGGCTCTCATGCCATAGGGTTAGGCTATCTCTTTATCAAACAGGGATTGCAGGATGTCGTAATTTGCGGAGGCGCTCAGGAGGTGAATAAATATGCGATGGGAAGTTTTGACGCCATTGGGGCCTTTTCGGTGCGTACCGGCGACCCTGCTAAAGCCTCCCGCCCTTTTGACGCCGATCGCGACGGCTTGGTGCCCAGCGGAGGAGCGGCCACCCTGATCTTAGAGGAGTACGAACATGCTAAAAAGCGTGGCGCCAAGATACTTTGCGAATTAGGCGGCTACGGATTTTCTTCTAACGGAGAACACATTTCTCAGCCCAGCGCCAAAGGTTCTTACGTTGCCATGGATCGGGCGATTCGGGATGCCGGATTGCTGCCCAAAGATATTGGCTACCTCAATGCACATGCCACCTCTACGCCTATGGGCGATAAGTTTGAAGCTATGGCTATTGCAGAACTTTTTGGACCTCATTCCGTTCCGGTAAGTTCTACCAAATCGATGACGGGCCACGAATGTTGGATGGCAGGAGCGAGCGAGTTGGTCTATACCATCATTATGATGCAACACAATTTTATCGCCCCCAACATCAATTTTGAACATCCCGACGAATATTCGGCCCAACTGCGGATTGCAGACCGGCGGTTGGATCGGCGTTTTGATGTGGCGATTTCTAACTCCTTTGGATTTGGAGGCACAAATAGTGCCCTGATTATTAAGCGTATAAAAGATTAAATGCTATGGATATTCATGAGATTATCGAAACCACCAACCGTTTTTTAATAGATGAAATAGAGGTAGAGCCCCAGGGCATACAGCCTCAGGCCGACCTCCGCGAAGATTTGGGGATTGACAGTCTGGACTTTGTAGACATTGTAGTCCTCGTAGAGCGCTATTTTGGTTTTAAACTAAAGGCCGAAGAGATGGGGCAAGTCAAAACATTAGAAGATTTTTACCGGTTTATTGACCGCAAATTGAATCCGTAAAGGTGTCAAAGAGGAACTGGACGGGCAAAACCCAAGGGGGATCTTTTGGACAAAAGAGCATCATGCTTTTTTTGCGCTATATAGGAATAACGCCCCTGTATGGCATACTCATGGTGGTCGTTCCTTTTTATATGCTCTTTGCTGTACGCAACCGAAAAGCGATCAGTTCCTATTTAATGCGCATGGGCTATGCAGGCAGGTGGCGCAGGTTTTGCGCCGTTTATCGGAATCATTACTATTTTGCGCAGGCTATGGTAGACCGGTTTGCCCTTTTTGTGGGCTTGGAAGGTCGTTATCGGGTGCGTATTACCGGCAATGAAGCCTTGATCGAGGCAATAAACAGGCCCCAAGGGGCTATATTGGCGGGAGCTCATGCGGGGAATATGGAACTGGCCGGTTATTTCTTTGACCACAGCCAAAAGGTATTTAACGGCATTGTATTTGGGGCGGAGGCAAAATTTTTGAACCGGCAAAGGGAGCAAATACTAAGCCGGCATCAGGTAAACCTGATTCCGGTGGCCGCAGATATGTCGCATGTAGTACTCCTGCATCAAGCTTTGAAACGCGGGGAATTTGTGACCCTCTACGGCGACCGAAGTTTGCTGGGCAACAAGCGGACCCAAACCTCCTTTTTAGGCGCTCCGGCCTTCTTTCCTATCGGGGCCTTTCAATTGGCCGTTCGTATGGATGTGCCGGTATGGACCCTCTTTATGATGCGGGAAAAGAGCAGGCACTATCATATTATCGTGCGTGAAATCGACCGGAAGAGTAAGGCGGAGGATTATGCAGCGGCGTATGCCTCGATGTTGGAAGAGGTGTTGCGGGCCTATCCCGAACAGTGGTATAACTATTATGATTTTTGGAAATGTTAAGTACAGATAGGGAAATACTAAGTACAGAGACGGAAGTACGGGTTCGTTTTAACGAAGTCGATTCTATGGGCATTGTGTGGCACGGATCTTACGCCGCCTATTTTGAAGAGGCGAGAGAGGCCTTTGGGCGGGCGTACGGTTTGGATTATCTGACGATTCGGGATCACGGGTACTATGTCCCCTTAGTGCAGTTGGATTTCTCTTTTAAGCATCCCCTGACTTATGGAGATAGGGCCATTGTCGCACTGAGTTATACCCCCTGCAAAGCAGCCAAGATCCTCTTTAATTACCGTATTTTATCGGCCGACAGAAAAACGGTCATTGCCACAGGCAGTTCGACTCAGGTATTTTTAGACCACGCACGAAATTTAGTATTGTATATGCCGGAGTTTTACGAACAATGGCAAAAAGCGCAGGGGGTATTTTTGTGAACCATCCCGTTTATTGCCTTGCAGACGCTTTGATTTCCCCTTTGGGAAGCACCACTGCCGATAACTGGTCGGCGATGGAGGCGGGACGTTGCGCGATAGAAGAGCATGAGGGCATTTGGGGTTTTCCCTCCCCGTTTTTGGGCGGGAGGATTTCCGATGCCCAACTACCCCAACGAGAAGCGTGGGCCTCATTGACCCGTTTTGAGCGTTTATCGGTATGGGCGGCAGAAACGGCGCTGGCGGAATCAGGTATAAATCCGTCAGATCCACAAGTGGTATTTGTAATCGCCACCACCAAAGGGAATATTGACCTGATTGACCCAGAACAGCCGCATCACTACGCCAAAGAGCGGGTATTTCTGTGGAAATCGGCGCAAATTATTTCGGAATATTTTAACAACCCCAACCGGCCCATAGTCGTTTCGCAGGCGTGCATTTCGGGCGTATCGGCTTTATTAACCGGTATGGGAGTGTTGCAACAACCTGAGTATAAATATGCAGTAGTGCTGGGCGCCGATGTACTCAGCCGGTTTACCTTTTCGGGCTTTCATTGCCTTCAGGCTTTAGCGCCCGAAAGATGCAGACCTTTTGACGCCAAACGTCAGGGCTTGAACCTTGGAGAGGCGGCTGCCTGTATGGTTTTGACCAAAACGCCTCCCTCTTCGGGAGCGCCCATTGCCCTGACTTATGGAACAACCACCAACGATGCCTGCCACCTCTCTGCCCCATCACGGACGGGGGAGGGACTCTATCGGGCGCTGATGAAGGCCTTGGAACGGTTGGGACATTTGCCCGATTTTGTAAACCTGCACGGTACAGCGACCCTTTTTAACGATCAGATGGAATCGGTGGCCTTGGGGCGCGCCGGACTCTCGCAGGTGCCTGTAACGGCCTTTAAAGGCTATTTTGGTCATACGTTGGGGGCGGCAGGTTTGCTCGACGCGGTTATGTCTGTCCGCTGTATGCAAGAGGAGGTTTTACTCCCCGTTATGGGATTTGAAACCTTAGGTACGGAACCTCTTTGCGTGCAGTATCGTATAGAGAAACGGGAGTTACATTCCTGCCTGAAAACGGCTTCCGGCTTTGGAGGCTGCAACGCTGTATTGGTTATGGAGAAAATGGCATCATGAAAGACTCCTTATACATACAAAGGGAGGTATCGTTAAAGCGCCGTCAACTTTGGGTAGACGGTCAATCCCTCTTTGTCGGCCGACCCGATACGCATTCTGCCGATTTTTTTACGGAACTGTACAGATTAATGGGAATTAATTACCTGAGGTTCTTTAAAATGGATATGCTTTCCAAAACCCTTTTTTTGGCCTCCGAAGCCCTTTGGGCGGGCAGCGGCTTGTCTGTGGCAGAGGGAAATGAGGATATGGCTATGGTATTTTACAACGGACACTCCTCCTTAGATGCAGATATACAGTTTCAGGCAACGCTGCAAAGCGGCGCTTTTTTTCCAAGTCCATCGCTCTTTATCTGCACCTTAGCCAATGTTGCCTTGGGCGAATTGGCCATCAGGCATAAAATTATGGGAGAAAACATTACCTTTATAGCGCCAAATTTTGATGCGGCAGGATGCGTAGACCATGTAACGGCTTTGTTTAGCGCGGGTGGATGCGGTCGGGCCTTGTGCGGTTGGTTTGACTTTGCCGATCATCAGGAGGAGGCCGACATCTTTCTAATTTCCAAAGAGAAAACCAATAAAATCTTTAACATACATAATATAACATGGAAGAACTCATTGTAGAATTAAAAAAAGAAATCATTAATGTGCTTAATTTAGAGGGACTTAATCCAGAAGATATTGATGCGGACGCCCCTCTGTTCGGAGAAGGCTTGGGGCTCGATTCGATTGACGCCCTTGAATTGATCGTGCTGCTGGAGAAAAATTGGGGGGTTAAAATGTCCAATCCCAACGAAGCCAAGGCGGTATTCTCCTCGGTAAGCAGTATAGCCCAATACGTGTCGCAACACAGAACCAAGTAGCCTTTATTGTATGCGCGTAGTTGTCAGTAGTTTGGGCATAGTATCGGGGTTGGGCTGTTCGGTACCCGAAACGCTGGATGCCCTTTTGCACGAGCGTTCGGCGCTGGCCCCTTTACGCCATATTGATTCCAAACATAAACAACTTCCTGTGGGCGAAGTTTCTATGAACGATGTGCAACTCAAGGCGGAGTTGGGCATTGATCCCTGTGCCGTGATCACCCGCAGTTCGCTGTTGGGTATTATGGCCCTGCGGGAATGCCTCCGGAGCCTGCCCAAGCAGGGCGGACGTACCGGATTGGTATCGGGCAATACTGTGGGCGGCATGGAAAAGAGCGAAATCTTCTATCGGGAATTTTTAGACCCCGCCCAGCACGAACACACCCCTTATATTGATGCCCACGACTGCGGATCGTGTACCGAAAAAATTGCCGATTACTTTGGTTGTTTTGACTTTATAACCTCCATCTCAACCGCTTGTTCATCTGCGGCCAATGCGGTGGCGATGGGTGCGCGGCTCATCCGTGCCGGCATACTGGATCGGGTAGCGGTGGGGGGAACCGAATGTTTGAGCAAGTTTCACATCAACGGTTTTAAAAGCCTTATGATCTTGTCTGACAGCCCTTGCGCCCCTTTTGACGCCCACCGTAACGGCATTAATCTAGGAGAAGGAGCTGCCTACCTGATGCTCGAATCGGAAGAGGCCGTTATCCAAAGAGGAGGCAAGGCTTTAGCCCTCCTCAGTGGCTATGGCAACGCCTGCGACGCCTACCACCAAACCGCCTCTTCTCCTCAGGGCGAGGGGGCTTTTTTGGCTATGAAAGAAGCGCTTGATATGAGCGGCTTAAAACCTTGTGATATAAGTTATATCAATGCGCATGGTACCGGGACGGTTAATAATGATTCTTCTGAAGGTAAAGCCATAGAACGCATTTTTGGTCAGGGTATTCCACCGGTTAGTTCCACCAAACCTTTTACCGGCCATACTACATCGGCTGCCGGAACGGTGGAGGCTATAATATCTATACTGTCTATGCAGCACGATTTTATCCCCGCCAACCTAAACTTTAAGGTAAAGGATACTGAAATCTCTTTCAGTCCGGAGGAAAAGACACGTACCGGAGTGATTCTTAATCATGTACTGACAAATTCGTTTGGGTTTGGCGGCAACAATACTTCTCTTGTATTTTCCAAAGTATGAGAAACATGAAACCGCTTATCTATATCAATGGTGCATCTGCCCTTTCCGTTCAGGATACCCTTTACGGATGTAATCCCAATGCATTTGTTCGCTACCGCAGCGGTTTTGTCCCCGCCATGGATCCCGATTTTAAAGAGCACATTCCCATAATGGCGGCAAGGCGCATGAGTCGTATCATCAAACGGGCCGTTACCGTATCGCAGTTGGCCCTGCGTCAGGCGGAGGTTGTTCTGCCGGACGCTATTATTTTTGGAACGGGTTTGGGGTGTATGGAAGATACCGAAAAATTCCTGAATGCCGTTTTGGATCAGGAGGAGGAGTTATTACAGCCCGCATTTTTCATACAGTCTACCCACAATACCATTGCCGCTCAGGTAGCCATGCGTTTGGAGTGCCGCGGCTACAACAATACTTTTGTTCAGCGCAGGCTCTCTTTTGAAAGCGCTCTGCTTGATGCATATATGTTGTTTCAAGAGGGGCGCGTCCAAAGTGTGCTAACCGGAGGCCACGACGAACTGACCCCAAGTTATTACCGCCTTTTGGATAAGGCGGGGTATTATACTCATGGTTTTGCGGGAGAGGGAAGTACCTCTTTTGTATTGAGCAACAGGCCTTGTGCGGGAAGTTATGCCATCATACAGGGGTTGGAAATGCGCTATTTTCCCCACCACCATGTTGCTTTTACCGATGTAGCCCTCCCTTTTTTGCAGAAACTGGAGGTTTCCCCTGAGGAGTTGGGCGCTATTTTTACCGCCGATCATGAGGTGATCTCATGTTCAGATACATTGGCAGATATTCCTCAATTCCCCTGCAAGGAGTGGTGCGGGGAATTTTTCACGGCTTCGGCCTTTGCTCTTTGGCAGGCTGCCCATTACTTGCGCAGCGGTTATCTTTCTAAACCGTACATTTTGCTGCATAATCATGCTCAAGACAAACATCACTCGCTTATATTACTCAAACATATAAACAGTTAAGCCATGTTCAAAATGATTGCCACCGTTGCGTTGCAGAGTTTGTTTCTTACTATGGCGCAACTCTTTCTTAAAATTGCGGTAAAACGATTTGAGGTATTTAGTTGGACCTGGCACTATCTTAGGACGGTTGTATACAACTTGCCTTTGCTTTTTTCGGGCATTTCTGCCATAGCCGGAACGGTGCTGTGGATTTATATTTTAAGAAAATACGAGTTCAGTATTGCCTATCCCCTGACCAGTATTTGCTATATATTTGGCATTATGGCGGCTCAATGGATTTTGCATGAGCAGGTTCCGGCCACCCGCTGGATAGGAGTGGGGATCATCATTATCGGGGTCTTTTTTGTGGCAAAATAGGAGGTGTGGGAAAGGGCATTTTCTATGTCATAATCATTCTGTAATCCGAGCCAAAATTTTGCCGAGTTTCCAAAAAATAAACTTAAACGTAATGCGGTGTCGGCAGTAATGCGCCGACTACCGTTGATAATGCCGGAAATTCGTGTTTGCGGAATATTTAATTCTTTGGCAAGACGATACTGTGAAATGCCCATCGGAACGAGAAATTCTTCCTGCAAAATTTCCCCCGGCGTAATATTGTTTAACTGTTCCATTTAAATATATTTTAGTGATAATCAATTATTTCTATTTCTGAACTATTGCCATCTTCCCAACAAAAAGTAATGCGCCACCTGTCGTTGATGCGGATACTGTATTTGTCCTTCAAATCGCCGTGCAATTTTTCTAATCTGTTGCCGGGAGGTATTCGAAGATCATTTATATTTTGTGAGTTATGAATCATTCTTAGTTTGCGCCGTGCCGTATGCTGTATTTCAAAAGGCAATTTAGCAGAAACACTTCCGTTCCATATCCTTTCTACTTCCCTGTCTTTGAAAGAAATGATCATTGCTTTATAGATTACGTCCTACGTTACTAACGGCAAAGGTAACTATTTTTTTTATTTTTTCCACTATCTTAGCACCTCCATTTGTAAAAAATAATGGTATGAAAAGAAGCATCGTATTGATAATGTTCGCCGTCTTGATCGGAAAAATGTCTTTGACAGGGCAAAGCAGCGTATTTAAGCTCGTAACAAACTATGCGGAGGTAGATGCCTTTAAAACGGAATTAAGTCGGGAAACAGCCAAAATTGAGGATATAAAGGCCGATTTTGTGCAAATCAAGACGGTGGAGTTCTTGAACGAATCGGTGCGTTCTACCGGAGTGCTCTATTTTGCATCGGGAAAACGCCTGCGCTGGGAGTACGAAAAACCTCATTCTTTGGTATTTATTCTCAATGGCGCTAAGGCATGGATGGGGGGGAACGAAATAGATGTATCTTCTAACAGGATGTTTAAGGAGTTGGGCGAACTCATGATGTTTGGTATGGGAGGAACGGCGCTGTTTGAGAACCGGAACTTTGATTTTGGCTTCCGCCGTTCGGAAACCCAATGGGAAGTCGCCCTCAAGCCCAAATCCAAAGAGATGAAAGCCCTCTATAGCCAAATCGAACTCGTTTTTGACGCCGCATCGTACCGTATGGAATCGGTGCGTATGCTCGACCCTTCCGGCGATGAAACGCTGATACAACTGAGCAATCAAAAAATCAACAACCGCCTTTCCGATGATTTGTTTCAGGGGAAAAAATAGGAGTCGTTTTCTCTGTAGACTTGGCTCCCTCAGTTTATGCCTGTGCCTTTGCCTGTGCAACGTGACGCTGTATGCCCAATCCCAACGCTTCAGGATGACGTTTACCTACGGCAACAACCCCTTATCGGCCCTGTTGGTGCTCAAGACCGAGGGCAAACTGATCAAAGGAAGTATGCTCAACGAGTTTGGCGTCAATTTTGTAACGTTTACCGTCCAAAACGGGAAAACCAAAATTGTGCACCTGAACCCCTTACTCAAAAAACCTTTCTTAAAAAAAGTCCTCAAACAGGATTTTGCCTTATTGACGGAGTGCCTGAGCAGAGGGCCGGACGAAACTGTTTGGAGTTCCCAAAAAGGGAAATTTTTGGCCTCTTGCATCCGCTCGGCTGAGGAACAGATTCGCTTGGTACACCAACACCTCCCCCTTACCATTGATCTTTTTCCGTTTTGACCGGTATGTGTAATCAATTAGTTTTCAAGCAATTTATCCACCTCTCGCTTTAAAGCGGGTAAATGATTTTTGACGATTGTCCAAATAATTGCGGCGTCAACGCTGTCGTAAGAGTGAATAATGCGGTTGCGCAAATTTATAATCTGTTTTGTGTGGTTTAAGATAATGTCAGGTTCTTCTTGTTGTCGAAACTTATTGGCGGCTTCCCCGATGATTCCTAATTGCCGTTCAACAGCGCTTTGCGTTTTCAGGTCAGATTGATAAATCGAAAAACTGGTGATTTTTTCCAAAAAGCGCTCAATTAAAGAAATCGAATACTGAATATCCGATAAATATTTAGCAGATTTGTCTGTCATAGATGAGTTTTTTGGTTTGTTCCACTTCTTTTTTCAAGAATGGATTGCGCAACGAATCTGTTGTTAATAGATCCACTTTTCGATTAAATAACATCTCTAAATTGTCCCATAAGGTAAGCAGACGCTCTCCGCGTTCTTCGGGGGACAGGCTGGCCGTTTCGATTAAAATATCTATGTCGCTTGTTCCAGGATCAAACCTAGAAGTCAATGCCGAGCCAAAGAAATACAGTTTGTTTACCACCTCATTGTTATTACACAAGTCGGTGAGTCTGTTTTCGTATTCTTTTATCCTGAGCATGAGTGGTTATTTTTACAAAGATAGGAAAAATTTTGAACCCTACCGCTGGAGTGCAGAAAAGTAACAGGGATTGATTTTTCGCGCCAATTTGTAATTATTCAGGATTTCGTGTACATTTGTATTCTGTTTTTTAAACTTATGCCTAAAGTATTACTCTATATATCAGCAAAAATATAAAAATGATAACCATTAGAAAATAATATTATGCGCCGGATAGAAGGATATTGGAATATAGAGCCAAAAATAAAAAAAATAGTTTTCCCGTTGCGTGGAAAAATGCAGGTACATTTTGAAGATGGACGATGTCTAATCATTCCATTGTCGGCCTTCCCAAGTATTAAAAAAGTTCCTGTAAAACAACGCAATAAATGGTATTTAACGGCTGGAGGCGTTACTTGGGATAACTGTCCGGAGATTATCCATGTTGAACAATTATTAGGCAATTATGCCCGGTATGCCCACGAAAACTAACTTGATTCCCGGATTATACACCTTTGAATTGCAGTCCGCTGCCGATTCTTCCGCCTCTTTTGGAGTTCAGTTTAATCCAGACCATCCCCTCTATGCCGGACACTTCCCGGGAGAGGCCGTTACGCCGGGTGTTTGTTTGATTCAAACCGCTACCGAATTGCTGTCGGAGGCGAGGGGAGAGCCCCTACAATTGACCGCTGCCCGTCAGATTAAGTTTTTGCAGATGCACCACCCCACAGAGCCGTTAAGATTTGAGTGCTCCTGGACAGAAGAAAATCTTGGATTGAACGGGCGGATTGCCCTCTTTCAAAACCATACATGTATCGCCAAAATCCATGCCCGATTTGAGCCCGCATAAAGAGTTTTGCGTATTGTTGCCTGCTTATAACCACGGGGCCACATTAACCTCAGTAGCGACCGATATTCGGAAGTTGGGATACGACTTATTGGTAGTCAACGACGGCTCTACCGATGCCACTGCACAGGTATTGGCGCAACTGCAACGGGAGGAATTGGCTAATGAAACACAGTTACACATCATTTCTTACGAAAAGAACAGAGGAAAGGGATACGCCTTGCGTATGGGGATCCGGCGGCTGAAGGAGTTGGGGTATCGCTACGCCGTTTCGATAGACGCAGACGGACAACATTTGGCACAGGATATTGATTCTTTTGTGGCGCAGGCCGATTTGTCCCCCTCTGCCTTGTTGGTGGGCGCCCGCGGGATGAAACATACACATATGCCCGGGAAAAACAGTTTTGCCAACCGTTTTTCCAATTTTTGGTTTGCCCTCCAGACGGGACGCTCTTTACCCGATACGCAGTCGGGCTTCAGGCTCTATCCCATAACGCAGATAGCCGAGATGCGTTATCTGACCACGCGCTACGAATGGGAATTGGAGGTGCTGGTACGGGCGGCGTGGGCGGGTGTTCCCACCATACCAGTACCCATATCGGTCTATTATCCTCCCAAAAATGAGCGGGTAACTCATTTTCGCCCCACTTGGGATTTTTTAAGGATTACGCTACTTAATACCTTTTTCTGTTTGGCGGCCCTCTGCTATTTTTACCCGCGCTCCCTTTTTCGTCTTTTGTTTCATCGTTCTTATCCTTAGTTTGTATGCGTCGCCACTTTTTATTATTGGCATACCGCTTTTTTGCCCGTAGACGGAGCCTCCTTTTTATCCTGACCCTGCTGATATTCGCTTTTTTTGCATGGAGGGGATCGGATTTGGAATTTAGGGAAGATATCCTCTCATTTTTACCTAAAGAGGGTCGTTCCGAACAGATTAGTTATGTATACCGGAACGTAAGCGTCGCCGATAAATGGATGATTAGCCTTAAGGCAGCTCCCGGCACCCTCTGCGCCCCGCCGCAATTGGCCGAATATGCCGACACGCTGGCGGCTTTTTTGCGCAGCAACGATAAAGAGGGGCAATTAGTATCGATATTTTACAAAATAGATAACGAGCAGTTTGCGCCTATATCCTCTTTTATCACAGATCACCTCCCTGTTTTTCTCGATTCGACCGACTACCTTAGGTTGGACACCTTAATACGATCTGACCGAATTGCAGGCATCATGGAGGGGAACCGCGCCATGTTATTGAGTCCCGCCGGCTCCTTTTTTCGCGAACTCTATGCCCGGGATCCGCTGCACATTTCCAACTTGATTTTTCCCCGCCTTCAGGAATTGCAACCCGAATCGGGCTATCCGGTTATCGAAGGGACCCTTTTTACTAAAGACAGTTTGTCGGCGTTGATGATTTGTTCGTCTGACCAGCAGGTAGAAAATACGGCCCAAAACGAGGCGTTGACCTTTTTGATGGAAAGGGCCCAAACGTATGTAACCACCCTCGGAGCCGGAAACATCCGCATGAGTTATTTTAGCGCAGCGGCCATAGGCGTAGGCAATGCTCAGCGAATCAAGAAAGACAGTTGGCTTGCTTTGGGTATATCCCTCTTTTTGATCGCCTTGCTCTTTGGGGCTTTTTTCAGGGCATGGCGCCCCATCATCTACCTGATGCTTCCGGTACTCTTTGGAGCGGCGGTTGCTCTGGGAGGGATTGCCCTGTTCAAGGGGTATGTTTCGGCCATTGCTTTGGGCGCCGGATCGTCTATTATTGGCATATCCCTCAATTATTCCCTCCATTTTGTGATCCACCGGCGGATGACCAAGGGGAATAAGGAGTGCCTTGGAGATTTGATTACCCCTTTGACTACGGGGAGTTTGACCACCATAGGCGCCTTTTTGAGCCTCCTCTTCCTGAGCGCCGATTCGCTTAGGGATTTTGGTCTGTTGGCCACCTTAGTATTAAGCGGAACGTTGCTCTTTGTACTCTTGGTTTTGCCCCATCTTTCCTATCCATCGGTAAAAAATGGGCGATTTGCAGCCCGAATGGAGGCATTGGCGGGTTATACCCCCGAAACCAACCGCCTTTTGCTTTGGAGCGTGGCGGCGCTTACCCTCTTCTTTGCCGCCTTTATGCATAAAACGGGATTTAACGGCGACCTCCAAAGCATTAATTATATGACTTCCGATCAGCGGGAGACGATGGCGGAGTTTGGACGGCAGACCGGCGCTTTGGATCAGGCCCATTATTTGGTATCCGAAGGGGGTAACTTGGACGAGGCGATCCATCTGCACGAAGAGGGGCTGCGTTTATTGGCCGCCTTACGCGACTCCGGATCGGTTTTGAGGGTGCAGGGAATAGGGGATTGGGTCGTATCGTTAGAAACCCAACAGAGGCGATGGGCGTTGTGGCAGGAGTTTTGGAGGCAGAAACCCGATATTGTACCGATGTTGCAGGCCGAAGCATCCAAAGCGGGTTTTAAACCATCTTTTATGGCCCCTTTTGTGGCTCAAGTTCAATCGGAAGATCCCGAACCAGTTGATTTTGGCCCGCTTATAGACCTGCTGTTTAAAGATTATTTAATACAAGACGCTTCGCGGGTGATGGTGATTGATTTGGTTTATCCCGCTGCCGGTTTTGAAGAGGCATGGAGTCAGGCCTGTACAGAACACTCCGATCAATTTCTCTTTGATAAGGGTTCCGTTGCCAAACAACTTATTGCCGCCCTGACCAAAGATTTTGACTTTGTACTCTATGTCTGCGCCTTTTTGGTATTCGGTTTTCTGCTCATCTCTTTCCGCAGCCTTGACCTCAGTTTGTTGGCCTTTTTGCCCATGCTGATCGGCTGGGTCTGGATTTTGGGCTTGATGGGGTTGTTTGGCCTTCAATTCAACATTGTGAATGTAATTTTGGCTACTTTTATCTTTGGATTGGGAGACGACTACAGCATTTTTATTATTGAAGGACTTTCCTACGAATACGCCCACGGAAAAAAGATGCTGCACGCCTATAAGACGGCCGTTTTACTCTCGGCGCTGACTATGTTTATTGGGGTAGGCAGTTTGGTTGTAGCCCAACATCCGGCCATGCGCTCTTTGGGCCAGGTAACGGTCATCGGCATGATTTCGGTGGTGGTGATCTCCTATACCGTTTCTCCTCTTCTGTTCCGATGGATGACGCTCTATAAGGGAAAGGTGCGGGTTTTTCCCGTAACCGCCGCCTCTATCCTCCGTTCCGTAATCAGTTTTGGAGCCTATATTATTTTTGGTATCTATCTGTGGTTGATTGGTTTTATTTTAAAGCATAAGGTCATATACCACAAGCAACTCTGCGGCTTGATGCGGTTTTGCGCGCGGAATTTTCTGGGAGTCAAATTCAGGGTATTGAATCCGCATCACGAAACTTTTGAACAACCGGCGGTGGTTATAGCCAACCATCAGTCGCAGTTAGACCTGATGTACGCTTTAGCCCTGACCCATAAATTGGTGGTCATTACCAATCAATGGGCGTGGAATTCTCCTTTTTATCGGGGAATTATTCGTTATGCCGATTTTATCCCCATGTACGAGGGAGTAGAGTCAAGTTTGGATTTGATTCGCGACAGGGTGAACAGGGGCTACTCGGTGTTGGTATTTCCTCAGGGGCATCGGGCCGGAGAGGGGGATATTACCCGTTTTCACCAGGGCGCTTTTTATATAGCAGAGCAGTTACATCTCCCGATTTTACCCCTTCTTCTGCATGGAGCGGGTTATGTGTTGCCCAAAGGGAGTCTATTCCTTAATCGGTCGGCGGTTCATGTTGAGATAGGCGCCCGTTTTACTCCGGACGGCGGCGTTTCGCTCAGGGAGAGGGCAAAGGATTGCCGGAGTTGGTACAAAGCCCAATACCAAAACCTCCACCGCAGGGTGGCGACTCCTCAAGGCTACTTTTGGCTCTTGCGTCAGCAATATTTCCTCAGGGGAGAAGAGATACTCAGCGGATTTTTAAAACGGTGGCGGGAGAGTCGCCGTTTTGAGGCGGTACTTAACGGCCTTCCGTCTGAGGGAGCGGTTGTTTTCCAACATTCGGGTTACGGGTACGACGCTTTAGTGGCCGCTCTTATGCGTCCCGATCTTGAGGTGTATGGTGTAGAATCCGATCCCGATCTCCGGCAGGTGGCGGCTTCGATTGCGCTTAATCCCCCGAATTTGCACTACAAAAGTTGATCATACGGCGCAAAGCAAGACATTAGCGTCAATATCTAATCTTTCGTGCATGCGGCGGGCAATACGCAAGGTTGGTTCCGACTTTCCCGTAAGGTACTCGCTTACGCGAGACACGCTGATTTCGAGCATTTCGGCCAACCCTTTTTGTGTTAAATGTTGTTCAGCCATACGCGTTTTCAGCACATCAGACAAGGAAAGTTTACCGATGGGATAATACTCTTTTTCATAGTCGGCCACCAGATCCGAAAGTAAATCCAATTCAATAAAATTACGGTCGGAGGCGGGAGTTTCGTTGCCTACTGCTTGCAGCAGTTCTTCTATTCGCTCACAAGCGGCGCGGTATTGTTGTTTAGTCAGCATAATTGTATCTTTTACAAAGTGGATCCATTTTTTATTTTACTGTATTCGGCGTGTGTGCCAATAAACCTGAGGTATATTTTTTGAGAAGCAAAAATCACTATAGCGATAATTCTGTACCTGTCTCCGCGTATGTTGAATACAAAACGGTTATTGCCAATGCTGTCTGTGCTCCCAAATGTTTGCCGTATATCTGCAAAGCAACTCCATTTACATTGCTCTGTTTTGATATACCATTCATCTAATGCCAATTTAGCATCTGCATGCAGGGAAGTATATTGTGCAATGGCCTTGTAACTTACAATTCGCATCGGTTTATTTTTTGACAAAGATATGGCGTTTTTTTGAATTACAAAAATTTTTATCCAAATAACAAAAAATGGCTATTTAGGTATTCTTTGCTACCTTTGAGCCGTCATTAATCAAACAGCCATTAAAGCCATGAAAAAGATTTTGTGTATAATGGGGATTATTGCCGCCTCGCTGCCGATGTTTGCAGCCGCCGAGCGCGACATCGTACTCAAAACCCCGACCGGAGGTATTTTAGGCACCATCCTTACCCCACAAGACGATGCAAAAGATATAATTGTCCTCTTTATCAGCGGGTCGGGACCAACAGACCGCAACGGCAACAACCCTCAAATGCAAAACAACGCCATTAAATTTCTTGCAGAAGAACTTTGCGAAGCAGGTATTCCGTCTGTAAGGTACGACAAAAGGGGTATTGCGGCCAGTGCGGCAGCAGGTTCTAAAGAGGAAGATTTGCGTTTTACTACTTATGTTGATGATGCACGGGATTGGGTTGATTTGATAACAAAGGATTACAGGCGCGTAGTGATTATCGGACACAGCGAGGGGGCTCAGATTGGGGTAATGGCGGCGGTCGATCATCCTAAAGTAGCTGCCGTAGTCTCTTTGGCAGGTACCGGACGCCGCATTCCCGATGTGCTCAGGACGCAACTCGGCGGACAGTCGCCGCAACTCTTGGAGATGAGCGAACCGATTATCCAGAGCCTTGAGGAGGGAAAGAGGATTGACGAGGTTCCGCCTTTTTTGTTTTCCCTTTTTCGGCCAAGCGTGCAACCCTATTTGATTTCGTGGTTTGCGACGGATCCTGCCGTCGAAATCGCTAAATTAAAGGTTCCTGTTCTGATCGTACAGGGAGATAAGGATATACAGGTTACTGTTGAAGACGTCGAATTGTTGGCGCAGGCGCAACCCAAGGCGCAGAAAGTCATTATTACCGGCATGAACCACGTATTAAAGGAGTGCGATTCCATTGATTTAATGACGCAAATACAGAAAACCTACACAGATCCAAACCTCAAAATTATTCCCACACTGGGGCCCGAAGTAGTACGGTTTATTAAAGGATTGTGATATAGATGAATACCAGAAATGAGCCAGAACAAAGTCATTATCATCGGCGGCGGCCTGGGCGGACTCTTCTGCGGAGCAATTCTCTCCAAAGAGGGGTGGCAGGTAACGGTGTTAGAAAAGCATTATACGGCCGGAGGAGGGCTGCACACATTCAAGAGAAATGGACAGCAGTTTGATACAGGTATGCATTATGTAGCCGGATTTGAAGAGGGAGGGGCGTTGCGAAAGTTAACGACCTATTTGGGCATATTTGATAAATTGGATTTTAGCCCTTTAAACGAAGATGCTTTTGATATTTTGCGTGTAGGAAGAGACGGATCCGAATACCGGTTTCCGTTGGGAGAGGAGGCTTTTACTGCACAGATGTGCCGTTATTTTCCGCATCAGCAGGAGCAGGTAAAAGCGTATATGCACGATTTGGCAACGATTACCGATCCTGTGGATATGCTCCGATTGCGCTATTCGGAACAACCGGTAAGTTATGAAGAGGGCAGGGGCCTTGAGCCGCTGGGGGCTTTTATGAAGTCGCATTTTTCTGACCCCAAATTAATAGGCGCCCTACTTTGGAACAGCGCCTTATACGGAGGAAATCGAGCCGCTTCGCCCGCCTACCTGCACGCCGTTATTTCCCGTCTCTTTATTAAGGGCGCCACCCGTTTTGCTAACGGATCCCAACCATTGGCAGACGCATTAACAGATATGATTCAGGCAAATGGGGGAGAGGTCAGGTTGCAGGCCGAGGTGTGCAAAGCGGAGTTAAACGCCCATAATGAGGTAAAGAGTGTGAGGCTTACGTCGGGGGAAAACATAGAGGGTACTCATTTTATTACTACCGTACATCCCCAAGTTTCGCTTTCGTGGTTTCCGGAATCTGCTTTTTCTAAGGCCTTTACCAATAGAATTAATGAACAGAAGCATACCGATGCTACCTTCTCGCTTTTTATCACCCTAAAGCCGGAACGCTTTCCCTTTATCAACAGCAACATTTTTTATGCTTCCGACTACGAAGATATTGGACGTCCACCTGTATGGGAAGCCTCCGGCCCCCGTATCTTTATGGCCTTTACCCCTCCCTCCGGACGGGAAGGAGTATTTGCCCGCAGCCTTAAAGTCAGCGCCCCCATCTCGTATGAACCTTTTCGGCGCTGGCAAAAGACGCGCTCCGGCGAGCGGGGAGATGATTATGAGGCGCGTAAGTATCAATATGCCGAATTGCTGCTCAAAGCGGCTGTGGCCCTTTTTCCCGATTTGCCTAAGGCCATAGAGGTTTTTTCTGCCGCCTCTCCCTTAACCTATCAACATTATACCGGCTCTGTAGAGGGGTCAAATTACGGATTTTTTAAAGATTGCCATCGCCTCCATTTTTCCCGTTTACTCCCCCGTACCAAAATTCCCAATTTCTTCTTTAGCGGCCAAAACCTCAATATGCACGGCATCCTGGGCGTACCCATCAGCGCCGTAATCACCTGCGGGGAACTTGTCGGATTGGAGGGATTGTTGAAAAAAATGGAGAAGTAGTAGAGAGGATTATCAATCATCATCTATAAACCATTTAGTTATATTTTCACGATAACGCCTTGAAACGTCAATCTCTACGCCCGAATCAAGTTTCAGCCGTCCTGCCGACATCCCGTTAATACAACGCCTGTTGACTATAAAAGACCTGTGTACCCTTACAAAACGGTCGTCCAAAACATTACTCCACAGTGTGATATTCATTCTGGTTCGGTATTTTTTTCCGTCCGAAACAACTACAAATACAACGTCATCACGCGACTCAATATACGATATTGCATCAACTTCGATGCTGATTTTTTTGCGTTCAGAGGTAAACTCAATAAACCTGCTGCGCGCCTTATTGACCAAAAGTTTTGCTGCCAGCCACCTTTCCAATCCCCAAAAAGCAAGGATCAGTAGCCAAATGAAAAGCGGATTGAAAAGAATAGCCAAAGGCTTGGACAGGCCGTATTGGAGATAACTGGAGTAAACGAGAAAGACAAGGAGGTACTCCATAACGAGTATGGCCAACAGAAAATAAACGGCATCCATAACTCCCTTGAAACGGTTTTTGAACGATAGAGATGGGCCGAAAAATTTTGCAAAAAGCGCACCGGGAAGCATCATCACGGCCAAAAATAGAGATGCAACATAATTATCGGCCAAACTCATAAAGAGCAGACTTATCAACCCTGTGGCGGCGAGCCAGTAAATTATTTCGAAATAACGCCTCATTTTTTGATTCTCGAATGCAAATATAGAGAGACTATGGGAGGTTTGTTTCATGTTTTTGCCTTTTTGGGGGATTTAGCCCTTAAAGCGGGGGATTTAATCAGGCATATGCGAACCAACCAGCGAGCGCTTGCGGTAACTTTGCAGTCGAATATTTAACTTTAAATTTTACCATTATGTTTGAACTGTTTTATTCGGGTGGGCCCTTGCAAATGTCGGTGCTTACCATTATTTTACTGGCCTTATTACTGGCTGCATGGAAAGCTCCTGCATGGGTCAAGGAAATTGGCCTTATTGCCCTTGTCGGGGGTATTATTTTTGCTTTGATAGGGTTCTATGGTGGGGCACAGGCTGTTACAGCAGCCGGCGGGATTACGCAGGCCGTTGCATGGGGAGGGCTGGGTATTGCGGTTATTGCGCCGATTTATGGACTTTTTATTTACCTTGTATCTTTAATTATCCGTATCATCCAAAAGCCGCGGATCTGATTGCACAAAGTGCATCTACCCTCTGCCCTGTTGCCGTCTGTGGCTGTAGCGGTTATGGTGGCAATACCCGGACTTGCGCCAAATGCTGGAACGTATGAGTTCTTAGGCAATTTTAAGTTTCATCCCTGCTTGTAGTATCTCATACACAAGCGGACAGTCGGTATTAAAATCTGTATCTCTGAATGGATGCGGTTCTATCTGCAAGTCGTCGTCTTTACGCAAATGCATTAATTCTATTTGCACATCAAACAGATTGGGGACATTTTTTAGCACAATGGCTACATCAATATCGCTGTTGGCATGATAGTTTCCTTTTGCATACGAGCCAAAAACAAAAGCCTGCACAAGTTGATATTTTTTGCTTACCCTATCTACATATTTTTGTGCCGCTATTAGAGCCTCTCCAATATCCATTGCCGAAGTATTTTTATGTTGTTGATCCATTCGTTTGAAAAATCAGGAGTACATCTTTTTTGGAAATCCTCCTTAAAAGAGTCGTAACGGGCATTGATATTGAAACTTGTTACCACGTCCAACTGTAACGCCATGTCATCAGGCAATTCTATTTCGCATTTCTTTGCCAGCAAACGCAAATCGTGTGAATGCGGCGCATGGGTGCCGAGTTTTTTTACAAAGCACGCTTTTAAAAGTTTTTCCAAAACGATATGCCCCAAAAACAAAGCCCAATTATAATGGCGCGATTGATACAGGTTCAACATCACCTCATAATCTTTGTCGGACGAAGATAACCAGTATTGGTAAACCTTTTCCACATCCTGTATTTTCGTATTCAAGTCCATTTTTATTTTTCGCAAAGATACGAAATTTTAGTGATTAGTGAT
>Ga0082212_10001780_pt1 | contig 31752 bp, 21 predicted proteins | sample TergutNt197P3_FD_71548 | JGI IMG/M metagenome (GOLD analysis project Ga0082212, IMG submission 71548) | Neocapritermes taracua P3 segment gut microbial communities from Petit-Saut dam, French Guiana - Nt197 P3 | ecosystem: Host-associated > Arthropoda: Insects > Digestive system > Gut ...
TAGTAGGGGATACCGTTGTCCGAACACCATTTCACGTTGCCCATAATGTAGCCGTCGATCAGGTTCTGGCCGGCCGCGGTCGGCGTGCCGTCTGCGCCCCACATATTATTCTGGTTGTGCCAGTAAATGCGCATGGCCGAAACCTTCATGTCCAGGAGAGCCTGCGAGCCGTTGATGTTGTTCTGGCTGCCCGTCCAGCTCAGGCTGGAGGCGTTGCCGTTGCTGCCGCTGCTGTACCACGGCACGCCGCCGCCGATGCCCTTGATCTTCTGCTGGCTCTCGGCGTTCAGCGACGTCGCGTATTCGGCCTCGCTGCTGGTGAATTCGGCATAAAGCATGACGGGCTCGGTGATGACGGTCGCGCTTGTGTACTTGACACCGTCCTCTGTATACCAGCCGTCAAAGGCGTACCCGTCCCGGCTGATGTCGGCCAGGTTCCCGTAGGGCGCGGTATACGTCACCAGCATGCTCCCCGGCGTTGGGCCGTCCAAATTCACTTCCGACGTGCCGTCCGTGTTCTTGTTGAAGGTCACCTGAATGTCGCTCTTGGGCGTATAGTAGAAAATAAATGCGTTGCCCGTGGCCTGGAGGGTCATGGACTGGGATGTGGGCGCCATGGCCGTATAGCCGGTGATGGAGACCGCGCTTTCGGTGGCCTGCGTTCCAAACACCTGGTTCTGCACAAGTTTGTCCGGCGCCAGGGAGGTTGTGGTGCCGTCCAGATAGTAATGCACCGTGTACTCGATGTCCCGGGCCGGCGCCCAATAGACCGAGATCACAACGTTCTTGTCCGGCATGGTCGGGTTGGGGCTGTTTACGTTAATGTCGTTGGATTCGATGTTGCAAACATAGCCGGCGATCGACTGGCCCGGCCATAGGGTCACCGGGGCGCCGTAATTGTATACGCCCGAGTAGGGGGCGTGGATGCCGCTAACGATGGTCAGCCCGCCGGGATAGATGTTGTTTGCCGAGTCCAGCTGATAGCTTACGTTGTAGCGGTTGATCGTCCACTGGGCGGTAAAGGTGATGTTCGACAGCGGCAGCTGGCCGTAGGCAAAACTGGCGGGATAGGTAAAGTTATCCCGCTTCCAGCCGGTGAAGGTATAGCCCGCCCGGGTGGGCGCGGCAGGCAGCGTGTAAGCGCTCGTTAATAGATTGCCCGGCGTCGTCCTGGTGTTCGCGTTGCTGGCGCTGAACGTCCAGCGGTCCTGTACCTGCCCGCCGGCGAGGGGGGTATAGGGCGGCATGTTGGTAACGGTGTCCGTTGTGTTGGGGTCAAATGTCAGGTAGAAGGTCGGCGTGCCGACCAGGTTTTTCTGGGCGTTGTTGATCACCAGGTCGGTGGGGAAACCGTCGGTGTTACCGCCCCGCCACTCGTACCAGTCCACATAGTCGGTGATCGCGCCGCCGTTGTTGGCGTTTACGATGGTTTCCACCGCAAAGCCTGGGCTGTACATGGGGTTGTTCAGCACGGTAAACTGCTCCTGCACCGTCCCTACGTTGTAGCCGTTGGCGTATTGGCCGGTTTGGGCGTCTTTTTCGTTTCGCGCTTTAATATCGTCCATATGGGCGACGCCGGAGTTCCTGCCCCCGAACGTCTTTGTGGTGCCGTCCGCCTGCTTGATTTCGAACTTCAGGCTGATGTTGCCGTTGTTATCGGCAAAGACCCAGTATTTATAGACGTTGACGGTATAGATTTTCGGCTTGAAGGTGGCGTGGATGGTGTGACTCTGCACCACGCCGGTAAAGGAGTAACCAAAATGCGTCGTGTCAACGGAAAAGGTGATTGGCGCGCCTCCGTCGATATACACCGCGTCGATCAGATATCCGGGTTCCGCGTCCACGGAGAAAGACTGGCTGCTCCCGTACTGGACGTCGATCATCCCGGCCGGGCTGACGGCGCCGCCTGTGGCCGCGGTGGCGGCGATGGCGTAGCTCTTCAGCCGGAAGGACACGTCAATCGTATGATCTTCCGTTACGTTGGTAAATACGTATTGGTTGCCGGGCACATACTCCTGAAAGCCGTCCACCACCACCGCGTAGATTTCGTACCCCGTGTCCGGGGTGATGGTGAATGCCTGGTTTTCCCCGTCGTTCACAATGACGGCGCCCGACGGGCTGATTGAGCCGCCGGCGCCCGTGACGCCGGCCGAGATGGTCCATTCGATGGACATCAGCGCCTCCGCCGACAGCAAAAACGAGTCGGAGCCTATCTGCCGTATGATGTCTCCGGCGGACTCCTGCGCGTTTACATTCGTTATTTCATCTTCCGCCGCCGCCAGCAGCGTTGCCGGGAACAGTTGAACCAAAAGCATCACGGCCAAAAACGCCGCCACGTATTTCCGAACCCATCCCTTCATCGGGTTTCCCTCCTTGCCTATCTTACAGCGTATTTTCTATACAATGCGTCAATCGTGGGTGCGGCTCAGTCCGCCGCGCCCACGATGACCGTGATTTTGTATTCCCATCTCCAGTGATAGCTGTCCTCGTCCACATCAAAGCTGTGGGTCTGCGTGTCCGTAGCCGCCACCACCCAGCCCTGGCCGGCGTCGTAGCGCCACACGGAGAAGGTTTCTCCCTCCGGCTGATCCTCCACGTTGGCGGTCAGGGTCACCTTATCGCCCAGGTGTACCGTCGCGCCCGCGTCCGATGTGATTTTAACCCGGATCGGCGGAAGGTCCCCGCCGTCCTCCGGCTCCTCGTCCCACAATTCCCCGTCCCCGGGAACCTCATTCTCAGGGTTCCCGTCTTCCGGGTCCGCGTTTTCCGGATTTTCTTCTTCCGTATTTACGTCTTCCGGGTCCGCGTCATTCACGCCCGCTTCCTCCGCGGGCTGTTCCGCGGGCGCGGGGTCGGCCGCCGCCGTCTTAGCCGCGGGGATCCGCCTGAAAAACGCGGCTAGCGTCAAATCGCCGGTCAGCGGCTGGTCAAATTCAAAGTACATATTGGGGTTCGTCCCCACCGGGTACCAGTGGGAAAACGCGTGGCCCCTCATGGTCGGGTTGAGCTGCGGGTCCTCTACCGGCGTACCGGCGGCAGCCTCATAATCCAGCAGAATTTGGCCTTCGGGGTTGATGAACAGCACCCTGTACAGGATTGGGTTGCCGTCGGCGTCCAATCCGCCGGTCCAGTCGGACGGCTCGTCTATGTCCAGCCAGTACTCCGGTTCATCCTTCCTTTCGGGAGAGGCGTCGGGAGTATGGGAGCCGTCACTCCCGTCGTCCGGGTCGGCGCTTTCCTCCGGATGCTGCGCTTCATGCTCCTGTTGGGGAGCAAGCTCGCCGGGCGCTTCGATGACGGTATTTAAATCTTCGGGCAAACCGGCCCCCTCGTCCGCGAAAGCCGCCGCCCCCAGGGCGGAGACGATGTACAGCAATACGGTCAGCCAGGTCAACATTCTGCTCTTCTTCATGATGGTGCCCTCCTTGCGATTTCGGAAAAATGGTATTCGACCGGATGGTGATTACAACCAAGACGATGAATAATACATTTGAAGTAACAATCGGGAATGTAACTTTCTAACGTAAAATTGCAGACTCAGTATATGTTACGTATTGTACGAATGCAAGCCCTTTTTCAATTGGGGAGTTCTCGTCATTTTTTTGTCGCGATTTTGAAACAATCAACTTTTTGTTAATTTTCAAGAGTTTCAGGGGTTATATATTGGTTACACGAATCAAAAAAAGCCAACGCGCATAGAGTCCATCGTATGGTGGAAGCCGCGGAACATGAGCCGATGCAAGCATTTCCCGCGTCGGCCCTCATGAAAAGCGTCGTTTCGAAAAATCGACAACAAGATACAACAATCCTGTCAAACAAACATGTTGCTATTTGGCGTATTCATTACTGACAGCGATGGTTACGCGTATCTTGAAAAAATAACAAATCAGAGACACCCCACCCATTGTGGAAGCCGGGCGAGCGACCACAATTTGTTGTAAATTATGAAGATTCGACCGCTTGTTAACCTTCGGGCCGCTCTCTTTGTAATTCGGTTTTTTGGAAGCTAAAAAAACAGCGGCGGAGCAATTTGTTGAAATGACAACATGTCGGACGGTTGCGCGCGCGCCGGCGCTTCACCCGGACTCCTCCGGCGTATGTGAATAAGATGTAACTAGATGTTGCGGTTTTATTGAGAAAAAGTGTCAAAAACATCAATATCTAGCGGAGATTTTCATTGATCCGCTTTTTTTGCTGGTACATGCGGCTGTCCGCAAGGGCGATCACATCGTCCATGCTCTCCCGTATGGAATCCCGGACGGCGGCGCCCATGGCTACCGAAACTTCGAAGGGAAGGGAATCGGCGCCGGACAGGGCGTTCCCGATCCGCTCCATCAGCTCGCGGGCGTCCTCCATGTGGCTGTGGGGCCATAGGTAAATAAACTCATCGCCGCCGATCCGGGCCAGGAAGGATGATTTCGGGCATAGCTTTTCCAGCGTTTCGGCCACCGCCCGCACCATCATGTCGCCGAAGGAGTGCCCAAACGAGTCGTTTACCGCTTTCAGGCCGTTGATGTCGCACATCACGCAGCTGAGGGGAATGTGCTCCGGGGTGTCCAGCCGCTTTTTGGCCCCCTCGTAGGCCAGGCGGTTTGCGAGGCCGGTTAGGATGTCCACGCCCGCCTTGGCCTCCAGGCGGTCAATGAGCGCCCTGTTTTCCGATACGTCGGTGAAAATCGCGATGGACCCCACCTTTTGTCCCCGTTCGTCGGTAAGGTCATGGGTGCGAAGGTTCAGAAAAGTGGAATAGCCGCCATGGTCCACGGTCTGGTCCGGGCGGTTTTCTTTTCCAACCCATTCCGTGACCGCAACCTTCCTGTCCCGAAGAGCGTCCATCACGCCCTGTAAAGAACAGGAGGACAGGTCGAGGCCCTGGGAGGAAAACCAGCGATCGGCGCCGGGATTATAATCCGCTACCAGGCCGTTTTCATCCAGCACCAGGATGAACTCATCCAGGTGGCTGAACACCTGGCTTCTGGCAAAGCGGACGAAGATGCTCTGGCTGCTGCCGGTCATGGCCAGATGGACCAGCAGCAGCGCCACGCTTCCGGCGATGGCGGTAAGTTCCAGATTGGGAGGCGTCAGGCTCAGAAATTGCGGCGCGCTGCAGGCCAGTACGAGGGAGATGCAGAGTACCATCATGGCGGAAGTCGGCCTGTAGAACTTCGGCATATGGAAATGGCCTACGAGGATGATGCCGATGATGGTCAGGGCTTGGGCGAAACAGTAGCCGATCAGCACCCAAAACCACGGGCCCCATGGGTTTTCGGCAAAGTATGCCGACGCCGCGGGGCGGACACTGATTTGGCGGATGAGTTCATGGCTCCCCGATGTTAATACCATCAAAGCGTTGCCCGCGGGGATCAGAAAAAGAAAGAACACGACAGACGGCGAAGGCTTGTACGAGGGGTGAAAGAATTCCTGCATGAACAAAAACAGGAAGGGCGGAATAAACCCCACAAAAAGCAGGTCCAGGTTCCGGAGGATGCCGCGCTCGGGGATGCCTTCCACGATAAGGGTCGGGAGCTTGCAGGCAAACCATCCGAGCATACAAAAACACAGCAGTATAAACATGAGGTCCTGCCGCGCTTTCCGGTACCTGGAGCAGGCCGATATAAAAATGACGGTGGTAAGCAGTACAAAAGGGAGGTAAATGCCGACAACGGATGTGTTGTCCATAGCTTCACCCCTTATACATTCGTCAGCAGCTCCTGATAGGTGGGCATGGGCCAATACGCAGCCCCCACCAGTTGCTCCAGGGCGTCGCCCGCGGCGCGGAGGTCCCCCATGGCGGCGTATACCGCATCCCGGGCGTAGGTGGCGCGTTCCAACGGGGAGGCTTCCGCGTCCCTGCCGGATAGGGCTTTGTCTAGGGCGTCGGTATGTTGGACCAGGGCTTCCATCTGCCGGCGGATGGCCTCCAGCAGGTTGGTTTCCGTTTCAATGGAGAGGTCCAGGTTCTTTTTATGGGTGGCTCCCCGGGCTACGTCCCCCGTATAGGCGATGGCGGCCGGGAGGATCATGCGGCGGGCCATATCCAGCATGAACAGGGCCTCGATGTCAATCACCTTCGCGTAGCTTTCCAGATAGATTTCGTAGCGGCTGCGAACCTCGTTCCTGCTTAGCACCTTGTGCTTTTCAAAAAGCGACAGGTTTTTTTCCGCCAGGTAGTTGGGGAGAGCCTCCACCGTATCCTTGATGTAAAGCAGGCCGCGCCGCCGCGCTTCCAGAACCCAGGCCTCGTCGTAGCCGTTTCCGTTAAATATGATGCGGGTATGGAGCTTCAGCTGCCGGCGAATCAGCGCATTTAAGGCGGAGGTGAAGTCCGGGGCTGTTTCCAGCTCGTCGGCGTACTGGCGCAGGCTTTCGGCGATTGCGGTGCCGAGCGTCGCGTTGAGGCCGCTGACGCTGGCGGAACTGCCCAGTATGCGGACCTCGAAGCGGTTGCCCGTAAAGGCGAAGGGAGAGGTACGGTTGCGGTCTGTGGAATCCTTGGGAAATTTGGGCAGCACATGGACGCCCAGCCGCATCTCCTGGGCCTGCCGCTGGTTCACATAGGCGCTTTCCTGGACGATGGCTTCGATGATGCGGTTCAGCTCGTCCCCCAGGAACATGCTGATGATGGCGGGCGGCGCTTCATAGCCGCCAAGGCGCTGGTCGTTGCCTGCGCTGGCTACCGCCACCCGCAGCAGGTCCTGGTAGTCATCCACGGCCTGAATCACGGCGGTAAGGAAGAGCAGGAATTGGGCGTTTTCATTGGGAGTATCCCCGGGGTCAAAGAGATTCACCCCGGTGTTGGTGGTCAGGGCGAAGTTGTTGTGTTTGCCGCTCCCGTTCACCCCGCTGAAGGGCTTCTCGTGCAGCAGGCAGACCAGACCGTGCCGGTCCGCTACCTTCTTCATGATGTCCATGGCCAATTGGTTGTGGTCCGCGGCGATGTTGACCGTGGTATAAGCGGGCGCCATTTCGTGCTGGCCCGGCGCGGTCTCGTTGTGCTGGGTCTTGCATAATACCCCCAGTTTCCACAGTTCCGCGTTCAGCTCATTCATGAATTCCTTCACCCGGGGTTTGATGACGCCGTAATAATGATCGTCCAGCTCCTGGCCTTTGGACGGTTTGGCGCCAAAGAGGGTGCGGCCCGTATGGATCAGGTCCGGCCGCCTGCGGCAGGTGGCCTTGTCCACCAGAAAGTACTCCTGCTCCGGCCCTACCGTAGGCAGTACCCGCTGCACGTCGGCGTTGCCAAAGAGCTTCAGAACCCTCAAAGCCTGCCGGTTCAGGGCTTCCATGGAGCGCAGCAGGGGTGTTTTTTGGTCCAGCGCTTCGCCGCCATAGCTGCAGAATGCCGTGGGGATGCACAATATGCCGTCCTTGAGGAAGGCGTAGCTGGTGGGATCCCAGGCGGTATAGCCCCTGGCTTCAAAGGTGGCTCGCAGCCCCCCGGAGGGAAAGGAGCTGGCGTCCGGCTCGCCCCACACCAGTTCCTTGCCGCTGAACTCCAAAATGGCGGTCCGGTCCTGCCGGAAGCTCAAAAAGCTTTCGTGTTTTTCCGCCGTCACCCCGGACATGGGCTGAAACCAATGGCTGTAGTGGGTGGCGCCGTGCTCCACCGCCCAATCCTTCATAGCCTCCGCTACGGTACCCGCGATGGACGGGTCCAGCGACCGCCCCTGCTCGATGGTGCGCCGAAGCGCCTGATAGGTGTCCAGAGGCAGGCGCTCCCGCATGGAGGCGTCATTGAATACCGCTTCCCCAAAAAACTGACATGGTTTCAAAAACAGTACCTCTTTCCGGAAGCGCTGAGGTTCTCCGAAAGCCCGTCCTCCTGCGCTTCCCCATCCTCGGGGTCATCTTCATCCCCGGGGGCGTCCTCCTCCCCGGGAGCATCCTCCTCCCCGGGGGCTTCATCATCTCCGGAGGCCGCGTCGTTCTCCGGCGTCTTGCCGTCCCCTTCCGTCTTTGTCTCCGCGGGCCTTTCCGGTTCCGGCAGACGGAAGTAGGGCAGGAGCCTGAGGCTGGCTTGAAATCCGGCCTGCACCAGGAGGGAGGAGAGGCTTTTGTTCGCCACAAGGGCGGCTGCGTCGGCAGGGGTGATGGGATCGGGGATCCATTTGGCCTTGGATCTGCCCAATAGGCTCAGCTCGATGGTCTGGGGCAGCTCTTCCCCGCTGACGGTCAGCGTGGCGTCTACGCCGGTGGGCGCGGTGTTGGACGCCCGGCCGGTAAATGTGGCGTCCAGCGTGATTTCCAGGGCGGGGAAAGACAGGTACTCCTCCTGCTCCTCTTGGGTCATGGGGGTTTCCTGGCTTCCGCTCTGTTTTTGCCAATAAGGTTCCAGAGAAAGCTTTATATCGTGGTTCAGGGAGCTTTCCGCTTCAATGGCGCTATGTTCCGTCCGGGCGTGGGTGAGGGTAAAGGCCGCCGAAAGGCCGGGCACACCGGAGGATTCTCCGTCGCCCACCATATAGCTGGCCAGGCCTCGGGGCTCCATCAGCAGCGAGCCCTGATAGACCTTCACGTCGGTCATGGTACTGTACTCCTGGTAATTGACGCGTATGGCAATGTCCTTGCCCGTAAGGGAGACCACGTTTTCGTCCGGAATGTCGCCCAGGCCCGCCTCCCGGTCATAGGCCAGCTCAAGGCTGCCTGAGGAGGCGTCGTAGAGAGGCAGGCGCAGGTGCAGCGCCACGGTGTCGCCCCGTATGGTCACCGTGCGGGAAATGGTTAGCTCCTTTTCGATGGGCAGTTCGTCAATGGCGAGAAAGTAAAAATTCTGCATCTGGGGGTTGAGCATCAGCCGGGCTTGGTCCGCGGACAGGAAGGCCTGAAGTCTGTTCAGCAGCGCGTCGTCGGACAGCAAATCCAGCACCATCTGTTTCAATTGGGCCTTGAGGGCGGCCGGGGAAACCGCGTACCGCGTTTCCATGGTGGTTGTGCCGTCCGCCAACTTGTCCAGGACCGTGCTTTGGCGGTGACCTTCGATCCACAGATCGATCCTGGTGGCGTAGGCGCCGAGGGCCTGCTGCAGCTCCGCGTCATTGACGCCGCCCCGGTTCGCCAGCAGCATCGAGGCAAGGAAGGACAGCAGCGATGGCATGGCGGTGTTTTTCGTGAGCCCCCGGATCATCTGTTCCATGGGGGCCGGGTTTAAATCCCCCCCTTGGGGAGTTTCATTTTGCGCGTCCGCCGGCGGGGAACCGGATAGGGCCAGAAGGTCCCCAAGGGAATACCAGGCGTCATTCAACAGGCTGCTTTTCAGGTAGGCGTCCTCCTCCCGCAGAGCCACCGAAAACGTGGCCCAGGGCGAATCGCCGCCGGGGAAGGAAAGATCCGCCCGGTGTTCGGGCGGACCGGGGTTGTCCGGCGTCTGCCGCACATAGAGATAGGTAAGGTCGAAGACCAGGGGAGATACGGTGGAGAGGGCTTCCTGCTCGCGGCCTTCCGCGGCGCTTAACGTCAGGGTCAGCGTGCCGCCGAAACCGCTTCCGGCTTCCAACTGTTTCCGCAGTTTTTCGGCCAGGGTATAGTCCACGCCGGAGGCAAAGCCTTGGCTCACAGCGCCCAAAGTGATGAGGAAAACCAAGAGGAGTGAAAGAAGCGCCCGGTGAGTTCGGTTCATCACGGATTCCTCCTTTGATGGGGAGATGCGTCCATTACGGGTTTCGGCAGTCAGTGAAACAGCGCGGGGAATGCGGGGAGGTCGCTCTCCCGCAGGCCGTCTGTCAACAGGGCAATATCCTCGGCTGGCAGCGCCGAGAGGGCGATGAGCAACCTTCCTGCCAGCCGCTGTTCCATTTCATCCATCAGGTTCAGCCGGTTTTCCGCGGTAAGGTCGTCCAGGGAAAGAGGGGTCATATCCGCCGGGACGGGGTGAACCTTGAGGCCGGTGGGCGCGGACCCGGGATCGGGCCCATCCTTCACCAAAAACGATAGATCCAGCGAAACGTCCGCGTCCACGGATTCCTCGGGCCGGTCCGCAGAGGGATCGACGGCCGGGCCGGCGCTGTCCCGGGGCAGGGGCGGAAGATCCGCTATGCGGGAATAATCCGCCTCCGCGCTCAAGGCCGGGGAATCATCCGCCGGCGCGAAGGTAAAACAAAGAGCGGAGACGATCCTTTTATCCAGTTGGCGCTCTACCTGAACCTGGCCGCTTACGCGGCCGCCCTCCGGGCCGGCGCTGATACGCAGATCCGGGGTTGCGGTAAAAAGGGTGGTGGCGGACGCGCTCTTGCTTTCCGCGCGCTTGACCTGCGATGTCCAGGACCCTTTCAGGCCCCGGCCGCCGCCGTCCTCCTTGCCGGACAGGTTCACCTTCGTCAGCCTTGTTTCCGATGCCTTGCCCAGCCGGAGAGTCAGCTGGCTGCTTCCCTGAATGCTAAAATCGTCCTCAAACCGCTTCTGGGTCATCAAACCCTCCGCCAGGAGGGCGGGGCGCGCGCTCTTTTGCGGGGCGGTTTCCAGTTTGTAGCTGTCCTTCCGCTGAACGCCGTTGTTCACAAAAGCCCATTGATAGGTCAGCTTGCTGGTGGAGCCGTCTGGATAGAGGAGCGTGCCCTTCATGGCCACGCCCATGTCCTTGTCCTTTTCGCCGGCTTTATAGAGGGTCACGGCGAGATCCTTGCCGAAACGCGCCTGGTTCAAATCCTCCCGGCAAGCGTCGTCCATGCCGCATTGAAGCATATTTCGAAGGAAGGGCAGCATTCCGTCGCTCTGCTCGGGAGTCAGCCGCGCGGTCTGGCTCCACCGGGCTGTGCCGATGTCCTTGATGCGGTGGCTGACCCGCTTTTTTACCGCGTAGGGTTCGCAGGCGTTAATCAGCGCCCTGTAACACCCGTCGGCTTCATCGATGGCGGCCAGGAAATCAAAGGAGCCCGTGGGGATGGCTGAGCGCGCTTTTTCTTCGGCGCTCCCGGAGGAAGGGGCCGCGGCTTCCTGGCCATCCGCTCCGCCGAGCAGGGCCAGCGGGGACGCGAACCGGCTTTCCAGGGCGCGGTTGGGTAGCAGGTCTGTTTGCAGGGTATAAACGCCGGACCGCTGAACCTCGGCGATGGTCATCACGGGGTCCTGGTCGCAGCGGAGGCGCAGTACGGTTGTCGATTCTTCCGCGCCTTCCGCCAGAACGGCGTCTATGGCCACATGGCGCAGCAGGGCGTTCAGTGAGTCAAGCCGGTTATTGGGAAAGGGAAGCAGGCCGTCCACGCGCAAGGAAGCGGTAAAGCGCAGCGGCTGCCACCGGCCCAGCCATCCGGAAAGAGGACCCTCCAGGCCCGAGGCCTGCAGATCCTCACCGCTTGCCGTCAGCGGTACCGCGAACGCCAGCAGCGTGAACAGCAGCGCGATGATGCCGGCCGAATGCCGAGGGGGTTGATGCGTTTTTGGGTTCATTCGTGAGCCTCCTCCCGCTCCAACAGCCCTTGCAGCAGAGCGGTTTGTTGGGCCGCGCTCCGGGCCTGGTTCAACGCCCTCCTGATGCTGGCAGCCCCCTGAAGACCGCTGACGTAATGGCCTAGGTGCTTGCGCATTTCCAGCACTCCCAGGGTTTCGCCCTTAAAACCCGCCATGAGCTCAATATGCCGGATAGCAAGGCGTATACGCTCCCCGGGGGAGGGCGGGGATACGGGCAAGCCGTCGAGGGCCTGCCGCGCCGCGCGAAACAGCGCCGGGTTGCCCATTGCCCCCCGGCCGATCATTAGGCCGGGACAGCCTGTTTCCGCCAGGATGCGCACCGCGTCCCCCGGGGTAAAAACGTCGCCGTTGGCGATGACGGGAAGGGATGCGGCTTCGCGGATTGCCCGGATCGCCCTGTAATCCGCCCGTCCTCCATAGCCCTGCTCCCGGGTACGGCCGTGGACGCAGATCCACTGAAAACCCAGGCCGGCCGCGGCTTGAGCCAGCAGCGCCGCGTGAAGGCTCTCCCGGTCGAAGCCCAGGCGGGTTTTCAAGGTGACGGGCAAGTAGGTGTTGGCCTTTACGGCCTCCATGATCCGAAAGGCCAGGTCCGGATTCTTCAACAGAGCGCTGCCCTCGCCGGAGGATGTGACCTTGCGCGCGGGACAGCCCATGTTGATATCCAGGGAGGTGAACCGACCCAGGGCGGTAATGCGGGCCGCGGCTTCGCCCATGGCTGCCGGGTCCTTCCCAAAGAGTTGGCAGGCGGTGCCCGGCTCCTGCGGGTGGACTTCCAGCAGGCGGGCGTAGGCGGGGTTGCCGGGCTTGGCGCACAGGTAGCCCACGGCGCTCACCATCTCGGTACACGCATAGCCCGCGCCCATCCGGTAGCTGAGCAGCCGCATGGGCCAGTCCGTGATTCCCGCCATGGGAGCCAGCCCCAGGGTGGCCCGGGTTGTTTTTCCGCTTGGCGGAAGGTTCGGGGCGGCGGTCCCGGCGGGGGCCGGTTCGGGGCGGGGGGCTGTTTGACCCTCCCGCCTCATCTCCCGCCTCCTCTGGGGAAAGCGGCGATGCGGCCCTCCGTGCCCGCGTAGGGAAGCAGTGTAAGCTCATACTCCGTGGTGACCGGCAGGCCCTGGGGGGGCGGCGTGATGAAGCCGTTCTTGGCCTGCCAGCCGGGCGCGCCGCAGGCGCGGGCGTAGACGAGAGGGACGCCGTCCTTTTCCCCGGAGGACAGTATGGGGGCGGCGTCTTCGCCGGCGACGGTCAGGGCGTATTGCCAGCCGTCCTCCGGGTCCGGAAGGGAGAGAGCCATCAGGGTAGGACCGCAGAATACGGACTGGCTGCCGCGGTACCCTGTCTCCGCGCGGGGAACGCAGGCATACCGAAGGGTGACCGCGCTGCCCTCTTGATAAGTGCCGCGCAGGGGCAGCAGGGCGCCCGCCGGCACTGGCCGCGTCTTTTTACCGCCGTCCGGGGTCACGCTGGCATCCAGCGCGTAGTGCGGAACCCGCAGCAGCAGGGTGAAGAGAACGGGTTGCTTGGTTTCCACGGTAAGGGTTAAGGTGCGCCGGAACAAGCCTTCCGCCTTGCATCGGATGCGCAGGGGCGCGCCTCCGATGCGGGTTACGCAGCCGCCGGAGACTGGAAGCAGCAGGGCTATCTCATCCGCTTCCCGGACCGTCCAGACGGACCGGCGGAGGGCGTACAGCGCCCTTAACAGCCATGCGGTTTCCGCCGGGGTAGGGGGAAGGAGGACGCAGCTTTCATCCCCGGGAAGCCGGTTCACAGGCTGCAGGCTTCGGATGCCTCTGTCGCCGATCATGTCGGGCAGGGCGTTGGCCAGCAGCATTTCCAGCTGCTCTGCCGCGGTCAGGTCGCCGCTTGCCATCAGCACGTCGGCGAGGGCCTCCGCCAGGGAGCAAAGGGCGGGTAGATCCGTGGCCCGGGCTGGATCCCGGCCCGCCAGGTACGGATCAGCCAGGAAAGCGCCCGCCGGCGCGCCGTGGTAGCGCTTTAGGTTGGCAAGCCCTGCTTTGGGGGCCGCGGCATCCCGGCCGGAGCCGCTGTAGAGGGCCAGGAGGGCAGTCATTGCGATTGTGTCGGCGGTGAGGCTGCCCGTAGCCAGCAGTTCCATCCGGCGATGGTACTCGGCGTTGCCGCCCGGGTCCTGCGGCCGCTGATAGGCTTTCAGAAAAGGGAAGCTGTGCAGCATGCCCGCCACATCCGGCAGTTGGTATCTCAGCCCTTCCAGCAGGGTAAGCAGGAAGGGCTGCCCGGTGCGGCGGTAGAGCTCGTCCGTCACCCGCAGGGCGTCCGCCCCCGCGGTGAAGAGCGCGTCTTCGGGCAGGCTCGGCATCGTTTCCTGGAAAGTGCGCATGGCGGATAAAAGGCGCAGCATCGCGCTCTTATCCCGGCTTGCGGAGGCAGTCATCAGGGCTGCCCTGGCCAGGGACAGAAAAACGCGCGGATCCGCCCGGTCAAGGCCCTCCGCCGCGACTTCCACATCCGGCAGGGGAGGAAGATCCGTATAGCCGCCCAGCTTGCTGGCCAGCACCGCGTCCAGCGGAGACATGGCCTGAATATCGGCCATGCCAAGCACCTGGCGGTTCATGGCGTGAAGCAGCCCCCCGTCCTGCACGGCCGCGTCGTTCAGCGGCGTGAAGGCCGGGTTGCCCAGCGGTGAGCGGCGATAAGCTTCCAGTGAGGGCATGGGGGGCCTCCAAGGGTGATGAATCGGGGAGGGGATCCGGCTGAAAACGCGTGTTCTCCTATGGACGGCCTCTCCTCTCCGCATACAGTATTATATAGGTTTTTTACATACCGTCAAGCCTGGAGATTGACGGCGCCTTTCCCTCCGGCCTCAGGGAATCAATGGCCGGGAGTTCCATGCCGCCGCGTTGACGGTTCCCGGGCGGCGTGATATGCTGAAGCCGCAGGAAACGGAAGGGAGGAAAGGACATGGTTGCGCACATTGGGATGTTCTGGCTCAAGGAGAAGGACGACGAGGCCCTCGTGGCGGAGACCGTGGAAAAGCTGAACGGCATGCGGGGGAAGATTCCGGGGATGACAAGCCTCCATGCCGGCCGGGACCGGGGGATGTCCCCCCGCGGCTGTCATGTATGCCTCTCCGGGCTGTTTACGGATTGGGAGGCGCTGGAAGCGTATCAAAATCATCCTGTCCACCTGCCCGTGAAGGCCCACATGCACGCGGTGATGGAGCGGAGCGCCAGCGCGGATTTCGAGGTGGAGGCATGAGGGAAAAACAGGCAAAAACCGGCCCTAAGGGGACCCCGAACTCCGGCGGGGCCGGAGCGGAAGCGGATTCCGCCCTGTCCGGAAGGTTGTGGGTCCGGCTGATGACGGGACACCGATGCCTCCGCGAGGCGGTGCTGCCATGCGGCAGGGAAGATCCGCGGGAAGCCTTGCGCCGGGCCCTTCCCGAGCTGGATGTAAGCCAGCCCTTATGGCTGCCCATCCATCAGGCGGACTGGGCGGAATATGCGCTGGCGCGGTTTTTGCCGGAGCATTTTGTGGACAGCGTTCCCTTTGACAGGATGGAGATCAGCTACATCGCCCCTCCCGAGGAGGCCCGTCCGGTCCGGAAGCGGAACCCCCTGTGGGATGCGTAGGTAGTACGCCGGAATAGAGCGTCTGTGTCGAAGCGGCTGTGTTTTCATGTCGAAAATACGTCCAAAATGTTAGAGAAATGTAAGTATATCAAAGCGGAAGGGCAGGGCCTCTTCCGTTGTTTTTCTATATATATATGGTATAATGTGTTATAAACACAACATATGGTATCACCAAGGAGGAAACAGCATGACGAGCCGTACCTTTCATCCCGGCCGTTTACATGGTCAGGCAATGGTTCCGCCTGCAAAGAGCGAGATCCAGCAGGCGCTTCTGCTGAGCGCGCTGGGCCGTGGCTCATGCCGCCTTCACGGATGTCCGCCGCCCATTAGCAATGACGTACAGGCCATGATCAATGGGGTGACCGCGCTGGGGGCCGCTGTGGAACGGAAGGGAAACACGATGTTGGTACGGCCGCCGGGCCGGGGGTCGGCGGATGAAGGGCCGGAAGGCCCGGCGGCGGTCCTTCACGCCCATGCGTGCGTTACCGCGCTGCGCATGCTGATACCTGTGCTTTGGGCCAGAGGGCAATCCGCCCGCGTCATTGTGGACGAAGGCCTTGCAAGCCGCCCGTTGGAGGCGCTGCGGCCTCTGGCGGAGCAGGTGGGCGCCACGATGGCCGGCCATCCCGCCCGGGACGGGGAGCCCGCCTGGGTGGAAGTGAGCGGCAAGCTGAACGCGGGCAGCTACCGGGTGATGGGGTCTCTACCAAGTCAGTTTGCCACCGGGCTGCTGATCGCCCTTGCGCATGCCACGGATGAGGCGGGCCAGCCGGCGCCGTCCCGGCTGGTGGTGACCGCGCCCATGGTGAGCCGCCCGTATCTGGATATATCCCTGCGGATGTTGAGGGAGTTTGGCAGCAATGTGCGGGAGGAACAGGAGGGGGTTTTTGCGATCAGCCCGGCCGGGCTTCATCCCCGGCCCCGTATGTATCCGGCCGACGTGCGTATGGAGGGGGATTGGAGCCTGGGGGCGGCGCTGCTGTGCGCAAACGCCATGGGCAGCGCGGTGGTGATCAAAAATCTGCGGGAAAAGGCTTCCCTGCAGGGTGACGCCCGCATTCTGTTTCTGCTGAGGGAGATGGGCATGCTGGCCTATGAAGACCGGGGCGAGCTGTATGTCACCTGCCCGTCCCGGGCGGGGCTTCTGCCGCTGGCCGCCGACTGCGAGGACGTACCGGACCTGGTCTCGATGCTGGCGCTGACATGTACCCAGGCTCATGGTCAGTCCGTCCTCTACGGGATGGAGCGGATACGGGGGAGGAAGCGCGGCCGTATTCAGACCGTGATAAAGCTGCTCCGCAAGATGGGCGGTAAGCTGAACCTGAGCAAGGATGGGGACGCGCTGGTCATCAAAGGGCCTACGCCGCTGAAGGGCGGTTTTACGGCGGATGCCGGGAACGATCACCGGATCATGCAGTTAATGGCCGTGGCGGCGTTGATTGCCGACGGGCCGGTTACCGTCACCGGAGTGGAAGCCCGGGGCGGCTCCTGGCCCGGATTTTTGGATATATATAAGGATCTGGGCGGAAAGGCGGATTGAGAAGAGGTGCAATGGTCCTGAAAAACCAGTTGCTGACGCTGGACTGCCTCCGGTTGGGAACGGAGTTGGAGGGTATCTGCCAGGCCGGCGGACGGACCGTCTTTGTGCCGGGGGCTCTGCCAGGGGAACGGATTGAGGCGAGGGTCCTGAAGGAACGGTCCCGCTATGCCTTTGCCAAGGTGGAGAGGCTGCTTGTCGCCTCGCCGGACCGGCAGGCGCCGTTCTGTCCGGTCTACGGGCTGTGCGGGGGATGCAGCGGCCAGCACATGCGCTACGATGCTACCCTGCAGGCAAAGCGCCGGAACGTGCTGGACGCTCTGCGCCGGGTGGGGGGCTTGGCCGTAGCCGAGGAGGACGTGCCGCCGGCGCTGGGTGCCGAGAACCCCCTTCACGGCCGCAACAAAACAGCCTTGCCGGTGGGCGGCGGCGGGTCGGAGCCTGCGCTCGGCTTTTACCGAAAGCGCAGCCATCAAATCGTGCCCATCGAGGATTGCCCCATCGCCATGCCGGGCGTAAGCGGCGTCATCACTGCCATGAGGGACTGGATGGACCGGGACCTTGCGGCCTTTTCCCATGGGGGCGAATCCGCCTGTGAAAGGGGGCCGGGCCCGCTTAGGCATGTGGTGGTCCGGTCCTCGCGGAACGGGGAGCGGATGGTGCTGCTGGTGGCGGCGACTCCGCGTCTGCCGGGCATTCCCCGCCTTATCGGCCTGCTCGCGAAAAAAGTACCGGGATTTCAGTCGTTGCATCTCAGCGTAAACCCGCATCCCGGCAACGCCATCCTGGGCCCGGACAGCCAAAAACTCCACGGCTTGGACGCCTTGACGGAGACGCTGTTGGGCATCGAATTTGAGATTTCTCCCTTGGCCTTCTTGCAGGTCAACCCGGCTCAGACGGAGAAGCTTTACCAATGCGTTATGGATTTTGCCGACGTTGGTTCGGGTGATATCGTGGTGGACGCCTATTCCGGAGCGGGTACCATCGCCCTTTGCACGGCCCGGCGGGCAGGGCGGGTAATCGGCCTTGAAATTGTGCCTCAGGCCGTGGAAAGCGCCCGCAGGAACGCGGAGCGGAACCGGATTCGCAATGTGGCCTTTCACGCCGCCGCCGTGGAGGATGCGTTGCCCCGCCTGGTGGCCCGGGGGCTCCGGCCGGACGTGGTGGTGCTGGACCCGCCCCGCAAGGGCGCCGATCCCGCCGCAATCGAGGCGGTGCTCGCCGCAAGACCCGGCAGGGTGGTTTATGTCAGCTGCCACCCGGCTACCCAGGCCCGGGATATGGCTTTGCTGGTAAAGGGCGGATACCGGCTTGCCCGGTGCCAGCCCATCGATATGTTCTGCTATGCGAGCGGCGTTGAGAACGTGTGCCTGCTTACGCCCTAAAGGGAGGATCCTCCTTGCGCGCGCTCACTTCCCCCGCTGAAACAGATATTTTACCCTCCCCGCCAGAGACAGCAGGCTTTCCCGGTCAAAGAACCAGCCGAAGACCACGGTGATGGCGGCTGCGTAGATCAGCAGGGGCACCGCCAGCGTGATCCACTTGAAGAAGCCGTTGATCTGCAAAGGCAACAACACCAGGAAGGGCAGGGCAATCAACGCTGATTGCAGCATCATGCGCAGAATGCGCCAGAAGGTCTTTTGCCAGGGAAGATGGGTAATGTGCCTGGGCACGAAACGGAGCTGCAAAGAGGTGCGCAACAGGTTGGCGCAGATGAGCCCCGCCAGTACGCCGCAGACCGCCTGTGTGATGCCCCATTGCAGCCCCAAAAAACCGAGGCCCAGCCCAAGCGCTACCGCGGTGGCCACCTGGGCGGTACAGTGATGGCGGGTTTCGCGGAACTTGCCGCTGGCGGTAATCATCAGGTCCATGGGCATCTTGCCATGGTCCGTGATGGCTTCCAGTACGACCAGCATGCCGATTGCCGGGACCATGTAGTTGGCGTCATGAATTTTGTTGGTATACAGCACTACAAAGGGCACGATCAGGATGGCGGCGCAGGAAAACAGGATGGTGGTCACCGCCAGGTATAGGTATTCAAAATCCCGGTACGCTGCTTGAAATTTCTTCTCCTGACCGCTGACCAGCAGGTTGCCGAAGCCGGAATAGATGCCTGTTGTGGTCATTTTAAGGATGCCCCATAGGCCGATGGTTACCATATGGTAGGTTCCGTATACGCTGACCGTGGCCGCGTCACGGGTGATGATGCTGGTGAGCATAACCCCCGCACCCTGGTGAAAGGCGGTGGTGATCTGCTGGTACATGGCGTCCCAGCGGCGGGACAGGGCGCCTTTGTTGGGCGGAGCGAAGGGATTGACCCGGGGGTATTGCCGGCGTACGTAGGCGGACAGAATCACCGAGCGCAGGAGGATGGTCAGGGAGGCGCCCAGCCGTACCAGGATGACGTTGACCTTGAGGTAGCTGAGAACCACGATGAGGGCCGTGGAGACCAGAAGGGAAGTCATGGAGGCAATGGAGACCATGTACGTACGCTGGTCCGCGGTGAGGAGGACCCGATAGCGGGACAGTGTGAAAAACTCCAGGGAACCGGAAATGCCCATGGCGATCACCAGCAGCCCCACGGACAAGCTGTCCATGGTGTCCACCCGGAAATACAGGGGAAATATGGCGGCAAAGGCCAGTGTGACGCCCACGAAGAGGTAGCCCGCGATGTTGTAAAAACCGCGGGCCGCGGAAACAATGGCGCTGACCCCCTCGATGTCTCTGTCGGCTAGCGGCTTGTACAGGCTGTATACCGCCGCTGAGGCCAGCCCCGCCTCCACCAGGCGGAAGTAGGTTAAAAACTCGGTTACGGACACGATCAGGCCGTTCACTTGAGATCCATAGATGGACATCATCAGCCGCGGCGTTACAAAGCCCATCAGCATGGCGGTCAGCTGATAGGCGGCGGTGGAAACCGTATTTTGCACAAATCGGGCGGTGCGCGTATTTCGGCTCATTGTCACATTCCTTCCGGGATATGATGGGGGACTCCGCCGCCGGCGCGGCGGGTCCGGGCGCGTCGCCCGTTGCCGCCGGGCGCGCTTCCAGCCCCGCCTCCCGCGGGGCAAAGTGAAAGCGGCCTCAGGCCGCAGGATAAAGTTAAGATTGCCTTACCCGGCGACAAATGTCAAGCAGTTTTTTCCTGTGTTTTTCACATGTGGCGGCGCATCCGCCGGGGCGCAACGTATCCTTGGCGAATGCCCGGATATTGGCGCGGCGGGCCGCGTCATTCCCTTCATGCTTTCCATTTGCCGTTTAATGCCGGCGCCGCATCCTGATGATCCACTTCACGAGTTCATACCATAGCACAGACGCCGCGCCCAACCCCAGCGCGGATAACAATTGCAATGCGGAAAGCGGCGAAAGCTTCAGCAATTGATGAAGCGGGGTATACAGCATAACAAGCAATCCCGCCATCACCAAAATCACAACCGCCCACATCACTTTATCCTTTGCGAGGCGCTTCACGGACGTGAAGATGGGGTCCGTGTCGGAACTGTTGACTTGAACCAAAAATAAATTGGCGAATATGATAACGACTAACCCCATGGCGCGCGCTGCAGGGGCGGCTTCCGGGTTTTCCGACAGCACGTGGTAATACGCGCCAAAAGACGCCGTAAAAATCGTCAAACCCTGCATAAGAGACTTGAGCAATACTTTTGCGTTCAGCAGTTTTTCCTTCGGATTCCGGGGCCCGCGCTCCATAATATCGGTTTCCGCGGGTTGCCTTTCCAATACGATCGAACAGGTTGGGTCAATGACCAGCTCAAGCAAAACAACGAGCGCGGGCAGAAACATCAAGGATGCGGGACTTATTCCCAATGCCGGCGCAAGCAAAGACGACAGGGCGATGGGAAGATGGATCGTAAAAACATATCCTACCGCTTTCCGGATATTGTCAAAGATTCTGCGTCCGTCCTTTATGGTGTCTACGATGGTGGAAAAATTATCGTCCATCAATATCAAGTCGGCGGCTTCGCGCGACACCTCGCTTCCCCGCTTGCCCATGGCAATGCCGATGTCCGCGTATTTCAGCGCGGGCGCGTCGTTTACCCCGTCGCCCGTCATAGCCACAACCTTGCCGTTGTCTCTGAAGGCTTTGACGATACGCATTTTATGTTCGGGTATCACGCGGGAGAAAATGCTGACCGTTTTTACGCTTTCGCGCAGCTCGTCGTCCGTCATTTTTTCAAGCGCGTCGCCAGTTACAATGTGATCATAATTCCGTATGCCGACTTGCTTTGCGATGGACGCGGCGGTAATGCCGTTGTCGCCTGTTATCATGACGACCCGTATACCGGCCTTATTGCATACGGCTATGTCCTCTTTAACGAAATCCCGCGGAGGATCGGCAAGTCCGACGAGGCCGCAGAGTGTTAAGGAACAATCGGTTATGTTCGCGGGTATCTCAGCCTCGCTGTGCAGTACCGCCGCCGCTATGGCGATAACCCGCAGCCCCTGTTCGCTCATCTCGGTTATTTTATGATCAACGGCCGCTCTCTCATTGCCGGGCAGTTGGCAAATCGTCAATATCCGTTCGGGGGAGCCTTTGGCGGCGATGATGATTTCTTCGTCATGATGCCAGATATGCCCCATCATTTTCAGTTCGTTGGTAAACGCATACTCAGATATCAGCCTGCCGCCGAAAAGGTGTGATTTTGGAATGCTGTGCTTTACTTCGCAGTGAGCGAGCATCGCTTTTTCCATTGGATCGTAGGCGTCGGGTTCACACGCGAGCCCCATCATTTCAACCAAATGATCTTCATCGCCGTTGGCAACCCATTCATCCTGAACGGTCATTTGGTTCATGGTGATCGTGCCGGTTTTGTCTACGCATAATACCGACACCGCGCCGAGCGTTTCGACCGACGGCAATTTGCGGACCAGCGATTTCTTTTTTGCCAGCCTCCACGCGCCCATCGACAGGAACACCGTCAGAATAACGGGAAACTCTTCGGGTATCATCGCCATTGCGAGCGTGATTCCGGATAAGACGCTTTCAATAAGCCTTTCCATATAAGAATGATCTGATATATTCAGCCAGGTCACTACGCTTATCAACGCGAACAGGGCGGCGGCAATCATCGCGCAAACCTTGACAATAAGGCCGATCTGCTTTTGAAGCGGCGTTTTTTCCGTATTGGCCTCCGCTACATGAATCCCGATCTTTCCGTATTCGGTAGCGGTTCCGGTTTTTTCGACGCATACGGCCGCCGAACCTTGTGTGACAAGCGTTCCGGCATAACAATAGTCGTTGCGCCAGTAATCGGAAGTTACTTTTGTGCCGTCGGTCGGTACTTTCCAAACCCCTTCGGCTTCCCCTGTCAATGTCGATTCGTCAACATATAAATCGTTGCATTGCACCACATAGCCGTCCGCGGGGATTTTAACGCCTTCATGAATCATCATCATGTCGCCGGGCACAAGATCAGAGCTGGCAATTTCTGTTTCGCTTCCGTCCCGGATAACGCGGATGTGGGGCGAGGACAGGTCTTTTAACGCGTTAAGCGTTTTGTCCGTTTTCCACTCTTGAATGGCTTCAATGCCGATTATGCCGGCGACAAAGAGAAGCAATGTGGCGCCGTCAGCCGGCTCGCCAAGCATAAAGTAGATGGCCGCTGCGATGATGAGCAGCAGGAACATTGGCTCGCTTACGATCCCCAACAGCTTTTTTCCGAACCCCTCTTTTTTTTGAGCAATAAGTTCGTTTTTTCCGTATTTTTGCTGAAGCGCCCCGGCTTCTTCCCAGGTCAGTCCGTAGGATTCCTGCGCGTTGATTGTCAAATTGACCTCCTCCATCACGGACCGCCCGGCCCCTTTTTGATGGTGCTGCTGCGCTGTGCTCCATACGGTCATTGTCCGACAAAAAACGCATCTGAGGGACATGATACTGTCCCACAGATGCGCAAATTACTCATCCGCTGCCGGTTTTCGGCCCAGCCGCATAAACCCGGAGAGGTTTATCGCCTGATCAGTTTGTGCTGCAACAAATTCAGCGCAAAGCGAGGTGGTTATCGTACCATATGTTTTGTATTCTGTCAAAGTTTTGGAGATAACCGCTGTGAAGAATGGAACGGGCGGCAAGGCGATACGATCATCGTTAAGGGATGCGCTTACGTTTTCCCCGAAGAGCGGTATCCGGAAGGACCGGGCCAAATCGGCCTGTCCCTGTTTCATAGAAATTCGCCCTATATATATTCATCATAGACCTTGCGGAACAATTGCGTCGCTGCGCCGATTATTGCGCCGTCGCGACCCAGGCTGGACATGGTAAGGCGGGAAGACGCGCTGAACGGCTTCCATATATGCGATGGATTTTCCCGCAAAAGCCATTCCTTCAGCACAGGATAATCCTCCAGCAGCTGCCCGCTTAAAACGACCACGCCGGGGTTGAGCAGGCTTGTGAAATAGGATATGGCAGTTTGGGTGTACCGCACAAATCTCTCAATAATCGACACAGCCCATTGTTCGCCCATATCCGCCGCCTGCAGGATATCGTCGATGTCTGCGTCGCGTTTGAACCGGCGGGCGTCCTCTGTCAGCGCCCAATCCGCCACAAAGGTTTGCAAACAGCCATAGCGGCCGCATTCGCACATCTTGCCGTTTGGATCCATCACGATATGTCCAACTTCGCCGGCCATGTTGTCATTGCCGCGATATACCTGCCCGTTCACGATGATGCCGGCGCCCACGCCCGAACCTATACCCAGCATAACCGCATTCTGCTCATGGCGGATTACGCCGTAAAGGCTTTCGGCCAACGCGCGCGCGTTCATTTCATTGTCCAGCGTTACGGTCATGGCAGGAAATATATCTTGCAGTATCGCGCCGAACGGAACGTTATGCCATCGGAATTGAGAGCCCAGCAGCAGCGTGCCGGAATCTATATCTACGAGGCCCGGCAAAGCGATGCCGATACCCGGGAAGCGCTTATCGGCCAGGCTGGGTTTGGACATTACCTCATCAGCCATTTCGCGCACCAATTCACAAAGCTCGCGCGGGTTATGCGCGATCGCATAGAAATCCCGTTCCGTACGGTATTGCACCCTGCCCGTCAAATCAACGGCGGCGCAAGCCTGTTTGTCGCGGTCCAGCTCAACCGCTAACGCCAGTACGCTTTCACCGCAGACGCGCAGCAAGGTTGGGCGCCGGCCCACATTTCCTGTGTCGGAATCAAATTCGCTGATCAAACCCTCGCCTAGCAGCTCATCGGTAATGCGTCCCACAGAAGCTGCGCTGAGTTTTGTCAGATTTGTGATTTGCGGCCGGGATATGCCCGGCTGCTTAAAAATGCAGGTAAAGACAAGTTTTCGGTTTTCTATCTTGATGTGGCTTCCGCTGAGTTTTTTTGTGCTCACGGGGTTATCGTCCCAACGCGGACGCGGAAAGCCGGATTGCGTCGCCGTTCGCAACGGAGACGGCATCCTCCCGCGGATATAAGGCCCCGCCGAAATATATATCCGGGTTCAGCGCTGTGGAAGTGTCCGCTCTTGCCGCGTGAGCCGCGAAATGTACTTGATTCGCGCCGGTCCTCTCAATAAAATCAGCCAGGTTGTCATGGGTAAGCCCGGAACCCGGTAATATCTCAATGCGCCCGGCGGCATGCTTTATGAGTTCGGAAATCAGTTTTGCCCCGGTAAGGGCGCTCGGTTTCTGGCCGCTTGTCAGTACGCGGGTGACGTTTAGCGCAATCAATGTGTCCAGCGCGGCGAAGGGGTCGGGCGTGACGTCAAAGGCCCGGTGGCATACCGCCTCTTTGCCGGCGTCCAGGCACATGCACGTAAATTCTTTCATGCGCGCTTTGTCAAATGTGCCGTCGGGGTTTAAGAAGCCGAACACCAGCCCGTCCGCGCCGTGCTCGATAAAAAGGCGGGCGTCGCGTTTCATCACGCCATATTCATAGTCGGAATAGAAAAAACCCGCCTCGCGGGGCCTTACCATTGCCATGACCGGTATGCTCGCTTTATGCTTGATCTCAATAAGACAGCCCAGCGTAGGAGTAAGACCGCCAAGAAACAACGCGCTGTTGAGTTCAACGCGATCAGCCCCGGCAGACTCGGCTATGATTACGTCTTCATAACTGCCGCAACAGATTTCCATTATAATGCGCTTCATAATCAGTAAGGTCTCCTTCCCGCTTGCCAAAAGATGAAGGTTGATTTTGGTAATTTTATCATCGACTAAAAAAACTGTCAAGCAAAATGGACCCAAAAAAAAATATTGCATAAAATATTGTGGTGTGATATAATTCATCCTGACAAATTTGATTCCGGCTGACGACAAATTATTTCATCTACAAAAATAATTGTTTTCAGCTAGACAAATCCCAATCGAAAGGAGATTCTCACCCATGAAAAAACTCTTGGCTCTGCTCCTGGTTTCTCTTCTGGTGGTTCCGCTGGCCGCCTCGGCGGAGGCAACGCTGACCATGGGCTCCTGGCGCCCTGACGACTCCGTGCAGATGAACGAGTTGCTGGCCGCCTACAAGGAGATCGCGCCCGATGTCACCATTTCCTTCGAGCCAACGATCAATGTCGATTACAATGCCACCCTCCGCCTACAACTGGATAGCGGCACCGGGCCGGATTTGTTCACCACCCGTTCCTTTGCCAACGGGCTCGACCTATACAAGGCCGGTTTCCTGGCGGATCTGACCGATGTCCCCGGCATCACGGAGAACTTCATCGAGAATAACCGCGCCCCCTGGAGCGATGATGGCACGACCTACTCTCTGCCTTTCGCCGCGGTTTCCCACGGCGTATACTACAACATCGATATCTTCAAGGCCAACAACCTGACTGTACCCGCCACTTGGGAAGACTTCATGGCCGTATGCCAGACCCTCAAGGATGCGGGAATCATCCCCATTGGCAATGGCGTGGCAGACGAGTGGGACATCCTGGAGTGCGTATTTTGCAGCATGATCTCCAACTACATCGGCGGCGCCGAGGAGCGCGTCAAGTTTGAAACCGGCGAGCGCAAATTGACAGATCCCGCGTTCGTGGAAGCCCTCGTCGATTTGCAGAGCCTTGCGCAGTACCTCCCCGCCGACTTTAGCGCGGTGGCTTATAATGACGGCAGCAACCTGTTCGGCCTCGGCCAATGCGCGATGTACATCGACGGCTCCTGGTCCGCCGGCGTGTACGACGACGTGGATTTTGTGTGGAGCGTCTTCCCTGTCCCGGCCCGTGAAGGCCGCGAGACCATCATCCCGTTCCATCCGGATATGGGCATCGCTGTTAACGCCGCTTCCCCCAATGCCGAAGCCGCCAAGGCTTTCGTCGCGTGGCTCGCCACGCCGGAAGGGGCGCAGGTCGCCGCTGACAAGCTGCCCAAGGGCTTCTTCCCGATGATCGACGCGTCCATTAACATCTCGGAAGAGCACTGCCAGGCGTTCCTGGCGATGAACGAGGGGAGTCAGACCGATTGCCGCTTCGTGTTCGCCAAGCTGACGCAGTTGTATACCCCCATGAACCAGGAGATTATCAAGGTGCTTAAGGGCGAGCAGACCCCGGAAGGCGCTGCCGAGGTGCTGGCTGCGCTGCTGCCGTAAACCGGTCCGTCCGTAATGGCAATAAGGGCGCTGGCATTTCCCGCCGGCGCCCTTTCCTGAATCATATCCATTGACGTTTCAGGCGTGAGGCGCAAACAATCTGGAACGGAAGCTGGTGTCAAAGGAGGCGATTCCATGCACAATACTGCCCACATCCGCAAATCGCGCTGGAGCCGGTTGGATCCCGGCGGTTGGTACTGGATGCTCTACTTAGCGCCTGCGCTGGCAGTATACTTGATATTCATGGCTTATCCGCTGCTGGATTCGGTCCGGCTGAGTTTCTATACCGGCAACGCGCAAAACCGCGCTTTCGCGGGGCTCTCCAATTACATACAACTATTTACCGGCGGGGAGATCGCGACCCGGTATTGGGGGGCTTTCGGGCATACATGGTATTTCTTTCTCATCCACATGCTGGTGCAAAACGTACTTGGACTCCTGTTCGCGACCATCCTCACCCACCCCACGATGAAGGGACGCACATTCTACCAAACCATCATTTTCATGCCTACCACCTTCGCGGTGCTGGTTACCGGTTATCTGTGGCGGCTGTTGCTCAACCCGCTGTGGACCAAAGCCGCCATGGAGCCGCTGGGGCTGGGTTTCCTGGTAAAGCCGTGGCTGGGCGAACAGGCTACTGCGCTGACGGCGGTTTCACTGGTTTCCTGCTGGCAATGGATCGGCATCCCGACGATGATGTTCGTGGCTGCGCTGCGCGGCGTTTCCGACGACCTGCTGCAGGCTGCCTCCATTGAGGGGGCGAATACCTGGCATCAGTTCTGGCGCATTAAACTGCCGCTGATTATGCCGGTGGTGGGCATGATCGCGATCCTGACCTTTGTCAACAATTTTAACGCGTTTGACGTTGTCTTCGCATTGGCGAAGGTCAACGGCGCGCCCAACTATGCCACCGACCTTATTGGCACGCTGTTCTACCGCGTAGGAATCGCCGGGCAGCATCCGGTGGGCATACCGGATCCCGGCCTGGGCGCGGCTATCGCGACAGTGACGTTTGTGATGCTGGCCTGCGGTGTGATCCCGACGCTGAAACTGACGCAGACAAAGGAGTAGCCATGAGTACAAACATCCGGATCCCACAAAAGCGGGTGCGCTCTATGCATATGCAGAACCTGCATATCCCTTCGCACATCGTCTTGGCGGTGTGGAGCCTCATCGCGCTGTTCCCGCTCTATGTGATGGTCATGAACTCGTTTAAGACCAAACGCACCATCTTTGCCGCGCCTTTCGCGCCGCCCGCCGCGTGGAACACCGCCAATTACACAGACGTCTTTGAAAGCCGTGACTTTTTGGGCTACTTCAAAAACAGCTTTGTGGTCGTGTTTGTTTCTCTGGCGCTGGTGCTGATTTTGGGCTCGCTGGCCGCATACGCCTTCGCCAATTGGAAGGGAAAGAGCTCCGGCCCGCTGTTTTTCTTTATGATAGCCGGCATGATGCTGCCAATCAAGATCGGTTCGATCCGCTTGCTGGAGCTGGTGATCGGCCTGAGGCTGAGCAACACGATCTGGGCGCTTCCGCCGGTCTACCTGGCGATGGGCATCCCGGTGGCGGTCTTCATCCTTACGGAGTTTATTCGCGGGGTACCCCGCGAACTGATTGAAGCCGGTTTTATCGATGGGGCGGGGCACTCGCGCATCTTTACCATGATCATCCTGCCGCTGCTGCGCCCGGCGTTGGCCACAGTGGCGATCTATAACCTGGTGCCGTTCTGGAACGACCTTTGGTTCCCGCTCATCTTCATCGGCAACGTAGAATCGCAAAAGACGCTGCTGCTGGGTGTTACCCGCCTGTTCGGTCAGTACGAGCAGGATTGGTCGAAGATCCTGGCGGTGCTCACACTGTCGGCGGTGCCGGTCATCATGCTGTATTTGCTGATGAGCAAACAATTTATCAAGGGTATGACGGCGGGGGCGGTCAAGGGGTAGGGCAGTGCGGCAGGCCGGCCGTCATTTCAAACGTACCCCCGTCCCGTTGGAATGGAGAGCAGCCGTCGGCATTCGCCACCACGGGCGCGTCGTTCTCCACACGCCGTGAAACCGTTTCTGTTTCGCTTTCCGGCGTGACTTCCGCGATGCCGTTTTCAGAAAATCGAAAGCCGCTTCGAACGCTGCGCTGGAGATAATGATGAACGCGGGAAGGAATGGTTGAATCATGAAATGGATTCTGCTCATTGTGTTAGGGGTTGTGCTGCTGGCGGCCGTCATCGTACTGATATATCTGCTTCCCGTTCTGTTAATGACTCCGGCCGAAAGCGGTGAAATTCTTAACACCGGTATCATCGCTCTTCGAAACAACCGAAACTGTCTGTACTTCATAGAAACAAGCGACGGTTTTATTTTGATCGACGCAGGCTCGAACGCGAATGCGATTCAAAACGACCTGTCGGACATGGGAATCGATGGATCGAAGGTGAAGCATATTTTGTTAACTCATTCCGATTCTGATCATACCGCGGCAATCCCTTTGTTCCCAAACGCGCAAATATATCTGGGAAAAGATGAGTTGCAGATGGTCGACGGTACTAAAAGGCGCAGTGCTTTTGGCTTTAACGCATTGCCGGGCGGCGTGCGCTTACCCGATTTAACTCCTCTTGAGGATGGCTGTGTATTACGGTTGGGCGGGCAAACCGTCGAATGTCTGAAAGCTCCCGGCCACACGCCCGGTTCAATGCTCTATCTTCTGGACGGGAAATACTTGTTTACAGGAGACGCCTTTAAAGTGCGCAACGGCGTTATCGAAGAGCATCCTTTCACGATGGATCATGAAACTGCCGATGCGTCCGTCCAAAAACTCCAGGAGGCCGTCAGCGGAAGTCAAATCGTAATCACATCCCACTACGGTTTTTTCAAGCCGGAAGCAATCAAACAGTAGCGTGCAACAGGTTCTGTGAACTCGCGGCCTGGGAGGAGAATACACCCGCCGGCACGATCAAGAGCCGGTTGATGAACGCGCGTATTTACCTGTGCAAAGCAACGCAAACCAACGCGAGTTCACATGGAGGGTTACATTTTTCATAATGTAACCCTCCATATGAAAGAGTATGAATTCCGCGAGGAGTCGGAAGCGGTCCTCCCTGAGGCCGCCCATCCGCCAGCCCGCATCAGAAGATTGTTTGGTCAATCACTTTTCCATTATGGGCATCCACGCCGATGCCATACATTTTCGTCCAATGATCGAATGTGAGACCTTTCATTCCACCCGCGCCATCCGAGCAATAATCGAATATCCAATAGGGCGTCATCGTCTGCTTTTCCCAATTAAACCGATATAGCAGGGTGATCTCCTCGATCGTACACAGCGCCCTATCCTCCATGTTGATAGACCCCGTGGCAGCGATTTTCAGCGCCTCTTCTACCGGTACGAGCGGCTTTTCGTCGCCGGCGCCGGTCACTCGAAGATTGAATCCGGTTTCTACAAATTCCACCCCCTGGCGCGTAATCAGCACGCACGCCGGCTTTCGGGAATCATACACCGTATAGGGCCGGCCGGAAAATGTGGGCGTCAGATTGACGTAATAGCCCTCGTGTTCGCTTGACAGCGGCTCCAGGTATCGTAATGCCCGCTTTCGGGTTGTCCTGGCCAACCATTCGCTATCTCGCATCGTTTCCTGCATCGCGGCATAACTCGCGCATTCCAGCGTATAGACCGCAGCGCCCTCCGTCGCAACCTCAATACCAAGCGCCTGCATCAAGTCTGCCGCCTGCCGCACTGCCTCTTCGGGGGTCATGAAGTCCAATACCGCATCTGTGGGCAAGTATTTCTTTGCCACATCGCAACCATCGCCATAACCACCCCCCGGTATCAATTCCAGCAAATAACGGCTCACATACTCAGAATCAAAGCAGATACGCCCGCTGTCTTTTTGAATCAGCATGTAGTCGTGCTCGCCATCGCCGATACCTACCGTTACATCGCCATTCGCCAAGTCCTCACGGGGACCTTTGCCCGGCATCAGCATCGCTATTGCCTTTTCAGGGTTGATGATTATAAACTCTCCCCGATGCACCGGCAGGCTTTTGGGAATACCGGCAGGCAATTCCGCATCGCATCGGAAGTACTCGTTTACCGTAAGCGCCAGTCGTTCCCCCTGCGCGCATACGGGCAACAACAGGCAAACGCATAGAAAAAGCAGGTGGAATCTCTTCATGACGGCATCCTCCTCAACTCAAACAGATGGTTTTAGTGCGCGGGGATGGTCAGCATCAGCACATCCTCGGGTCCGGCCCCCCAGTCTTCGCTCGGCACGAGGGATAGGGTTTGGGGAAGCTTCTCAAGCCTTGTTGAGCCGTGCATCACAAAGTGAACATGATCCTCCGAGCTGATACCTCCGCTAAAGGACAACCCCAAAGGAAGCGGCTCGCCTTGGGCGTCCAACAGTTCAAAGCGAAGCACATTGCGCGAATGAGCGGTAAGCAGTTTGTCTTCCAGTTCCACGACCGTGTACGCAACCTCGTAATAGCATGACAGCGGCGTCACCAAGAACGAACAGCGATTGATAAGCGCGGCGGTACCGGGGAATGGCTGGCCGCCAACGTCAATGCTGAATTGGGCGATGGGTGGGGTAATCGGCAGCGTAACGCGGATCGTTTCATTTTGAAGTTCCATTGCGGAGATGTCCTCATCCCCCTCGCCAAGCATCCATTCGAGTACGTATGCGGTAAGCTCCACTTCGATCGCCGTCTCCTCCGGAGCGGCGGGCAGTTCCATCGCCATGACGATGCGTAAACTGCCGTCGGAGAGCGTCACTGTGTCTCCCATGCCGCCTCCGTTTTCATGCCCAATCACATTCGTCCCCAACTCGGCGCGAATCAGGCGTTTTTGGTCTTCCCGCGCTGCTCTTTGGTAACTCCTGCGGTTTTCCGTATCGTAGTTCCCGTCGATTGCCATCCAATCCGCGGGCGAATCCCCTAAGCCCATCAGATATGCGCTGTTCAACACCTTCGGCTCTGCCTTTGCGCTCAGGTACAGATAGCGGCCGTCGGCAACCGCTTCCTGCACAGTAAAAATCACGTCGCCTGCCACAATGCGCTGGCCCATCACGTTTTGCTTGAGCGCATCCTGCGCTCCCCCGGAAATATCGACGCCAAAGCGCCTTGTATAAAACTCAAATAGCTTCCAGTCATTAACGGCGGCGTACACGCCGCCGGCGGTAATCAGCAGCGCCAGCACAACGCAAACCGCCAAGCGAACGTTTCGTCTTTTCACGGGTTTTACCTCCTCTAGTTGCCGCAGAGCGGAGGAGATGCTCGCTTTGAATCTTTCCGGCGCGGCGCCATATGCGTCTTGTGGTCTCATACCCTTACCATCTCCTCGTCCAGCATGCTTGTTTTAAGTTGCCTTCTCGCCCGGTTGAGCCTTGATTTCACGGTCCCTGCGGGCAGCCGCAGCATGCGCGCGATATCGGCGAGCGGATAGCCCTCCAGATAGTGCAGGGCCACCGGAAGGCGCAATGAAGCCGGCAGCGCGGTCAGCGCGTCGTGGAGTTCCGTATCCGCATCGGGCGGCGCAATGCGTTCAGGCAGCGCCTCCATTGCAGCCTCCGAAAGATGCTCCCGCTTGCCTCTTCGAAGAAGCGCGTAGCACTCGTGGATAAGGATGCGTATGACCCACGTTTGCAGATA
>Ga0082212_10001781_pt1 | contig 31743 bp, 25 predicted proteins | sample TergutNt197P3_FD_71548 | JGI IMG/M metagenome (GOLD analysis project Ga0082212, IMG submission 71548) | Neocapritermes taracua P3 segment gut microbial communities from Petit-Saut dam, French Guiana - Nt197 P3 | ecosystem: Host-associated > Arthropoda: Insects > Digestive system > Gut ...
GTGGCGGTAGCAATGCATCGAAATACCCACAACCACAGCCGTAATCATGGCTACCCAAATCCATTCCCCCACAGGACTGTATGCGGGGCGATATTTTTTGCGATAAACAAAAACGACAACTGTTGGCGCCATCAGAATGAGATTTTTATAGAATGTCTGCCAGTTGGTGAGTATCAGCGCGTCGCCAAAGCAGCCGCAGTCGGATACGGGATTGGTCAGGGCAAGGATAAAGGTGAGGAAGGTGTAGAACACCATAAACAGCGACACCCCCCAGGCAGTTTCTTTCATCCGCAAACCCAGTATCAGCGCTACGCCAATCACCAGTTCCACCGTATTCTGCACAACTGCAAGCGTGAAAGCCGCAGGTTGCATCCACGACATATTGAATGCCGTAAAATAATCGATAAATTTATAGGTAGAACCCCAGGGATCGACGCCTTTCACGAACCCTGAAAAAATAAACAATGCTCCCAGCAAAATACGGGCAGCTATAGCTACAGTCTTCATACGCAATTACTTTACTTGATTAACGCTACAAAGGTAAACAATATTTTTGAAAGTAGAAAATCGAAAATTTGTTGATAATAAAATTAATATCCTTACTTTTGCCTTTTGTTTATCGAAGCAGATTTGTTGTTTATCTAAGTAAAGCATACAATAGCCTGATGGTGAATGGGTTGCAGGATAATACAATGTATTGGTATATATGCAAATGGCAGAAAAGAAAGATTTTAGTAACTTTTTCTGGCGGTTTTCGTATAAGGTATCAAACAGGAATAAAGTATATAGTATGAATAAATTTCTTTCACTGGTAACAGTTTTATTTTGTTTGGTGGGGAGTGTTTTGGGGCAAGATTTTACCTTTATTACTCCTACACATACTCATGTAACTTGTTATGATTCGCCACGTAATGGAACTATCAGTGTAACAATTTCACCTAATAATGCATCTCAGCAATACCGAATTACGGTTAATTCAGATGATGGCGATGGTTTTAATTTTCAGGAACTTAACATTGAGGGAGATTTTTCTTTAAACTTATCCGGATTAGAAGCTGGTGAATATGTCATCTCTGTTCGTTATAATGGTTCGCCTTTTTCAACCGGATATATAGTAAATTTGTTTAGACCGTCGCCTTTAGAATTTGATAAAGTGGAAGTTACTGAAGATTGTTCTATCGGAAACAGTACAGAGGTTTTTGTCAGGCGAGGAGTTAATATTATCGGAGAGTCAGCCATACCACAAGATTTCAGTTACACATTGATTGGTCCCGGCGTTAACATACCTGCTACGACTGTTTCAGCAGCTTCTTTTTCGTTGCCCAACGATTTGCCTATAGGTACTTATACGATTACATTTACAGATGGTTTCAGTTGTTCATCTGCCGGCGCTCGCACGTTCACTGAAACATTTAGTATTACAAGCGCCCCGATTGATGTTTCGGTTTCGCCCCTACAAAATCCTGATTGCTACAATGAAACCAATGGCAACGGCACAGGCACTGCAACAATAACAATTTCCGGTGGCGTTGCAGGCACGATAACTGTTGAGGGTGTGAATGATGGAAAAACATTTAGTAAAACAATTACAGGATATACAGGAAGTGGTACATATACCATAGATGGGCTGTACACTGGCGTCAATAATCTGAACTTTACTTTAACAAGTGACGATGATGTACCAATCATCTGTACATCTTCTTCATCTGTAACTTTTACTACCCCTACCGAAGTTAAAGTAACCGGTGGCACAACAAATCCTCCCCTTTGCAGAGATGGAGACGACGGCAGCATCACCGCTCTTACTGCTTCAGGCGGAGCAGGCAGTTTTAATTTTTTTATCAGTACTGATGAAATTTCATGGGCGTTTTGGGAATCCGGCAAGTTTGAAGGACTCACCGGAGGCGTTGCTTACTATATAAAGGCAATGGACTTGAATAATTGTGAGTCGCAATCGCCTTTTTTTTCTCGTATTATACCCAACCCGCCGGCTGTCGAGTTCGATGTAAACTATTCCGATCCTGCATGTTATGGCGAACATACAGGTACAATTACCATCAGCAATCCGTCGTATCCCGATTATCCTGATTATCCATATTCATTAGAATATAAAGCAGATCATTTAGACGGCGGTGATGACAGAGATTGGCAGGCTGGACTCACGTTTATTGATCTTGCAGCCGGAACATACAGAATTACGGGCAGGATAACAGGTAGAGCAGATGGTAAAGGTTGCGAACAGATATACATACCGGATGTTATTTTGGAAAACCCCAATCCTGTCGAAATAAGTTATATTGACGTAACGGATGTAGTATGTCGCGACGCAAGTACAGGAAGTATCAACGGTATTACGGTAAGCGGCGGAGCAGATGTTCCTTCCAATACTTTCTTCCCGCGCCGACGTTATCAAAATGGATACGGATTCAGTTATCGTTACAAAGATGATAACGGCGGAAGTTGGGGCGCATGGAGCGTATTCACATGGAATACCACCGGTAGTTTTCCGCTGTCGGGTCGGCCTGCGGGTACTTACGAGATAAAGGGGAAACAAAGAATAGGGGTAAGAACAGGCAGTGGGCCGTGGGTATATACGGAATATTGCGAATCGGAAATCAAAACGGTTGAGATATTGCAACCAAGTGAGTTCTCGGTAACGCCAAATCCTGCAACGACAACAAAAGCAACCTGCGACGATACAACAGACGGGACGGCATTTTTTTCAGTATCGGGCGGTTTATTTCCAGGAGAGTCTGCGTCGGCATCTTCATATACTTATGAAGTTTTTCAAATTATCAGTTCTACTCCTCATGCGGTAACCACAACACCTGACTTAACCGATCCTTCAGTTCCTGTATTTACCTTGGGTGAAGGCACATATGAAATTGAGGTTAGGTACAATCCTGTATGCGCCGCTATTACGGTTGACGCCGTCATAGAGTATGCAACGCCAATAAATGCAAACGTTACGCTCAATGCAGAATCTACGCCTGTAGTTGACTACGACGCCATCTGCCATACCGAAGCCGGAAATATTACCCTGACGGCAAATGTTATTGCCGCTGAAGCAGGATGGGATTTGGATTATTATCTTCAAACAAATAGCGGAGCGCCTGTAAAAAACACATCCGACACGCCAAATGTTTTTACCGGACTTGGCGAAACAGGCGAATCTACCACTTATCGTATTATAATAAAATATGCGGATAAGGAAGCAGCCGACAATTGTCCGTATGAATCAACTCATATCATTACCGTACCCGCTCCGATAGCAATATCCCTGTCGTCATCCACTGATCCGTCTTGCTACGGTGGCAGTAATGGAACCGTTACGGTAAATGCTACAGGCGGACATCCGGATGCTGTTTTTTGGTACGGAATAGATAAAAACGATGGAAAAGGTATCAACTGGAAAGAGGGAAATGACGGAATCAGCGATTCCTACACTTTCATCAACCTTGGAGCCGATACTGCTTTCATCATTAAAGTGAAAAAAATATATGATGACAGTGGTTCAGATATTGTGTGCGATGCTCCGGAATCGGAAACCAAATCCATTACGCTTGGCAGCCCCAATCCGATTGTCATCACCGAGAATCTGACAGCTCATGCCGATATCCTCTGTCCCAACGAAGCCGACCCGCAAATTGGCGCATTCAAAGTAACCGCTACCGGCGGCACACCGGATATTTCGCCGAATGAATACACATATCAATTATTAATGTGGGACTATGTTAATGATGTATATGATGATTTCTTACCGCTAACCGAAAATTATACAGGCGAATTTTTCGCTCTGGATTCAACTAATTATGCGGTTATGGTTACCGATGGAAACGGATGCAGCGATACCATTAAAAACATCATCATCACAAGACCCAATAAGATCGAATTTACAGTTACGCCGGCTGACACAACGCTGCCATGCGACGGTGAAACCACAACATTAAATTTAACGATTTCTTCGGCTGACGACGGTCCGTATGTTTACCGGGTAATCACGGATGGCGTTGTACCCGTAGCATGGTCTGCTCCATTTAGTGAAAAAACCATAACTATTCCCGATATCGGAAAAGGAGAACATCAGGTTGAAGTGATTTATGAAGGATTAAAGGGTGATTGCGCGGGGAATATACAACCGGGAACGCCTGTTCAGATTGGAGTAAGCACCGATGTATTAGAATTGGATATCATTAACAGCGAAAAAGATGAATGTCCTGACAGGCACAGTGGTACGCTTGCAATCCTTTCTCCGTTTCCTTCCGGAACTGAATACACTATTTTTTATAAAGAAGAATTAGATGACGAATACGAAGAAAAATTCACATCAACTGATTTGATATACACCGGTTTATCTGTTGGTTATTATAAAATTGCAGGCAGTTACGGCGCTTGTACAACGCAGTCGTTTGAAACGGACTTCCTGAGCATTCCGGAAAGTTTTAATATTGACGTCATTGAGTTTTTAAGTCCATGTACGGCATCTTCAAATGACGGCTTAATAACGATAGAAGGCAGCGGCGGAACCGGTCTCTTACAATTTCAATTAGGCAGAACGGGCGGCGGGATAGGTATCCCATCCGAAATAGGCGCTCCTGTTACTACCGGTGAATTTTTCGGTTTAGGACCCGGCTACTATTATTTTCAGATCATGGATGATAATTCTTGTCGGTCGAATTGGATACCGGCAGAAGGTATTCGCATGCAACCCGTTCCCGATATGCAAATTGAGATAGAAGAAATAATCCCCAAATTATGCGCAGGCGGTGAAGGAAGCGCAGTGATTTCCGTTGAAGGAGGTCGCGGGCCATATACGTATGAATGGTTTATGTCAGAAAACGACGAAACCGGCCCCTGGCCAGTTTTACCAATTGCAGGCATAACCGGCAACTCGGCTTCCACACTGGAAACGGGCTTTTACAAAGTTAAAGTAACTGATGATTGCAGTAAAACAGAAGAAAGTGAAGTTTTTGAAATAGAAGATCATTCTCTTGACATAAATGGCTTTGGAGAAGGCGGTATCACCTGCGACGGTAATCCGGACGGAAAAATAACCGTAAATATTACGGGCGGAATGCCTGACCATTCAGCCGGAGCAGAATCGCGCTACCAGTATACGGTAGAAAAATCCGGAGATCCTTCTTTCAATCCCAACGACGATGAAAATATTGTCATAGATATTTCATACGACGAGGCTAACGAAACTGAAACATATGTAATATCCGGGATAGATGACGGCGAATATAAGATAACGGTTACAGATATTGCATCATGTGCAGTTACTTTTGAAGAAGAAATAGAAAATCCTGGCCCGCTTGATATTATTGTTTCCTCTAAAGATATTGTATGTTACAACGAAGCAAACGGTTCTATTACTGTGCAGGTGAAAGGCGGGGTAGCTCCGTATGTGATCACGGTTATGGACGACAAAACTATTGTCAAAACAATAACTTATGATCCTGATATTGCCGTTGATGACGAAGACGGCGATTTCAAAATTGTGGTTGCAACTACCGAAGGCGATTATCATTCAATCACGTTTAAAGGCTTGCAGGGCAATAATGACGATGACCGGATAAAGACATACACCGTTGTTGTTGAGGAAGAAAGAGAAAATGGATGTGATTGGAATGGGACTGCAGATATTGTCATGCCTGAAGAATTTAGCTTATTATTATCATTAGCGCCGAGAACACAACCTATTCTCGAAGAATTGTTTGTGTGCTCGCCCACCGCTACCGGTAGTATACGGCGGCTTCAAGATGGTGGAACAGGGGACTTTCGAATTATTGAATTTTACAAGGATGAGATACTGATTCCAGTAGCAGGTTTTTCCTTTGGCACGGCGCCTATCGGAAAATACTATGCCGTCGCGGAAGACGAAAACGGATGTCCATCTATAACCAATACGATCGAAATCATCCTGCTTGATGATTTGCAAAACGACGATTTCAACATCATTCCAAATCCTGAAACCTGCACTGAGTCGGGCTCAATTGAAATCATCAGAATTTCCGGCGGTATGGGAGATGGTGCAGACGAGTACGAGTATCAATTATTCGAAAAGGATGGAGATGGAAAGCCCGTTCAGTCAGGATTGTTGACAACGGAGAACAATACTATCGCCGATGTGTCGGCCGGCAATTATTATATCGAAATAAAATATAGCGTGGCTACCAACTGCTCACCATTAAGGATACCTGAGTTAGATTATATTGTGATTGATCCTGCGATGCTTTTTGATTTCACATTTGATTTCGACGATCCTGCTCCTATCTGCGAAGGACAATATGGTACCGGCGCTCTCACAATTACGGACGGTTTCGGGAAATATGCGGTAACGCTTTCAGAATATCCTGCAGGAGCCAAAATGCCGACATTTGACGCCAATACAGGCCTCATGACCAATGTAACGGCCGGTAAATACAGTTTTACCGTCACCGACAAAGTTACCAACTGTCAGGTAACGCGCGATATCCAGATTACCCTGCAGCAGGGAATAGAAATCGAGGCTGAACTGCTGGATATAACCTGCGAGGTTTCAACCATTTCCGTAGAGGTAACATACCCTGTTTCGGGCGTCTTTGAATTTGAAATAGATGGTGTAATAGTAACTCCCACACCTACTTACACAAAGCCCAGGAATGTGTATGGGGATGATCAATGGGTTATCAAGGTTACCGACCAAAATGGCTGTCAGGCCGACACCACGATCGTTGTTGAATTTCCGTCGTCGCTGAACGTAGATTGGGACATCAGGGAAGAACAGGACAACTGTAACCCTGCCACCATTATTGACGCCGCTATCACCGGAGGTTTCACTTCCTATTCCATAGAGATAAACGGCTCCCCTGTTACTTTACCCCATACCATCACACAACCGGGCGCATACACGATCAAAATAACGGATGGTTGCGATATCGTCCAACGGGATATAACAGTATCGGAAGGTTTTCAACTGCAAGGTAATCCTAATATTGTTATTCAACCTACGAATTGTAACCAAAGCCCTCTCAATGGAGTTATTATACTTCCTGATCTTCCGGACGGTTATTCCTATCTGTGGGCAGAACATCCGCTGATCAAGGATTCGGATAAAGAGAAAAAAGCGCAGTATTATCTGGCGCCCGACGTCTATCACGTAACAGTATACTACGGCAACAATGTTTGTGCTGAAGAAGACTTTACGGTAACAGCGTTGACCAACATCAACGTAGATATAACGGTTGACGGAAGTATATGCCCGGGCAGCATCATACCTTTGAATGGATCAATAAAGATCAATGGTGTTGCGATAACAGCCACTACGTCGGGTATCTCAGCCAACTGGATCTTACCCGATGGCGATACGCCCGATTTCTTCATGGAGGATAACCCGTATCTGTACCCGGCAACTGAAGGTATTGTTCAGTTAATAGCATCCAACGGCGAATGTACCGGCAGCGGAACATTTGAGATAGAAACCCTGTCTGCGCCAACCCTTGCCTTTGCCGCCGATACTATTTACATACCCCAGGACGAGATTTATACCTTGAAGATTCCGGAAGCCGGTAATTATGTCAGTTATGAGTGGACGATTGATGGCAGCAAGTGGCAAAATCAGCCTGATCCAATGGGTGATATAGATCTGGATTCGTACAATGCACCTTATATATTAACCCTGACCTTGACCAGCGAAAACGGATGTGCCATCAGCAAATCCATCTATGTAGGTCTTGCGATTGATCTGTTCATCCCGAACGCTTTCACACCCAATGGCGATGGCGATCACGATGAATGGAAATTCCGTAATCTTGAGAAATACATGTCGTTTTATGACGTTCAGGTGTCGGTGAACACCCGCACCGGAGTACAGATATACGAGGCCAAGGGATATAACAACAGCAGTGTGGTATGGGACGGCCGTCGCAACGGCAACGACCTGCCCATCGGCGTCTATTATTACATAGTAAAACTTGTGCCGAAATCATCATCAAAAAGTAAAACGATGACCTTAACAGGTTCGGTAACCGTTATCAGATAGTTTGAAAAAGTTTGAAGTCGAGAATAGAAAATAGTTGATATGAAGAAAATATTAATATTGTGGTTAAGTGTATGGGTGATGTTGAGCTGGACAACTTCGGCTCAGCAAATCCCCATATCGACCATTTTTGTGGAGAACCCTTTCGCATTTAATCCGGCAGTAGCCGGAAGTGACAACGGCTTCAAACTCCGTATGAACAACCGGTTGCAATGGTTAGGCTTTGGCGATGCACCCACAACGAACCTGTTGAGCGCTTATGGCCCTCACAAAATACGTAATATTGGCTATGGCGGCAACATCATGTACGATAAAACAGGTCCTGTTAGTACGCTCAAGTTGAGCGGCGGCTTTGCCACCAATTTCGCCATTGATTCCGACATCAGGGTATCGCTCGGTCTGAACCTCGGCTTCCTTCAGTATCGCGCCGACGGCACACAATTCGACTTTGGCGACGATGTGGAAGACCAAAAAGCGCCTCATGCCGTTATGTCAAGTTTTCAGCCCGACGCCGGAACGGGCGTCTATGTATATCATTACGATTGGTATGTTGGTCTTTCGGCGCAACAATTGTTCAATAACAATATCAAGTTCTCCAATGTCAACGGCGAGGACAGCAAGCGTAACCGGCTGAAAACACACTTGTACGGATTGGCCGGCTACCGGTTTACGATGGTCAGTAATTTTGTCATTGAACCGTCGATTTTATTACGTCAGGTAGTATCGGGACCTTTTCAGCTTGATCTTTCAGGAAGAGTGATCTACAACGAGCAGATATGGGGCGGGTTGAGCGTACGTAATACCTTCAAGTCATTTGACGATCTCAGCCTTATTTTTGGCTACATCCACGAACACAGAATACATATATCCATTGCATACGATTTCTCCTTTGCCAAAATTGCCCGATACACCGCAGGAACCATCGAATTGGTATTAGGGTATGATTTTGATATACCTCCAAGCAGAAGAGGAAGATGAATGTGAACAAACATGGAAACAACAATAAACAAATTAAGAACAAAAATTATTGCACTTGGTGAGCGGGCGTTTTTTAATCCGCCGGCTGACGAGGATGCCATAAAAGATGTAGAGGAAAGGCTGAAAATAACATTTCCGGCCTCTGTCAGGGAATTTTACAAAGCGTTCAATGGCGGTTTTTTTGCAGACACAAGCTGGGAACCCGATGAGTTAAAAGATGCCCATCAATTCGAAACTATTCAATGGAACAGCAACAACATCCTGACCTTAGAAGACATCAAACTTGGATTCGGCAGCCGTTATCCCGATTGCGTCCCTGTTATCCATACCCATACTCAGGAGTTTCTGGCTTTTATCAACCCGCTGAACGATAACGAAAGTCCCGTTTACGACGCTTTTCATGAATACCCGCCACAAGAATGGGGCGTACTTTATAACAATTTCGAGGAACTGCTGAATGATTATATTGACAAGGAAGGGAACATCAAAACCATTGCAGTGTGAATATCTTCCGGTGTTCTTTGGGTAATATTTTCAGCGTGAAATGATGATTATTCAAAACTTTCTGCAAATTTGCTGCAATTTTCTTTTCATCTGCAAAAATACAACAAAAAGCATTATATTTGCCGTTCAAAACAATCAAATTAAGATTCTGTAACTCATGGAAGAAAAGAAAAGTCTTGCAGGGAAGGATGTTCAGCAGGAAAAACTGAAATCGCTTCAATTAACGCTCGATAAGTTAGATAAGGAATTTGGCAAAGGCACCATCATGAAGATGAGCGACAAAGCCGTTGAACAGGTTCCCAGTATTCCTACAGGTTCCATTGCGCTTGACGTGGCTTTGGGCATCGGCGGATTGCCGCGCGGCCGCGTCATCGAAATATTTGGTCCCGAATCGTCGGGGAAAACCACGCTGGCCATTCACGCTATTGCCGAAGCGCAAAAGTTGGGCGGCATTGCGGCATTTATTGACGCCGAACACGCTTTCGACCGCTCGTATGCGCAGAAATTAGGCGTGAAGATGGAATCGCTGTACGTATCGCAGCCAGACAACGGCGAGCAAGCCCTTGAAATAGCCGACGCATTGATCCGTTCCAGCGCCATTGATATATTAGTCATTGACTCGGTAGCAGCGCTCACGCCCAAAGCCGAAATAGAAGGCGATATGGGCGAATCGAAAATGGGATTGCAGGCGCGGCTGATGTCGCAGGCGCTCCGCAAACTGACCGGAAATATCAGTAAAACCAATACCTGTTGTATCTTTATCAACCAGTTGCGCGAAAAAATCGGCGTTATGTTCGGCAACCCTGAAACAACAACCGGTGGTAATGCGCTCAAATTTTACGCTTCGGTGCGCATTGATATTCGTAAAACCACTGCCATCAAGGACGGCGAAGATGTGAGCGGCAACCGCGTGAAGGTAAAAATCGTGAAAAACAAGATGGCGCCGCCATTCCGACGCGCCGAGTTTGACGTCATTTATGGCGTAGGTATTTCGCGCATCGGCGAGATTATTGACTTGGGTACTACGTTCAACATCATCAAAAAGAGCGGTTCATGGTTCAGTTACGGCGACACCAAACTGGGGCAGGGACGCGATGCTGTGAAGCAATTACTGACCGACAACGAAGAACTTGCCGCAGAATTGGAAAGCAAGATACGTCAGGCGTTGATGGTTAATCCGAACGTGGTGGACGACGGAGAGTAGTCATGATGTCGTTTGTTGAAACAAACTACATAAAAACGAACAATACTAAATGTAATCATAATGGAAGCAGTTCTTAATGACAGAAAAATCAGGATACAACGCTCTCAGCCCGAAGCGTCCAAAAACGGACTGGGTATAGAAGACATAGACTATTGGCAGGCTATGGCGAAAAGGCTTGACAGTTCGGTACTTGCCAATGATATTACCATGCAGGAAATTGTTGATGAAGTAAATGCGGTAAGAAAAGAACGTTATGAAAAACAAAACCGTATTTGACGTTAATATTTGGTTGAGTTATTTCATTACGGGGAAAACCGAAAAAATAATTGAAATGATAAAAAACAGCGACGTGTTTTTCTATCGTTCTGAAGAGTTAATGTTGGAATTGAAAGATGTGATGAATCGTCCGAAATTTACCAAATATTTTCCCAACGGCACTCAAGAATATATTTTATTTGTGGAAAGATTTACAGAGTTATTTTCAACAAACCCCATTTTTGATATGTGTCCTGATCCCAAAGATAATTACCTTTTCGATTTGGCTTATCAAAGTAATTCAGAATTTCTTGTTTCGGGCGATAAAAAAGTGCTTGCTGTTCCTGTCAAACAATCGTTAAAATTACTTTCCCTGTCTGCGTTCAAAATCGCAATAGGCATAGATGAATAAATTGTACGCAATCAATCTAAAGCAAAAAAGCGATGAATAAATTATTCAAAAATCCATTCGGGTGTATGCAGAAAGGTGCAGTAGCAATATTGTGTTTAGTACTTCTGGTGTTGGCAGGAAGTTCATGTAAAAATGAAAAATGTCCATGTAAGGAAATTATTGAACTTCCCAAAGAAAATGTATGCGATGTTTCTAATCCATTAACCGATTTGACTTGGCTGAAAGAATATATAGATGAAATTAAAAATAGAGGTGAAGATCATACCTCAATATTTCTTTGTTCTTATATAAATGGTACAGGTTTTCTATTACATACTGCTTGTCCCCATGGCATTGATTGTGATAATGGAACCAGTTATGTTCTTAAAAACTGTGAAGGGGAAACGTTGTGCATAACAGATGGAGCCAATGTTCTCAATTGCCAGGAAGAATTCGAAGTTGATTTTAACAACAAAATACTTATTTACGAAATAAATTGTCATCCAAATAAATGAATAAAATCCTCAAAAAAGAATTTCTGTCCGAAAATGTATATCGGATGGAGATTGAAGCGCCCCGTATCGCTCAGAGCCGAAAAGCGGGGCATTTTGTAATTATCCGCATTGGCGAGGGCGGCGAACGTATCCCGCTAACCATTGCCGACGCAGATGCCGAACGCGGCGTTATCACGTTGATTGTACAAATCGTAGGATGCACGTCGGCGAAACTGTCGAAACTGAACGAAGGCGACTTCATCAGCGATGTGGTGGGTCCGTTGGGTAATGCCACCCATATCGAAAAGGTGGGAACCGTGCTTTGTGCAGGCGGAGGAGTAGGCATCGCGCCGTTGTATCCCATTGTTCAAGGGTTCAAACGTGCGGGAAACCGTGTTGTTACGGTGCTGGCTGCCCGAAGCGCTGACTTATTGATATTGGAAAAGGAGATGGCGGAGTTTTCGGACGAGGTAATTGTGATGACCGACGACGGTTCGCGCGGCAGGAAAGGCTTGGTTACCGCCGGAATGGAAGAGGTAATCCAACGCGAAAAAGTTGACGAGGCGGTAGTGATTGGTCCGGCAATCATGATGAAATTTGCGGCGATGACCACTCAAAAATATAACATCCCCACGATGGCAAGCCTCAACACCATTATGGTGGACGGAACGGGTATGTGCGGAGCCTGTCGTTGCTCGGTAGGCGGCAAAACCAAATTCGTTTGCGTGGATGGTCCCGAATTTGACGCTCATCAGGTAAATTTCGATGAGATGATGCAGCGACTCGGAGCATACAAAGATGAAGAAATAGCTGCATATCAACAATATATTGCAGAGTCAAAAATTTAAAAACCGTAAATAATGCTGCCGGCGTCACGAAGAGAATTTATACTGAATACGATAAATGAAACAGGCGTTCTGTACACGAATGAAATCATGAAGCAATGTAATGTTTCGGAAATTACTATTCGTCGGGATTTGATTGAACTTGAAACGAAGGGTTTATTGGTTCGCACACATGGAGGCGCTATTAAATCCAAAGTAACTGATATGATGTTCAGTTACGAACTTAAGATCAATCAAAACAGACAAAAGAAAGATGAAATTTGCCGGTTGGCTGCCAGTTATATCAACGAAGGCGATATTATCTTTATTGACTGCGGCACAACGCTCTCATTGATAAGTAAATACGTTGCCAAACTCAAAAGTTTAACGGTCATTACCACTTCGCTTCCGGTGATTTCCGAGTTGATCAATTATACCAATATACGTTTATCGCTCATTGGCGGAGAAATTGACAATGAGCGACAAGCAACATACGGGTCTGTTGCAGAGTATATTATTGGAATGTACCATGCAGACAAAGCCTTTATAGGCGCTGACGGTATTTCCCTGAAAAAAGGATTAAGTTCATTCGATGATAAAGAAGGCGCCGTTACGAAGATGATGATGGAAAACTCGGACGAAGTGTTCCTTTTGTGCGATTCTTCAAAAATTGAGAAAAATTCATTTGTGATCTTTGCATCCATTAGCGGGATTGATCATTTAATCACCGATCAACAAATTCAATCGGAAAAGTTAAAAATGTATCGGGATGCCGGCGTGGATGTGATCAATGAATAGAATTGAAATCAGATTTTGTGAAATATTTAGTTGCAGGTTTGGGGAATATCGGCGATGAATATGCCGGCACGCGCCACAATATCGGGTTTATGATGCTCGACCGGCTGGCTGCGGATGAAAAACTTGTCTTTGCCGATAAACGTTACGGTTTTGTTGCCGAATATAAATACAGAGGGCGTCTTTTTGTACTTTTGAAACCGTCCACATATATGAACCTGAGCGGCAGGGCTGTGAATTACTGGTTGCAGAAGGAAAAAATAGAACCCGACCATCTGTTGGCACTGGTAGACGATATTGCCTTACCGTTCGGAATGGTTCGCCTGAAAGGAAAAGGCAGCGATGGCGGGCATAACGGTCTGAAAAATATTAACGAAGTGTTGGGTACGCAGGATTATGCACGTTTGCGTTTTGGCGTAGGTAATGATTTTGCGCAAGGTCGTCAAATCAACTATGTGCTGGGCGAATGGACGGAAGAAGAAAAAAAAGCCCTGCCCGACCGGCTCACTCTGACTGCTGACATGATACGAAACTTCGGAACCGTCGGTCTGGAACGAACCATGAATTTTTTCAACAATAAATAAATTATCGATAAAAATTATGAAATCCCGCCATTTTGAAGCCGATACACCTACTGACCTGACTTTGCATGTATGAAGGTAATACCTTCAGGGATGCTATTGAAAAAATACCCCCCTTTTTTTTCAGGTATTTCAAAAAAAATAAAACCAATGATTGTTTTTTCCAAACAAATATTTACCTTTGCCACTGAAAATGTTTATCAATTTTACTTTTAAAAATCTAAAAAACCATGAGTTATATACGTTCTTCGATATTCGTTCTTATCGGCGCTTCCTGCATGATTTTGAGCCAATCGTGCAGCACATGCAGCAGACAGCAAACATTAGAAAACATTGTTGTTGACCTTGATCTGGCCGATCTGGCCGCCGATTCGGTCTATGTCAACATGGGCCGCGAGGTGCTTTATGCCCTGCCAAATCCTATCAAGGTATCCATGTTGATCAAAAAATGGGGCGTTGGCTTCCAGTCGGCGTTATTGCACGATCCGGCCAAAGCGTCAGGTTATCTGACCAAGAAAAATATGGCGGTCAATTTTGGCATTTATATCACGGATTTGACCACTGCCGGTCTTTATGAGCAAACGCAAACCGTTCTGCGCTACAAACAGGCGTTGCAGCAGTTGGTAGAAGGTTTGGGGTTGCAGGCAGCCGTTGATCAGAAAATGATGAAACAATTGGAGGACAACATCAATAACAGGAACGAGATGTTACGAATCATTTCCGAAACATACTCTTCCTGTACGGCGTTTTTACAGGCGGAAGACCGTCACTTATACGCGTTGGCCATGTTGTCGGGCGGTTGGATTGAAGGAATGTACATAGCCGCAAGTACGATCGATCAAAAATCTGAAAACCTGCTGAAGCAGTTGATCGCGGACAATAAACCGACTTTCGACCTGTTGTGGCAGGCGTTGTCCGATTTGGATAATGTTCCCGAAGATGCTGTGATCCTGCTTTCTCAAATGTCTGATCTGGCAACTCTTATGAATGTGGCAACCGATAACGCTACTCCGGAAATGACTGCAAAAGTCAAAAACCAGATACTTTTGTTACGTAGCAATTTTATAAAGGAATAGATTTTCGTCGTTCATGAGTGAACGAATCTTAAAGGCTTTGATGCAGCTGTTTGCCATTATCTCGCCACCGGAGAGCGATCCATCCGAGCGGCGCAGGATAGTGACGGCTTTTCTGCAAAAACAGTTGAACAAACAATTAGCTCAGGAATATATCCGGATTTTCGACAACTATTATATTCAGTATCAGGAAAAATACAAAGATCAGGAAAAACTCCGGAAATCGACTTCGTCCAGTTCGGTCAGGTTATTGGTGATCTGTGAGCAAATCAACAACGAATTGACCCAAAAGCAGAAATTTACGCTGATGGTGTTGTTGCTCAGTTTCATCCTGTCGGGACATGAGGAGGGGAATACCATTTCGGAATTTGAGCAGGATTTTGTAGAAACAGTTGCACAGGCATTCAAATTTGAACGGGGCGAATTTACAAAACCGTTGCAGTTTATGATGCTTCCGGTGGACGCTATTCCCGAATCGCCCAACTTGTTATTGATTAACAGCCGCCAGGTCAACGACAGAAATTGCAGACGCCTGTACCGCGAAGGGTTCGATAACAACCTTGCAGTATTGCATGTACCAAGCGTAGATATGTATATCTGCCGCTACGACGGAACCCGCGATCTGTATCTCAACAGTCAGGGAATGAGCGCCGATGAAGTTTATGTGCTTAACTACGGATGCAGTATTCGCAATCCGCAAATTAAACCGTTGTATTACAGCGATATAGTCAATTGTTTTTACCGTGGCGCACAGTCGGAGCCGATGCTTTTCGAGGCGCAGGATGTGGAATATGAGTTCGAAAGCGGTCATTTAGGTTTGCATCCCATCAATTTTGAGATTTTTTCGGGTAACATTGCCGGTATTATGGGAGGGAGCGGAGCCGGTAAGTCGACGCTGCTGAGCGTTCTCACGGGGCTGAACAAACCTACGCGGGGAAAAGTGTTGCTCAACGGTATCGACATACATGCACAAAATCAAGCAATTGAGGGACTGATCGGGTATGTGTCGCAGGACGATTTATTGGTAGAGGAATTAACGGTGTTTCAAAATCTGTACTTCAATGCTAAGTTATGTTTCGGGCAGAATACGGACGACGAAATACGGCAAAAAACGGACGAAGTACTGTGCGACCTCGGACTGTACGAAATACGCGACATGAAGGTGGGATCGCCGCTCAACAAAAAAATCAGCGGCGGACAACGTAAACGGCTGAATATCGCGTTGGAAATGATCAGGCAACCGGCTGTGCTTTTTCTCGACGAGCCTACATCAGGACTTTCGTCGCGCGACTCGGACAACATCATGGACCTGCTGAAAGAACTTTCGTTGAAAGGAAAGTTGGTATTCGTGGTGATTCATCAGCCGTCGTCGGACATTTTCAAGATGTTCGACCGGCTGTTGGTGCTCGACAAGGGCGGCTATCTGATTTACAACGGTAATCCGGTGGACGCCGTCCTGTATTTCAAATCGCAGACCAACATGGCCAGCCGCGACACTACTGAATGTACCGAATGTGGTAACGTTAATCCTGAACAGATTTTCAATATCGTTGAAACGCGCGTACTTGATGAACAGGGGCAGGCCACGGATACCCGCCGGATACTGCCTGCCGACTGGTTCGAGGCGTTCGCGCAAACGCCCCAACCAATCGTTCCAGAAGCCGACCGGCCGAAACAACTTCCTTCGTCGGGTAACATCAGGCGTCCTTCGCGGTTGAAACAGTTTGCGGTATATGCCATGCGCAACATTCTCACCAAAGCCAGCGATATGCAGTACATCGCCGTGTGCCTGCTGGAAGCCCCGTTGCTGGCGTTATTGCTGGCATACATCATCCGGTATTATCATGTTTCCGAAGGCGGTTATACTTTTGAACTGAACGAAAATGTCCCGATTTACATCTTTGTAGCCGTCATCATTGCCATCTTCATCGGGTTATCGGTGAGCGCCGAAGAGATCATCAAAGACCGGAAAATCCTCAAGCGCGAGAAATTCCTGAACCTGAGCAGAGGCAGTTATTTATTCTCGAAAACCATCGTGTTGTTTGTCATTTCAGCCATCCAAACCATACTGTTCATTTTGGTAGGGAATAGCGTCACCGGCATACTGAACCAAACGTTTGTCTACTGGATAGCGCTGTTTTCAGCGTGGACGTGCGCGAACCTGATGGGGCTGATCATTTCCGACACGTTCAAATCCGTAGTAACCATCTATATCCTCATCCCGTTTATCGTTATCCCGCAACTGATGTTAAGTGGCGCATTGCTGAATTTTGAAAAACTCAACCCCGACATTTCGTCGCCGGCTTCCGTTCCGTGGTATGGCGAAATCATCACTGCGCGGTGGGCTTTTGAAGCATTGGCGGTGGAGCAGTTCATGAACAACGATTATGAAAAAATCATGTATCCGTATGAACGGAACATGAGCATTGCCGAATATCAGAAAAATTACTGGTTAGTGGAAATGAAAAACAAACTTGCAGAACTCAAAACTGATATTGCCGGTGGGAAACAGCCTGATCCAGCGCTTTTGACCATCATCAGCGATGAGATCGAGCGTGAAAACATGCGGCAGAATGCTGTCCGTTTTTCTTTCCGCAACGAACTTTCAGCAGGTGGCCTGACGCAAAATCTGATGGACGAAACGCAATCATATTTCGACCGGTTAACGCGCTATTATACCGCTTTGTACAACCAAACGGCCGAACGGAAAGACCGGATGACAACAGAAATTGCGGCGATCAATCCGGATAGTCTGCTATTGCTCAAATCGCGCTACCATAACCAAAGTTTGGGCAACATGATGAAAAACAACAGCGAAACATACCGGATCATCGAGTATAAAGGCCGGTTGTTACAAAATTACCATCAGGTGTATCAATACCCTGAACATCCGTTTATTAAGGCGCAGTTTTACGCTCCTGTAAAACAGTTTTTCGGAAAATACTACCCTACCTTTTGGGTCAATATCATAGTAATGTGGTGTTTCAACATCTTTTTCTTTATTGCGCTGTACTTCCGTTGGATACCCCGTTTGCTGAAGATTTAATTACTCGTTGTGAACAACTTGCCAAACCAGTAAGAGGTTTTATCACTCTGTTTATTGATAGAAGCCGCCGACGTCAGCGAAATAACCGGTATGAGCGAATCGTTGATGATTTGGTGCGCCACAGCTCCGATGTACTTGTCGGATGTACTGATTTCCTGATGTGTCATAATCATCAGAGCGTCAGCCTGAATATCTTTGGAATGTTCAAGTATCATTTCGTGAATGCCTATGTGGCTCTTTTTAAATAACCTGTCCGTACATTTGACGCCATTTTCTTCGATAGTCTTTTTCATCCCCTGCATCTTCTTGTAAATACGGCTTTTAGGGGCAGATATTCCGCCCATGATCACGGAAACAAGGTGGATGGTAGCATCGAAAAATAACCCAAACGATATGGCGTTGAAAACTTCTTCACGGGTTTGTTTGGTTAAATCTATCGGTAATACAATGTCTTTGAAGGTAGTACTACATTCAATCGCAGGTATCGTAATGACTGGGCATGGCGCTTTTCGGACAACCTGCATGGCATTCGAGCCGAACCGTCCCTTGCCCGATTCTTTGGATGTTCGCCCCATCACAATAAAGCGGGCTTTATTTTTTTTGGCGATATCCAGAATCCGTTCGTAAATCTTACCCGTTTCGATGCAAAAATCCACAGGAACACCCGATTCGGAAGAAGCCTTATCGGCAACTTCTTTCAGATGTACCGTAATTTCTCTTTGCATCGCATCGGTAATTTTTTTCTTGATGCGGTCTGAATGTGCATTTTTTGACACATCCGACATGATGAGCAGATCGTCGTTTAACACCAGAACCAGCAAAATACCGCTGTTGATAAACTTCGCAAGATCATAAGCCTGCTTCAGGGCTGCATCCGATAGTTCCTGAAAATCGTATGCAACTATAATTTTATGTGCTTCCATATTCCTAATGATTTAATCACTTTAATTATCAATATATTAACAAACTCCACTATTTTTTCAAAAAATATTCAGACAAATATATAAAACATTTTACAATTTTTAACAAAAAAAAGTTTTTTTTTGACGCAACAAATTTGTAATATTGCGTCTAATTATATAGCAAGACCATTGGCAGATTTATTTTCGGATATCATCAGGCGTTGCAAGCAAGGGGACAGAAAGGCTCAAGAGTCTGTGTACAACCTTCTTGCAAGTAAAATGTTTGCAGTTTGCTTACGTTATTGCGTCAATTATGAAGACGCCCGGGATGTGTTGCATGATGGTTTTGTGGCTGTATTTACCAAAATCGGGCAGTTCCACAATGAGGGAAGTTTTGAAGGCTGGGCGCGCAGAATATTTGTGAATCACGCCATCGAACACTACCGCAGCAATGCAAAATCGACGGTGATAACCGGCATTGACGATAACGACCGCCATTTTGCAGCGCCCGACGAGGAAGAAGATGAATGGGGGGCCTACCGGTTGACCGAAGCCGAATTGTTGGCTATGGTGAACGAGTTGCCTTCGCAATACAGGGTCGTTTTTAATTTGTATGTGATTGACGGCTTATCGCACAGGGAGATTGCCGAAAAATTGGGAATATCCGAGGGGACGTCACGCTCAAATTTACTGAGGGCCAGAAGTATATTGCAAAAACAAGTAAATGATAAAGTTGAATCTGTGACTTTTAAACAACAATGCAAGTAAATGACGAATATTTAGATGAGCTGTTTGCCCGAAAATTAGGGGACATGACGATAACGCCGCCGGAAGATGGATGGCTGCGTATTGAAAAAGAATTGAACCGTCGCGGCGCTGTCGTGCAAAAATTTTGGCTGGCAGCGGCTTCAATCGCCTTAGTGTTGAGCGTAACCGCTACGATGTTTTATATTCAAACCAACCGCCATACAGCGGAAAACAACCTGCTTACCGCGATGGTCGTCAGCGAAGAACCTTCACAGCCCGGACTGTATGTTCAAGCCCAAACCGAACCTGCGAATTCACCGGAGGCAACGAAGTTAAACCCGAACGGCGCATCCCCCGACGGAGTTAAACCCGCAACCCGCAATCTGAACCCGAAACCCGAAACCCGAAACCCGGAACCCGAAATCCGAACGGCGCAGCCCTCGCCGGAGGCAAACCCGAACGGCGTAGCCCTCAACGAAGTTAAACCCGAAACCTTTATTCCCGAATATGTCGATTCATGGGACGAGATAATCCGGACACAACCACTTAAACCGAATGAAAGGCGTGAACTGTCTATGAATAAAAACCTTCAGTCTTACGGAGCGGTTCGCGCGAACAATGAAACGGCGACCATTCCGATTATACCTGTTTATCATGATATTGCATACGCAAATGTGGCGGATGTTTCTTCAAAGTCAAAGTCGCGGTCGCAAAAACGGTGGGAGGTTTCAGGTCAGTTTGCGCCCATGCATTCCTACCGGACTATTACGAATGTGCCTGACGGTCTGCGCAGGTCGGATTTCGATAAAGCCGAAAAGCCATTGCAGGCATATTCCGGTGGAATCACAGTGGCATACAAACTGTTCAGCCGGTTCAGCGTTCAAACAGGGCTAATTTATTCGCAAATGGGACAATCCATCAGCAATGTGACGCCTGTTAATAATATGTATACCACATTGAGTTCCAACAATCCATACCCCAAGAACTTTGTAAGGACTTCATCGGGAAGCGTCACCGTAGCCTCGAATGTGAAATCGGACGTCAATACGACTTATTCATCGTATTTCAATCCCGAATTGCAATCTGACGCCGTCAATGCATCCGTGACCAATATTTCCGCATCTGTGAAATATCGCCTGATTGAACGGCTCGACTATCTCGAAATACCGTTGATAGTGCGTTACAGGCTTATCGACAGGAAACTGAACCTGTACGCATTGGGCGGGATGAGCGCTAATGTACTGGTCGGCAACAATGTGTTTGTCGATAACGGCTCCGAATTAGTGAAAGGCGGAACCATACTGATGGCGCGTCCTGTAAATTACAGCAGTACCTTAGGGTTGGGACTTGGCTACCAAATGACCGGAAAACTGTTGATTGCTCTTGAACCTTCGTTTAAATACTATCTGCTGCCATATTCAACCAATAGCCAGATTGGCAGCAATCCTTATGCTTTTGGCTTGTTTACCGGCGTAATTTACTGTTTTTAAAAGCGTAATAACGCCAATTCCCCTGTATCACCCTCTCTGTGGCTCTTTGCCCCGAGGCTACAAAGTTGCCTGCTATTTTCCCAATTGTCTTTTTAATTCTTCTATTTCTTTGTCTTTTTCTGCAAGCGATCTATCTTTTTCTGCAATGATCTTCTCGTTTTCTGCAATGATCTCATCTTTCATGAGTAATTCGCTAATATCCGTGAACGGTATATATAGGATTGGCTATAATCATATTTCTAATTTTTTTACAAATATAGATGAAATTTTTGGTATTATGCTTGTTTTTCATTTTTCTTTTCCAAAAGAAATGAGTTACTTTGCCTTTTTATTATCACTATATTAATGTATAAAATATTCCTTTTATCCCTGCTTTTTTTATGCGGCTCTGTTTTTGCACAGCCTTCGGAAGCCGATTTTCTGCTGTTGCAAAAAGATTATACGCTGTACGCCGACGGCAGTAGCGACCTGCATTGCCGGCAAGTGGTGAAATACAATACCCACGTATCGTTCAACCGCCTGTACGGCGAAACGTTTATTGTGTATAACCCTCTTGGGCAGCAGTTGAAAATCAATGAGGCGTACACCATGCAAACCGGCGGAAACAAAATAACAACGCCTCCGAACGCTTTCAACGAGGTACTGCCGCGTTTTGCCGTCGACGCGCCCGCTTACAACCACCTGCGCGAAATGGTGGTGACGCATACCGGATTGGAACTTGGCGCCACCGCTTACCTCGATTATACGCTGCACAGTAATGCAGGATACGAGCCTGAGTTGGACAGATCTCTGGCTTTGCAGGAAGAGTCGCCTGTGAAGGAATACAGGATAACGGTAACCGTCCCCGACGCGAAAAAACTGTCGTACCAGTTGCATGGCGCGAAAGCGAATCCTAAAATCACCAAAAAGAACGGCGCTACACGTTACGAATGGACGTTCCGCAATGTACCCGCTTCATCACGCGAATTGTACCAGCCGGAAGATGGCCGCAACGTCCCTCATCTGATATTTTCAACATGGCCGTCGCAACAGGCGGCTTTGCAATGGCTTACCAATCAAATGTACACGGATCACGTTCAAGAAATACAAGCCGTTTTTGGCAAAATTCCCGTGAAGGAAAAGGACGAAAGCGATCCCAACTACCGATTAACCAATGCTTACAGGTATTTGACGGATAATATCGCCTATACGCCCGTTCCAGCCGAATATGCGGGTTATCGCCTTCGTGACGCTTCGCAGGTGGTGAAACAGGCTTACGGAACCGCCGGAGAAAAAGCCGCTCTGCTGTTGGCTATAGCAGTAGATTTGTTAATAGACGCGCGTCCCGTTGCAGTTTATCCTTCGTATTTTGACGGCTCGGTCGGGTCGCTACATGCCATTGCCGATATGGTGGTGGCGGTAAATGCGAAGGGCGATGAGCAGGTACTGTCGCCGGTCAGGTATACGGAAACATGTCTGACGGTCGCCCGTCCCAACTGGCGTTATGTGCAAATAACGGGAAATATGGAGGAAATAGTTGCCAAAAAACGCCATCATGCTGTTATGTACATGGAGATTGTCGCCAACATGCAAAAAGCCAAAACGTCGGGCTTCTCGCAAATGACCGTTGTGGACGGAAACCTGCCGGATGCAGCGGTTGCCGACGACCCCGAAAAACACGCGGCAGGTACGTTACCCGTGAAAGCGAATGACGAATATTTCAGCATCTCGTTGCCCGAAGTTCCCGGAGGCGCCAACTCGTGGATGTTGCCCTATCTCGCCCCGCAACGGACGACAACACTGGAAATTCCCTATCCGGTTGTCGAATCGTACAGTTATACCATTTGGGCGTCTGCCAATCAGGAGTTGATCAACAAAAACACGACCATCGAAAAAACGAATACGCTGGGAGCGGTGAGCATCCATATAGAAAAGCGCGCGCTCAATTATTATCTGATCACACGCAGTTTCAGCCTTCGCAAAAGCGTCATCGCGCCTGCCGAATATGATGCCTTTATGGAATTGATGCGCGTGTGGCGTAATCCAAACGATCGTATTGTCATGTTCAAATAATTAAATATCATCATACTAAAATCGGATATGAACAAAAAAAATAAAGGAGTTTATTTATTATTGATCTCTATAGTTTCGGCGATGGGAGGTTTGTTGTTCGGCTATGATTTTGTGGTCATCGGCGGCGCCAAACCCTTTTACGAAGCCTTTTTCGACCTCGCGGGTTCGCCTGTCATGCAGGGTTGGGTGATGGGAAGCGCCATACTCGGCTGTTTGCTGGGCGTGATGGCGGCGGGCAGTCTGTCCGACCGTTACGGGCGTAAACCGCTACTGACCGTTTCAGCGGCTATTTTCATCATTGCTTCCATCGGGACGGGGGCTGCCGGCAGTATTTCGTGGTTTATCGTTTACCGGATACTTGGCGGGGTGGGTATTGGTATCGCATCGAACCTTTCGCCGATGTACATTGCCGAAGTATCGCCCGCCGGAGTACGCGGACGGTTTGTGTCCATCAACCAGCTGACCATCGTGCTGGGAATCCTTTCGGCACAAATCGTTAATTGGCTCATCGCCGATCCCGTAACCGCCGGCGAGGATATCCTTGCGTCGTGGAACGGGCAAATGGGATGGCGCTGGATGTTTTGGGCCTGCGCCGCACCGGCAACCCTGTTTTTTGTCATGGTCTTTTTCATTCCCGAAAGTCCGCGCTGGCTGGCTACCCGCCTGCGTTACGAACGCGCCGGAACCGTGCTTGCACGCATTGGCGGGAGCGACTATGCCCGGAATGAATTGAGCGAAATAGCATCGACCGTGCAAAAAAACCTGCAAAAAACGAACTTCCGGATGCTGTTTGAAGGCCGTATGCCAAAAATATTGCTGATTGGCGTTGTGATAGCCGCTTTCCAGCAATGGTGCGGCATCAACGTTATTTTTAACTATGCTCAGGAAGTATTTGCCGCCGCCGGATACGGAGTTTCCGATATTTTGTTCAACATTGTAGTAACGGGCGTTACCAATGTGATTTTCACTTTCGTGGGAATGTACGCAGTCGACCGGATCGGACGACGCGCACTGCTGTTGTTCGGCGCTGCCGGATTAGCCTGTATATACGCCATACTGGGAGCATGTTATTACTTTCATGTGGCGGGCGTTGCGGTGTTGTGCATGGTGGTGGCTGCCATCGCCTGCTACGCCATGACGCTTGCGCCTGTCGTATGGGTGGTGATTTCCGAAATTTTTCCTAACCGTATACGCGGAATGGCCATGGCTGTAGCGACGTTCTCGTTGTGGACGGCCTGCTTTGTGCTCACATATACCTTCCCGCTGCTCAACAATGGATTGGGTTCGTATGGCACTTTCTGGCTGTATGGCGTGATTTGCGTGCTTGGTTTTATCTTCATTAAGACCATGTTGCCCGAAACGAAAGGAAAATCATTGGAAGAAATTGAAAAGGGGGTTCTTTAGGATACGTTATGAAAGAAATGAGTTACTTTGCATCGAAATGAAAGATATATTTTTTAACCGGTTGAATAATGTTACATGCCTGCGGCATGTTATCTGTGATTGGGAAACGACTGTTTCGACCAAACTTTCATTTCTCATGTCCCGCAGATTCCTGCTGTTCCTCCTGCTCGCTATTCTGCCCTTTTCCTGTAATAACAGGAACGCGCAGCAGTCGCCAACGGGAAAAGCGGCGAAAGGCGTTTTTTACATTGATTTGCACGAAGAGGGCGAACTCGAAGCCGTCCATGCGATCAACATTTCGTCGCCGTCCATTTCGTGGAGATTCGGAGGCAATATGAAAATATCCTACCTTGTGAAAGACGGCACGGAAGTGAATGCCGGCGATACGGTGATCATTTTCGACCCGTCAGACGTGAACAAGGCAATTATCGACGCGCAGAGCAAGATTGAGATCAGCGCCGCCGAATTGGAAAAGATGAAAGCCCAACACGAGTCGGATTTGGAAGAACTGAGGGCTGATTACGAAGTTACCCGTATTTCGCACGAAATTTCCAGAATCAATTTTGAACAGGCCGAATACGAATCGGAAATCAAGAAAAAGGAGATACAGTTGAACCTCGAAAAAGCGTCGATAGCGCTCGAAAGGGCAAAAGAGCAGATTGACAACCGCATGAAAATCAACGTAGAGGAAATCAAACAGAAAAACCTTACTATTGAACAGGATCAGGCGAGGCTCAAGGAAGCTAACGACGCTCTGCGGCAACTCACCGTGGCGACCCCATCGCCGGGTATCGCCATTATTTCCCGTAACTGGATGAGCGGAAACAAGTATCAGGTGGGCGAGCAGGTGTGGTCGGGGCAACCGCTTATTTCGCTGCCCGACCTGTCGCAACTGAAAGCGACGGTGAGAATCAACGAAGTGGATATTGCAAAGATTCTCAAAGGATTGAATGTGGAAATCAAGCCCGACGCCTTTTCGGAAAGTAAGTTTACCGGCGTGGTGAAAGAAGTGGCCAACCTGGCGATCAACAAGGAGGGTTCTACCAAAATAAAAGTGTTTCCTGTGGAAATTTATCTGAACGAAACGCATCAGGACCTGATGCCCGGACTTACCGTAAGTTGCCGTATCATTGTGGATAAATTGGACGATGTGCTGTACGTTCCTATCGAAGCGATTCGCGCAGAGGAAGGTAAAAACTTCGTGTATAAAAAATCGGGGAACAGTTTTGAAAAAACAGAAGTGGAAACCGGACGGAGCAATTCAGACTATACCATTATTGTAAGCGGATTGAACGAAGGCGACGAGATAGCGCTGGTGGATCCGTTCGGCGAGGATAAAAAAGAGGAGGAGAAAACTCAAAATCAATAGTGACAAACATGTATTTAACTCCACATATTCCGCAAATCCGAAATCTTTGTGAACAGCACAAGGTTGAACGACTGTACGCTTTTGGCTCTGTATTGACAGAGCGGTTTTCGGAAGGCAGTGACGTGGATTTTTTATATATTTTCAGAGATGATGTTCCACTGCTTGATATTGTAGATTATTACTTTAATTTTCAAAATGACTTGGAAAGAACGCTTTGTCATTCGGTTGACCTTGTTTCCGAAAAAGACCTAAAAAATCCTTATTTTATCAAAGAAGTAAACGCTACCAAACAATTGATTTATGGATAAATGTACACCTATGAAAGCACTAAAAAAAATCAATTTTCTATTCTCAATTTTCTATTTAATCGCTCTGCTTTTCCTTGCCTCATGCGGAAAACACGGCGATTGGTTTGTAGACAAAGAAACTGTTTCGAGGGGTAATACCATCATCGAGTCGGGAACATTGGAAGCCATCAACAACAAACTGTTCATTTTGCCGCGTTATTCGATGTACTGGTGGGAAATGCGGCTCATTGGCCTCGCCGAACATGGCAAGATGGTCGAAGAAGGCGATTCCATCATACAAATTGACCCTTCGGAAGTCAATAAATCTATTCTCGAAAGAGAAACAGTGCTTGAAACACAGATGGCCAACATCGAAAAGATGCAGGTGCAACAAGCCAACCAAATCAGCGACTTAGAGTCGAAAATCAGAAGCGAGACAGCCTCGTACAGCCTGAAAAAGATTGAATTGGAGTCATCCCAATTTGAAACGGAACGCAAACGCACCATCAAACTACTCGAATTTAAACAGGCCGAAATCACGCTTGCAAAAGAAAAACGAAAACTCGAACTTGCGAAAATCATCATTGCCAACGACACTAAAATTCAGGATGTAAGGATTCAACAAATCAAAGATGATTTAGAAAGTTTCAAACAGATTGTCCCCATGCTCACTATACGAACCCCTGTCGCCGGCGTATTTCAGCGCGGACGAAACAGGCGTACAGGCGCGATGCTGATTGCAGGCGACATGATATACACAGGTAACAGTATGGGCAACGTGCCTGAACTGAAATGGATGAAAGTGAACACTTTTGTCAACGAGAACGATTTTCTCAAGTTAAAAACAGGACAAAAGGTAACTGTTCGCCTCGACGCGCTGCCCGAAATTGCATTCAGGGGCGAGATAGCGTACATCGGAAAGTTGTGCCACCCAAGGGAAAACAATTCCCGTCAAAAAGTTTTCGATGTGGAGGTAAATATGCTGGAACCGGACGAACGGTTGAAACCCGGCATGACGGTTAGTTGCGAATTTTTAACCCATCAGTAATCATGCCTTTTTCAGAAATTATACGTTTAGCCATTGGCGCATTAATCGACCACAAGGTACGGTCGTTCCTCACCATGTTGGGCATCATTTTTGGTGTGGCGTCGGTGATTGCCATGCTTTCCATCGGCGAAGGCGCCAAACGCGAAGCCATCGCGAAATATCAGGATCTTGGAGTGAACAATATTATCATACGCGAAAAAAAACTTTCGGAAGCCGAACTCGAAGAAGTCAGGGCGAAATTTTCGCAGGGATTGTCCATCAAAGACGCCAACACTGTCAGGGAAATCGTTCCGGGCGTTGTGAAAATCGCTTCACAGGCGGAAATCAGTACCGAGGTGAGATATACCGACAAATCTGTTAAGTCTACCGTGATTGGAGTTACGGCCAATTACTTAGGTATGATGAATTACAAAATCCGGCATGGCGAACTGATCAACAGCCACCATTACGATCTGAAACTGAAAGTGTGCGTGCTGGGCGCAGGCGTGGCCGGCACCCTGTTCGGATATGAGAATCCGGTAGGAAACATGGTGAAAGTGGAAGACCAATGGTTGGAAGTGGTCGGGGTACTTGATTCAAAAACCCTTTTCACCGAAACCGTCGGCGAACTGGCAGCCCGCGACCTGAATACCGACGTGTATGTCCCCCTGTCGATGTTCCTCAACCGGTTCAGCCGCGAAAATGCGCTTACCGGAGAAATTCAGCAGATCACCGCACAGGTGGAAAGTTCTGACAGATTAATGGAAGCCTCCAGACTGATTGACGAGATTCTGAAACGGCATCATTTCAATAATCAGGATTATAACATTGTGATTCCGTTTGAACTGTTGAAACAGGAAGAAAAGGAACGGCAGATTTATAATTTTCTGTTGGGGGCGATTGCCGCCATATCCCTGATTGTAGGCGGGATAGGGATTATGAATATCATGCTGGCTACCGTAATGGAACGAACGCGCGAGATTGGTACGCGCCGGGCAATCGGTGCGCGGAAGTCGGACATCATGAGCCAGTTTGTGTCGGAAGCGGTCGCCATCAGCATTGTAGGCGGCATCATCGGGGTCGTTTTTGGCGTCGTGCTTTCGCTGAGCGTGTCGCTGTTCACGGACGTCACTACCTATATCCGGCTCTATTCCGTATTGATTGCGTTCACCTTTTCGGTGATTGTGGGGATCAGTTTTGGTTATCTGCCCGCTAAAAATGCCGCTAATCTGAATCCGGTAGATTCGATGCGTTATGAATAAGAATTGTAAATTTTGATAAAATGATTTTTTTTAGCCCATATAAGAAACAGATAACAGATTTATGCAGGCAATATCATGTGAAAAGATTGTTTGCGTTTGGCTCTGTTATTACCGATAGTTTTAACGAACAAAGCGATGTGGATTTGATTGTTGATTTTGATAAAAAGGCAATCAAAGACCATTTTCTACATTTCTTCGATTTTAAATATTCGTTGGAGGATATTTTTCACAGGGAAATTGATTTGCTCGAAGAACAACCCATCAGAAATTCTTATTTGAGGAAAAATATTGAAAATTCAAAAACCTTGATATATGGACGATAGAGTGAAAAAACATTTGGAAGACATTTTAATAGCCATTGGCGAAATTGATATTTTCTTTGAAACATTGCCGAAACGATACGATGTGTTTGTCAACAGTCTGTTATTGAGGCGTGGCGTAGAAAGAAACATTGAGATTATCGGCGAGGCTATGAACCGCATACTTAAAACCGACAGTGCGATTTTGATTACCAATGCCCGTAAAATTGTAGATGCACGAAACTGCGTTATTCACGGATACGACACGTTGACAGCGGATATCTTGTGGAGCATCGTGATGAATCACCTGCCGTTATTGAAAAATGAGGTAGAAGAATTGTTGAAACACAATACGTAGTGAAAAATCAAAATACAAACATGAAAAACTTCATCTTCACCATTTGCCTTTCGATGATTTGCTCTTTAACGGCAATCAGGGCACAGACCTATCATCTTTCTCTGGAAGAAAGTATCGAAATTGCCAAAAGCCAAAGTTTTGACATACAGAGTTTGTTACAGGAAAAGATCGTGGCTGAGAATGAACTCAAAGCCGCTACAGCCATCATGCGAACCAATGTGAACATGAATTTTGTGCTGCCTCAATACACGGAAACGGTGCGTGAATGGGAAAACCCGGAAGGTATCACATACTTTTCGGTAAAAACGCTCAGGGGATCAGGCAACCTCTATTTGTATCAGCCCCTGCCGACAGACGGGACGATTTCGCTTTCTACGGGATTATCGTCTATCAACGACTACAATTTCGACAAACGCGCCACTACGTTCAATACCCGCATCGGATTGAGTCAGCCGCTCAATTCCTTTTGGGGGTACAATTCTATCCGTTCCGATCTCAAACGTGCCCGCTTGAACTATGAACGGTCGAATAAAGCGTTGAAACGCACCGAATTGAATCTGATATATGAGGTGAGCAGATCGTTTTACGATCTTCTTTTGCTGCAAAAAGGAGCGGAAATAGCGCAGATGAACTTAGAGCGGCAAACCGAAGCATACGAGATATCAAAGAACAAATATGAAGCCGGCCTGATACGGGAAGTAGAAAACCTCCAAATGGAAGTTGACTTAGTCGAAGCGCAAAACAGTTACGATATGACGACTTTAGAATTTCAATCTTCCACCAATTCGTTCAAACGGTTGATTGGACTGGAATTGGATGCAACCGTCACACTGAAAAGCGAAATGACCAATTATTCCATAGTGAATGTCAATCCGGACAAGGCTGTGGAAATGGCCATCAGCAACCGGTTGGAAATCAGAGACAGGGAAATTCAGATTGAGTTGCAGCAACTCCAGATCAACCGGCAGAAATCCTTAGGTTTGCCACAAGCCAGCCTTGAAGCGTCATGGGAAAAAATCGGGGTAAGCAATCTGAATATTTCCGAAACTTTTCCAAATTCGATTTCAGGTTCATGGGATAACCTTCGGGATCGTCCTTCCCAATTTATGATTGGACTGACGCTCCGTATCCCTATCATTGACTGGGGCAGGAACCGCTCATTGGTGAGGGCTGCCGAAGCAAGACAAAGACAGAATTACCTCGGCAAAGAAGATGAAGAACGCGGCATAGAAGTAGAGGTACGAAATCTTGTAGCAAACCTCAAAACCACATTATCGCGCCTTCAACTGTTAGAAAGGAATGTGAGCGTGGCCGAAAGGAGTTACAGCATCACCCTCAAGCGTTATACCGATGGAGACATCGACAGTCAGGCCCTGGCGTTGGAACGTACGCGATTGAACTCCGCCCAGAGAATCCACCTCAATGCTTTCGTTTCCTACCAGTTGCTCCTTTCCGACCTCACGCGGAAAACTTTTTATGATTTTGAAAATGACAGTCCGATTGAATAATTGATTTTTATTCACACGCTTGGAAAAAACAAATTTTCATGTACTTTTGCAAAACATTTTTAACTTTTAATACGATGAAAAGGTATCAACAATTAATAAGTAAATCATCAATCAAAAATTTAAAAAATCAAAAATGATAATCGGTCGTCGTTGGAATAAATTTTGGATAGGATTGGCGCTGGGCATGGTGTTGCCGTTAGTTGTCTTCTGTTTCGTATATCTTTTCGGCTATTCGAAAACGCTTTTCGGCGAATTTGTGAAAAAAGCATTCGATATGGGGGCATTACCTAAATTCCTAAGCCTGTGTGTAATTTCAAACCTCACTGGTTTTTATTTTTTTCTGAACAAAGAATACTGGTACGCTACGCGGGGCGTTATTACCGCCACGCTGTTGTACACATTGGCGATCGTTCTTATCAAATTTCTCGCATAAATCGTCTGTAAAATCAGCCAATTTTTGTCATAAGTGACTGTAAATAAATACAACTGATAACGTAGAGGCGGCTTTGCGAAGTTGGGGATTCAACTGCACGCCGTTTGGATTGTTACCGGTGGTTAAAGGATACACCAAAGTTTGGATTATCACTTTACTTCCCAATTTCGCAAAGCCGCTTGTTGTAGGCAATGCCAAGAGAACATCATCAGGTGAGTGTAGTACCGAGAAAAGTGTAACTCGAAAGCGTTATGAAGTAGAGATGAGCGTACTGAAGGAGAGTACAGCCCGACAATGCAATGACAATTAACAATTAACCAGAAAACATAAGACAAAAAAACGCAAATACGAACTTTTTTGTATTGTTGTCAAAAACAAAATCGTACCTTTGCAGTTTAGAAAATATAAGAAAATGATAAATCAAAGTCAAGTATTACAGT
>Ga0082212_10001782_pt1 | contig 31742 bp, 28 predicted proteins | sample TergutNt197P3_FD_71548 | JGI IMG/M metagenome (GOLD analysis project Ga0082212, IMG submission 71548) | Neocapritermes taracua P3 segment gut microbial communities from Petit-Saut dam, French Guiana - Nt197 P3 | ecosystem: Host-associated > Arthropoda: Insects > Digestive system > Gut ...
TAATTACCGCTGCGGTTATTCTGAAAATCAGGGTAGAGATGGCCGCGCCCATTACGCCAAGATTCATTACGTATATAAAAAAGGCGTTGCCGCCAATGTTCAGGATGTTTGCCAAAAGCGCTATTCGCATGGAAACCCTGCTGTTTCCGGTTGATCGGAACAGGGCGGCGTTGGCGTTGTTGACGGCGAGAAAAGGGTAGGACAGGCCGGTTACGAACAGGTAAACAGCCGCAGAATCCATAACGTCGTTTTCAATTCTGCCGTAGAGCAGGCGGATCAGGGGGCGGCGGAACAGCAGCGCCGCCGTCATCATTACGATTGAGATTATTGTAACGATATACACCAGCTGCTTTGCGGCAAGGCGCGAGTTGACATGATCCCGCCTGCCTATGTACTGACTGACCACAACAGCGCCGCCCGTGCAAAGGGCGGTAAAGGCAATTATCAAAAAGTTATTGATGTTGTCGATTATATTAACGGCGGAGACAGCATACTCTCCCACGGTGCTGACCATTATGGTATCGACCGCGCCCATGGTAACGGCGAGCAGCTGCTCAATTACCAGCGGTACCAGGAGGGCGAACAGGGCGCGGCTATTCCACCGCTCGGCAATGGTAAGTTCGTGACCCACTAAGGTTCCACTCTTTTCCTATCCCGCGGAGCCGCGTTTAGGCGCCCGCATGGGCGTCTGTCCGATGCCGCGGCACGGGCCGACGCAGAAAAAATGCCGCAGTCTCCGATAATGCGGGACAGCTTTAGCTGTACCGGCTGCGGCGGGCCAATAAAAGTAACACTGTGAAAAAAATTTATCACGGTTCCACTCTCTTCCTGTCCCGCGGAAACAGACTCGCTTCTTTCACGTTACTCAGGCCGAGTATACGAGCGGTAAGCCGCTCCAGGCCGATGGCAAATCCGCCGTGAGGCGGGCAGCCGTAGCGGAGCAGGGCGGCGTAATTCTGCATGTTTTCCAGTTTCAGGTTGAAGCGCGGCAGCACTTCGACAAAGGCTTCGTAATTGTGCTGCCTGCGCCCGCCGGTGGTTATTTCCAGCCCCCGGAACAAAGCGTCAAAACTCATGGTGCGGTTTGCGTCCGAGGGGTAGGCGTAGAAGGGGCGGTAGCGGCGGGGGAATTCATTGACAAACACCAGTTCGCTTGCATGTTCTTTCTTCGACCACTCGCAGAGAAACCTCTCCGCTTCGGGATTGATGTCGAAGATTCTCGCCCCGCCGGATTTTGCCGAAAGTTCCGAGGCAAGTTTTACCGCGTCCTCGTAGCCGATTACGGGAGATGCCGCCACCGCTTCCCCGTTTGGTACGGAGGCGTTCCACAGTTTAAGGTCGGCTTCGTTTTTTTCGGCAACCTGGGTAAAAATATGGGTCAACAGGCCGCGCTCAAGTTCGATAAGGTCCATTTCGGATTCGATAAAACCCATTTCAATATCGAGCGAGACATACTCGTTAAGGTGGCGGGGGGTGTCGTGTTTTTCCGCGCGGTAGGCCGGGGCAACTTCAAACACCCGCTCCATGCCGCTTGCGACCATCGCTTCCTTGTAAAACTGCGGCGACTGGGCAAGGCACAGCTTGCGGTCAAAATATTCGACCTCGAACAGTTCTGTGCCGCCCTCGGTCCCTCCCCACACCAGCTTGCTGGTCTTGATCTCGGTAAAGCCCCGGGAGCGCAGCCATGCGGAAAAAGCTTCGACAATCGTTGCCTGCACGTTAAAGACCGCGCGGATTTTGGGGTTGCGGACGCTGAGCAGGCGGTTGTCGAGAATCGTCTCGATACCGAGTTTTGCAATGTCGCCGTTAACCTGGAAGGGCAGATCCGGCTCGGCGCGGCTTAACACCTCGATTGCGTCGACGCGAATCTCCGCGCCGCCGGGGGCTTTTTCGTTCAGGGCGGCAAGCCCCTTTACCTTAACCACGGATTCAAGCGTGAGATCGGGCTTTTCATTCAGCACAAGCTGGACAATCCCCGATCGGTCGCGGAGGATAACAAAGTTCACCCCGCCCATGTCCCGAATCCGGTGTACCCAGCCGCACGCTTCTATTTCAGTCTCTTTTCCGGCAGCTTGTGCAACATCTTTCGCTAAAACCCGCATGTACAAATGCCTCCGCTTGTCAGGTTACTTGAAATTCGGCGGGGGTGCAAGGGAAGTTTTTCTGCGCCGGTTCCCCGTCCATTAAATTCGCCTAACGGATACGGCCTTTCCGGCATCGGCATCAATTTCGGCGATTATCCCCTGCATTTCGGCGCCGCTGTCGCTGCCCGACTTATCGCCGGCAACTTCCATACGGTACAATACCTGCTTGCGTGTTCTTTCCAGACAGATTTTTGGATCCATGCCGATTACGCTGCCGGCGATCCCGGTCATTCCAAGGTCGGTAATATATGCCGTTCCTCCGGACAGAATGCGCTCGTCGGCGGTTATAACGTGGGTATGTGTGCCGGCGGCTACGGCGCAGCGGCCATCGGCATAGTAGGCGAAGGCCTCTTTTTCACGGCTCGATTCGGCGTGAAAATCCACGAGTATAACGGGGTAAAGGCCGCTCATAATGGGTTTTCCCGCATGATCAACCAGGTTGTGATCCCTGGATGCGGTATTGGAGAGACTTTTACAGATATGATCGAAAAAACGGAAAGGGCAGTCGATCGGCGTCATCAATTCCCGGCCCTGCAGGTTTATAATTATCCAGCTTGCCCCGGCTTTTTCCACGCACAGCCAGCCCCTGCCCGGCAGGTTATCGGGGTAATTCGCCGGACGCAGCACATTGTCATCGTGTTCAAGGGTGTCCCAAAAATCCCGTTTTTCCCAGACATGGTTGCCCGATGTCACCGCGTCGGCGCCACAGGCCAGTATCCGTTGCAAGGCGGCTTTCGTCATGCCAAATCCGTCCGCAGCATTTTCGCCGTTTACAACAGCAAAATCAACGGCGTTATCCTTAATGAGTTTGGGCAGCTTATCCTCCAGTGCTGTAAGCCCCGGTTCACCGACCACATCGCCAATCATCGCCGCCCTTACGATTTTCATAACATTATTATAGCTAGATGGAGGGGGATATGCTATCTTATAGGAAAGAATCGGCGGGAGCATCGTATACAATGAATGTGCAAAAAGCCTCCACAGATCTCATCCACGAGACGGCCGGACGGGAAATAAAGTCCTTGCCGAATCAGCCTCCGCCGGCATCGCTGTCTTCAAAAGCGCCGCTGTCTGCGGCGCCGGCGGAAATGCAGAACACCCCCGCAGTCCGGTCTGCAGCGAGCCTGATTACCGCATTGGGGCTTCCGCCGGACGGGCTTTCCGCTTCCATTGTCTCGTTTGTCCGTTTTTTTTCCCTGCCCCTTAAACCGGAATTAACGGCGGAAATCCGGCGCCATGTTTTGGCTGTCAAACCGGCGGAACCGGAAAAAGCCGTGGCCAGGAGCCGGACGGCGCTTTCCCTGGCTGCCGCAGCCTGCAAAGACAAGGGGGTGATCTTAAGCCCCGAAGGGCTTGCTTCCTATGCCGCCAAAATTGATTCGGAGGGGGAGGAGCGGCAAAGTCCCGGCGGACAAGGCAGGCACCGGCGGCGGCAGGACGAGCAGGAAAAAGAAACCTCCGCCGAAAAATCCGGCGCCATAACCGCTTCCGCGATCAAAAAAGTTGCCCTTGAAACTGAGGCAAAAGACCCCCTGCTCGCCCTGTTGAACAAATTACCCGGCAAGAACGGGCGGCGTTGGATTGTGTTTCCCTTCTCTTTCGGCGAAGACGGCAGGGAATTCCGCGTTTCCATGAGGATTCTGCTTGAGGGAGAAGACCGCGCCAGCCGTATGGTCATGGACATAGCCGAAAACGGCGGAGATTTGCCGCGGCGCTGGCTTTTTGCAATAAAATCGGCAGGCGAAATACCGGCGCTTGATGTTTTTGTCCAGCCTTCCCTCCCGCCAAATGCCCATGCGCGATTTGAACGGGAACTTTCACAGCTTATGGGTATTCCCTGCGGGCGGGTTTCCGTTAAAACCGGCTTCGAACCATTTTATTGTGAGTCTTCATACGCCGATAATCTATTGAAAGGAATAAACGAGGCGGTATAACATGGGAGAGAGGAAGCTCGCATCCGCCATCGGGTATTTGCCGGAAGATCCTGCGCCAAAACTGCTTGCCTCGGGCAGGGGCAGGGAGGCGGAATACATTATTGCCGTGGCGCAGGAAGCGGGGGTCACGGTGGTTGAAGATACAGCGCTTGCGGCTCTGCTGGACTCGTGGGGCTCTCATGTAAAACCGGGCGGCTTTATCCCCCCCTGGTGCTGGGAAGCGGCGGCCAAAATATTGGTTTTTGTGATGAAGGAAGGGAATAAACGGTAGCATGAAAAGCATTGCGGCAAGCCTCCTGAAGCCGGAGATGGTTTTTTCAAAGCCGGTATACATTGATGAGAACAATGTCCTTGTTCCTGCCGGAGTTCCGATTCGGCAAAAAGACCTTGATGATCTCAAGGAATGGGGAGTTGAATATGTACAGACCGAGGGGGTTCCCGGTCTGAGTGAAACAGCAGATCCGCCCGCTGAAAACGCGCGTGCTGCGCCGTCTGCGCCGCCGCCTGCCCCCGCTCCTGCCGCGGTTGCCGATAACGCTTCCGCGGCGGCGGGTAAGACTCATCCCGCCCTTTTGCTGTCGGAGGTACTCAGCAACAAAGCTCCTTTCCGGATGTATATGACGTTTATTGAGCGGATGAATATGCTGCTTCTGAAAATCTCCACCAAGGACACCATAACCAGCCAGACTTTTAACACAATTGGCATGGAATTACTGCAGGCGGTGAGGGATCAGAGGGAACGGTTTATCAGCTTTATAATAAGCGGCGAGGTCCGGGGCCATGAAATGGCAAAAAGCGCGGTAAATATAGCGATTCTTTCCACCCTGATGGCTCAGGAACTTCACCTGCCAAACCATAAAACCACTAATCTCATCATCGGCGCGCTTCTGCATGATGCGGGAATGCTCCGGCTGCCCAGGGATATCCTTGACAAAAAAGGTGAACTTTCCGAAGAAGAGCGCCAGCGGATGCGAAACCACCCCATGCTTTCCCATAAGATCGTTACCAAGGAACTTCGTTATTACGACGAAGTCGGGGATATTGTTTTGCAGCACCATGAACGATGGGACGGCGAGGGATATCCCAACCGTATTGCGGGTGAAAGAATCGAACTGGGTGCCCGGATTGTGTCCATTACCGATGCGTTTGAGGCAATGGTCAGCCACAAGCCCTACCGTACCTCTATGGTAGGCTACCAGGCGATGAAGAACCTCCTTGCCGACAACTCCCGGCGTTTCGATCCCAACCTGCTCAAGGCATTCATACAGACTTTGGGGATATACCCCATCGGCTCAATGGTGCGTCTCAACAATGGCGTGATAGCGAGAATTGCGGAAGCACGGCCAGGCGCCCCCCTTCGCCCCAAAATTCGAATTTTAATAGACGAGAACAAAAAAATATTCAAAAACGATGAAGGAAGAATAATCGATCTGCTCGCCGAAAAGAATCTGTACATTACCAAGGCGGTAACCGCAAAAGAACTTACCGAGCAGCATGCCTAGCGGGACGAACCGGGTTACCCTGGGGAAAGATGGCGAAGATCGGGCCGCCGGCACCCTTATTGCGGCAGGAATGGACATAATATTCCGGAATTTCCGCTCAAAAACGGGAGAAATTGACATTATTGCTCTTGACGGAGATACCCTGGTGTTTGCCGAGGTAAAAGCGTGGTCGGCATTCGGCATGGACAGTCTGCTGTACAGCATTAGCCCCAAAAAACAGCGCCGAATCATAGAAACAGCTAAGTATTTCCTTTCTATCCATCGACAATATTATGGGAGGGCCATTCGCTTCGACGTGATTTTTGTTGGCAAAGAGGCGGTTACCCATCTTGCATCGGCCTTCATGGAGCGTGTATGATGACAATGGAGCAGACCTTGAGTTCTTCAAGAGTTGAGCAGCTACGAAAGCGCATAAATGACAAGGACTACATGTATGCTGCGATTCAGCGTATTGCAATGGTATTGAGCAACGAATTAATAGATATGTCGCAGAGCGGAGGAAATTATAATGGGAGGCAGCGGAAGAGGCACAGGTAACCGGAGAAACCGGCGCAGACCATTCAAGCGCCGGGACTGGGACAATGCCCAATCGCCGCCGCGGGATGCCTCCAAAAACGGGGGAAAGAAAACGGCGGAGCCTCCCCCTTCCGCAGAAGGGGCACCCGAAAAGCCTGCCGAAAAAACAGTTGACCGCCCCAGGTGGATCCCCCCCAAGCCTCCCGCTATTTCAATGCCTACAGATAATTGCCCCTGGTGCGACAAGCCCATCAAAGATATTGCAACAGCCATTTGCGAGCCAGACAGCGGGAAGCCGGTGCATTTTGACTGTGTTATCAACCGCATTGTCGAAAGGGAAAACCTCGAATCGGGCGACACGGTAAGCTATATCGGCGGCGGCCGTTTTGGAATAATCCACTATAACAATCCTCCGGACACCAGGGATTTCAGGATAAAGAAAATTTTTGAGTGGGAGAAACAGGAAAACCGTTCTGAATGGCGCGTTACCATCAGCGACCATTATTCGGTAACCTGAAAACAGCATGGACAAGGTTACAGACCTCAGCCACGAAAATTCCCCAAAAGAATTTCTTTCGGATCCGAAACTGGTTGAACACTACGAACTCCTGCGGGAACTGGGAATAGTAAATTTTATTGACCGCCAAATAAAGGAAATACGCAACTATGAGACGCTCTTGACAAGCGGGCTGGATATTATTAACCGTACAAGCATTGATGAAATAATGAATGCTACAGTATGGCAGATATCCGATCATCTTCTTCCCATGTTTATCGCGTTTATCTGGAAGCCGATTCAAAACCGGCCTTCCATTACCATAAGGGCATACCGGAATTACAAGCCTTTCGATTTGGATTTGAAAATAGACAACATTATCCCGTTTGAATCGTTTTTCAAAAAATTTCCCAAGCCGATTAATTTTAACGTTCTGGTGAAATCCCTGAATAACCGGGAAATTACCGACTCCCTTGGATATGTGTCGACGGAAATTGTCATTCCCATAATTGGCCCCTTTGGCCTGTACGGGATTATTCTGGTTGGGCGTAAAATAATGGATACCGAATATACCAGGGAAGAGCTTGTTTTTCTTCAGCAGCTTATGTCTTTTGTGTCCCAGGCGATAAAAAATCATCTGCACTATGAACATTCGCTGCGGGACGTAAAAACCGGCCTGTACAATCACGGCTTCTTTATGACCCGCTTAACGGAAGAGGTTATCCGGGCAAAGCGCAGTTCTACCGTATCTTCGGTAATTGTAATGGACGTGGATAAATTTAAAAACTTCAACGACAGCTACGGACATCTTGCAGGGGATCAGGTGCTGGAAACACTGGCTCAGGTTATCAGGCAGAATGTCCGCGGCGATGATATTCCCTCCCGTTTCGGCGGCGAGGAATTTACCGTCCTCTTGCCCCACACCGATATTTCCACCGCCTGGATGGTTGCCGAACGTATGCGTACCAGCGTTTCGGAAATGCAGGTTCCCTGGGAAATTCCACTGCCTCAGGTGACCATCAGTATAGGGGTGTTCGCCTTTGACCGTAACAGCGACATGGATACAACCGACATTCTCCGGTGCGCCGACGAGGCGCTGTACGCTTCCAAGGAGCGGGGAAGGAACTGCAGCACAATCTGGGAACCAGGCCTGATCGACACCGTTACCGCAAAGATATAGAAAGCAATGCGCGGCATTGACAGACGCCAAAATTCCTGACATAATCAACATCTGCTTGCGGCCGTCGTATAACGGCATTACCCTAGCTTCCCAAGCTCGTGACGCGGGTTCGACTCCCGTCGGCCGCTAAAATCCCTCTTGCGTTATAAATCAAAGTACTTCTTAAACTCAATCGGATGCGGTATCTGGCTTACTTCCTCCATGTCGCGGCGTAACCTGACAAGCTGGCTGTTGATAATGCTTTCGGTAAACACCCCGCCCGCCAAAAGAAAGGCATGGTCTTTCACTACGGCCTCGATAACTTCTTCCAGCGATTTTGGCAGCGCCTTTACCCGCTTTTTTTCCTTCTCGGTCAGGTTGTACATATTCTTGTCATAGGGCCCGAAACCTTCGGCAGTCGGATCGATTTTATTTTCGATGCCGTCTATGGCGGCCATGAGTATGGCAGTGTAGCAGAGGTAGGGGTTTGCCGTAGCGTCGGACGGCCTGAACTCAAAGCGCTTGTCCTCCGGCCTGGTGGCATAGGCCGGGATGCGTATTACGGCGCTGCGGTTTGCCGTGGCGAAACAAATCGTTACCGGCGCCTCGTAACCCGGCACCAGCCGTTTGTACGAATTTGTCGAAGGATTGGTAAACGCCATGAGGGCGGCTGAGTGGCGGAGTATGCCTCCAATGGCGAACAGCGCGGTTTCGCTCAGGCAGGAATAGCCGTTTTTGTCGTAAAACACCGGCTTTTTGCCCTTAAACATGTGCATATGAACATGCATGCCGCTTCCCGCCTCGCCCAAAAACGGCTTGGGCATGAATGTTACCGTCTTGCCGTATTGAATCGCCGTGTTTTTAACAATATATTTCAGCTTCTGCGTTCTGTCGGCTATATCGCGCAGTGTCGAAAATTCAACCTCTATTTCTACCTGCCCGGGTCCTCCGTTCTCGCTGTGGTGATATTTGACCGGTACGCCGTTGTCTTCAAGCAGACGCACCATTCTGTTACGCAAATCAAAGCTCACATCATAGGGTAAATCGGCATGGTATCCCTTGTGCGCCAAAACCTTGTAACCCTGATTAAAGCCCGGTTCGTCATAGGTTGAATTGCAGGTGTTCCACTCCGCCTGTTCCGAATCAAGATGTACTTCGATATTATGCGGCTCTATTTTAAATTCTACGCTGTCCAGAACATAGAACTCGAACTCCGGTCCAAAAAGACACTTGTCGGATATTCCGGTGGACATGAGGAATTTCTCGGCTTTTTCGGCGATATAGCGCGGGTCATCTTCGAAACGTTCAAAACCGTTATTGCCGATTTTGAAGATGTCGCCAATCATGCTGAGCGTCGGCATTTCGGCTATGGGGTCAAGGAACGCGCTGGTAATGTCGGGAATAAACACCATGTCCGATTTCTCGACCGTTAAAAAACCGTAGCTGGAACCGTCGAAGCCGATGCCCTTTTTCAGAAGATCTTCGGTAAACCGCTCGGCAGGAATGGAAAGGTGATGCCACCTCCCCGCCAGATCTATCTCCTTAAAGTCAATTATCTTGACGTTGTTTTTTTTGATGAACTCGGCAATCTGCCCGTAATTTTCAAACACAATGATACCCCCAAAACAAGAAGTTAATCCAGCATAACATGAAAATCCCTACCTGAACAACCGCTGAATATCCCTGGCATAGAACGCCGAGATTCGGTGGCGCATAATATCCTGCTTGGCGGAAAGTTCTCTGCCCTGTTCAAAAGGCTTCGCCAGCAGGACAAATTTAAAAATTCGCTCGAAAGGCTTAAAGCCGGTTTTGGGATTAATCCGTTCGCTCAGCTCGGAAGCGATCAGCTCGTTAATTTCCGGCTGCTGCAGCAAGAGATCGTAGTCAACAATGGGGATGCCGTGCTCTTCGGCAAAGGCCATGATCGCTTCCTGCCGGGGAACGATAAGGGCGGCGAGGAACTTTTGATCCTGGCCTACGACCATGCAGTGCAGTATGAAGGGGCTTTCGCGCATAATTTGTTCAATGGGAACCGGCTCGACATTCTCGCCGCCCCTCAGCACGATGGTGTCCTTGGCGCGTCCTGTTATGCGCAATTCATTGTCGTGGGAACGCATGCCGATATCGCCGGTGTTGAGCCAGCCGTCTTCGCTCAGTACCGCGGCGGTGGCATCGGGTCTTTGGTAGTAGCCCTTCATTACCTGCCTGCCCCTGACGTAGATAAGCCCATTGCGGCCCGGCGGCAGGGTTTTGCCGCTTCTGTCAACAATTTTCGCCTCGGTATCAGGCAGCAGCTGACCGATGGTTCCCCGCCGCGATTTCCGGTACTGCCGCACGGTAACAAGGGGGGCAGTCTCGGTAAGGCCGTAACCTTCCTGCAGGCGAATCCCCACCGAGTTGAAAAACAGGTCGACCCGCGCCGGAAGGCTGCCCCCGCCGGAAATTCCCGCTTTGAAACGGCCGCCCAGCCGCCGCTTCAGCCGGTTGAATACCAGCACCTGGGCAAGGCCCCGTGCCGGCAAGAGGAGCAGCCAGGGAAAAAAGCCGATAACCGAATCCAGCGGGCGGATACGTCCCCGGAAATTGGGTAAAAGGCCAAAAGTCAGATCCCTGAAATGGGTGTGCATTTTGGAAAACGAGACCGCCAGATCGAAAAGGCTCTTGGTAAAACCGCCCATTGACCTGACATTGCGGGTAATGCCGTCCATAACCGCCTCCCAGACACGGGGGACGCTGACCATCCACTGCGGTTTAATTGCCTGAAAATCCGCCATCAGCATTGAGGAAACAGGCTTGGAATAGGCGATGCTGGTTCGGTAGTAAAAGATGACGTACTCCATTTCCCGTTCGTACACATGCCAGACCGGCAGCACCGAAAGCCAGATGTCGGCGGGTTTAAGTTCAAGGAACAGAATGAAGGACGGCAGCTGACAGAGAAAGTTGCGGTGGCTGAGCATGACGCCTTTCGGTTCGCCCGTTGTACCGGAGGTAAAAATGATGGTGGCGGTATCCTCTTCTTCTCCCTTGTCCATTTCCGCCTCGGCGCGGCCGCTCTGCATAGCCTCGTTCTTTTGTCCAAGGGCGATAACACTGGCAAAGTAATGCACGGTTATGCCTGCCGCCGCCGCCGCTTCTTCGGTTTCCCGGTCTACCGGGTCAAAGGTTATCAGGGTTTTCAACTCCGGCAGTTCTGCCTTACAGGACAGAATCTTCAGAACCTGCTTCTGGTTTTCCGCAAAGGAAAGCCGGCACTTTGTAAAACCCAGGATGTAGGCAAGCTCCTGAACCGTTGTATCACCGCCCCTCGGTACGTCAACCGCGCCAAGGGAAAGAATGCCCAAATCGCTGACCATCCATTCGTGCCGGTTGTCGGCAATCAGCCCCACATTGTCAGAGCGGACGACCCCAAGTTCCGCGAGAGCCGCGGCAAGGAAGCACATTTCCTCGTAAAATTGCCGGTAGCTTTTCGACCGGAAAGCGCCGGAAGGGTCCTTGTAGTATTGGATGGTGATATCCGGGCTGTCTTTGGCACGGGTCCTCATCATCAATGGCAGGGTTTTTTCCACGCCGAACCTCCGTTTATTATGACATAATATATAATAATGTCATAATAAACAATAGCCCGGTTTTTGACAAGCTAAAAATCAACAACCCCGCCCTGAAGGGCGGGGTATCTAACCCTCGCATACAATAAAAAAACCCCCCCAGGAAAAGGAGGTGAGGAAACCTGGGGGGCAGTCTGACATAACGGCGGATGTATAACAAAGATGCGAGGCTATAGATGACTGTTAAGCAAAAGCTGTTGAATGCATCTATTCCGTTTCATCATTCTAATAACAATATAGGAATTTTCAATTCGGGTTTCAAGAAAATTCGTAAATATCGTTAACAAAATAATTGGCAATATCTGATTTTTGTCCTATTTGCTGCCGTGATAACCCCTATATCACCCTGACAAATGATCCGTACCGGTACATTGGTTCTTCTTCCGGTCTGGGCCGGGAGGCAGGTTTTGTCTTGGGCAGATTGCCATGTACAACGGTGATGGTTTTGTTCTTTTCAATTATTTCGCAAATTTTTCGGCGAAGGGCATAGGGACGGGCAACCATGTGAAACACCGGCATTCTGCCTCCGATGCCGGAAATAAAGATTGTACCGTAGCCGAATATCCTGCCCATAATTCCCTGAACACAGTAAATGCTTTCTATGCGGTCAATGGGAATCTCCGCTGTTACCAGGCGGAGGACGCCTTTCCTTATTAAAAGCCGTCTGTTGGTTACACCGTATTCAACACAAACAAAGTGGAAGATCCTCCACATAAAAATCAGCAGGATGACCATGAATCCGGCCAAAAACGCGTTTCTGATAATCAGCTTGATTGAGAGGGCGTCTGTTAACCCCCAAACCAATCCCTGCGAATCGGTGTACGATTCGGCAAGGGACCAGAGAATCAACAGCCCAAAGAAATACGGCAGGGAGAGTATCATGTGCCGTACGACAAACATCCAGTGCAGCCAGGGCGTATACAGCAGTTCTTCGCCTTCAAGAATGTTTTTTTTCCTGATAAACCTCATGGCAGACCTCCCTCTTTCCCCATTGCCGGTAACGCCGTATTATAATCCGCCCGTAATTGGCTGTCAACCGAACATTTATTTCAGCCGATATATGAAGGGGAGGGTTGAGATTTTTGAGGAATAACGGGGTTTTTGCCCGTATAGCAGCTTTTTTCAGGAAACTAAAGCTGTTGTGGCGTGAATTTATCAATCTACGGGAAGATAATTACCGGTATCGGCTTGCGGCCCTGGTCTCGGCGGCGGTGCTGGCGGCGTTTGCCCTTGCATTGACCCTCTCGCTGTTGGGCGCGGTGTTCGGTCTGAAGGCATTCAATCCGCTTTTTGGATCGTTTTTTTCCCATTCCTACGGGATACTCGCGTTTTTTATTCCGGTTTATCTTGGTTATGCGGCATTCATTCTCGCCGATCCCCGCTGGAAACCGGCTCGTATTTACACCCTCGCCGCGTCGCTTTTTCCGTTTCTTACCCTTGCCTTTGGTTTTATCATTATCCGCGATTTTGATTCCCTTGCCGAAGAATACGTCTTTCTGGATTTTACCGGGAAAACTGTTTTTGGGCTGCTTATTGTTATACTGACATTATTTGAGGTAGTGGCTCTGCAAATGCTCAGAAACGTCCTGTTCAGGGGGGAAGGCGCGGCGAGTCGCGCTTTCCGGCGGAGAAGAGGTCCGTCCCTCCTGCCGCCGCCAAAGGCCAACCTGAAAGAGGTGTACGCCGAGGCAGCCGCCACCGGGGAATGGGTTGATTTACACACGCTGCATGCACAGGCCGACCAGGTGCCGGATGAGGACCAGATCGATCTTGATCTGCCGGCGGTCAGGCCGTTGAACAGCCCGCTTGCCCTTGAATATGTAGCCGAGAAGGAAAAGAGCCGGGGGAAGGACAACGGCGCCGGCAGTGTCGAGCGGGCGCTGGAAGAAGCGGAGATGGCCGCGGCAATGCACAGCGAAAAGGCGCGCAAAAAGACGGCGCCTTCGCAGGCGGGGCGTTTGTCCAGGAGAAAATACCACGTCCCGCTGGATATCCTTAACCAATACCCCGACGGCGAATACTGGGTTATCGATCAGGCAACCCGCGACGCGGCGGTGACGCTGAAGGAAACCCTTGAAGAATTCAGGATTCAGGCAGAAGTAACGGGAATCAGAAAAGGCCCGGTAATAACCATGTTTGAAATCCTGCCCGCGCCCGGAATAAAACTTTCCCGCATCATCAATCTGCAGGACAACATTGCCCTGCGCCTCGCCGCTTCTTCGGTTAGAATTGTTGCCCCCATTCCGGGGAAACACGCCGTTGGCATAGAGGTTCCCAACGCCAAACGGAATATCGTTTCGTTCAGGGAAATTATCGAGGGCGAACTGGAGCGCGGCGGCAAAAAGCCGGAGATTCCCGTGGTAATGGGAAAGGATATTACCGGCGAGGCGCTTACCGTCGATCTGACCCAGACGCCGCATCTGTTGATCGCCGGCGCGACCGGTTCGGGAAAATCGGTCTGCGTCAACTCAATTATCCTTTCGATACTGTATCTTTTGCCGCCCTCGGAATGCCGCCTTATCCTTATTGATCCGAAGATTGTCGAACTGAAACTCTACAACGACATTCCCCATCTGTTAACGCCGGTTATTACCGAACCGAAGCGGGCATTCCAGGCGCTGCAGTACTGCATTTTTGAAATGGAGCGCCGCTACGCCTGCCTTGATTCGATGGGGGTGCGGGACATCCGTAACTACAACAAACGCGTCAAGGAGAGAGGCCTTACCAACGATTATCTGCCGTATATTGTGATAATCGTCGACGAGTTTGCCGATCTTATGGCGACCACGGGCAAAGAACTGGAAACAACCGTGTCCCGCCTTGCCGCCATGAGCCGCGCCGTGGGCATTCACCTGGTACTGGCGACACAGCGCCCCTCTATTGGCATTATTACCGGCCTTATCAAGGCAAATATCCCCACCCGCATCGCCTTCATGGTGGCAAGCATGATCGATTCGCGGATCATCATTGATGCACCGGGGGCGGAAAAATTGCTGGGCAAGGGGGATATGCTGTTCTCCGGTGTGGTCGATCCCTTCCCCGTCCGCATGCAGGGCGCATTTGTCTCGGAAGAAGAAGTTGAGGCGGTAGTCGCCCACGTTAAGACGCTCGGGGAGCCTGACTACATTGACGATGAAATTTTTTACGACGAGGACGAAGAAGAACTCAGCCCCTCGCTGTTTTCCGATGGCGACGATCCCCTGTACGACAAGGCGCTGGAGATTGTGCTGCAACAGGGAAAGGCAAGCGCCAGTTTTATTCAGCGCCGCCTGAAAATCGGCTACAACCGCGCCGCCCGCCTGGTCGAAGAAATGGAACACAAAGGCGTTGTCGGTCCGGCCCAGGGGTCAAAGCCGAGAGAGCTTTTACACCGAATGTAAATTAAGAAGAGTCAACGGATTACGCGAATGTAAACGAATGAGGGAAGAGTGTTTGTTATGCGGAAGATGATATTGCTTCCGACCTGTACTCTGGTATATCGAACAACAAACCCTAATTCTTTGATTTATTCGCGTTCATTCGCATCATTCGTTGATCGCTATTTACGGCTTTTATCAGTTTGCGTTACGTGCGACACGGAAGCCGACATAATTATGCGGCATTGAAGGATTGGAGGCATACCGGTACGCGGAACGAAGGTACCTAAAACCGGAAGTCCAGCCTCCGCCGCGAATAACAGCCTCGTTGGAACCTCCCCTGAACCTGTGCCCGGTATGACCTGTTGGATCTGTCTGAACGCCGGTTTCATAATACACATACCACAAATCCCAGCACCATTCGCCTACGTTTCCAATAATATCAAATAAGCCCCAGGGGTTTGCCTGGAAACTGCCGACCGGTGAAGTATGGGCATAACCATCATCATAATCCCTGGTTATGTCCCATTCAGCGTATGGATATACTTTTTCCGCGGATCTATCCAGCATATTCACTTTGCCGAACAGACTTTTCTCGTCCTGCCCGCTCCAGTACCGGGTTGTTGTTCCGGCGCGGCAGGCGTATTCCCATTCAGCTTCGGTCGGCAGCCGGTAGCCGTTGGCCTCCCGCGTCCATACAACATCCCGTGCGGTTATTGCATAGACGGGAGTTAAGCCATCCTGTCTGCTCAGCCAGTTGCAGTAATGGGCCGCGTCGTACCAGCTTACCAGGACTACCGGGTGATTATCGTCCTGGTCAAAACCGGGATTTTTCCAGTTTGCGTCCGGTTGTACAACCCACCTTGTTTCCACCCAGACAGTTCCGCCGCCGAATCTTTCGGCGTCTGTCTGATATTTGGCGTCATCTGCAAAGCGGCGAAATTGGCCTACCGTTATCTGATGTTTGCCCATGTAAAAGGAACTAACCGTAACCTGATGCTGATTTTCATCGTTGGAACGATCCGGTTCGCTTTCCGGGCTGCCCATGATGAACGTTCCGCCGTTGATCCGTACCATTTCGGGAGGCGTGTACCGGGAGGCCGTCGGTCGCGCTCTCTCAGATGCCGCCGGGGAAGATGCCGGGGAAGCCGCTGCGGCAGACGATCGCCGGCGGCCCGAATTGCCAAGAAGATGCGATACCTTTGTTTCATCGGGGTCAATGTCCGAAGTAGATGATACCTCGATAACGGCGCTTTCAACATTGAGCACTTTAATGCGGAAACGATATTCGCTTCCCGTGTCAGTTAACGACCCGGATACAACAAGCTGGGCGCCCAGTTTTCTGCCGATGGCCTGTGCGGATTCGTCGCTTACTTCGCCGGACATCTGGAAGTGTTCTTCCTGCCGTATTACATCAAGGTCACTGCGGCTGACAACGACAAGCTTTCTTCCCCGGACCAAATGGCCGGACAGTTCTTCAAGGACATATTCGGAAAACTGTTCGGATGGAGAATAAAAGTTTAACAGCGCGATTATCTGACCAGGACTGACATTTTCTTCAATTTCTTCAGCCGATTTCTGAATTGCCTGATCCAGCAGTATTGTGTTTTTTTTGCCCATGTTTCCCGTGGCGCATGAAAAAGCCAGGAAAGCTGCGGCAAGAAAAAAAATTCTCTTATTCACTGCAACGTCCTTATGATATGCGGTTTCCGGATAGATCTATAATTCATTGTTGGCTATCGCGGCTTTCAGCGCCCCGCCCATGTATCGGATATTGTCCAGCCAGTCCGGGGCGAGGGGGTCAAGGCTGATCAACTGTGCGCCCACGGCGCCTGCGACGGTTTTCGCGGCGCTTGTGGGGAACTGCGCCTGCACAAAAATTGCCGCGGGCTGTTCTTCCCTTGCAAGGGCGATCAGGCGGTTCAGGTCGCGGGGGCCGGGCGATTTGCCGCCGGTTTCAACCGCCTGCTGGCGTATGCCGAATTCATCGAGGAAATAGCCGAAGCTGGGGTGGTATACAAAAATATTTTTCCCAAAAAGCGGGGCAAGCTCTTCGCGCAGGGCGGTAAATTCGCCGTCGATTTCCTGTACAAGCGAGCGAAAATTTTCTTCGTAGTGTTCCGCCCCCGCCGGGTCTAGTGCGGCAAGCGTATCCCGTATGTGGGCGGCGAGTATCTTTGCCGGCTCGCAGCCAAGCCAGGTGTGCCGGTCAATATTGTGCGGGAAATGGTCATCGCCATCATCGTCGTCATCGTGATCTTCCAGTTGCCTGAAAGCCACTCCGGCGGTGCCGTCGACAATGGGCAGGGCGGGGAACAGCTGCTCTATTTTTGGGCGAAGGCTTATTTCGAATTCGGTGCCGGAAAGAATCCACGCGCCTGCTTTAGCAAGGCCGCTTATCTGGCGGGGCGTTGGCTCGTAGTTGTGGGGGTTCTGTCCCTGCCCTGCCAAAACCAGCGCTTCGACCCTGCCGCCGCCGATGCGGGAAACAAACCAGGCCTGCGGCAGTATGCTCACCGCGACCAGCGGCTTTTCCGGCTGCCCGTTAGGGGTAACTTCGCCCTGCCTCGAACAGCCGGTTGACAGGAATATTATGCACAGAATCATCATGCGAATTACATTACCCCGCACTGGTTTTCTTCCTTTTTTTCCCAAGGAAGGCTCTGGCGCAGACGCCGACGAATCTGAGCCATGCCGGTTCCAGGCGGCGGCTTACCGTGGCAAGCAGTTCCATAATGGGCAGGTTTTGCGGGCAATGGGATTCGCACTTGCCGCATTTAACGCAGAGACGCGAACTGCTTGAATGCTCCGATGTCAGCCCGGTGCTGGTGATAAACTGTTTTACCCCCTCAATATAACCCATCGAATAAATGGTATTGTAGGCGGCGAAGCAGCCGGGAATATTAACCCCTTTGGGGCAGGGCATACAGTACCCGCAGCCCGTACAGCGTATCTTGCAGGCGCGGTTCACTACGGCAAGGGTCCGGCGGAATGTATCCATTTCCGAATCGCCAAGCATCCCCGCTTTGGCAGTATCGGCAAGAGCGAGGTTTTCTGTCAGCTGCTCCATTTCACTCATACCGGAAAGCAGCAGTGTTACCTCCGGTTGATTCCAGACCCAGTTGAGTCCCCATGCTGCGGGCGACAAACCCGGGTTCGCCTGTTTGAAAATGCCGACTGCCTCTTTCGGCAGGCTGGTGGCGAGCTTTCCTCCCAGCAGCGGCTCCATTATCATTACCGGCATTTTTTCCGCAGCCTTTCTCAGCCCGGTGACTCCCGCCTGAAAATTCTCGTCGGAATAGTTGTACTGTATCTGGCACATCTCCCAGTCGTAATCACCCAGTACCTTCAAAAAATCATCGCGGCTGCCGTGGTAAGAAAACCCAATCCGGCCGATCAGCCCTTCCTTCTTTTTTTCGGCGATCCATTGTTCTATTCCCCAGCCCTTGAGTTTTGCCCACTGGTCGTAGTCGGTGATCATGTGCATCAGGAAATAGTCGATGTAATTCGTCCTTAGCCGTTTGAGTGACTGGTCAAAGTAACGGTTAAAATCTGCCGGACCTTTCACAAAGACCAGCGGCAGCTTTGTTGCGATATGGATTTTTTCCCTTGCCTGGTGTTTTTCAACAATCGATCCAAGGGCTTCCTCGCTTCCCTGATATATCCACGCCGTGTCAAAATAATTAACGCCGTTGTCAATGGCATGCGTGATCAGTTCTTCGGTTTTTTTCATGTCGATGCCGGTGATGTTCCTGGGAAACCGCATGCACCCCATACCCAGCACCGACAGCTTGTTACCCGATATTTTATCTGTTCTGTACTGCACAAATCCCTCCGTAGCCAGTATAATGAAAAAATGACCCAGACAAAAGCCCGTTGTTGTTTGCTTGTTCTTGTTATTGCGGCGGCATACGCCGGGGCGCAGGAGTATAATTCGGTTCCACTGAACCATGAAGCCTACGACATCATTGAAATGGGAATTATGTATGGAATAATTTCCCCGCCGCCTGCAGCAAAACCCTGGCCGGAAAGTACGGTTACCAGAATGCTGTGGGAGATACTTGACGATCCCGATCAGATTTTAACGGCAAAGGAACTGGACGCCGTTTCCAGTGTTTTTGACAGCTTTGATCGGAACAGGGGACTCGATCTTAAAAAGGGAAGATACCGTGTCGAAGACGGCAATTTTACTTTTGAGACCGGTCTTGGATGGGAAAGTTTTTTTTCGGTGGCGGCGCCGGAAGGTTCTGTTGCAAGCGTTAACACATTGAATGTATATGCCGGCGGCGACTTTGCCTATTATTTTTCGTGGAACCTTACCGCGCTTGGAGAGTTCCTGTACATTGATCGGGATAATGTTGATTCCCCGGTTTTTCCCCACACCCTGAGCAAGCCGTGGGACGGCGGCGTTCTTATGCCGCGCAGTCCCGGCACCTATTCCGCATGGCCATGCGATCCCGCTTTTGCGGGCGGTTTTTTTGCCGAAGTGAACGGTGTTTTACTTAATGAACGATTGCAGCTGCGCATTGGCCGGCTGCGCCGCGACTGGGGCCCGGAACCGAGCGGCGCGTCGCTGTATATGAACGCGCATGCCCGCCCCTTTACTGCGATTGATGGAACGTATTCGCCGTTTGCATGGCTGAATCTTTCGTTTATGAACGGCGCTCTTGAGTATTACAGGGAAGACAGCCAATTTCCCGACAAGGGGCCTTTCGTCAATATGATCTCAATGGGGCAGATTGAGGTTAATCCCCTGGGGTTTCTTCATTTTGGTTTTGGCGGTTCCAGAATATGGCTTGGGCAGGGGAATGCGGCATTCTTTGCCAATCTTGAACTTCGCATACCGCGCCTGTTGAAATTGTGGGGAAGTCTGTTTGTGGATCAGCTTGATTCGTTTCCCGATAATTTTGCTTATATGAACAACAATAATTATGCTTATCAGGCAGGACTCAAGGTACTTGTTTTCTGGCTTCCCTTTGGCTCTTTTACCGTTCGTTACACGAAAGTCGAACCGTATTGCTACACCAATAGTTACGATGGATATAACGGCAAGCCGATTCCGTCGTCTTCCGCCTATGCCAGCGGAGGGGAAAGCCTGGGTCATTATATGCCCCCCAACTCCGACGAATTACTGCTGCGCCTCGAATCAAGGCCGTTTTCGGAAATAAAAACCTATGTCCAGTTTCAATCAATGCGTCACGGCGCTGATTACGGGTATGGGCAGGTTCCCGGTTCTTCCCTTCGGGACAGGCTGAGCGACGGCAGTTCAAGGAAATATTTTTTAATGGATGGAGTGTACCGGCAGGACAGTGTGATAAAAGCGGGCGGTTCCTGCAATTTCACGGCCGGGGCAATACCGTTTTCCGTTTACGCTGAAATGGGGCTTGTATTCAGGCGCTATACCATTAACGGCAGCGCCGGTGTCGGCAATGAGGCGGACTACGAACCGCTCAATAACGATATTTATCGTGCAGGGGATGATTTTATTTTTTCCGTAGGGTTAAAGATTTTCTCCCGTTAACAGCCGAAACGGAGCGGTTTGCCGAGCGTAACTTTTCCCGCAATGGAAAGCCGCCCGATTTTTCCGCCGTGTTTGGCAACACGCACTGTAATTGTGCCGCCCGGCTGCGCAAGGTCAATGTCCAGTTCGGCGTCCGGCGTATTTCGCGCAGCCCAAACGCCCAGCGCCGCGGAACCTGAGCCGCAGCTTGATTCGCAGACCAGCGTGTCCATCATCCGCGTCCACACCACCGGCCGCATGAAACACTTTTGCGTGTCGAAAAACATTACACCTGCTGCTTTGTGCAGATGCCAGCCTTTCGCCCTGCTGCACTCGTCAAGTTTTTTGATTATTAAACGCGCCGTTTGTTCATCCGGCTGTATGTCTGCCGCAATGACGTGGGCAATGCCTTCAAATTCATACAGCGGCAGCCGCTGGCCTGCCATCTCAATTTCCGTTTCCGCAAGGGGGGCGGGAATCTCAATTTCGGCGCTTTGCGCATCTGTGTCGATATGTACAGACATGGGCATTGTCATTCCGCTTGTCTCTATCGTCAGGGTGCATTTTCCGGTAAGCCCGCATCGTGCCGCAGCCAGCAGACCAAAACTCCGCGAGGCGTTTCCGCAGAACTCGCCGCCCGCCATTTCCAGCCGCCACAAATCGCCTTCTTTGCGGGGAGGCAGCGCAAAACCCACCTGTTCTGCTTTCAGAAAGGGATCCGCCAGCAACGCCTTTGCCGCCGCTACGCGTTCCGCATTGCCGAGCGGAGTTACAACGAATATTGTAATATTGCCCGCAGGATCGGAGCGGACAATTTCCAGTTCCATGCAGGGCAGTATAGCGCTTTTGTTGATTGTATGCGAAGGGTACATACCCCGCCCCTTGGGGCGAAACAAAGGGCATGTACCCTGAGACAAGTACAAAACAACGATTGACGTCCGCTTGCGGCGGGGTTGTTGATTACAAACCAGCCTTGACTTTTTTTGCATGGAGGAACTATCATTTTTGTCTATGATAAAGGCGGCATAGATTGAAGCTGTTGATTGCTGTTCCCACATACAACGAAATTGAAAACATAGAGCCGTTTATCAAACTGGTATTTGTCCATATTCCGTCATGGGCTGAAATATTGGTGATAGACGACAATTCTCCCGACGGAACAGCAGATGCGGTAGAAAGGCTGGCCGAACAGTATCCGGGCCGGCTGCATTTGCTCAAGCGGTCCGGCAAACAGGGTCTGGCGCTGGCGTATCTTGCCGCGTTTGAATGGGGAATTAGCCGCAATTTCGATGTTTTTCTTGAAATGGATGCCGACTTTTCCCATAATCCCGGCTACATTCCCGAAATGCTCGAAAAGATTCAGAGCTGCGATGTTGTGGTTGGTTCCAGAAATATCAAGGGCGGCAAAGTTGAGGGTTTTTCGCTGATTCGGAACCTGATTTCCAAGGGAGGCTCGCTGTACTCCCGCCTGGTGCTGGGCTGCCCGGTTAAGGACCTGACGGGCGGCTTTAATATGTGGCGAAAGAGCGCGCTGGAGAAAATCGGATTAACCACAATCATCTCCAGAGGTTATTCGTTCCAGATAGAGATGAAATACAAAGCTTTCCTCGCCGGATGCGCTATGACGGAAATACCCATTGTTTTTTCCGACCGGAAAAAGGGCAAATCAAAAATGTCCCGGAAAATAATGCTTGAGGCTTTTGTCAATGTCTGGAAAATGAAAGGCGCCTCCGGCAGAGATACGGGCATGGATCAGTTTGTTAAATTTGCTGTTACCGGCGGGCTGGGAACCATAACCAATCTGGTGGTTTTCTTTTTGTGCGCGGATCTGTCGGGTCTGCCGGAAATTCCCGTGAGTGTCGGCTGTTTTTTGATAGCCGTAACCCAAAACTATATCATCAATCACCGGTGGTCATTTAAAACACAAACCGCCGGTACCGGTTTGTCAATAAAAAGGTGGTGTATTTATACCGCAGGTTCGTTATTGGGTCTGGCAGTTAATATCATAATAATGAAACTGGTACTGCTGAATTGGGAGTTACAATATAAATTTATCGCACAGGCCTGCGGTATCGCTGCCGGCATGGTAGTAAATTATATTCTGTCGAAATACGCTGTTTTCAGAAAAAGGGAAAACCGATGAAAAAAATAGTAAGGGTTGTTGTTACGGCGGTATGTGTCATTGCCGGCATTGGCTCTTTTCTGTACCTGTGTTTGAGAAATCGGGATACACTGGGCGAGTATTACGCCCGCAGTTCCATCAATGTGGAGATCGACCGGCAGTTTGCGCATAATATCGCACTTGCCATAGAAACCGCTCCCGATCCATGTTCCTATTGGATGTCGCCCACCACAACGACGGACAACAGCCTGGAAACAGTGGTCATGCACAAAAGCATTCCGCTGAAAAGACCCTATTGGAATCCTGCAATTCAGTTTCCCAAAAAAGATGCGGAAGCAGCTCTCTCGGCGATTGACAATGTCGCTTTTTTTGTCGGGAACAAACTTCACTATTTTTCCCATGAAGAGGTTCAGCACTTCAGGCGGGCCGACAAGGGCGGTTATGCGCTGTACTATATCCCCGGTATTTATTATGAAAGATCACTGATCTTCAGGAACTGGAGCAACTACTATGGGGATCTGAATTTTGGTATTAAGGCATTAACCGCCTTTCTGATATATCCCGCCAGATTTATTCCGGTTTATTTGCTGCTTGGACTGCTGCTGGTTATGTACCGGAAACAGGCCGCCGCCCTGTATGCCGCCGCGCTGGAAAACAAAAAATTAACCGGCGCTGTTTTGTTTGTTGCTATCGCGGCAATGGGATTTGTTCTGCGCTGGAACGGTTATGTCAGACATTCGGGCTGGACTGATGAAATTTTTTCCGCAGTACGCACGGGGAACCCAACGCTGCCCTTTATCAGTACTTTTTCCGACACGGGAAATCCGCCGTTTTATTTTATCCTGCTCAGGTTCTGGTTTATCATCTTCGGCTGGTCAGAGGAATCGGGAACCATGTTTTCGGTGCTGCTGGGAACCTTTTCTATTTTTTCCCTTTATCTATTGGTTAAGCCCTTTTTTGGGAGAAAAGCAGCCCTTTATGCGGCGTTGTTTACCGCATTCAGCGGTTTTTCCATCGGCTATTCCCGGGAAATGCGCGGTTACATTCTGGAAATGGCTCTTGCTCCGGTTGTTACGATGGCGTTGTTCGGCTTTATCAAAAAACCGTCTTTGAAAAACCTTACCCTGTATGTTCTGCCCTCTATTGGGATGGTTAATACCCATTATTACGGAATACTGTTTATAGTGGCAAATTTTATTTTCTATATTGTCCATGATTTGTATCAGCGCCAATGGAAATGGAAAAAGATAATTCTTTTTTTTGCAGGAAATGTTGTTATTGCCGTGTCCTTCCTGCCATTTTTTCTGTATATGCTGTTAATGAAAGGTTATAATTTCAGCCGTGAGTTTAGGCCTACCGCCGGGCATACCCTTGTTTTTGCCGTCATGGTATTGCTTGCCGCCGCATTTTTTGTTTTCAGAAAAGACATTGAAAAAAAGAACGCCGAAGTAAAAATAGTGCGCAGGGATCAGGCGCCGTTTGCGGCATATTTACTGATGATTCCGGCATTTACTTTCGTGCTGGCCTATCTCATTTCTTTTGTTAAGCCGATGATTGCCTTCCGCTACCTGTGGCCCATTAACGCGCCTTATTGTTTTGCCCTGGTCGCTGCGGGTATTTTTTGTATTCAGGCCCGGCAGAAGTTCCGTTTTACCGCTCCGCTATTGGTATATATGGTTGTTGTCGGGTTACACGGAATAATTCCCGATATTCCAAGCGGAGGGACAGAAGGTTACAAAGAGGCCAGAGCGTATATTGCCGCTGATGCGGCGGCACACCCTGAAAAAAAAGCCGCCATGCTCGACAACCACCCTGCCAACGCGGCCTATTACCGGTATCCAAACCTGCCGTCGTTTGACCAAAACGTCCCGGCAGATGTTCTGTATATATACAACGATATATTTGAAATGCACGAACAGAATATGTATGAGAGAGTTCGTGCCAGGGGTATTGATGACAGACGTATGCTAAAAATATATTTCGATTATGATTATCCCCGCGGGGATGGCGGTGTTATTTTTAAATATATCCCTTGAACAAGATGTCCCAACTGCTGTATTCTACAGTAAACCATTTTACGAACTTTTGGAGGAAAAAAGTGAAAAGAATTGTTACTGTGCTTTTCTGCACACTGGCTGTGGCGGGGATGTTTATTGCCTGTCAGAAAAAAGATGTGGCGGCAGGGGACGACTCCCTGCAAAGCATCCTCGACAAGAAAGTGCTGATCATGGGTTTGGATGATTCCTTCCCGCCGATGGGCTTCCGCAATGAGCACAACGAGATTGTGGGTTACGATGTTGATCTCGCCAAAGAAGTGGCGGGCCGCATGGGTGTTGAACTGGTTCTCCAGCCGATTGATTGGGCTGCGAAGGAACAGGAGCTTAATACCAAGCAAATTGACTGTATCTGGAACGGGTTTACCATTACCGAGGAGCGCAAACAGAATGTGCGGTTTACACCCCCCTACCTGAGAAACGCCCAGGTTATCGTAGTCAAGGATAATTCGCCGGTAAACACCATGGCGGACCTGGCCGGAAAAACCGCCGGAACCCAGGCCGGATCTTCCTCGATTGAGGCCATCGACGGCGCGCCGGAATTCAAGGCGAGTCTGAGGGGCGTAGTTGAATACAAGGATTTCCTTACCGCGCTGATGGATCTGGACGTAGGCGGAATTGACGCGGTGGTCATCGATCTGGTTGTCGCCAATGACAACATCAACCGTTCCGGCAAAGCCTTCCGCATTCTGGAAGACCGGCTGGACGAGGAAGAATTCGGCATCGGTTTCCGCAAGAGCGATGCCGCCCTGTGCGGCAGGGTCTGGGCTGTTCTTAATGACATGGTGAAGGACGGCACCGTCGCCAGAATAACCAGCGAATGGATGGGCGCTGATATTTCCATCATCGGAAAATAATTTTTACCTATGGTCCGATTAGCGGGCATAATGCTCAAGGGGGCGGGGGTATCGCTTGAGGTATTTTTCCTTACCCTGATATTCTCGCTGCCTTTGGCATTGCTTGTCACTTTTGGTCGGATGTCGCGTAACGTTATTGTCAGTTCGCTGGTCAAGGGGTATCTTTTGATCATGCGGGGGACGCCGCTCATATTGCAGCTTATCTTTATCTATTTCGCGCCGAAGTACCTGTACATGTTTCTGCAAAGCAGCCTGACAGGGGTTATCGTCTCGCCGGGCTTTTGGGCCGTTACCAGAACGATTCTTTCATACAACCGCTTTATCGCGGTGATTATTGCCTTTACGCTGAATTATGCCGCTTACTTTGCCGAGATATACCGCGGCGGCATAGAGTCCATTTCGCGGGGGCAGTACGAGGCCGCGAAGGTGCTCGGCTTTACCGGCTCCCAGACCTTTGGCCGGATTATCCTGCCGCAGGTAATCAAGCGGATACTTCCCGCAACGGGAAACGAAGTGATCACCCTGGTGAAAGATACCGCCCTTGCCCAGGTTATCGGAGTGGCGGAACTTTTTCACGCGGCGCAGAACGCCGCGGCAAGGGAATTTTCCACAACACCGATTTTTATGGCAGGCCTTTTTTATCTGGTGATGAACTGGGTTGTTACCCTGGCGTTTGCCTATTGCGAAAAAAGGCTGTCGTACTATGCATGACGGGATCATTAAGGTAGAAGCCCTTTCAAAATCCTTTGGCAAGCTGGAAGTACTGAAGAACATTTCCTTCACGGTGAACCGCGGCGAGGTAATCGCCGTCATCGGGCCTTCGGGATCGGGAAAGTCAACCCTGCTCCGCTGCATCACCCATCTTGAACCGGTAAACGCGGGAAGCATAAGCCTTGACGGTAAAGATATGGTGCGGGACGGAGTGTACGCCCATGCCGACATACTGCGGGAAATATGCCTGAAAATGGGGCTGGTGTTTCAGAACTTCAACCTGTTTCCCCATTTTTCCGTGGAGCGGAATATCACCGAGGCGCAGGTCCATGTGCTGCGCAGAAATAAAGAAGACGCAGGGCGGCGGGCAGCTTCCCTGCTTGAAAAAATGGGGCTTTCGGACAAGGCGCGTTCCTATCCCTTCGAACTGTCCGGCGGGCAGCAGCAGCGGGTTTCCATAGCCCGCGCCCTTGCTCTTGACCCCGAAGTGCTTTTTTTCGACGAACCGACCAGCGCCCTCGACCCTGAACTGACCGGCGACATCCTGAAAGTTATACGCAATCTTGCCGCCGAAAAAATGACGATGGTAATCGTGACCCACGAAATTCCCTTTGCCCGCGAAGTTGCCGATCGCGTGCTGTTTATGGACTCAGGCGTTTTTATTGAGGAGGGCCCCGCCGCGGAAATTATCGATAACCCCCGGCTTGAACGCACCAAGGCCTTTCTTGCCCGTCTTTCCCGCATTGATTAATCTAATTCGTTAATTGTTACTCTTCGGCGACAAAAGCCGCTTCCAGGCGGGGAATGTTAACCGATTTAAGAATAAGCCGCAGCGAATCGTTGGGGGCGATTTCTTTCCGCAGAGAAACCTGGGTTTCCAGGGCGAGGGCGGGGATCATCACTGCCCAGCGGTTTCCTTTTTTTTCCAGGGCGACGGCGTCCCAGGCCGAATCTTTTCTGCCGGAAAGGTACACCATTGTCCAATGGCTGCGGCTGGCGCGTTCAGCCTGGGTAACGGCCGCCGCCGCCGCTTCTCCCGCGCCGATTCGCGCCATCACCTCGTCGGCGGAAAGGAGATTGCCGGCGCACAGCAGAGCGCGGATTTGGATGTGGGCAAGAAGGTCGGTATAGCGGCGCAGAGGGCTGGTTACCTGGGTGTAGGCGTCCAGGCCGAGCCCCCAGTGCCGTCCCGGTTTTACCGACAGGATTCGGGGGCGCATACAGCGGCGAAGCTGGTACGCCCCTGCCATGCCGGCAAGAATGTTGTTTGGCACATCTCCTGTTTCCTGTGTGACGAAGGGGAAGGGGATATTGCGCTGCATTGCCCACATCGCCGCGCCTTCGCCGGCAAGGAGCATACATTCCCGCACCATGCCCGCCGAGCGGTAGCGTTTTATCGATTCAATTGCAGCCTGCCCTTTTTTCAGGCTGATGTGGACTTCCGGCAGATCGATGTTTATCGCGCCGGCGGCACAGCGGCGGCTCATATTGCGTTCCGCAAGGGTACACAGATCGCGTAACGTGCCTGTTTCCGCAGCGTCCGCATCGGCGATTAGTTTGTCCGCCGCCCCGTATGTCAGCCGTGTTACTTTTACCGTGGAAGGGAAAATTTCCGTTTCTTCAATTTCACCGCCTGCGCCAAGTGTTATTTTGAACGTCAAAGCCGGCGACGATTCCGCAAGGCCAAGTGCAAAAAGGGGCAGAGATTCTTCGGCAAGCATACGAAAGCTGCCTTCCGGAACATAGAGCGTCGCCCCCCGGTCGCGCCCCTCCCGCTCGGACGGGCTGTCGCTGCCGATTGCAGAAGCGGGATCGGCCACATGGACATAGAGAATTTGCCTGCTGTCTTTTTGTTCAAGGGAGATTGCGTCATCGGGGTCGTGGCTCCAGGGGCTGTCGATGGCAAAGGCAGCCATGCCGGTTAGATCGCGTCGGTTTTCATCGGGAGGCGGTTCGCTTGCATTCTTTGCCTGCGACAGGGAAACGCCGAAACGGCCAGGATAAGGGTTGAGTTCTACCGGCCAAAAGCCGCTTTCCACCAGCAGGGCATGGGCTTCCTCCGGCGTCTCACCCAGGCCGACTTCCTTCATCGTCCGGCTCTTGCCTGACCGTCCGTAGGCCAGCGCCTCTACATCCTGAATAAAACGCCGGTCGTCCGGCAGCGGGCGGCGGTTTCGCAGACGTTCCAGGAAAAACGCCCGTTCCTCGTCCTCCCGCTGTTTTTCTCCGCGTTTTTTTTCATTGGCCTCAACCTGATCGGGAGGCCGGCAACTGACGGCGGATATCGTCCCGGTGAAATACAGGCCGTCCAGCAAAAGGAGGTAGGCTTTCCAGGCGGAAGCGGGGGTATATCCGCCGAAAGCAAGTTCGGCAATCTCTGTGAGCGAAACTGTCCCCTGCTCTGCCAGAAGCTCCCAAACCTCCCGCACGGTTTCGTTGGGCGCAGCGCTGCCCGGTTCCCCGGCGGCATCGCCAATTCCCGCAAGGTCCTTTACCGGACCCGGGTGAAGGATATCAATGTCTTTTTCCCTGACTTTGATTTTTTCGCCTCCGGCAAGGGCAATGACTATCCTGTCCGCCGTTATTTCCTTTACCAGCGCCGGTTTGTTTTTATATGCAGCTAAAGCATGTTCGCTAATCATACTAGCGGTATTATTGCACATACCGCTGTTTTTTGATACCGTACTGATAATGGTAGTTATGAAGTTTGGCGGAAGCTCCGTTGCCGATGCGCAGAGAATCCGCCATGTCATCGAAATTGTAAGGACTCAGCTTGACCAAAAACCGGTTCTGGTGCTTTCCGCGATGGGGGACACCACCGATCATCTGCTTGAGGCGGGCAATGCTGCGCTGGAAAGGGGCGAAGTATCCATTGAGCGTATTGAAGAACACCACTTTGAAACGATGCGGAAACTCAAACTGCCGAATAATGCCCAAAAGGAAATCGCATTGCTGTTTGAACAGCTCAAGCGGCTGCTTTCCGGCATTTCCCTGATCAGGGAAATGACTCCCCGCACAAAGGATTGCATTGTTTCTTTTGGCGAGCGTCTTTCGGTGCGGGTCACCGCCGCCTGCTGTAATGTACTGGGAATAAAGGCCGCTGCCTGCGACGCCTGGGACGTGGGCTTTGTTTCCGATTCAAATTTTACCTGTGCGGAACTGCTCAGGGAAAGCTGGGAACTTATTCCCCAAAAAATAGTTCCCCTGCGTAAGGGGGGGGTGCTGCCCATTGTTACGGGTTTTATTGCGAAAGATACCAGCGGCAATATCACCACCCTTGGCAGGGGCGGTTCCGACCTTACCGCGACGATGATTGCCGCGGCCTGCAGGGCGCAGGAGGCGCAGGTCTGGAAAGACGTTGACGGCATATTAACCGCCGATCCCCGCATCGTCACAAAGGCAAAGCCTGTTGAAGCCGTTACCTACGACGAGGCCGCGGAGCTTGCGTTTTTTGGCGCACAGGTACTTCACCCCCGTGCGATGCAGCCCTGCATAAAAACGGGAACCCCGGTGCGGGTTAAAAATTCGTATAACATCGCCGCTCCCGGAACGCGGATCGTCGCCGCGTTGGACAAAAAAAGCCTCCCCGTGCGGGCCATTACCTTTCGCCGGAATGTGACGCTGGTAGACATTGTTTCCACCCGCATGCTGGGACAGTACGGTTTTCTTGCCGAGGTTTTTTCCTGTTTTGCCCGCTACGGCGTTTCGGTGGACATGGTAGCCACCAGCGAGGTTTCGGTGTCGCTGACCCTTGACGCGGCGCTTGATCTTTCCGCCGTGAAAAAGGAACTTTCCCGTATTGCCAGCGTCGATGTCAAAACAGGAATGGCAATTATCACCATTGTCGGCAATGTCAGGCGTTCTTCGGAAATTCTTGCCAGGGCTTTCAAGACCTGCCAGCTTATTGGGGTGCCGGTGCAGATGGTTTCCCAGGGCGCAAGCAAGGTCAATATCAGTTTTATTGTTAATGATGCGGAATCGGTGGATGTTGTTCGTGCCCTGCATCTTGATTTCTTTTCACCGTTGTTATAATGAAAGGAGCAGAATATGAAAATCGCACTTGTTGGCTACGGTAATATGGGAAGGATGGTTGAGCGGGCGGCGATGGAGCAGGGGCATACCGTCACTGCCATTGTGGATCCCCTGTCGTTTGAACAGAAATCGCCTTCCGGCGCGCCGCTGTACATGGGAATGGCAGAAGCGGGAAACCTGCGCGGAGCCGAGGTTGCGATTGAATTCACCCAGCCCGGCATGGCGCTGGCCAATATCAAATTCCTAGCGGAAAAGAAAATTCCACTGGTAGTCGGAACCACGGGCTGGCACGATCGGCTTGACGAGGCGAAGCAGATGGTGGAATCGACGGGCGCAGCGCTTATATGGTCGTCCAATTTTTCTCTGGGCGTCAGTATTTTTTACCGTATCGCCTGGTATGCCGCGCAGCTTGCCGACTCCTTCCCCGAATACGATGTGGGCGGCTTTGAATCGCACCACAGCAAAAAACTGGACAGCCCTTCGGGAACCGCCAGGACCCTGATAGACGGAGTGCTTGAGCGGCTTGCGAGGAAAGATACAGCCGTTTGGGAAACCCTAAACCGCCGCCCTCAGCCAAACGAAATTCATTTCCCCAGCCTGCGCCTTGGTTCCATTCCCGGAGTTCACAGCCTGGCTTTTGATTCACCGGCGGACACCATCGAAATTACCCACACCGCCCGCAACCGCGAAGGTTTTGCCCGCGGCGCTTTGCGTGCCGCCCAATGGCTGACAAACGGCGAAGCGGGTATCCGCAAGGGCTTTTTCTCTGTTGACGATATGCTGAAAGATATTTTGGGGTGAAGTTGACAAACACATACAAACTTTGTATATTTTCTTGAAGGGGTATTTATGGCATTATCTACGGTGAATATTTCATTCAAGGACGATTTATTGAAGCAAATTGATGAGGTCGCAAGAAACGAGACAAGAACCAGATCGGAATTAATCAGGGAAGCGGCGTGGATTTATATAGAGCAAAAAAAGAAGTGGGAAAGTATTTTTGCATACGGTGAAAGTATATCTTCAAAGTATAAATTTACCGAGGAGGATGTTAATAGGGAGATAAAAAAATACAGGGAAGAAAAAAGAAAAAACAAAAATAATTATGAAAATTGTGTTGGATGCGAACATATTTATTTCTTCCTTTTTTGGGGGAGGAAACCCAAGAAAGTTGGTAGAGCGGGCGATCAATAAATCTGACGAATTATTTATAACAAAAGAAATATTGGATGAAATTGTGGGTGTATTAAGCAGGCCAAAATTTCACACGGGTAAGGATGAAATTGAATATTTTATCAAGGCAATTGAAGGAATTGGAAATAAAATTGTTTCCGCCAAACAAATTAAGAACGGCAGCAGGGATAAAACAGATAACAAATATATCGAATGTGGAATTGCAGGTAATGCAGACTTCATTATATCCGGGGATATTCACTTATTGGAAATGAAAAAGTATCGCAACATCAGAATTGTAAACGCCAAAGAATATTTGGAATTAATCCACAAAAAATGACATCAGAGGGACGGGGGAAACACCAGCCGTCTTCACGAAATATTAAATTGTACTAGTCAAGACTATATCTGACACTTGTTGAAATAAAAGATATAATTATCAACAAGGAGCAGAGAAAGAAATTTGGTGTCTGTCACCGTACGCCTCCTATATATTCCATCCCCTAATTGTACTGTTGAACATATTTGTTCAACACTTCATTTATCATTGTTTGGTATTTCACATTGTTTTTTTGAGCATG
>Ga0082212_10001783_pt1 | contig 31729 bp, 25 predicted proteins | sample TergutNt197P3_FD_71548 | JGI IMG/M metagenome (GOLD analysis project Ga0082212, IMG submission 71548) | Neocapritermes taracua P3 segment gut microbial communities from Petit-Saut dam, French Guiana - Nt197 P3 | ecosystem: Host-associated > Arthropoda: Insects > Digestive system > Gut ...
TTTCAACTATTCACCTTTTAAAGAAAACCGGAACCGGTTTAACATTGTTGCGGTATGGGCGCCTTCGCACGACGAGGGGGTAACCATTCCGGGCGAGCATGTATGGAAACGTACCGCCACAGGGGCAAACTTCTATACATTCGACTCCGAACGGTATCAGACCATCAGCGATTTCCAGTTATTACGCGATATCGCCGGCCATGTGGCCTACGATTATATATATGTATTGTCGAATACCCAGAAATATGGCGGTGGCGGTATCTATAATTTCTACGGCATCAGCGCCGCCCATCATCCGGCTTTGACAGGCAAGGTCTATGTACATGAGTTCGGACATCTGATGCTTGGTTTGGGTGATGAGTATGTCGGCGGTGTTTCGTTCAACGAAATGTACCCCGTCAACCGCGAACCGTGGGAGCCGAACCTGACTACCTTGGTCGATTTCGACAAAAAAGCATGGAAAGGGATGCTCGACGTCAAAACACCTGTTCCAACGCCTGTCACCAAAGAGTTTGCCGACAAGTTAGGCGTATTCGAAGGAGGCGGATATGTCACGAAAGGAGTATATCGTCCACGCCAGCAATGCCTGATGAATCAAATCACTTTATCCGACACTTTCTGCCCTGTCTGCGTGCAAGCGATCAACGAAATGATTGATTTTTTGACACGATAGAAAAAATACTCCCTTTTGCCGGATTGCAAATCCGGCAGAACGATATCCGACACTTTCTGCCCCGTCTGTGTGCAAACGATCAACGATTGCAAATCCGGCAGAACGATTACTAAGCATTGACGAAACGCGGAGATATTTACTCACAACCTGCATTTCAGTTTCGTTATTTTTTTTGATGATGCTTTCTTTACGCCATCGACAAAGATCATAAAGCCTGTGCCCTTGTTGTATTTTGTCCCTTTTTTATCGTACAGGATGGTAATGTTTTTTCCGTGATACAATACATTTTCGAGACAAAAATAATCCCAGACGTCGTCAGGTATAAGCGGATTGACTTCGAAGGTATTGCCCGCTTGAGGCCGGATGCCGGTTAGTCCGCTGATTATCAAATCGCAATATGTTGAGTGATTGTAATCCTTTCCTCGTTCGACGCCGCCTTTCCCGGCCGACCATGTGCCGTTTCGCCACACTTTCAACCGCGAGCGCGATATCCAATCGCCTGTAAACGGATTGAGATTTTCGTCGATCCAGGGGACTACCGTGCCATCCTCTTTTGTCAAACGGTGACATCGGGCATAAATCTGCAAAAGTTTGAAATAGTCCTGTTTTGAGATAAAATCTTGATTTTGTGCGTTTAGCAGGTTGGCCAAACCGGTCAGCGTAACAGATGTAGCAAAAGGCCATGAAGGGCCGTTCCACTGACACTCATGCCCTTCGTACGAAATGACAAAGTCAGGGTGGCATTGTTCAGCAGTAGTTGGACCATAAGGGGCAAAAAAATGTGCCGTATCCATCAAATATTTCCAGGCGCAGGCATAGTCGGCGCTTTTCACTAAGTCGAAGCACCACGGTGTATAGCCATGCAATTCGCGCACATCGCTAAGTGATGCGTTTGCATCGCGCGCTAATACTTTGAAAAATCCGGCGTCGTTATCCCAAAGTGTTTTTAACATGTCGGTTATTAGCCGTTCGGATTTTTGAGAAAATCCGGTCGATGACTGATCTTTTAACATTTGTGCGATCATCGCTAACGAACCGGCTTCGGCTGCCATGTATGAGTTGATGGTGGCGCGATATCCGCTTCCTCCGATGGACACTTCCATCCCGTCGCGGTCGTCGATTTGCCAAAACAAACCGCGTGAAACATCGTAGCGTTCTTTTTCCCATGCATCATAATTGGCTTTGAGATCCGGAAACAAATCCGTGATGACAGCAGGGTCGCCACTTACCAAATATTGGTTGTACAGTGAGTTAGCGATGGGAAAACTGTAACTTCTGACGCTTCCTCCTTTGCGAAGCCAATAGATGGCATAATCATTCAGGTATTGACTGTTGCGCAACCACCGTCCCTCATTGAACTGGTGCATGCCCGGACAACTGATGGCATTGTATTTGCCGGCCCATGATACATCGGGCAGAAATTCAGTGATGATATAACCTTCGGGTGTCAGCCGGATATGCTTACGAAACGTCCACCAACGGAAATAATAGGTCTCTTCCATCTGTTTGTCGGGACATTCAAAAAGTGGAATATTGTCCGAAAGAAACTCAAATGCCTGACTGTTTGGGATATACGTTGCAAATAATTCATCATCTCCCGCATTGAATTTTTCGACATAATCGCTTAACACAGATGAACCGATAAATCGTGCATCCGTTGCTTTGGGTGTTGAAACACACCCGCTGCTTAGTAATGAAACAATTAAAAATGTACAGATATTCTGCATAAAACATACAGTCTCCATTTTCATTCAAAATCCTAAATCAGCTTTTTCGTAGAATGCCACTCCGATCTGTTCCAAATTGCGGTTTCGTCCGTTGTACCAAAGTATCCATCTGTTCGTTTCCTGTATGGCATAAGGTTTGTAGCAAGCGCTTGCGTCCCAAGTATCGGGTGTAGGCGCTATGATGGGATTGCCTTCGAAGCGTTCCCAATTGTCGATTCCGTTTTTCGATCGCGCCATACCGATTTGGGCGAAGTTGATGTCTTTAAACCCAATATAAAACATAAGGTAATCGTTTTTACGTTTGATGACCTGGCAGGCAGTCACTTTGTGTTGTTCCCATTCTTTGGATGGGTCGGCGGCGAAAACCGGCGTCGTCCGTTTATCCCAATGTAAACCATCTTTACTGGTGGCATAGCCGATGGCGTCGGGTTCGTACTGTTCTCCACCCGAATACCACATTTTGAAAATGTTTTCCTTTTCGTCCCAGAACACGTGCGGGCACATGACAGCAACCTTTTCCCATGGTTCGGTAGGCGACAAGACCGGTCGTTCGCTTTGGCGAACAAAGTTTTTCCCGTCCTTGCTTACCGCATATCCGATATATGAATTTTTGCCTTTGTATTGCCCAGTATACCAAATATGGTATATGCCGTCTTTTTTGACGACAGCCGGGCGGTTGATATCGTCTTCCCAATCGGTCGGATCGTTGGGCGACAGCACTATTTCGGGCAAAGTCCATTGCAGGCCGTCTTTACTGTACGAAACAGCCACGCTTCTTTTGGGACGCCACGAAGAGTACATAATGTATTGATTATCATCTTTCAAAACAAAAATATCGAACACCGTACCTAAGTCACCGCCACCTAAAACTGGCCCTCCGTCATATTTTGTCCACGCAACAGAGGTATTATCATGCTGACATGCAACAATTAAAATGAATGTTGAAAAAACAATAAACGTCGTAAGAAAAGCAAAAAAAAGATTCTTTCTCATTGATTGATAGATTTTTAATTATTTCTTGAAAGGTTTTGCAGCCATGATGATTCATTTTTTATTAAGCACTACAAAAATACATGAAATTTTAAGATTTTCAAGCGTTTGAAAGGAAAATAATTTTTTAAGCGAAAAAGCAAGGATTATTTTTTTGTTTAAAAAAAATGATTTATGTAATAAAAAGCGTTATCTTTGCAGCCGAATTGAAGTGGATAGATTTGTATTGCTTGCAACCACAGGAAAAAATGCTAAAAATCCTATATTGCCTTATGGCGTTACCATATCCAATCACTATCAATTCATTATGGATTATTAATTTAAAAAAATTAACGTAATGAGTTATTTATTTACCTCCGAATCGGTGTCGGAAGGACACCCGGATAAAGTTGCCGATCAGATATCGGATGCATTATTGGACGAATTTCTGGCTTACGACAGCAATTCAAAAGTGGCGTGTGAAACGCTGGTGACCACCGGTCAGGTTATCTTAGCAGGTGAAGTGAAATCGGGCGCTTATGTAGATGTACAGGAAGTGGCGCGTAGCGTGATCGAACGAATCGGCTATACAAAAAGTGAATACCAGTTTGAAGCAAAGTCGTGCGGCGTTCTTTCGGCCATTCACGAGCAGAGCGGCGATATCAACCGTGGCGTCGAGCGCTCCGACCCTTATGAACAAGGTGCAGGGGATCAAGGAATGATGTTTGGCTATGCTACCAAAGAGACCGGCAATTATATGCCTTTGGCCTTGGAAATTTCACATGCTTTGCTTGAAGAACTGGCTGACATTCGTAAAAATGAAATCGCATTGATGCCTTATCTTCGTCCGGATTCGAAAAGTCAGGTTACTATCGAATACGATGACGCGGGCGTCCCTTTACGCATTGATACGGTTGTTGTATCAACACAGCATGATGAGTTTATCGCTGCCGACAGCAGTGTTTCGCAGGATGAAGCCGACAAGCTGATGGGCGCAAAAATCAGGGAAGATGTAATAAATATCCTGATTCCACGTGTGAAAGCACGTTTTCCGGGCAATATTCAGGCATTGTTCAACGATCGGATCATCTATCATGTCAACCCGACAGGCAAATTTGTGATCGGCGGACCGCATGGCGATACCGGTTTGACGGGACGAAAAATTATTGTTGATTCTTATGGCGGCAAAGGGGCACATGGCGGCGGCGCTTTTTCGGGAAAAGACCCTTCGAAAGTAGACCGTTCGGCAGCATACGCAGCACGCCATATTGCCAAAAATTTAGTTGCTGCAGGTGTGGCCGATGAAGCGCTTGTGCAAGTGTCGTACGCCATCGGCGTGGCTCGTCCTACCAGCGTGTTTGTCAACACTTTTGGTCGTTCGAATGTGGCGATAAGCGACGGTGAGATTTCTCAAAAAATTCAACAACTCTTTGACCTTCGCCCGAAAGCTATTGAAGAGCGATTGAAATTGCGTTGTCCGATTTATTTCGAAACGGCTTCGTACGGGCATTTCGGACGTGAACCACGTGTTGTAACAAAAACATTTGCATCGCGTTATACGAAAGAACCTGTCGTGCAGTTAGTCGAATTGTTTACGTGGGAAAAATTGGATTATGTAGACAAAATAAAGGAAACATTCGGGTTGTAACCTTTTTTGGCGTTGGGCGTCTAATCTGTGGCTATCTTAGAAGCACGCAGATGACGCAGATGACATGGATTTTCGCAGATAAAACAATCAGGTAATAGTGTTTACTGACGCTTATTATATTGAAAAGGTTCAGGCCGGTGATACAGCGTGTTTTACCGTCTTGCTGGAGCGGTACAGCCGGTCGGTCTTTTCATTGATTGTCAAAATAGCCGGAAATCGTGAAGATGCGGAAGAACTGACGCAGGATGTTTTTTTGAAAGTATTTCGTTCGTTGTCGTCATTTCAGGGAAACAGTCTCTTTTCTACATGGTTGTACCGGATTGCGTATAACACAGCCGTTTCGGCTGCCCGCAAAAAGACCTGCGAATGGACTACCATCGAAGAGTCGATGATAGAAAATACAGTGGAAGATGACATCAGCGATGATGTGGAGCAATTAGAAAAAGAAGAACAGTTGAACAGGCTCGAAAAAGCGCTCGGACAACTTTTGCCCGACGAACGGGCGATAGTCACGCTTTTCTATATGCAGGAGAAACAGATAGATGAGATTGCAACTATCACAGGATTAAGTATTTCGAATGTAAAGGTGAAATTGCACCGCATTCGGAAAAAAATGTTGGGGTTAATGGGGGATAAAAGACCTCCCCCTACCCCCTCCGAAGGGGGATAATCGTCTCGTCCCGGCGGATTTGTAATCCGCAGAAATGACGTTGAATGTGAATGGAAAATTAAGACCTCCCCCTGCCCCCTCCAAAGGGGGATATGAATGATAATCCAAAGGGGGATATGAATGATAAATGGTATGATATGGTAAATAACGATCACGACCTGTTAAGGTCAATTTTCAGCCGGATGCCGGAAGAAACGTTGCCTTCCGGATTCCAAACGGAGATGATGCAACGCATAAAGAAAGAAGCAGCGCGTATAGCCAAACGAAATGAGCGGTTTCGCGTACTTGCGCTGATAGCAGCTTCCTTGTTTACAATCGGACTTGCTGTGGCAGCGCTGATTTATATGGGTATTCCACCAATCACGACCGAATTTCCGGGCATTTCGATTCCGCCCAATTATATTTATTTCGGTATGCTCGTGCTTTTTTTACTTTGCTCCGATCACCTGCTCCGACGGCTCTATTATAAAAGACGTAACTGATAAAATACCCTTCGTCGCTGACACGCCTCGTTTTCGACGAACATTTTTCTTTTATTTAGCAATTCCGCTTATTAGCGATTGAATCGCTATCACGAAATCAGACTAAATATATTGTGAATTTTGAGTCCATGAACTGTTTGTCCATGCTGCATATCTTCAGTAAGAAGTCGATTACATCCTGATTCTAATGCGGTTGCAACAATCAGACTATCCCAAAATGAAACATGATGTTCGTCGCGCAAAACGGATGCCTTCAATAATATGCCTTTTGTAAAGTCTTGAACAAAACATAAATTTGACATGGTTTCGATAACAAACCTAATATTCTCTTCACTGAGTTTCTTTTTGATTTTCAACACTGCCGCCACTTCGTTTAACACCTGATACGAAATAACCATCATGTTGTTATTCAAACTATTTTCGGAAATAAAACTCCTTGAAATGGTATTTTTATTTATGTCGTCGCTTGCAAAAAGGTATACCCAAATATTACTGTCAACGAATATCCTCTCAATCATACAATTCTTCGCGATTAAATTTGAAAGATGGTACAGTTTCGTAATTATCTTTTGCGAAATCTAAAAAACGATTCAGAAGTGTTGTTTTTTTTTCTTTTGTTGATCGTTTAAGATACTTCAATAATTCAAGCATATCGCTTTCTTCATCTGCCTGAATAAGCACCCGGTGTGAATCTAATGTTGTTGATTGTAACATAAATGTTGCATTTATAATTTTGCTACAAAGATAACCCTTTTTTTATTTTAAAAACCAAATTTTATTAAAACAGGGTGCATTTCTATTTATCCGTTATTGCACAATGAGGTGAGTAGCCGGATCATTTGCAAAAATGGCTGCGGGTAGTTATCTTTGGCGCCGTGGCGCATGGTGATGTTTTTGGTTTTGCGGTTTTCGGTATAGCCGATTTGGTATATTATTTCGCTCAAAGCATCACTGTTATCAGATTTCTTGTCGAATCCATACGAGTCTTTCATTTTGAAAAGCCGGCTTGCGGTTATCAACTCTTTTAGTTCGGTATATGCTTCATCAGTCAGCGTACCTTGCGAGGTGTTTATTTGCTCCTTGCCGGCATAAGCGTCTAAAAACATGTTTTGCTGTTGGATATGGTAACTTTTGTCCGGGTTGATTGTCATCGAAATTTTATATGTATTGATACTTTCTATGGTAAAGGAAAGAGTGAAATCCCGGGGTTCCGTTTGGCATCCGACAAACAGTAACGTCATGAAAAATAAGCATTTGATGTGATAAGTACCGAAGGGTCGAACACATTGATTACGGGCATGTAGCATTTTAAAAAATATTTATTGGGTTATGATAGTGCAAAAATAACGATTTTATCCGGGTTCGCGGATAAAATCGTTATTTTGAGGGAAAAAATTGTTTCTTCATTCGTGCATGTGGGGGGCAAGGTATACGCCTTGCCCCTACACGCGAAAATTTATTGCCAGGGTCCTTTTTGGGTCAGATACGGATTGCCGTTTTCGTCGTTACCCATATTGGCGATTTGAAGCGTCGGGATGGGGAACGATGTTTTATTGGCGGCTAATGGCACTAAGTTATTAAACTTGTTAATATACTGAGCTTCGTATCTCAGGTAGTCGGCAATGGTTTGGGTCATATAGTCGCCTCCCCAGCGGACAAGGTCAAACCAGCGTTGCCCTTCCATGGCAAGTTCCAATTTGCGTTCCATGCGGATAGCTTTGATACACAAATCTTTGTCAGTGAATGTAGCATGCGAAGCAGGATAGGTGGATACCTTATAGTTTGCCGCAGGCGTACCGTCATCGTGGTAGATGATATTCACCGGTTTGGCGGCACGTTCACGTACCAGATTTACGTAACCCATGGCTCCGGTCATATCGCCGGCGTTAGCCAAACACTCGGCATACAGCAACATGGCGTCGCGGACACTCAGGTACTGGATATTCATAGCCGAGCCGGGCGCCCAACCGTCGGACATACCTCCACGTCCGATTGTACCTTCATCTCTTGAATAGTATACATGCTTTTTCGGCAAGAAGCAACCGCCGTTGTCCACATCGCGCACCCAAACACCTGAGGTGGGGCCATAATCCTTATAAGGGATTCCTACACGTCCTATGCCAAAATCAAGACGCGGGTCGACAGCAATGGTACCGTTATTTACACAAATATTGGGAGGAGCATCACCTGTCAGGGTGGTTACGCTTGGACGGCTACGGTATTCGTTATTGAGGAACGGGAGTCCATTGTCATCCACCTGATAGGAGTTCACTAATTCGAAAGAGGGCTGGAAGAAACCGCAGCATCCGCCCGGACCGCCATTATGCGGATAGCAGATCGACATGGCCTGGTTTCCGTTGTTATTGCCGTCGTTCGAGAACTGTATCTCAAAAATCGATTCGGGGCTTTTGTTGTCCCAGGCAGCATCCCAGTTACTATTCAAATCGTCGCTCAGTGCATACTTCAATCCGGATGCCGTACTTCCGTTGTTTAACACATCGGCTAACAGCGGTTGAGCTTCAGATATTCTGCCAAGTTGCATCAGTATTTTGGCCTTCAGCATTTTGGCTGCATAACCATAAGTACGTCCCAATTCGGCAGGTCTGTCCGGAAGATTGGCGATAGCCTTGTCGACATCGGCTAAAATATTGGGATAAATATCCTTGTCGTTATAAATCTTCGGATCGTTTTCGGTATTGGTCTCATCTATATAAGGGATGTAGGGTCCAAACACCTTGACACCTTCGAAATAGAACATGGCACGCAGGAAGTACAATTCGCCTTCCCTGATTTTTTTCAGTCCGGCATCCATATCATCGATTTCTGCCAATACCTGCAAAGCAATTTCTACGCGTTTGTTTCCCAAGTACACCCATGCCCACTTATCACCGAGATAACTGTTAGATGCTGTTATAACGTACGATTCCATCTCATTGAGCACTGACTGGTCGTTCGGGTCAGAACCTTTATTGGCATCGCCGCCGTACATACTGCCGAATGTCCAGTTGAAAGGAGTAGATCCCCAACCACCGGCGCGGGTAAGCGTAGCGTAGGCGGTAATGACTAACATATCTGCCCCCTGAGCAGTCTTTAAGACTTCTTTATCGACGCTTCCCAACGGCGCTCTGTATAGAAAATCTTCTCCACACGAGCTGAACATCATCACGATAGCGCAACATAGCGCTGTAAAATATATATTAAGTTTCATATTTTATTCTATATACAGGTTAATAATTAAAATGCAAAATTCACACCTAAAATGAAACGGATGACATTCGGGTTACCGCCGCCGTCGATACCGCGTGAACGGTCGCGACCATTGTCTGCGTCATTTTCTCTGAGCATTACCTGTGGATCCAAACCGGTATATTTTGTAAATGTCAACGCATTTTCCACTTGCGCATAGATACGCAGGTTGGAGATGGTTGCTTTCTGCAAAATACTCTTCGGTAAAGTATATCCCAGTACTATATTATTCAAACGCAGGAACGAACCGTCTTCCACAAAGTACGAACATACAATTCCCGAATTGCCGTCTGCGGCATTTACCATAGGCAGCGTCCATCTGTCTATCTTTTTACCCGGTTCCCATGAGTTATCGCGCATACGCGACGAGCGGTTGCCGCGGAACTGCTGGAAGTCGGTCCAGAGCAGTGTATTGTTGAATATGTCATTACCGATGGTTGAATACCAGAACATCGTAAAATCAAAGTTTTTATAATTGATTCCGATATTGAGACCGGCAGTCAGGTCGGGATGCGGATCGCCGATTACTTCGCGGTCATCGTTATCCGTCAATCGGCCGTCGCCATCGAGGTCGGCAAATTTGAACTGTCCCACATAACGTTGAGCCTCTGCATCTGACATACCGGCTGATGCTCCTCTCGGTATTCTCTGTTTAACCTGTTCCACATTTTCATAGATACCGTCTACCCTGTATCCCCAAAATTGAGAGATAGGATATCCTTCGGTTGTACGGGTAATCTGGTTGCTGAGAACAATACGGTCTCCTCCTCCCCAAAGGGCATAACCCGGGTTTTGGGATAACGAAACGATTTTGTTTTTATAATGGGAAAGGGTCAGGGTGGCGTTCCATCTCCAGTCGCCCTTGCCATCGTAATAGTTGAACGTGGCGTCGAATCCTTTATTATTCATACTTCCGTAGTTGATATACGGAGCGGTGGCTTCGCCGGCAAGGTTTGAATAAGCAGCCTGAATCAACATGTTTGTAGTATTTTTATTATACCACTCGAAGCCGAGCCCGAATTTACCGTTCAACAAGGTTGCATCCAATCCGACGTTTAAACTTTCCATTGCTTCCCATTTGGTATCTTCGTTACCGATACGGTTCTGGCGGAAAGCAGTGGCACCCGAATTACTTCCGTTGATCGCATAGTTGGCATTGTCGGGCGCCATGGCAAAAGTAGAAGCCCAGTTTACGGCGCTTGGTCCTTCGACATTACCTACCTTACCATAACCGAAGCGCAACTTCAGATCGTCTAACCAGTCGCGTGTAGAAGCCATAAAGTTTTCCTGCGAAACGCGCCATCCCAACGATACCGACGGGAATGTACCGTAGCGGTTCGATTTCGATAAACGGGAGGAACCGTCGCGGCGAAGTGTACCTGTAAAGAGGTATTTGTCCTGAAAAGTGTAATCCACCCTGCCAAAGATACCAAACAGCGCATATTCGCCATTATAGGAAGAATTTGCTTCGCGCTGATCGTTACGTGTGCCCATATCCAATGTCCATGTATTGGTATTGTTCTCGAACATATAACCATAACGTTGACCTGTCAAAGTGCGTCCGAAACCGTCGGTAATAGCTTCCGTTCCAACTAAGGCGGCAATTCTATGTACATCATTGATTACAGTGTTGTAAGCCATTGTATTGTTCCATACGGTACGAATATTGAAACGCGAACGCTCCTGCAGGTTATTGGTTCTGGGTGATTCGGAAAATTCCAAGTTGATCTTGTCCATTCTGTAGTACCATTGGTTTTCGTACTCTAATCCGAAACGGCTGGTAAATGTCAATCCCTTGTAAAGGTCAATTTCCATCCAGGCGGCCATGTTCAGACGGCTGTTTGTCCAATAATTGTCTTTCTGGCGTGCCATTTGGGCTACGGGGTTATTCCAGTTGCCTGTTCCCGGAATGACCGAGCCGGCAAAGTTGCCTCCCAAGTCATAAGCGGGTACCCAGGGCGTAGCACGGTAGGCTTGCGAATACATCGTCCCTTCGGTCGCTGAGTTATTAACCCCCAGGTCTTTCCACCAGCTATAAGCAAAATCTTCACCGATCCGCAACCACGGACGGATATTGAACGAAGAGTTCATACGCGTTGAATAACGTTTGTAATAAGCATATTCGAGCGTACTTTTCTGGTCGAAAATATTGATGCTCGCACTATATTGCCCTTTGTCGCTACCGCCTCGCAGTCCGAACTGATGATTCTGCACGGGAGCCTGATCGCGTGAAATCTCTTTCCACCAGTCCGTATCCGAATATTGGGTAAACACCTGCAGTCCCGGATAACCAAAGTTGTAATCATTCATGTTGTACGAATCAATACCACCCTGTGTATTTGAATGGTAGGGATACGGCGTAAAACCGGTAGCCGATGTTTTGAATAATTCGTGCGAAGGCCATGTTTCAGGATTACCTGCATCGTAAGTGCCGTTGTTTTTCGACCTGTTCAACATACCTAAATATTCCAGGTCCATACGGTCTTTCGAGTTCAGCAAGTCATATTTCTTGCCCGGTTTTTGAATGCCGTAATAAGCGTCGTAGGTCACCACCGGTTGTCCTGTATTCAGCCCTTTCTTGGTGGTAATCAAGATAACCCCGTTAGCAGCCTGTGCACCGTAGATAGCCGATGCCGAAGCATCTTTCAAAACCTGCAAACTTTCAATATCGTTCGGATTGATGGAGTTCAGGTTCTGATTGCGTGATGAAATCCCGTCGATCACATACAACGGACTGTTGGTATTCACCGAATTGACGCCACGAATACGCACCATGGTGTTACCGCCTGCCGATGTAGACGTACTGATTTGGATTCCCGATACTTTTCCCTGTAGTTGCGCCATGGCCGACGAACCTGTCGATTTCAGCAACTCTTTCGTGTCGACCACAGCCACAGAACCGGTAATGTCTTTTTTCTGCTGTGTACCGTAACCGACCACAACGACTTCTTCCAATCGTTGGGTGTCTTCTCTTAATTGTACATTCAACGTACGTTGGTTGCTTACAGTCATTTCCTGCGAAAGAAAACCGATATAGGAAAAGACAATAACCGATTCGGCCGTTACTCCCTGAAGGGTGTATTGACCGTTAATATTCGTTATTGTTCCAATTGTGGTACCTCTCACAGACACATTAACGCCGATCAACGGCTCATTTGCAAGGTCTGTAACTGTACCTGAAATTGTACCACCCTGCCCGAAAGCCGTTGTTGTACATAATAGGAGCAAAAAAGCCATTAAAATTGTGATGCTTTTCTGCATTTTTGTTTGTTTGTTAATAAAAAAATTTCTCATACATTAATTTTAAGTAATTTTTAAAAAAAAAGTTTAAATAAACAATGGACGGCGAACCATCCATTAGGATTTAGTTTGGTTAATTATACATTTATTCTACATAGGCACAATGTTTTAAATAGTTTAACTTATTATTTTCTCTCTTTTATTTCGTTGTTAGCAGTTCAAATTTCGCCGTAAAATTACAGTTTTTTTTTGATATAAAAACATTTTTTAGGATTTTTTAAGTTTTATGGGAGTGCATTTCAATTTGTGCGACAAATTGAAATGCACCCTTCATGCGCGATGTAATGTGGTTTATGAAAAAAATATGTTACTTTTGTCATCAAAAGAAACTGCAATGAATGAACTGCAAAAACTCTACACGAATTTTACCGGTTTCACAGCCAATGAAATAAGAGAACTGCCTGTTTTGTCGGGTTCCAATCGTCGTTACTTTCGTCTGCTTGGCAAGCAAAATCTGATTGGCGTAATCGGCACCTCGGTTGAAGAAAATAATGCATTTATCTATATGGTCGGCCATTTTCGCAGCAAAGGCCTTCCGGTGCCTGAAGTATATGGCTGTTCAGACGATAAGTTATGTTATCTGCAAGAAGACCTGGGCGATACGTTACTTTTCAATGCCATTGAAAAAGGTCGCCAAAGCAGTGTGTTCGATGAAAGAGAACGTATGTTGTTGTTGAAGACCATTTCGGTTTTGCCTTCCATACAGGTTATCGGAGCGGAAGGATTTGATTTTTCGAGGTGTTACCCTCAACCCGAATTTGACAGTCAGTCTGTATTGTGGGACTTAAATTATTTTAAATACTGTTTTTTGAAAGCGACAGGTTTGGATTTTCAGGAAAGCTATTTAGAGAACGATTTCCGGCAAATGTGCAAGGTATTGCTTCAGGATCAAACAGATACGTTTCTTTACCGTGATTTTCAGTCGAGGAATGTGATGATCAAAGATGGAGAACCTTATTTTATCGACTTTCAGGGTGGGCGGAAAGGGCCTGTTTATTACGATGTTGCCTCTTTTCTTTGGCAGGCAAAGGCAAAGTATCCGAACGAATTGAGGGAAGAATTATTGAATACTTACATCAAATCGCTGCGCGTGTATTATCCGGTCGATGAGGCTGACTTTCGGGTTCAGTTGCGGCATTTTGTGTTGTTTCGGTTATTACAGGTACTGGGCGCTTATGGTTTCAGGGGTTATTTCGAGAAAAAACCACATTTTATTCAAAGCGTGCCTTACGCCATTGAAAATTTGCGTGAACTGCTGAACGAAGCCTATACCGAGTATCCTTATTTGTATGATATTTTACGCAAACTGACCACATTGAAACAATTTTCGGAAGAGCGCAAAAAACGGATGCTCGAAGTTAAAATTTTCAGTTTTGCTTATAAAAAAGGGATTCCGGACGATTCAAGCGGCAACGGAGGAGGTTATGTATTTGATTGCAGGGCAATTAATAATCCGGGCAAATATGAACGGTTCAACGCTTTTACAGGATTGGATGAGCCTGTCATCCATTTTTTAGAAGAAGAGAGCGAGATAACTGCCTTTTTGAATCATGTCTATATGATGGTCGACGCCTCTGTGAAACGTTATTTGGACAGGGGATTTACGAACCTGATGGTATGTTTCGGTTGCACCGGCGGGCAACATCGTTCCGTCTATTGCGCTCAACATTTAGCAGATCATTTGTCGAAAAAGTTCGACATCAAGGTGAATTTGATACACAGAGAGATGAATTTGAGTTAAGAGTTATGAGTTAAGAGTTAAGAGTTATCCCCCTTTGGAGGGGGCAGGGGGAGGTCGTAATTAACAGTTATTATATGAAATGAAAGCAATGATTTTAGCAGCAGGTACGGGTTCGCGTTTAAAACCGCTGACCGACACGATGCCGAAAGCGTTGATTCCGGTAAGAGGAGTCCCGATGCTTGAACGTGCGATTATCAAAATAAAGGCGGCGGGATTTACGCATCTCGTTATCAATATTCATCATAAGGGCGAACAAATCATCGATTTCCTTGCATCCAAAGATAATTTCGGCATGGACATCAGCATTTCCGACGAACGTAATTACCTGTTGGAGACAGGCGGAGCCATAAAGCAGGCAAAAAAAATGCTTGACGGCGGCGAACCGTTTTTGGTGCATAACGTAGATATTTTTTCAGATGTGGATTTAGCAGCAATGTACAGGTTGCATGCCGGTTCGAAGTCGTTAGCCACCTTATTGGTAAGCCGGCGGCAAACCTCACGGCAATTGCTGTTCAATAAAGAAGACAGACTTTGCGGCTGGCGAAATCGCGAAACAGGAGAAGTAAAATCATTTTTTCCGACATTCGACCCTTCTCTGTATTTTGAATATGCCTTCGGAGGCGTACATGTTCTTTCACCTGCCATATTTGACCGAATGGAAGACTGGACAGGCAGATTTTCTATCATCGACTTTTACCTGTCTGTTTGTCATCGGGAATCTATTCGCTTTTATACCGAAAACAATCTCCAACTGATCGACGCCGGCAAACCGGAAGGATTGGAGGATGCGGAGAAATCGATGCCCCGCAAAGATAACGCTTATTTATTACATAAACCAAATTTCATTTGATCAATTACCGTCATTGCGAGGAACGAAGCAATCCAGTATACAGCACTTTTTTTCTGGATTGCTTCGCCAACAAATTGTCTCGCAAAGACGGACGACCGGGTTACTTGTCATTAGTAGATACGAAGCAATCCAGTGTCACTATTCTTCCGGATTACTTCGGGCTACACACCTCGTAATGACGTTCTTGCTGTTGGTTATCTTTTTGTCCCCTTCATTCCACCTTAATCTTTTCAACTTGACGGACAATGCGGCCATCGTCGGTTATTCCTTCGATTACTACTGAATAGGTTGTGCTGAAATCGGATGTGTAAAATTCGAAAATAGCTTTGTCGTTTTCGGCCGAAATCACTATATCGGGCTTCCAAAAGATGGTGGTACGGTAATCGGGGGTCGGGGATTGTCGGCTTTGTTGTGTTTCGTATTTGGGGGCATAGAATTCGGCCGGTTGTTGATAACCTAATGGGGCGTAAATGGCGTAATTGAGTTTTTCCAACCGGTTGCCGGTGAAGCCTTTGCGGGTGGTAATGCTGATGACGCCAAAGGCGCCTCTCATTCCAAAACCGGCTCCATCTTTAAAAATATCAATGCTTTCTATCTCTTCGGGAGGCAGATCAAAACCTGCATTTGGATCATTTGTAGCACCAACGGGAAATCCGTCAATATACAAAACAGGCGGCTTATACGCATCACTAAGAGCAACAATATTTCGCAGGAAAACAATCGAGGGAGCGTTTCCTCTCGAGGATCTTACTATCTGTACTCCGGATACAAAGGCGGAGACATATTCGGCTAACCATCTGAATTTCTGTTTTTCTATTTGATCTCTTCTGATAGTTATATCTGAATTTAAATTCGACCAGTATCGGATCCGGGATTCATTTCTTCTGATTCTCGATGCGTTGACCATCACTTCATCAAGATTGATTACACGCATTTCGTCATCGAATCTGGCGCGCTGCTCCGCTTTTTGAGAAAAAACATCGTCACTTCCGACCGCATTGCCTTCCGGCGTTACGATATTTTCTTCCCGTTTGACCGGCGCCGGTGCAGGCAGGTGATTTTGAGGCGCATATACCAATCCGGGAAACTGTTCATCATCGATTGTAAGTCTGACATTATCGCTTCCGGCGCTGCTTAATGCCTGTAACAGGATGTTGGCGCCGTCGGGGAAGTCAAGCTCCTCAAACGCAAACAATCCATTCCTGTCTGTCGATGTCTCCCGGATATCTCCATCCAACGCAAGCGTCACATTAGCTTCAGCAACAGGCCTGCCGGTAAGCGGATTCCTGACCTGTCCGGATATACGGCGATCGACCTGAAAGGGTATGCGGGGATTTTCATACCGGGCTTTTGCCACTTCTGCCACATTGTACCTGCGCCAACCGTGTGTCATCATCAGATAGTCGAGGGCGGTAGCCGATTCTTTGGTGTCCTGCAAATAATACGCCGGATTTTCGATATATCCTTTTATTTCGGACGAAAGCAGCAACGATGACAGGATGGTGACGGATTCGTCGATGTGGACGTCGCGGTCGTCAGTAATGGCTACGGAAAAATGCGACTTCACCCCGGCACTCTTCAAATGAGAGGGAGCATCAGCGGCACTCTCCAAATGAGAGAGTGGAAGATCGGCGTTCTCTAAATGAGTAGGAGCATCACCGGCGTTCTCTAAATGAGTAGGAGCATCACCGGCGTTCTCTAAAGGAATCCCCTCCCCGACCCTCTCCAAAAGAGAGGGAGCTATATCTCCCAGCGACAGTGTTGCAACGACTTTTTCCCGGATTGCATATACCTCTTGATCGGTATCAAACGCGATTGTTTCGGACATTTGATTTTTACTGAACACTAATCGTTCGCTCAGCGGGTTCATTTGTTCGTCGAACAAAACAAACTGAATCACGCCTGCCGGCAATGCTTCTTCCATCATGGTGATAAACTCCTGTCCCTTGTCCCATTCCGCAAAATACAATACCTGTCCCTGACTATGGGCAAGGATATACAGGGGAATATCAGGGGCATGGGCAGATTGCCGAACCGTAATCAATAACCTTCGGTCGTTCATCGATAAGGCAGTCAATGAATATGCCTGTGTAGCAGGTTGAGGGAGTTCAAACTGTTTTTCAACGCCATCTCCGTTGCTGCATTTCAGGTAAACCCGTTTGCCTGTTTCGGGAACGTAACCTAATACACCCATGCCTGCATAAAAGGTCTTTACATTGTCAATCTCAACGCCGTTTTCGTCAATCAATTTTCCGGTGATGTGCTCGGGATCGCCTTGGCTGTTCAACGCCTTAAAAGCTACTTTACAGAATACACCTTCCAACAGGTTGCCTCCTTCGGGGAAAAAGGAAACATCAAAATCATAACTATGATTTATAGGATTTATAGGATTTATAGGATTTATTGGATTTGCAAGATTTGTAAGATTTGTAAGATTTCCGGTGATTCTCGGATTATCCCGATTATCTCCCTTTGGAGGGGGCAGGAGGAGGTCGCCAAGTCCGGCACTGCGTTCCGCTATATCATTAACGCCCTCCCTTTGGGGGAGGGTTGGGGGGGGGCTATTTCCAATCCGAATATTTTTCTTGAAAAAATAATCGTCTCCCAAATTTTCCGCATAACGGGTATAGGCGCGTAGTGTATAATCGCCTGCCGGAATCTTTTCCGTAACCGGCAGGTAGCCGTAGAACATATCGTCTATCAGCCCCGACATTACCCTGCCCACAAGCGTGTCGGCCGGACTGATCAGTTCCACATATACATACTCGCTTTTCGTCGGGTACATATTCGACTGTGCATCAGCAACGTAGGCCTTAAACCAAATCTTTTCGCCCGGCACATAAATATCGCGGTCGGTATGCAGGTGAATCTTTTCCTGCGGATAAAGTGCCGGTTGCTGTTCGAATCGTTCGGTCATTTCGTTTTCAGTGATGAAATCGTTTGTTTTTGCAAGGATAGGTAGTTCGTTTGAAACAGCATCGGGCGTATAGTCATAAGGCAGTTTTAAGTCAAGCCCCAGCAGTGAATTTGAAGACATATAGGGCGCCAGCATCAGCTGATTGCTGCAAGTCCCGTCGGGGAATATGTTAACAGGGCCACCGGGCGTCTGCAGAATGTTTAGGGCATAGCCGACCCGCAGCCAGTTCAACCGTCCTGCTTGCGCCTGATCAACTTCATTGATATTAGTCGGGGTTATCGGATTGCCAAAACAGATAAGCATCAGATAGTCTTTCAAATCGGCAGGTATATACAATGTTTTGACGCCTGAAACAGCATCTGTGGACAAAAAAGTTTCAAGAGAATCAATGGTGGTACGAAAATTGTTTGCGGCTGTTCGTCCCGGATTTATGTTTACATTGCGGACGGTTTCGAACGTATTGCGCGTGTTGTACGTTTCATCTTTGCGTTCTAAATAGGTCAACAAATATCCATTCTCTTTTAAAGTATTATTATACAGCGACTTGATAAAGTTCACTAATGAAACACGGTATACTTTTTTGCGGTTTTCTTCCCAGGTGGTTTTTTGTTTGTCGTTGACCGGTTTAAGTTCGCTGAACAGGTATTCATATTTCCATGCACTGATTTCGGTATTGTAATTATGCGTAAATTCGTCTAATACAAATTGGATAAGATAGCCCGTTTCATTGTTGACGATTTGAAGCGGTTCACGGCAAGTGACTTTTAATGAATTGGTTGCCGAATTGTAATAATAATACACCGTTTCGGGATTGAGGGCATAGATAGTTTTTTTGGAGGGAAGTCGTCCCAAAATGGTTTTCCAGAAAAGATTGATGTCTTTTTGGCGAAACCGGATTCGTGCGTTGATGGCCACTTCATCTATTACATTATATTCCAGCGCAATATTTGCTACCAATGCTGTATTTCCGGGTTCAATATCCCTGAAAACCGGTTGATAACCAACATGCGAAATGGCTAACCGATAGCTCCCCTCGCCGGGAATGATAAGCCGGTAATTTCCTTCCAGGTCAGTGGTAGTGCCTATGGTGGTAGTGGCAAGAAATACAGCCACCGCCGGAATAGGCTCACCATCAGCAGCATCCGTAATACGACCGCTGATCGTTCGCTGACCGGACAAAACAACCGGGAAAAGCATCAACGAAAATAGCAGGACAACGATTGCATGGTTTGTTTTTTTGTGTTTGTCCATAACATTAATAATATTGTATTTATGCAGGCAAAGTTACACCTATTTTTTTGATAAATACGCAATACGTGACAAGAATTTTGCCTGATGTACTTCACAAAAAATCATCATCCGTAAAAAAACTTTGGTAAAAGAAGGTTTGTTATTAGATTTTTTTGTACTTTTGCCATATCCGTTTGAAGAAAAATTAAAACAATAATAAGTCGTTAAGCATTATGAACACACATTTTAAAACAATCATCAGCGTGGCAGTTACTGCATTTCTTTTTGCGGGATGCGGTCCGTCGTACGTCAGAACATCAAGCAGTGGTTATTACAGCACCTCATACAGGTATAATTATGGTGACGGACAACCCGATAGTTACTACTATAATACGTATTCGCAAACCTATCAACATCAACCGTCGGCTAATGTTGTAGTCAGTCAGGTAGCGTTAGGATTTAACGATTTTTATACCCAATTGTCCCCGCATGGCACATGGATCAATCTTCGTCCGTACGGACAGGTTTGGGTTGCCAATGTGCGCAATTTTCAGCCGTACTCGACCAATGGTTATTGGGCGTATACGAACTATGGATGGACTTGGGTTTCGAACTATTCGTGGGGTTGGGCGCCGTTCCATTATGGCCGTTGGGGTCATGATACAAGGTATGGTTGGTATTGGGTACCCGGCTATGAATGGGGACCTGCATGGGTAGCCTGGAGTTCAAGCTCCGATATGTATGGCTGGGCGCCGTTGATGCCGGGAATGAACTTTAATGTAAGGCTGTCAATCAGTCATTTTCCGTCAAGTTACTGGACATTTATGCCGGGCAGGCACATGGGTAACACCAACATCGGAGGATATTACGTGAATCGTTCGAACAATGTGACCATTATTAAAAATACGACGATCATTAATAATTACGGTACTGAAAACAACAGACGTTACAGTATGGGGCCAAACGCTTCCGATGTGCAACGGTATACAGGCAGAACCGTGCTGCCGTTGCGTGTGTCAAGTACCACCGACAGCAGAAGTACCGGCGTAAGCAATGACGAACTACGGGTGTACCGTCCTTCAACAAGCGAGGGTTCAAGCAGATCATCAACAGCACCTGATAATAATAGCAGGGTATCCACTCCGTCAACAAGATCGCAACAGGATCAGCCTGCTACCAGAGCAGCTACGCCGTCGACAAGATCACAGGCGGGGCAGGCTACGACAGGAACAACCACACCGACGACGACCAGATCACAGGCAGGGCAGGCCGCAACAGGAACAAGGTCACAAACAGGGCAGACTTCAACCGGAACAGCTACACCACCTTCGACCAGATCACAGGCCGGACAGACCACGACAGGAACAGCTACACCAACGACCACCAGATCACAGGCAGGGCAGGCTTCGACCGGAACAGCTACACCGACGACAAGGTCACAAACTGTTCAATCGTCCGAACCTGAATATCGTCCGACAGAAGATCAACCACGGGTGACAAACCGGGCAGCGCCGCAAACTACAAGACAAATTCAAAGAGCGCAAAACGATAATAACAGTTCGCAAAGACAACAACAAGTGCAACAACGACAGTCATCGCAGCAACAAGATCAACAGCAAACAACACGCCGTTCAACATCTTCGTCTACGTCATCGTCTTCGTCAGGAAGACGATAGGCTGCTTTCAGGTATTGTTGAAAAATTTGACTAAAACGTCTTCAAGTAAAAAAAATCGTCAAAATGCTTTCAGGTGTTTGTCGTTGATGACTATTGTGTCACCTGTCTGTTTGATGATAGCTATTCCGTTTTCTTTACAGGCTTGTTCCAATTCGGGATAGAATGTCATGGTTGCTAAACCAAGATAAATTGTGTGGTTTTTATATTTCGGAAAGTTGACTCTAAATGTACTTACTTTTTCCAGTACTTTCGGAATATCATTTTCGTGAGCCTTGTATTTAACCTCAACAATTCCTGCCGATTTTCCGTTCAACATCACAATATCAAATTCGTCATCTGTTTCCGTGCCTTTCAAATTGTTTTTAATATCATCAAATTTCTCGCCAAAGAAATTTCGCTTTCCTTTTTCAAACGAATTAAAAAAATACTCTTCTGCAAAACGACCATGATTATTAGCCATGCCACCTATCTGTTTATTGGTTTCCTTGATTTGCAGCCATAGTTTGTCTAACTTTTTATCGGTTTCTCTGCTTTGCTTGTCTGTTTCCTTGATTTGCTTGTCAGTTTCCTTGATTTGCTTGTCAGTTTCGGCTTGTCTTTCGGCTAATTCCCGAAGCATCGCCCAAATTATTTCCGGCGTTGCCGGTTTTATGTTCAATGTAGTATCCATAACGTTTCACTTTTTTTTACGACCACAAATATACAAAATATTTTTCATAAAGGATGAAATTGAGTATAGAAATGTGCTGTTTCATTCAACGTTATTGATAACATTTCGCTGATGAAAACAAATAGATTTTCAGCAGAAAGCATTACTAATTGTATTTGTGGCAGACTACAAGAGAGGGCAAGCAATCATGCTTACCCTCTCTTAATACGTTAATAAATAATGCTATGCTTTATTCTTCCGGCTTTTCTTCGGGAGAGGTGATTACTTCTGTAATTACCTGTTCTTCGACAGCTTCGACTTCAGCAACGGCAGCAACGGCTTCTTCAACCTGATCGGCTGCAATTGTTTCCACTACTTCTTCGACCGGAGCGGCTGCCACAGCGTCAACAACTTCAACTGCTTCTTCAACAGCAACGTTTGCAACTTCCGCAGCTTCTTCCGCAGGAACCTCAGTAACAACTTCTGCTACCGGCTCTGTTATCTCCGGAGTTTCAGTAATTTCAGCTGTTATTTCCGGTTGTTTCTCTTCCGGTTTTTCAAGCGGTTCATCTGCCGGTTTTTCTTCTGCCGGTTTGTCTACTTTTGTTTTGGCAGCTTTCGGTTTCTTCGCCATTTTTGCTTCCTGCATTTTTTCTTTCAAAGCAACCAATTCCTCAATATCGCCTAAGGTGGTTTTTTCGATTACAGGCGTTAAACTTTCATCCACAACCGGTTTGCCTGCACTGCGGCCTTTCTTTTCGCCTCCTTCTCTTGTTCTGACTTTTTGTTCATCTTCATAGATCCGGCTATGCGAAAGGATGATCCGTTTAGCCTCTTTATTAAATTCAATCACTTTGAATTGAAGTTTTTCTTCGACTTTAGTAGCCGATCCATCTTCTTTTGTCAGGTGTTTCGGTGTTGCAAAGCCCTCAACGCCATACGGTAATGAAATGACAGCGCCTTTATCCAACAATTCTATAATGGTACCTTCATGAATGGAACCAACGGTGAAGAACGTTTCAAATACATCCCATGGATTTTCTTCCAATTGTTTGTGTCCCAAGCTCAAACGACGATTGTCCTTGTCGATTTCGAGCACCTGTACATCTATCTCGGAACCGATATGCGTAAATTCGCTCGGATGTTTGATCTTTTTCGTCCACGACAAATCCGATATATGGATCAGACCATCTACGCCTTCTTCTATTTCTACGAAAACGCCGAAATTGGTAAAGTTGCGTATCCTGGCTAAATGCTTTGAGCCTATATAAAATTTCTCTTCGATATTTTCCCATGGATCGGGTTTTAACTGTTTGACGCCTAACGACATCTTACGCTCTTCGCGGTCTAAGGTCAGGATGATCGCTTCGATTATATCGCCTGTCTTCATAAAGTCTTGTGCGCTGCGCAGATGCTGTGTCCAACTCATTTCCGAAACATGAATCAGTCCTTCCACACCGGGAGCTATTTCGATAAATGCACCATAATCGGCCATTACCACAACTTTACCTTTTACTTTATCGCCAACCTTCATATCCGGATTCAAAGCATCCCATGGGTGAGGCGTTAATTGTTTTAATCCGAGAGCGATACGACGCTTTTCATCGTCAAAATCAAGGATAACCACATTGACTTTCTGATCGAGTTGTACGATTTCTTCCGGATGAGTGACACGTCCCCACGAGAGGTCGGTGATATGAATCAATCCATCTACCCCACCCAAATCGATAAATACACCATAAGAAGTGATATTCTTTACTGTCCCTTCGAGTACCTGTCCTTTTTCCAATCTGGAAATAATTTCTTTCTTCTGAAGTTCGAGTTCGGCTTCAATCAACGCTTTATGCGATACGACCACATTTTTGTAATCGTGATTGATTTTTACGATTTTGAATTCCATTGTTTTGCCGACAAAGATATCGTAGTCGCGAATCGGCTTCACATCGATTTGCGAACCGGGCAAAAATGCCTCGATACCAAACACGTCGACAATCATACCGCCTTTTGTACGGCATTTTACATAACCCTTGATGATTTCGTCGCTTGAGAGCGCTTCGTTGACGCGATTCCACGAACGCGACGCACGTGCTTTTTTGTGCGACAAAATGAGTTGTCCCTTTTTATCTTCCTGATTTTCGATGTAAACTTCCACTTCATCGCCTGTTTTTAAATCAGGATTATAGCGAAATTCCGACATGGGTACTACCCCGTCTGATTTAAAACCAATGTTTACAACAACTTCGCGCTTGTTTAATGCTGTTACGGTACCCATGACAACTTCTTTGTCTTTCATGGTGTTCAGGGTATCGTCATAGGTTTTTACCAAATCATCTTTGGCTTGTTCGTCATAGGTTTCACCTTTTTCAAATGAATCCCAATTAAAGTCTTCTACTGGAACAATGTCTTTTAAATTTTCCATTTTAAATGTTAATACTCCGTTAATTAATTAATTGTTAGACAATAAGAAACTGTTTTGGCAGTTTCTAAGTTAATACTCTCAAAAAAAAGTGCTGCAAAGTTAAACAAATAATTTGTTTCGCAATACGAAACGGATACATTTAAGGTTTTTTTAACAGTGAGGTGTGAGGTGCATTTGGCTAAGGCCGATTCATTTTTTTTGGTCATTCAAATTATTATATCTACTTTTATGCGTTCAAAAACATGTAGAAATATGAAAAAATATTCATTAATAACCCGCAGAAACTTTCTCAGACAGACAGTTACCGGTACTGTTACTGTCGCTTTGACGCCGTTGACATCGTTGGTTGCCAAAGCAAATCCTCTTCCTGAATGGCCTCGCGACGCCTCATCGTACAAATTTTATATGATTGGGCACGGGCATATTGATCCGGTATGGTTATGGCCCTGGCACGAAGGTATTTCCATTGTACACAGCACTTTCCGTTCGGCGCTCGACCGGATGAACGAAACGCCGGATTTGGTTTTCACTTCCAGCTCCGCCCAATTCTACCAGTGGGTAGCCGATAATGACCCGCAGATGCTCGACGAAATTAAAAGACGGATTGCCGAAGGTCGGTGGAACGTTGTCGGCGGATGGTGGGTCGAACCTGATGTGAATATCCCTTCGGGCGAAGCCATGGTTCGGCAAGGATTATATGGCCAGCTAACCATGCAACGGCTGTTGGGCGTAAGGGCAAAAGTGGCTTTCAACCCCGATTCGTTCGGCCATGCAGGCACATTACCTCAGATATTCAGTCTGCAAGGGATGAATAACTATGTCTTTATGCGTCCCGGCCCGCATGAAAAGACGATTCCCGCCGACCTTTTTTGGTGGGAAAGTCCTGACGGCTCGCGGGTACTTACCTATCGCATACAAGAGAGCTATAACGAAACGCGTTCCATCAACAGACGGGTTGAGCAGATTTTAGAAAAGAGAACTGCGCAACCGATGCAATCTTTTATGGCTTTCTACGGAGTAGGCGACCATGGTGGCGGCCCCACAAAAGTAACCATTCAATCTATCGAAGACTTAAAAAAAGAAAAAGGCGCCCCGACGGTACTATACAGTACGATCGACAAGTATTTCAACGATATGCGCGATGATAAAAAGTTGAATCTTCCGGTCGTGAAAGATGAACTGCAGTTTCATGCCGTCGGTTGCTTCACCGCCGATGTGGAAATAAAGAAAAACAACCGGCTGGCTGAATTTGCATTAGTCACAGCCGAAAAAATTGCAGGCTTAGGTTCGGCATATTGGGGAGCACATTTTCCGAAAGAACAATTTACCGATGCATGGAAACAAGTACTTTTCCTTCAATTTCACGACAGTATGGCCGGCACTTCAGTGTACGATCATTCACAACATGCACGCGAAGGACATAATTACGCGATCAACATCGCACATAACGCGATGGCGATGGCGATACAGAAGTTAGAATGGCAGATTCCTTCGGACGACCCTGATTCGGAATATGTGGTGGTATTCAATCCCCATGCCTGGGAAGTCAGGACTAATGTGGAATACGACCTGAACAACAAACCTAATCCGCTCATCACCAATGAACGCGGCGAAATATTGCCCGCACAAATCGTACAGGCGCAATCCGTCACCGGTCGCCGCCGCTTCCTGTTCAACACGGCAATCCCTGCCATGGGTTATCGTCAGATACGCATCAGAAGAGGCGAAAACATCCCCGAATCGAAAGTCAGCGCCGCTGACAACCGCATGGAAAACGAATTTTACCGTATTACCTTCTCTCCTGACGGACAAATCGGTATCTTCGACAAAGAAACCGGCCGGGAAGTGTTTAAAAACGGAGCAACCGGTTGCAAAGGCGTCATCATCGACGATCCGAGCGACACATGGAGCCACGAAGTGCGCGACTTTACCAAAAGCATACCGGGCGCATACAACTATACCACCAAAGGAGAGATCGGCGCTTTCGGCCATGCGAAAATGAAAGTGATTGAAACAGGCCCGTTGCGTGCTGCCATACGTGTTCAAAACGCCTACGGCGATTCCGATATGACGATCGACTGGCTGTTGACAGCCGGTTCGCGGAATATCGAAGCGCGTGTAACGCTCAACTGGCACGAAAAACTGAAAATGCTCAAATTTTCCTTCCCGGTTGATGTGGAAGCATCGCAAGCGACTTACGAGATACCTTACGGATTTATCATTCGCGAAGCCGACGGCAAAGAAGAACCCGGCCAGCGATGGATTGATGTGACCGGTCGTCAAAGCGGCAACACCTACGGACTGACCGTATTCAACGATGCCAGGTATGGCTACAGTATTAACGAAAGCGACATGCGCATCACCGTTACCCGTTCGGCGCCATACGCCCATCATGGCCCCGGCGCACTTGCTAACATGGATCCCGACAACAAAGCCTACTGGCAGGATCAGGGTATACAGACCATGCGTTTGATGTTGACGCCTCACAAGGGAAGCTGGCAGGATATCAACGCGCCGCATATAGCAGAAGAATTTATTGCGCCTCCTGTTGTCGTTTATCAGGGTATCCACGGCGGAAAACTGAGCAAATCAGGCTCATACCTGTCGGTCGACGCCCCGAATGTAATCCTTTCCGCTCTCAAATATTCCGAAACCGGCAACTCCGGAATCATTCGTCTGGTAGAGACAATGGGCAAAGACACAGCCGTTACGCTGCGCTTCCCATCAGTCGACTTCCAATGGCGCGGAAACATAAAAGCATTCGAAATCAAAACATTGCGCATCGCCCCACAATCCGGAAATATCAGTGAAGTAAATTTATTGGAAGAGTAAAAATCTATTTACACTCAATCCATCCAAACAGTATATATCGTTGGTTTTCAGGTATCTTTCCTGAAATATTCGCACAGGGAGCGCCAAAAGAGCAGTGTCTATTTCGTGGCGGTAATCTGCCAATTGACGAAACTCTTCGCGATCTTCATACCGTAAGCAAAATCCCAATCTTTTCTTCACAAGGTATTTACGCATATATTTCTTATAATATACATTTGTATCTAAAGGAAGATAGAACAGGGAGATATTGGTAAGTGGATTTTCACAAAAATAATCTGTATTATACCATGACGCAGTATCACTGCCAATCAGATATTTATACTTTACCTCATAACATTGATTATAAATCATTTTCACTTCAGGCAAAAAGTCTGGATATTGTCGAAAATGTTCAGTAACTCTTAATTTTTCCCCTTTGGCATAAATTGTAGCTGACATTTTACGTGTATCCCTCATTTGTTCTTCTTGAGTTAATTTGTGGAAACTGACCACAGAATCACGGATTTTGAACTGATACAAGGGAAAGTAATATACTTCATTGCTTACTATATCTTTATAATTTTGTGTGTTCAAACGATATGTCGACTCATTTTCCGTATGCAAGCCAAGTATTCCTAATTGCTCAAGAGGCATATAGCAAACATAAGGAAAACATATCTCCCAAGGATAATCATTCAAAATAAGCAGATTATCAAACAGATATTGCAAAGTATCTCCATTTTGATAACGAAGAATCGCACTACATATCTTTTCCCACCCCGATATATCATCATGAACCGGCCCATAATTAATAAGAACAATAGGCGGTTTGCATGAAATTGTTATAAATAAGACCAAAACATACAGGTTTTTTGCAAATCTCTTCATATCTTATCTACTATTTGTAGTTATTGTACCCTTAAAATATGTATACCGTTTACACAAAATGCCGAACTTTTCTTCTTTTGCTTTTTTGCTTTTCTTTATTGAAATTACATTTAAGTAATTCATAAACTCCGCTTTCGAGGCTCTGTATGTCGGCAGGACTATCGCCAAGTACTAAAAAACTTCTATTTCCAAACATAATTATTATTTTAAATTTGTAAAACTAATACTTTTTTTTAAATTATCTTATCGGAAAAAAATAATTCAATCCGATGTTAAAGAAGTTGTGTGTATCTATCTTTTCTAAAGCCATTTTGAAAATGATTCTTTTTCTGAGCATAAGTCCCTGTAAAGAAAGGGAATAAGTGTAATAATCAGAATAATATCCAGCCGTTAATCCTATTGAGACACCATTTGGATACCAATCTCGCAATGGAAATGCTCTTTGAATGCCCGCAGATACGCCCCAATTGTGATAGTCGTTCAGGGTTTGATAACCCATTTTTAGTGTCAATTCAATATATTTATGTAATCCCGTAGCAGACATATACATATCACGATGCATGAAATCTTTGGACGGATAAAAATATTGACGGTATCCTGCCGAAACCAATGTCGGAAAGTGCATAAGCGATGTAGAGCGATGATTCCTGTTAAAGCGCCAATCGTATGGATACATTAACCAACCTATGCTTGAGCTAAACATGTAATCCCTTTGAAAGTTTGATTGAAAATTCATTTGATAAACGTACCTGTTAATCGGAAGACCGGAAGGCAAAAGTCTCAAATTGTCACATCCATTGTTGACTGTCAGCCCAAGCATAGAATTTTCAGTATCGTATGTTACCCCTGTCGAAACAATTTTATAAATCCCCCTATATTCCCAATATGTATGACCTATAATAATTGGTTCATCCCGATAATCAATATCTTCTTGCAAAACGACATGGATTACTGTATCTTGCGTTATTCTTATGGTTTGTGTAAAGCAACGGAGATATGATATATCTACTAAACAGGTGTCTTTGAGAGTAAAAAGATGAAATTTCCCATCCACATCTGCACTTGTGGCGTTGTCTGTTTTCGCTTCCCGAATAAATGCACCCGGCAATATTTCCTCTTTTTCGTCAAAAACGCAAACAATCACTCCTGAAACCTCTCTTTGCGCAAAAGAATCAAAAGCAAGCAAAGTCAATATGAATAGAAAAAAATATCTCATTTTGAAATTATTACTAATTAATGTAAAATCCAGATTATAAGACCTTAGTACTCCAATTTCCCCAACTATATTCTACTGCTCGGCTGGACTTATTTTTTTATTTCGCTGAAATCTCTGCTATCAGGTACTTATTTATAAACAGTTGATCTACTATTAAACTATCTCTGGAACCAAACAGTTGTTCATGTGCAAATGCTTCTCTCTCTATCTGTTTACAATCAATCCGTCCAAACAGTATATATCGTTGGTTTGCAGGTATTTTTCCTGAAATATTCGCACAGGGAGCGCCAAAAGAGCAGTGTCTATTTCGTGGCGGTAATCGTCTAACAAGTATTCGCGACGTTCACCTCTTATATAATATCCCTGCCTCTGCTTTACAAGATATTTTCGCATGTTCTTTTGATAATAAACATCTGTTACTAAAGGAAGAAAGTACATGGGGATATTCGGAAATAAGCGAGCTTTATGTGAATTTAGTCCAAAGGAATATTGTGTAATTGTATCACTCCCATTGAAATATTTGTAACTCACGTCAAATATCTGATTATAAATCATTTTAACATTTGGTTCAACTTCAATTTCTTTTGAAGATAACGGCATATAGAGTCTGGAACGCAACCATTTTCCTTTTGTGTAAATAGCTGATGAAGTCTGAAGAGTATCTATCGTACGTTCTTCCGGCGACATTTTATGGAATTGAATAAACGAATGATGGATTTGATATCGGTATAAGGGAAGATAATAGATATTGTAACTTTCTATATCCTGAAAATCAACTATCTCCAATGAATGTAGTATACTTTTACCATCGAGAGGTGGCATTCCACCTTTACCTACATGAACCCCAAGAACACCTGATTGCTCTTCGGGTATATAACAGATATATGGAGAATGTATTTCCCTTGGATAATCCTCTAAGTTGGCATAATAATCGACCATATATTGTAATGTATCTCCTTTCTGATATCGAAGAATTACTTGTTCTATGCTCTCATAACCGCCTGATTTATCAGCTCTAACATTTCCAACCACATAATATAAAACAGTAGGTGGCTTGCAGGATACTATTAAAAATATGGATATAGCACACAGGCTCAATATAGTTTTATTCATCTCTTACTTATTTTCAATCAATCCGTCCAAACAGTATATATCGTTGGTTTGCAGGTATTTTTCCTGAAATATTCGCACAGGGAGAGCCAAAAGAGCAGTGTCTATTTCGTGGCGGTAATCGTCGATAAGGTTATCGAAAGGATCGCCCGTCGTATAAAATCCCAGTCTTTTCTTCACAAGATGTTTTCGCATATTCTTTTGATAATATACATCCGATTCTAATGGAAGATAATACATGGGAATATTTGTTGTAATACGCTCTTCAGGATAATATAATCCGAATTGATGTTGCAATACAGTATCTCTACCATTAAGATACTTGTAGCTGATTTCATATATCTGATTGAAAATCATTATAACATCAGGATTAATTTCAACTTCTGTCAAATTCGGGATTATGGTTATTGGTGGTATAAAGGATCTTTTACGCAACCAATCCCCTTTGGTATAAACAGAGAAAAAAGTTTGAGAAATATTTATTTCCCGTTCTTCACATGTTAATTTCATAAATTGTATTACCGAATCATGGATTAGATATCGGTATATAGGAAAATAATTGCACTTATAACTTTCGGCGTCTTGAAAATCATCTATTTCTGCCTTATCCAGTATTCCCCCCCCATCAAGTGAAGTTAATATGTTTTGTTCCACATGCACTCCAAGAACGCCTGATTTATCTTTTGGTACATAACAGACATAAGGAGACTGTATTTCGCATGGATAGACATCATCTATATTCGTATAGCTATCAAACAAATAATGTAAAGTATCCATGTTTTGATAACGCAATATAACATGTTGTATTCTCTCCCATCCTCCAGTCTTATCTTCCTGAACCATTCCACCGGCGCTATAAAAAAGCACTGTAAGCGGCTTGCAAGATACTATTAAAAGTATGGATATAGCACACAGGCTCAATATAGTTTTACTCATCTCTTACTTATTTACAATCAATCCGTCCAAACAGTATATATCGTTGGTTTGCAGGTATCTTTCCTGAAATATTCGCACAGGGAGCGCCAAAAGAGCAGTGTCTATTTCGTGGCGGTAATCGTCTAACAAGTATTCGCGACGTTCGCCTCTTATATAATATCCCTGCCTCTGCTTTACAAGATATTTTCGCATGTTCTTTTGATAATAAACATCTGTTACTAAAGGAAGAAAGTACATGGGGATATTCGGAAATAAGCGAGCTTCAAGAGAATTTAATCTAAATTCATATTGGAATATAGTATCACTCCCATTGAAATATTTGTAACTCACGTCAAATATCTGATTATAAATCATTTTAACATTTGGTTCAACTTCAACTTCTTTTGAAGATAACGGCATATAGAGTCTGGAACGCAACCATTTTCCTTTAGTGTAAAGTGGAGAAAAGGTCTGAAGAGTATCTATCGTACGTTCTTCCGGCGACATTTTATGGAATTGAATAAACGAATGATGGATTTGATATCGGTATAAGGGAAGATAATAGATATTGTAACTTTCTATATCCTGAAAA